>Ga0307512_10002569_pt1 | contig 22613 bp, 17 predicted proteins | sample 14_EM_MG_FD_200267 | JGI IMG/M metagenome (GOLD analysis project Ga0307512, IMG submission 200267) | Populus trichocarpa ectomycorrhiza microbial communities from riparian zone in the Pacific Northwest, United States - 14_EM | ecosystem: Host-associated > Plants > Roots > Unclassified | place...
ATATTATTAAAGATATTCAGTTATTTGTTGATTATAGCTGGAGGTATTCCAAATATGGTTAGTTTCATTATGATTTGTCATGAAGATATATAAACCAAAAGTTTCATAATATTACTAAGCAAGCAATTGTACGTCTATTACATATTTCATTTTTAAAAATAGACTAACTTTCGACTATAAAACAATGTAACAGACTAAGCTATACCCCTTTGGGAATACTATACCAAGTTTGAATATCCTGCAAAGATATGAAAACAATTTTACTGAGTATATTTCCAGCCAGAGTACACTGCATAATTGAGAAATGGTGAACTTGAATTTCAAAATGCTCAGAATACTGAGAATGCCATTTCATTTTTTGCTGATGTAACTTCTTCTTGAACCACTTCTGTTCATTCGAGGTTATGCCAGACATCTCTATCTCCAGCTGGTCTGCGATGCACAGTGTATCAGCCAAGCTCCAGGTTGTGGCTTCAGTCTCTGCATCAGATAGACAGATATGAAATAGGAGTTGCTTGTCCATGGTCATGTTTGCCTCTCTATTTGGCTGATGTTCTGATGCAATTAACATTAGGGGATGTTCTTTGGTGAATATGCCCCTGGGACTGGTTGGTATTACCCTGAGTTCCAGCAAAAGTTGCCGTTTATGATATTGGAATAAATTTTCAAAGAGCTTGCATTTAACACATGCCACCTAATCGACTTTGCACTCCAATTGCTCTTTTGCCTTCTGACAATTAGCATCTGACCAGGTGGTTGCCGCTTGTTGGGCTTCATTCAAGTGCACCTGAAATTGCCTACAATTTGTTGTAGAAAACAGTTCAGCCCCCTATACAAATACTCCAATTGCGGCATGAATGTTATAAATCTTTCATTGGTGTAACTGCTGGGATTACCTTGCCAACAGGTTATCCACTTTGGGCTTAACAGACTTCAACAATTTCTGTTCACAAAGAGTACCCATGTTCTGGAAAAGTCACCTGAGTGTATCGTCTAGTGCTTTGAGGGATAAATCCAAGTGGTTATGTTGGCTGACATGTAGAGAGAATTCGCATGATGCCTGCACAGCGCCCATTGCCATCTCATCAGAGGTTATTTCCGCTGCCAGTTACCCATCATCCTTGGAGCTGACAAGTATTGGGAGACGATCGGCTGCCAGTATTCTTATCAATGCATGGATCTCTCTACCTGGCTAGGGGCTGCTTCCAAATGAATCGAATGTTATAGAAAAGTGCTGCAGGCCAAGATATTGTGGTTCTGATGTGAATCAATTGTCAAATTGATACTTGACATTTCTAGATTTCAGGTATGTAAGCAGGCAGTGCAATAAGTCCTTAACCAAACCCAGGAGCAACTGATGCAATTCATCAGGCTGCCAAAGCCAATAGACATTGCAGAAAGGGTATTGCCAGAACTGGTTGCAGATAGGGTGAACACCTACAGTGTGCAGAGGATGAATAATAGCATCCTCTGGTAGCTCTAAGTATATATGCTGGTCTCTTGAGCTATTGAGCAGTGGAAAAGTTGAAAGCCCTGTTGGTGCACTATAAGGTATTTCACACATCGAGCATGAGCCATATGAGACTTGAGCAACAATTACTTGTTCCAGTTAATCTCTAACACAGGCAGCCAACAGAGGGTAACATTGTTGTTGGAATGCATCTGCACAATCCCATTTCAAGCCAGGACTAGTGATGTCAAGATGCGTAAGTTGAGACTGCACAGTTCCAATGGCGTCATGCCATGCTTCATCAATGTTTTCATCACCATTTAGGGGTCATGGGATCAGCCCAACAAGTACCAAGATGTGCATTAAAGGTGTACAACAGATATCATTCCCAATGTTACCAAGTGCAAGATACAGCAGTACTGCATGCTGATTGCCCAAAGATTGTCCAAGTGAGTCTTGCCAGATGCACAAATGACTGCCACAATCGTCACTCTGGCAGGATATTGATCCTGTGTATCCCACTACCATTTACGCATATTCATCTCGCCCTACATTCAATGACCCTCAGAGTCAGCGAGGTGAACTGGTTCAAACTTGAGCTGTGCCAGACATGGGAGATCAGCTCAGAGGAACGAAATACATTTGAAAATTTCCCCATCGTATAATATGTCAAAGCTATGTGAGTCATCTCCAACCCAACTATCATTGCTGAGTCTGCAATCCATTTCAGAGAGGAGATTTCACAATTCATCTGCTGATTGGAATGATTCATTTTGGAGTTGTGCAGTCCATACCTCAGATGTTAACGGATTCATGTATTTGTTGGAGTGATAAACGATTGAGCCTGCTGAAAGTCGTGTGCAGACAGCCATGGATCCCCTGGATGCCATTCTTCTGAGTACTTTTGATGCATGTTGTACAATCTGGTTGCTTTGCCTTATGCTTTCCCCCTTGCATTTTCCACTTTAACAACCTCCATAAGACCCTTTGTCATGGCTGGATAAGGGGTACATGTGAGATTGGGGAGTTGAGGGTCTGAAGGTTCTGTGTTGGGAGTAACTTCAGGTAGCGGTGCACCTGGTGAGTTTTCTACGAGGTGATCATTAATTGACAGCTAGTTAATGGCCATTGACATGCACCTATCGTAGTCAAACCATGATAGCTCAGGCTGATCCCCGCCTGCAGATGGTTGAATTCTGTTGTGTAATAGCCCTTCATTCATCGATATTGGGTGATGTTGTGCATAGAGAGGTTGCAGTCGGTTATCGTTGAATGATTTCCTTTCGCAGAGGAAGCTTTTAGCATGTTTCCAGCAAGTGTTGACCATATATGAGAAATGCTTAGTGTTCTGATGAATCTTGATGATGCTTTAAGCAGTATTGTTTGGTAGCTGGATTTGGGCTTCACTGATGATTGTTTGAAAGTGAGCTAACTCGCGTTAGCGTATCACCTTCTGAGCCACATCCAACACCACCAACTATCGGGGAGTGGTAAAACAAAGTCACCTCACAATCAGATTTCTTCATAGACTAGAATACTATTTCTGAAATCCTGTATATCAATGGTGCACATCATCCACTGAAAATCGATAGCAGAGATAGTTTCTGTTGTCACCACTGCAATCCACTTTTAATACTGTTCAGCTGGTGCTACTATAATCGGCCTTATCTTATACGACATCATTGCGGCAATTAGCAGAGTACACTTATGCTCAAGCCTCAAATAGCGGATACATCAGCTCAATACGATGACTAGGCAAATTTCCTAGCTGGCTGTGTGCCTCCTAAATGATTACTGAGAACTGATTGGCTTGTAGCATATTTCCTTCAGCAGTGATCCTTGACTGGTGGGTAGATCCTGAGGAGACAATGAAGTATAACACAAGGAGATCAATTGGAAGCAATCGGTGTTGCTGCATGACTCACAGGCCTTATATTAAAAGAACTTGCAAACAGTACACATACATTGTGAGGGTACAATGCGTAGTTGTGGTAACGTTCCAACTCGAAACAGTACATTTTGGGTTCCTGGAGATATCATGTCATATCTAGTGTAAGCAACGGGTCCGGGTACCCCACAAGCGGTCCGGGTTTGGACCGCAAAAACGGGTCAGTTCGGTTCCAGACTCATCCAAAAACCAGACCCGCTGACTCTAGGCAGACCACACCCGGACCCATACCAGTCAACACAGCGGATTTTGCCGGGTTTAGCTAGACCCGTCAGTTCAAATCGCCGGTTCTGCATTTCGGGTTCCACATTCATGGTCGCATTCAGATATGCTACTGTTCATCGTCAAATATTGACATTGGTACGTTATGGTTTGGTTTCGACATTTTGGCCGCCTCAATGGGCAAAACAAACAGACTCACGAGCCCAACCACATCCTGCAAATGGGAGTCAACTCAGCATCAACAATTTTTGGTCTTCCATCGTTGGTAATAAGAGTGGTGCTTGATCTCACGCATCCATAAACATGGATATGGTAGCCTTTATAGGCAGATATGTACGGGATATTCCCGCCACATCCTCTGGGACAGTAACAACTGATTTCATTTACACAGCTACCACTAAGTATTCTTGAGCCTTTTAGTATATGAAACGATTCAAAACGATGTAAATAGACCATAACGGCTGCATCGCGCAGTAAGTAACCATGATGGAAGGCCATTAATCGTTGACACTCCATTGACGCTCATTTTCATGATGGGGCAAAGAGGATATTGCAATCTGTTTTGCCTATAAAGGCGGTGAAAAATTGCTTTATAACTGACTGCAACCTATCGGGGGTGTGGTTACACAGGATGCATGACCAACAATCGTTGACACTCTGTTGACGCTCATCTTCACGTTTGGGCAGGGAGGGTATTGCAATCTATTGTGCTTCTAAACGCGGCCAAAAATTCGTTTATGACTGACTGCAACCTATCGGTAGTGTGATTACCCAGGACGCATGACCAAAAATTGTTGACTCTCTGTTCACACTCATTTTCAAGATGGGGCAGGGAGGGTATTGCAATCTGTTTTGCCTATAAAGGCGGCCAAAAAATTCTTTATGACTGACTGCAACATATCAGCGGTGTGATTACCCAGGATGCATAACCAAAAATAGTTGATGCGTTGTCGACGCTGATTTTCAAGATGAGGAAGGGTGCGCGTCATTATAATCTTTGCCTATAAAGGCGGCCAATAGCTCGATTATGTATAACCACGACCGAATCAATTTTGAATTCACAGACTTACATGAACCAAAATTGTTGATGCTCCGTTGACGGTCATGTTGCCAACGGTGCATGCACAATGTGCAATCATATCATTTGGCGTAGTCCATTATTTACATTGTTTTGGCAACCTTTCTAGCGTTTTCATTTACTTTGATCTTGATCACTACGTTGTTCTCTAATAATACATATAAATATATAATAATAATCTCCAAAATCCCATGCCTTTCAATCAATGCTCGTCATCACTTGCAGGTTTGCCTAATAGTCTGCTCTGGTCTACCAAATTGATGTTAGCTGCATTACCACACAATAGATAGTGTACAAACCAGTGGATGTTCCTCCATCAGTCAGCGTATCTGGATCAAAATCTGTATTGTGCTGGCTATCCTGGGCAGATGCATCAAGATTGGAAAATTCAGCACAGGTACAAGATGTATGTGAATACGCATATCCAGCCAGCAAATTGACCATTTGGGAACTTTGAGCTCCGGAATTGTTACCCGTTGGGGCAGGTGGGGTGCCGGGCAGAGATGTCATCAGCTGTCTGCGTAGGGCGGGTGGAGGTGCACCTGTTCCTTTGCGTCTCCAGCCTGTCTGCAGATTCTTCGCGGTGCAATTTTGGCAAGGAAGGCATCTGGATGTGTGGTGTTGATGAAGCATAGCCGGGTGTCTTTCCATCGCAGCCTTCACCTCTTTATGCCCCGGAGACTTAAGACCCCGCATTCCCTCTTCTCGGACCTCAGCCCGAGGTTTCTTGATCAGATATTTCATTTCGTCGATTCTGGTGCGTGAAAACCCTTCATTGGTCAGTTTGGCCATATTCAAGGCCAGGCGCAAGTCGGACTGTTCCAGCTGTACCCGACCTTGTTGCCTTGCTATAGTAGCAGACATATTGAAAACCTTCAAGAAATGAGTTGCTGCAGCTGACAATGAGATTCGGCTATTACCTCTACAATATACGCTTCCGTAGCCTACTCTAAGGTGATTAAAGCCTGTTTCGTCCACTCACGGGGATGCATATCAGGAAAGTCATCTGTGAAAATCCGAGGGCTGACGACATCATGATATTCGATTTCACGGACTGTGTGGACAAATGCCTTTGTCGACCATGGAGGTTTCCCGTTCCAGGCAGTGATTCATTGGTCATGTAGCTCTCTACGGGCACACGCTGTATGTTATATGGTTTGTTGGCGGCCGTTTCCCTCGAGTTGAATATACTCACATCCATCTTCATGCTGCTTCTTATCCTTGCTGCTTCCAGTCTTATGGATGATGTTTCAATGTGCATACTGAGTCATATGTTTGTTGACTGCATTGGCAGAGTTGCAGTGGACTGACTGGTGTCTGCGTTCTTGCTGTGTGCCAATGATTGCCGTCATTGATGTAGCGCCCACCAATCAGCTGGATTTAGATCCACTCTCACCTGGCTGAGGTGGTTGTGTATCCATGATTTGCTGGTGTGAAATAGGAGAGGAAGATGATAACGAAAAGAAGTGGGAAGCCCTGAGGACTATATACTCAGCTTCATGTCAGAATAGAATACGTAGCAGCCAACATGATTGTTATACTCAAGATGAATCCCGCTGAGAATGGCTACAAGTTGCAGGGGTTTCCCACCACCCCGCGATTTGCAATATGTCGGTCCGATGTTGTTTGTTTGTCAACAGGGATCAATCGCGGTTGATGACAGCCGAAATCACCTGATTCTCAGATATTGATAGGATATTATTCAAGGGGAAGGAGGTCTGCTGATGTTTGTCTCAAATAATCCCCGGCATATTACATGAAACTGACGCTGAAAATCAAGTCATGTTGTATGGTTAGCTTAACTATTCCGAATATATTGACAGTCAGAAGGGACATTTTGTTTTGTTCAAGATGAGTAAATGTACCAACCTTGACATAAATGATGCAGCTTGCCTCCATATTGTCCATAACTTCCAACATTCAACATATCGCCCAACTACAAACTCGACGCAAACTACAATGGTCAATGCTCCGAAAAAGAACTGTTCGTAACTTCTGCGGGGCAATTATGGCAAATCGAGAAAGCTGTCCACTTAACGACGTCATGAAGCGAATGAAGGCACGAGCGGCTTGGAAGCAGAACAAGTCCGAGCCCCTGGGGCATTGTGCAGCTTGCGATCCAAAAAGATGCATGCATCCAAGAAACGACGAGAAATGCACTTCTTAACTAATAAAGAGAAAGAGAAATAGATTGAGGATTATGTTGAGAGAGAAACCGCTGGGGCAAGAAAGCGAGTGGAAGATGCAGAGGCAGCGATCTGGCAGGAGCAGGAAGATACAGAGGCAGCTGAAAATGCGGGATTGACGACCAGAGAGCCCAAAAAATTGTTTTATGAGATGATGGTCGCGATCAGAGACAGTATGAGCGATATTGCAAGTTCCGACGATGGGCAGGATGGGGATGCTGAGGATGATGATGAGACAGAGAAGGGCCAGCTGCGCCAAGATGACGAACCCGGCTGGGTGCTGGCCACAATCACGCAAACAGTGCCCCAGCGTCTGGAGAGGTTTCAGCAGAAGCAGATGACGCTTGACGAATTGACACAACCGGGATGGGAGAATGCAGTCAACAACTTCGGGGAATGACACAAGAAGTACGGCACATCTGAATTGTGGGTTCTGGCAGTCGTTCAACTGCAAATGGATGACCATACAGTGGCACCTGCACCAACAACATTTGGAGAGCTTATGGAGTGCCTTGACATTGTACCCAGAATATCACAAATGCAGCAAGGGACTTCTCGACCAGGAAGTAGTCATATGAGGCTAGGTTCTGGGTAGCCGCAGTTGAACAGGAGTATACCTGGTCTTGCGCCTGCCGCAGGGCCTGATTTGTCACCTTTGCTGATAGTGAAGCCTGTTGAACCTGTAAGCTTTTACCCCTGCATATAGCCTCACCAGCTAATCACCATGGAGAAATCGGATTTGGACGAAGACATGGTGACGGCTCCTGCATCAGCAGAAGAATGATGAGACAAATTTGTACTTTTGAAGTCATATCTCTGTGAAATGCAATTTGTGTACCAATTTTGCTACGTGTCAGCTTTGTCTTGATTTCAGTAACCAAATTGTGAGACATGATAATTCGTCTGTGCAGGTGGAAGGGTTGAACACGCCATGCGAAAGGTCTAGAATCCAAATCAGGCTTTCAGATGGCCAATACGTTCGATTTCTGTTTGCCGATTACTGTTAAGTGGGAAAGCAAAACCTAAATCAGTGACAAAATATACTAACAAAATTCAAGTGAGTAATGTCAGACAAGTCATAGAAAGTGCAGTCAGTGCTCAATACGAATCTGTCTTAATGGCGACCGTCATGCTGCATTCATCCATGCAACCAACTGCATATCTCTCCGCACAGACCTGGTGCCCATCTTTGAGATATTTGAAATTGCTTATGGTAAGTCATGGAAATCGAGGAGAAGGTGCTGGATGAGTAAAAGTTAGGAAGTCGAGCTATATTTACCAAAAACTAGTGAAAGGATCTATATGCTGTGAATTACCGGTCGAAAGCTCAGGAATGTGATAGGGCCACGTCATCTCTCAGTCAGATAATGTGGATAGAGGTTAATCAGACATTGAGAGGTACCAGAGATCCTTGATGCAAATGATAATATGTACAAACGTAATAGTGGATGTCAATAATGCATATACAAGTTGTTGTATACAATTATTGACTTTAAGAAGGCTGTTTCGATGTGATGAATGTGAGTGTCAACATTGTGTCAACGATTGATGGCCTTGCACCTTGGATAACTCTACGGGCGGCGCGGCGACATTAACTCATAATCAAATTATCGGCTGCCATTCTAGGCAACAATGGTTGTGATATCAATGCTACTAAGTCCAAAAATTGGGAGTGAACAGAGCATCAACGACTAATAGCCTTGCATCCTAGAAAATCCAAGTGCTATACGGTGATATTAACCCATAATCGTACCATCGGCCCCCTTTCTACGCACCAAAGGTTGCGATAACATCGCTGCTATGTCCTAAATATGAGTGTCAATGGAGCGTCATCAATTTTAGGCCTTGTATTTTGGATAATCAAGGGGCTGTGCCATGACAGTAATCCATAATGGAACTAACGGCCGCCTTTCTAGGCATAAATGCTTTCGACCACATTATCACTGTGCCCTGACAATGTGCGTCACTGGAGCTTCCACGATTTGAGGTCATGCATCTTGTCCAATAATGGGGCTGTGCGACCAGATTGATCCTTGATCGTACAATCGGCTGTCATTCTGGGGAAAAATGCATGCGACAATATCGTAACTATGTCCGAACATGAGGGTCAATGGAGCGTCAACCATTTTCGATCATGCATCTTGGATACTCTAAGTTCAATCGAACGCAGCTAACACACAATCAACCCACCGGCATCCTTTTTCCGCAATAATGCTGTTGACGATATCGCACCCACCTGGCACAATTGAATGCCCACGGAGTGTCAACAATGTCTGTGGAGGCTCAGCCAGCTACCCAGCAATGAAGTGCATTGTGCTGTTCCTAATTTGTGTTTTACGCAGTCAGTCTTTGCAATATGTCCTTGTATACAACTTCACACATATGCATGCAATGTCTCACAGATCTGATTTTTGTGCTAGTAGCACTAGAGTCAATATTTAAGAATCTACATTCTGCTATACTATAAGGTTACTTTTGGCAGTCTCTCAAGTAGTATTACCCAGTGTTCGAATTCCTTCCGCCATGTCGGATTCAAAATTCTTCAATACCTAATTGCTATAGGTTGTGATCTCTTCCAAAAATGAATATGTCTTGATTCGTGATTTGAGCGACCTTACATTACCAATTATCTTCGATGCTTAGTGGGCTTTAATGAATGCAGGCTCAAAACATCCCATAGCTTGGAATAATTCTAGACATGCGTCTTCATGGCGATTTTATTTGCACTGCAGAATTGGGGAGACCGGCAGCCCTGGAATCATATGTATCGTTGCTTATCGAGTTCTTTGCCATCCATAAGAACATGGGACAAGCTCAATGAGGACACAGTTGCTGGGAAAAGTTCACATCGCGAAGATAAACGAGTTGACCGAGTCAGAAGTTACTGAATTAACCAGTTCAACAGTCAATGAAACAGCTTTGGCCATCCTGAAGAGGCAAGGCAGTCGAGGAATTACAATAGCAAGTTCGCAGAGGAAAATCATATTTGACATCCTACTTAATCCTTATCGATCGAAATGACAGACAAAACATTCCAAACTGGCAGCTAAGGACTATGAAAATTCCGAATTTCACCAAGACACATCGAATCGATACCTCATTTCAGGATTCGTTATGGCGCAGATTACCTGGAATGCTATATCAAATCTCGAGCTACGACGGTCTTATAACACATTACCAAGTGACCTTGTGCTGCGGTCCACCACGACCCTTAGCAATATTTGCCGCAGGGAATATGCACTGACTGTGGATGCAATTAATAAGCAATTGCCGTCACGAAATACAGTTAGTTCAGCTTTGGATGTATTGACATCAACTATCACAGTCGCCATAACGTTGGGCATTGCTTATTATATGGATTGAAATTGGGCATTGCGTGAAGTACAACTAGCTTTTGATGAGGTTGATTGCCTGTTCTTTCCAGTTTCAAAAGCTTCTTAAGGATGTTAGGTCAAGGGCCAACATACTGGAGCTAGGCTAGCTGTGCATTTGAACGATGCGCTTGATTGTTTTAAGCTTACCGACGGCTGTTTGCTTGGAATTACAACTGATAATGCTTCCTCAAATTACTTGATGATGCGCGAGCTGCAAACAACACTTGAGGACTCTGGAATCGAGTGCCCTGCATTGAGGAACCAAATACCACGCATGGCGCACGTCATACAGCTGGCTTTAGGTGCATTCATGAGCAGTCTCGGTGTAAAAGGCCACACCAAGTCTTGGGAAGCCCATGAGCGCGATCAGCAATTTGGAGAAAATGAAAGCATAGATATTGGGAAGAGTCAAAGACTTCGAAAAGAGGGCAATGCGAGAATCAACAAGGTGTCAGCCATGAGACCAGGTTTAGCAAAGATATTTGAGAAAGTACATATTTCAAAATATTTTGAAAGTCCTGAAACTGACCTTCATATAGAAGAGAATGATTGCGTTATTGATTATGCCGACACCTGGTTGTCGAAACGAGTTCATTCACTGTCAAACAGCCCAAGTCCGCATTGCAGTACTACCGATTATGGATGTAAAGACACGTTGGAACTCGATGCTGGAGTTCCCTGAGCAGGCCTACCAATTATGCAAATTCACCCGCATGTGGCTCCGAAATCCAAAATACAGTGCTTACTGGTCACTCTTCACAACACAGGATTAATGGACGATCGTCAAAATATGTCATATAAGTATTGAGGCGATTCTGATATTTGACCGCGTGGATGTCAAAGAGGCATGTAAAACTACATCACCGATAGATAATGAGGAAATGCCATTAAAATTGATTCGACAATGAACAGTCAATGCGATCACTTCTAGAGCAGTCACATTGCATCACGTAATCTCAGTCTCTAACGACATGTTCGATTCTATTGATGACGTTATGAGATCTTTGGCCAAGAAGAAGACTCAGCAGAAGGAAGACTTGTTCTTCACCGTGATGTTAGCTCGACAGAAGCTGTCCACATATCAGGCTGAAGTGACTCCATCGAAAGGTATGCTTCTCATTTCAGCACATATCCTCGATCCTTTCTGTATGTTGCGATCATTCAGGATGTGGGACAACGGAATGGATATTAATCCTGAGGACAAGACATCTTATACTACCCAATACCATGAGGCCATTCTGAAGTATGTGGAGAATCAATACTGTGCCAAACATCAAGGTTTGCCAGTCAATACACCAGAAACCATACTGAGCAGCAATCTCGTCCCCTCCGCAATGGCTTCAGGATCCGGTCAATCATCCTTTGATCCATATGGTATGTCCAGTGATGATGAAGAATATGTGACGCCTAACAATGTGGCCGAAACAACACACGGACGAGGCGATCGCGCTGCACACTTATTGACAGCCGCCAGGCCTCATTTGAATTCACCACCTGAAGCACCCAAGAACTGGGGGCAAATTGATCCAAATCTCAATAATTACCACTCTGACCCAATGGAGATTAGCAGTACATTTTGGTTACCAGACATAACCGACTGCTGGCACCAACAGGAGGAAACGCACTCCAAGTACGCTGCTCTCTGCATTGTGGCGCACAACATATTCTCTATCATACCACATGGTGTCGGAGTGGAGTCCAGTATTTCCTTAGGCCGAGATGTTATCAGCTGGAGGCAGTCAAAACCCACAGGGGAGACCCTTCGCGAAACACTCATTGTAAGGCAGTTCACTCGAGCCACTAATTGGATTTTGGCAGGCGCTAACCAAGTATTGGATACCATGAACACAGAAAACGACTCAGAAATGAAGAATGATGCAGAGGACAGGACATTGCACAGAATGGCCAACGTTCACGACTTTTTGGAGATGTGGCAGGGCAGCCAAAACCTACGTGCTACACAGAAGGAGTCTCACACTCAAAACAAGCAGATGAAGGCCATAGGATAAATTTCGGATACGGAAGAGATTGTGAAAGTATGCTGGTCACTCTTTCCACATGATGGCGCAGCTGCATTCGAATTTTCAGAAAGATCTCCTTTGCCACAGGGTTTGTCTGTAAAGGACCTCCCTGGCGTACGAAGTCAAATATTGAATGTCTGCCGAATCTGAAGAATCAACCGTCATCTAGTTGAAAGTGATGACGATAGCGCATCTGAAAGCATTTCGGACACCTAATATTGCCTTAACTGCGATGGGGACTTGGATAATCCAAATGACAGTGAAGACAATTGCACAGCAGACATTGAGTCTGATATAGAGCAAGACAATGCCATCGAGGTTACGGAATACCCAGAGCAGCGGGATGTCAGCGCCGGGGCAAATGTTCCCGGATCGATTTGGCTTACATGGCAGTCAAAGGGAGAGGCAGACAAGGTGTTGGTGACGGTCAATGCAATCGAAACAGAGGAGGAATATGGGAGTGACGAAAAAGTAGGACTGAATGCGTCAATGTTTCACCAGCTTCTTTATTTATCATGACTGAGAGTTTCAGTTAGAGATATAATATGGGCAAATGGTGAGGAGTAGCTTGTGAACATCGGTTGATATACAGATGTATAGCAGGCACAATGAATCTTTTGGAATGATATGTAAATTGTAGCTGTGTGAAAGCAAACAGTGCAAGAATGTTACTGTGCTCAGCTTTGCCACAGATCTGAGTCTTAATCTGTCAGAAAGACAGCCAATAAGTTCAAATCATGATGAAAACTATTATCGATGGCAGCAGTTGTTGAATGGACAAAACATTTCAATGAGCCTCAACGGAGGGTCAACGCTTTGTGGTTTTGTAAGTACGGAAATTAAACAATGATTTGGTTGCCGTTATGCATCACCGTCTTATTGTCAGCTTTTATTGGCAAAAGAGACAGCAACACAGTCACTGCCTCATTCTGAGAATGAGCGTCAACGGAGCATCAAAAATTTTTAGCTCCGCATCTTGGGTAATTTATCTTCCAATTCATTGCAGACACCCATTCATCAGATATTGGCAGCCTTTACTGGCAAAAACAACAGTGACACCCTCCCTCCCGCTTCCTGAAAATGAGCGTGAATGGAGCGTCAACAGTTTTAGGACTTGCATATTTGGTAATCAAGGCATCCCGCGGATCTTCGCGCTAATACCGGAACTATTCACCACCATGATAGGCAAAAGTACAATATATCAAAGGTAAAACCCGGATTCCAGATCAATTGATATAGCAACCTGCGAAGTATGCAAAAACATATTTTTCGTTGTTGAAAACGTGATCTTGATAAGATACTCTTTACAAACTGCAAAAACAAGAGCCTTATATGTATCGATAGATGGACCTGCTAGGCAACCCACTGACAACCCGCCCAAGTCAGACGGCTAGGAAGTATACTGTCGAACCGTACCCGAGTTGACGGGTCACATATATTCACCACCGGGACTGCCAATTTGGCAACGGTTTGGTTTCAACCCGGAGCCGGACCCGTAGTGACGGTCCGGAACCGGTGCTAACCATAGTCATATCCCTTCTGTGACCTATACAGTCCTGAACCGAATGAATGTGATATTCCATGCAAGATCGTCCTATACAAATTTGACCGGAAAACCAATACTGCCGGGATGTGTGTGATTATAGCTTCATTTTTTTGGCTGCGTCTCATAGGATCAAAGTTGCAGTAAAATGCCACAGTTCTCGACTACAAGTTGGATATGCGAGGCCTTCATTGTGCTGAAAGTTACTGCTACCTTCAATGGTCTCCGCTATACTCCTTTTTATGTGAAATGGCCATTTGGGTTGATCCGTGCTGACAACTATCTGGTTCACAGACAATGTCCATGAATGAATCTCTGCCGAAATCAAACAGTCTGGCTCAACCCCGTAGGCTGTGTTCTGCTCAATCATGCCCAGATAACAATTTGTGCGCATCACATAATAGTACTGGAAATAAACGGAGCACAAATACACAATTGGAGTATCCCAAGATGCACTTTCATACACCGCCGGTGTATGGTTACCCACATTTGCCGTGACCATTTGCAGGTGCTCCTCACTTTTCCCACCCTGCCCCATTCAATATGACACCAAGCACTCAACGGAGCTCAGGTGTGTTTCAATGATATCCAAGTTATAAGGCATCGTGGTAAGCTTATGATTTCCCCCAAGGTGGTTACAGTGGACCTCTCATCATCCCCCCTCAGCGATTCACAGGATATGGGCTGTCATCTGCAGGCGCACCTCGAGTGCCTGTAGCACCAGCTGGAAACAATCCAGTCATTCCACCAACATCTTCCGCCTGTGCTGCCCCCGAAGAACTTTCCAGCTCACTTGTGAAACCCACCATAAGCCTCTGAATGAAACGAATTCAGCTGGCTGCAGACCCATGCAAAACATATGTTGCAGGGATTGCTGATTAGCCCCTGTTATGTGAGATTTCCCAGGATAAATATGTTGCAGATGATCAGAACAACAATTCGTCACACATGAGCAGGTCCAAAGGCAAAGCCCCAAACTGCCTGAAACAAATGGAATTCTCCTTGAACTACTTTGCCAAATCGATAGGGCAGCCCAACTGTAGTACCATTAACAACTGAAAGGAAGTATCGGTGGCTGGGTTGCTGGAGGAGAAGCAATGGTCCATTGTCTGGAGACAGAACCATTTGAAACAGCTTTGAGATGGACCTCTGCACAGGGAGTTGTTAGTTGTAGATTTTTTGGGCACATTTAGGAACTGGCTACCTTTGGATAATTGTGATAATGCCAAATGGATTGCATGACAGTAGGTTGAGATGTGTTTGGAGAAATGTGGAACCTAGGTTTGGGAGGCGAGAGAGAAGGGAAGGGGAAGCAACAAATGACTGGCAACGGTTTTGGGAGAGCCCAAGGGCAGCAAGGTGAGAGGTAACGTCTCAAAGTTGGCAATACAACTTTCATGGTTGTGATTTGTCAGGTGCCGAACAGCAACAATGACCAGACATCAGACAAGCAACTCCAAAACTCCTACTCACATGTGAGGCACTGGAATGAGCTGATTGATTTCATCAAAAAAATTCTAGCCCAAAAGAACCATACTGTCTGACTGCAATTTGCAAATGCACCTTGACCCCAGCAGAATATAATGAAGAGTACCTGGGATTCTACGCACCTAGTCAAAGGATGAATGATCCTGTACATGGTCAGATTTCGTACAATGGTTGCCTTTCTAATGCCATCAAGTTGCAACTGGGACACAATTTGCAACAATTTTTGGCAGAATTAAAGGAAGCTACAGGGAAGGATATAGTGGAGAATGTAATTAGACTTGCCAAGGCAATCCCCGCTAGCCTTATTACATTGAAGTTACGCCCTACTGCTAATCAGTATATCGTGGCATAGGAGGAATTCGATGAAAATGAATGAGTGGAGAATGAGGAGGCTGGTGGGAAAGAGATTGGTAGTAGTATTATTATAAGTTCTGATTGAGTGAATAGAATTGATTGTATTCCACATATTTATTGGGTCTGAATCCTGGTCTGTGAAATACCTAACATCACGATGGATTTCAGGATTGCTGGGGTATGAGCCAATCAGTCCAACAAACGTCGGAGAAACTGAAACCAATCATTGTGAACGCAAACACGACCAACTCAGGTGAATGAGCGGTACAGGAGGAAGCAGATGGTGAGGAGGTCCTCGATCTTGATAATACCAGTTCAGTATCAGTCACTATTATCAATTCAATCAACGACAAATTCGAACGTGAGTGTCTTCATGAGGCAGTTGGGGTTCAGAACCCCTGACTAATTCGCGAAATGATTGATGACCGAGTCCCAGGCAACATGCTTTCAATTCCACACCTTCCTGGAACCAAGTTTCTGGCACACCCGGTTTGGGCAGTATGGTTCATTGTAAGGAGATGAGTTTGGGATTCAGATATGCCAGGACCACTGGTGGAAGATGAAATGGGCCTTGGGAAGACATTTACCTCTGTGGCAACAGCTCTGATATGCCAAATGCTGACTGAGAAGGTTGTTGTGGAATTGCCATGGACAATTTTGTGGGGGAATACCCTCCAAGAATGTGTGAATGTGGCTCAGAACAACACTCACAGGATTAACGGTGAAGAACAAGAAAGGTATCCATAGCAGAGACTGCATTAAGTTCCTCGCCGCCATTTAGAGACCCAGAGAACTCCAGCTCTAGGGCATCCAGTGCTTACTTCAACTCTGGAACCAATTGTGATAGTCACAATGCCCGGAGAGGCAGAGATGTTCAAGACAGTTACCCGCAAGATGGCATAAGTGACTGATTTCCAACTGGTGAACTTGTTGGATGCTGAAAATGTGAATCTCACCTCGAAGGATCCGAACAGAAGTATTGAAGAGAAGGAAAACATATGGAATATCCACCTTGTTTCATATGATACCTTGACATACAGAGCAAAACCATCGAGCAACAGCCAACTCTCACAGCATTGAATGAGATTTGCTATTTTGGATGAGTCTTATTGGTAGGAGACAAAAAACTGTCCGGGCTTGGCAAATTGCAATGGATACAAACATTGTATCCATGTGACAAATCACTGTAATGCTGGAAGTCCAGTCACTCTTTGACTGGTGTGATCATATGATGCAGCTGTTATCAGGTGCAACTGAAGATCCAGAGGATGATACTGTGATGGAAATGCTTGGCGCCAGGACTTTATATTCTGTGGTGAAGTGTTTGATGCCCACTATTCTGCCTGAAGTAACCTAGGCTCAATAGGATAAGGCACCATGGATAATCCAAATTGCACAGTGCTGGACAAGTAGGAGGTAGTCAGAATTGAGACTTGTGAATGGGAAACCACTTGTTCGGATTGCAAAGTAGAATGCATACCGTCTTCATCATGAATGGACTGAGGAAGAGTAAACTAAACAGACGATGGTGATGGAAAGGTACACTTCACAAGGTCCTTCAGGAGCATGGAGTGTTCATAGATGGCAGCTAGCATATTTCTCATTGGTGTTCAGAGACACCAAGGATTGCAACAACACTTCAGGACAATGGTTCAATGAATGGCCATTTAATTCTTGGGTAGATTCTCCAATTTTCTGATAGCTGAGAGACACTTTTCTGTGGATGCTTGTCAATGCACCAGCTGAGAATTCCGAACCTAATGAGAACAAAGCTTTACATAAGCCACTCCTGCCCGAACCTGAAAGCAATTCCAGTCTCATGTCTCTTGCACCTCCTTCTCAATAGGTGGTGCTATTTTGTCCCCAGCCTGGCCAAGTCCATCATTTGAAATTGTGGCTCACAAAGATATTTGTGGATCATTTGGATATTTTTGATGTGCAAGCAGAAATGGGCCACAATAAGCTCGCAGAAATGTAGCTCACATGCCAAGAATCTCCAAATCCCTCCGTGTTCATAACTACACCCAAAGTGGGGAGGACAGGCCTAAATCTCACAGCTGCAAACCATGTGGTACTAACACAGAAGATCTGGGTATTGAAGGAACAGTGCCAGGTATTTGCACAGGCTGTTTGACTGGGGCATATCAGAGGTCCACACACCCGGCTATTGAACAGGGAACCCCATGGTTATGATAACAGAATGAGTGATCTCCACCGGCTATCTGCAATGGGACAAATGAAAGTTCTGCATGGCCTGATGAACCAATCAAACATCACGACCTCGATGATATGGTAGATTCTGGAGTGTTGTGAGAACAATTCAGTGCCGCTTATAGAGCAAGCGCATGTTGTGCTGTCAGTTGGTGAGAATTTACGATTATCATCAGTACAGTGAAATTGAGGTATATCTCTTCAAACTTTCAACCAATACAATCTCAGCAATTAATGTGAAATAGTCAAATTGTATGGAGAATAGGGTGCTTTGGCATATTGCAGTAGCAATTGGTTAGCATTGGATTCCATTTCATGTTAGTTGATTATAGCGATGGATATGAGATGATGCCAATAATAAACAGGTATTTGGTAAATTGAAACATAGCCTCATTTCGATAATGTAATCTATGCAGGGAAGCAGGTCTTTCTGTTCAATGGTGGAGCTGGATCAACATTCATATCAGGAAATCATTGACGAAGTCAAATTCACCAGTGCATGATATTGATCATTGGGAGAATCATTCAAAGTTGCAGACACTCTGTATCTTGAAGGTGTATGGTCAGTGTGGAATCACGATAACTATATGTGAGAATGGGATTTACCTTTTCGGGTGTGCCAAAACCTCCAACTGTCATTCGAATTGTATGTTTCTTAAAAATTTCTGGAACTCCGGGCACTAAAATTTGGGAAGAATTCACGATATTCAATACATTATCACTGTTGCGTAAATCACGGTCAATCGCACAAGTGAATCGCTATCTCTTCTTGACTCTCATGTAACAGATCTAGCACACCATATCTCCAGTGATCCCAGGATAGAAAGACTGTGTAGGCAATATTAGGTTGATGTATCGTATTCTAAGGCATAGTTGACATATGTCTGGCTCACCTGAAGAATAAGTCGCTGAGTATTTCCTTGCTCAGGATTCCAGTTCAGGTACACTTCTGACCTACTGTCTGGTTGACGTTTATGGGCACAGATTTGACACTGCATGCATATTGGATGCAAACAGCTGATTTCGAGAAGCAGCCAGTCATTATTAATGTATGATCCCAGTCCAGCCATGCCTTTAAACTGTGTATACCTACAAGTTCGTATGACCCCTGAATGATTCATTTAGTGTCATTCGAAGCCTGTTTTCTTCCTCCCTGAATGCTTGGCATTTATGGCTCACAGAAGGCACAGAGTGTCATCATTCTGATAGTGAAGTAGTTTGTGCAGGTGACTCATCCCACTCGGCGCCAGTTGATATTTGACACTATGTTCGTTTTTCACGTCAAGGCCACCACTAAAAGGCGAAGGCTGTCATGCACTGTGTCAATCCATCCTTTGCAGGATGGTGTCCTCCACACTCTTACCTTAGATGCCCAGTGGTGAGCTTTGAGTAACCACAGTAAACTGCATATTGACTAAGAAGTATATTCAGACCTACGGTTCCAAGTTCCAAAAATGGCTTCAGTCACTATGGCTCCATAATTCAGCTGCAGCTTGAGCGAGACAATCTCTCCAGTCAGTTTCTGCCCAGCGACTCGGAACATGACCGGCAACTCCTACTCACCTGTATACTGCACTACCTCAAACATACTAGAATTCACACCATTTCTGATTCAGACTTAACTGCATTTTGAATTACTTGTATGTTTGGGCTGCCAAAAACAGCTATATCTTAAAATAGATTATGTGAACCTATTTCCATCAAGAGAGCTCGCAGCGAGAGATTTTGAATGGCACTCTCTGCTCAGCGACATGATTGGTGACCGGCAGCTGCCAGCTAGCACATGTCTTGAACTACTTGAGTTCATAACAAATCATAAACAGACAATATCTGGTTTTCGCCAACATACAATCCCAAGAGTGTATGAAGAACAATTTATGATGAAAGATTGAGGTAAAGAAAGACAGCTTCTGAGAGCGCAAGTAACCGTCAGAGTAAGGCGAGCCTGCAATTCTAGCAATTTCTGTTGATTGTATTCTGCATCCTAATTCAATGCTCACTGCACCTCTAATTCACCGGATCTGAATGCGATCATTTGGCTTCCCGCTTTCAGATCTAGCCTCATGACCCATTCATGTCTTCTTATGCACTGCTTTGAACCACAATATATATGTTAAGTCAACATTGAAACCCATAATCAGTTTGTGATAAATAATGTGGTGTTTACTAGATATTTTGCATGACATGTTAATGAGAGTGACTATGTATGACCCATTCCCTAGCAATCTTGGCATTCGCATGAACTCTAATTGATTAGATTACACCTCAATCTTGATCATCCGTTGCCATTTATTCCCTATATTGAATCTCTCTTTTGTAGACCCAAATTCTTCCGCTTATACTCACTGCAATAAATATTGACAGCTCAGCTGAGACAGAACACTGACAGTGAAGTTCTTCACACGATATTGCCTAATCAACCGTCCACTGTTGTGCAGAATCCCGAAATATCAGAATTTCCTCCAGATTGAGTATCCATCCTACTGGCATGCTGCATTCGGAGAGTCGTATTTATCCACTATCAGCAACAACCTCTGTTTGAACCCATGCAACTTCAACTGTTGGCACTCACCAAGGTCCCAACTTTATCCATCCAAGTTCTGCAGATTCGTCATCACACTGACAATTCTGTGCCACACAGTCACCTGTCTTATACCTGGCAAAGAGGCAGAATGAACTACCTTCAATGAGGTCATATGCTGGGGCAATCCTTAATGGGTCGATTTCTTCGCAGTCAATATGTTTGACCAGGACAGTATATTTGAGATAAAACATTGGTTATGTTTCACGTACTTCAAGTGTGTCGAGATCTTCAGCTGGGGCTGGTTCAACTCTTGAGACGTTAGATCAAAGCAACCTCCAAATGTTGTATCAATTACGTACTTAGATTCAATGGCTAAGATTAAGAATTGGGGGAATGAAGAATCGATCTAATCTAGTGCTTCCGAAATCACAACAAAGCACTAGCATTGACAATATATATATAAATGGCGAGAATGTATTCCACACTACTCCCAGGAAGTCTTCAAATTGTGTCCTCTGTGACCGCATGTCAGTATTTACACCCACGGCTCGCATTGCATGCTCTTCAACCAAGTGTCACATTTTGCAGCCACATCTTAAGTTACTTCCTCCTCACCTGAATGTAACTTTTTGCATGTGTGCTTTGAATGCAACCTTCTTGCCCGAATGTTACTTTGTTGCCCTATTTTCCTGTTATTTTATTAAACTTGATACAGTTTGTGCCATTTTATAGTTGAGTCGACATTACTCAACTTCACTTCTTCAATATGGAACCTACAGCCAGCCTGGTGAGAAATCACTCTTCACAGAAGAATCAAAAGGACACCTGGAAACAGTACTTGTACTTGCATTCAAGAAGACAGCCAATCTTCATTGCCAATCAGATGTTTGAACTTCTGACCCTGGCTTGGAGTATTGTGTTGGAGATGGCTGATGTCGATGCCATAAATCTTTTTAAGCAGGATGATGACAATACCGATTGTGAGATCACTGATCGGACAAGTGAATACACTGGAGTGCCCAACTTGGATCCTGATATCAAAGAAGACAATTTGGACAACCAGCAGGAGGTTCTACATCTGGGTGAGGTGTGCCACAATCAGAAATTACAAACTAGTAGGGTTTGGCTGCCACCAAATGTAACCAGTGCTGATACTGTCATTGGACCCAGTCCGCTTCAAGATCTGGGAAATCCAGCTGGGCCCGTACGACCACTGCTACTGCAATGACAAATGTCAACGATCATCATATTACACAAGTCTGATGTAGTATCTGCCTTAGCGCTCTCGCCAGCCAACGTTGGAGGACATCTGAATGTTCCTCAATGAAAGGCCGGTGGAGATTACAATCTTCCTCAACACCAGAAGGCTACATTGGAGGCTGCCAAATGGTCCATGGAGGCAATCATGTTCACAACAACTCCTTGCCCAATCAGTTCTGATGAGCGGTACTAGATCGTTAACGAGGCTTGAATACTAGCCATCGATCCTCACCATCGTCTGAGGGCATTAGCAGGCTCTCCTGTCGGTACACCATCTGTGTGACAATTGCACGGTGGGCTATCTCTTAAACTCGATCCGCAGACCTGAGAAGCTATAATGCTTATTTTGTGTCATGCTCCGACATTGGGTTTATGATGATAACAAACTCCCAAACTGTACAGAGTGAAAACGGAAGATAGGTACAATTCGAGGGCGATTGGCAGATGGAGCTCTTGAAATCATTGTCCATGGTGATTAGTTGAATTTAGGATCAGAGCCTTAGCCTTCATTCAAGGTTAAGGAGCTCATGTTTGACAATACTTATCTCACAAAGATAATGGATTATATGTAATCATAGTTCAGTCGGATGGAAGTGCTTGACCTCATCTATAATCAATATTTCTTCACTGCCAATAGCTTGCAGTGGCAGCTGACCGCATCACAATTCTTTCAACCTCTCGCACCACTGATGTTGGCGCATGCAGCACCAGCTCTTCACTGTGCACTGTCTGAATATGCCCTTCGCAAGAAGGTAACGTTTATGTTTTCTCGAGATGAATATCAAAGTAAATTTAACCCTTCCATGGTGATCAATTGTATTACTGCAGATTCCACTGCTCTCATCAATGACTCATTGGTGGGCTGCTCCCCGGGGGGGCCCCCCCCGCCCCCGGGGGGGGGGGGGGGGGGGGGGGGGGGGGGGGGGGGGGGGGGGGGGGGGGGGGGGGTGGGGT
>Ga0307512_10002570_pt1 | contig 22605 bp, 23 predicted proteins | sample 14_EM_MG_FD_200267 | JGI IMG/M metagenome (GOLD analysis project Ga0307512, IMG submission 200267) | Populus trichocarpa ectomycorrhiza microbial communities from riparian zone in the Pacific Northwest, United States - 14_EM | ecosystem: Host-associated > Plants > Roots > Unclassified | place...
CCACCTAGAGAGCACGGAATGACCGGGGGTCAGGCCGATTATCCACGAATCGCATCACATGGTACGAACCACAAAAGATCCACTTCAAAGTCTTCTGGTCGAGGATGTTCTGTAGGGTCGGTGGGAGGACAACGATTTCATCGGCCATGATCGCGGTAGCAGGTCAAAGTTGAGGCTGATGCGCTTATGTCTGATACCGTCATCTCCTTCAGAGGTAGATCACTCACCTACCGTGAAACTGCAAAACAAAGCTGACGTGTGTCCCTAAACAGCACTCTTGCTCGCGAACGAACAGCGTAACGCGTATGGCTTGCGGTATAACGATTACACACGATATCGGTATGCACCTGCTGATCTTCTGAGACAACGATTCTAACCAGGATTGTCCAGCAAACACTGTGCGAACAGGACGCATAGACTCAGATCTTCTCTAAAGATCACTCATGGAAAGGGCAGAGAGTTCAAAAAACTACCTCCAATCACGCCTGAGATAGTAAATAGTAGCCAGTGAGCATCCGTTTTCATCCCGCTTCGCGAATTCTATGGTATTTACACTTTTTCAGCTTACAGTTGCTGTTATTCGAAGCAGAGCGTGCTTGGGCATATTCCCAGGAGTTGACTAGCCAATCTTTGGATCCAGCAAAAGCGGACAAACGATCTGCCCTCCGTCACAGCGCCACGAGCCGTTTCCGGCGCGCGGTTAACTGGTCAACACAATTGCTCTCCCTTGCACAATCCCTTTATACCTCCAAACGTTTGTCGGCTGAAAATCTCCTCGAGATCACGACATACACCCTCATCCTCAATGGACGATTCCTCCGCTCGAGGGAAGAGCAACTGCAAGACGCGCTCTCTCAGTTGAGCGTCGCCAGGTTTTTGCTGGACAACCTCTCCACACAGGCAACTAGCAGTCGGGACCAGGCGTTGGCCACTCTGTTCGTCGATGAAATTGGTCCGGAGATCAGATACTGTGCCCATCAACTCGGGAACAAGAAGGCCTATGATGTGGATGGTATCGTCCAGGAGCTCTCTGCGGCTCACAAAGACAAGCTCGTGGAGGACTGTGACAATATCCTGGCTGCGTTGAGGGAAACTGCCAGTGGGGCCCAGGGTTCGCTCAAGAAAAAACTTAATACCCTCATGTGGGAAAGGAAGCCGGTCCCGGTCAGAAACCCTGAGCTAGTTGACGCTCTCCTCAAGGTGCAGGAGGCCGAAGAGAAACTTGCAGCTACGAAGAAATACACTGGAGGTGACAAGGTGCAGTCGGGCAGCAACACCATGAAGCGTAGCGTAGGAGCCTACGACGCCATCCTATCGGCCCTGAGCGATTCCGAAGAAGTCGCACGGAAACGGGCTGAAACCGAACAGGTCGGCCTATACTTCTTTCCGCTAGTTGCACATGGCTCATGAATCTTGGATCGCTCAGCTGAGTGGATCAACTGCAGCGGTCAACGTTGACGGTCGAGATATCGAATTCGTCCACGCCTTTATCGTCTATCAGCTCCTTTCCAAAAGAACTGAACGCGATCACTTGTTGATCAACGCTCTGTTATCTTCTCATAAACCTCGCGTCCCGCGTTCATCCCTGGAGAAGGAAAAGGTTGATGGCCGGCTCTTCCCGGCTGTCGTGAAGCTGCTTGACACGGTGCTTCAGAACCTTACTCAAATGCGGACCCTGAGTGTCGTTGATGAAAGCCCGGACCTAGCTTCGGGTGTAGATGGGAGAATATCTTTTACGAAATCAAGAAGGTGACCCTCCCGCTTATTTCATGAATGTAGTTGGCAGTCAGACTGACAACATCCAGGTGCTTCTTCCTCGCACGCTGTTACGCACCCCTGAAGAGGTATGCTGAGGCGTTGACACTGGTTCAACGATCACAGCTCCATCTTCGAGAGGCACGGTCGATCATTTCTACTGCCCTGGAGGGCGACCCTGAATCGGCAGCAGCAACCTCGTTCTATCCTCTGGCGGAGTCGGATTGTGATAAGCTAGATAAAGATATATCACGGATCAGCTCGGAGCTGAAAAAGGACTGGTTCACGTTCAATGGTGGTTCTCCCACGGCTGACAACGATTCATACAAAAAGCCGCTCTTCTTTGACATCGCACTCAATTATGTCGAGTTGGACATGGATCAGTTGCAACGACGAGCCGGAAAGGAACCCCCGCCGACACCCGCTCCCATCGAGATCTTGCAGCCACAACCTCGACTTCCGCAGGTACAAAAGGGGCCTACTGCAAAAGCAAAGGCGGAGGAAATAGCAAGGCCAGCCACCCCAGAACCGAAGGCCGAGACCTCGCGTGGGGGGCTGAGCAGCTTGTTGGGTGGATGGTGGGGGCGCAGGTAAAGTTTTAACTCTATCTGTGATTTGAAAATAAAACGCTTTTATCCGCGCACCGAGGCGTTCGTGATCCCCGGAAACTTCTCTCGTGTGGACAAAATCAAACCCGGTTCCTTGTCACTGCGACGTCGGTTAAGTATGTAAACGAACGTGCGGCCGCTCAAAGGAGGGTTGTGTGAAACCCCGCCGGAAAAACGTGGTGAGAGCTAATTTTATTGTACCCTCGCTCACACCCCTGCCGGGCGGAATTTTGGGCCTTTTAGAGAATTGTTGTCCCAGGACAGTTACCTATATATATATATATATATATATATCACATCGAAGTCCATCATGAATCTGGGTCTCTGGCTGATTTGCGATCGCAGGGTGATTGCGGCGTTGAACGGACGACCCTCAGAGACAGCTGATGATCTGACAGAGTAACGGCTGTGCTCGTGCGGTGAGTGCGGATGCCGCGCACCGATGAGGACCGCAGGGACCTTTTCGGATCTGGGGAGGCGATCTGGAGGTCTGAGTGCGACATGGGCGTGCGGGGAACGGATCTTTAGCCAAATGCTGTACGTTTTAGCGACTTACGTTTTGTATTCACATCCTTTGATTCTTCATGAACCCTTATAACCATTACTCGCTTGTCTGATCTGGAATGCCGCGATAAGTAAAGCGTCAGGAGTCGGGAGCAGGCGAAAAGGCTGCGGATGAAGTATGAATTCCGGATACAATAATCATTACGGATCCAGCGGCGAGATGAGTATCGTAAAAGGGTGTCTGCGAGGCGTGTCGAATAAATGAAAGCTTAGTGGGTAGGTGTGCACATTCAAAGAGAGTATAGAACAAGTTTTCCGGGGTGTCCATGATTAGTATATTGTTGCTATATCAGTTTCCCTTAATCCTGGGGACTGCGCCATCATCCAATCGTCTCCGTCTTGTCGGAGTCCCAATCTCGTCTCCGTCGTCTCCGGGCTTCCACTTGAAACCAGACTTGCCTCGGCGTGGTGTCTGGGGCGGCATCACGTACTGTGGTTGGGGTATTGGTGCGGGGGTGGGATGTGGTATGTGACAGTGTTTCGATCGATAGAATGTGAACAGGGAGTTGATGAAGAGTGTGAAAAATGCGAGTGAGACGACGGAGAAGAACTAGAGGGAATTGTCTTTAGTGAGTGATCCACGAAGGAATTGAAATGTCCCAAGATACTCACGAAAGTCTTCCAGCTGATGTTCTCCACGAACGCATTCACAATCTCGGCCAACAGTTGAGCGCCGATCCTCGCTCGCCCGATTTTCGACGGGTCTCGATTCATACATGTTTCCCATTCCCCACAAGGCTGGAACATGTGGGGTACAATATTTCCTTCACAGAAGTTATTCTTGTACAATACGGAACAAGCTTTGATTTCTTGGACAACGTCTGGGGTGCAGGTCAGTATAACCGGCGTAGCCCATCGGAAAGAGCCATCTTACCCATAGAATGCTCCAGTATTCTCTGTTGCACATCCCTCTGAACAGTGAGGATAAACTGTAGCAGTAGCCATAAAAATACCATGCATAGCGAGGTATTGAAAACCACTTGTAAATATCTGTGAACGACATCAGGAACATGCCAACAGGTTCGGCCAGGAGGCTCACCCTGAAAGCGTGTAAGGAAGATCTGGTTTTATCGTAGGAGCGCTTGATGCCAGATTAAACGTGTAATGGGTATTCGTCGCCGTTGACTTGAGGGGCTGCATCACCCGACCTTCGCGATCACTCTGCTCCTCATCTTCGCTATTTACACTCTCCTCGTCGGCGTCGTCTGCATCGGCATTGTGTCGTTTTGATGTGGCCTTGCCGTGACGAGATCTGAACACCCTTCGAATGCCACCAAGGGCCACAACCTTTGATTCTGATTCCACCTCCGGCTTGGAGGGAGAATCCTCCTGTGTCTGTTGCTGAGTTTTGGGGATGTTTGGACTGACCTCGCTCATGTCAACATCGACTACGGCATGAGGGGGCGGTGGCTGCCAGTGGGGCGGGATGAGAGGGAGTTGTCCAGGGGTTCGGAAGAAGGGTTCGTTTGTGGGAATAAAAGGGGGTTCCGGAGCAGTGTTCTGAGAGGGAAAGGGTGACGGTAGAGGGTTTGCTTCATCGTTATTGCCTATGACGAGGAGTGTTCAGGTGAGTTTGAGTGGTGAGAGGTGGCATGTCATACGTTTCTGGGGAGTATGGAATGGATCTTCTGCAGCCCATGCGGGTTTACTGTTGGACGGCGCTCTATGAGTAAACTCAAAGTCCATCGGAACAGCGGTGGATCTGTTCGATATCTGCCTGCGCTTTTGCTCGACGACGAACATCACGGAAGGTAAGAGACGCGTTCATGTCACGTGCGGCGGAGCACACTCCATCCACCTCTTCCACCACGCGTCGTCGGACATGGCTGCTGCAGGCCTGAAATTATGGCGGTCGTTGAGGCCACGTTTTGTTTCCCATCATGGATTTCACAGCAGCGGTGATTCAGGCTGGCAAGGATCGTCCGGGAGTCTCATTCCGATGGTGATCGAGCAGACGGTGAGCTGCGACATTGCTTGCGTTGTTTCAGGATTATGAATCGAACCCAAAAACGATGTAAGGGCAGGGGTGAAAGGAGCTATGACATATATTCTAGACTGTTGCGGGAGCGTGTTATTATGCTCTATGGACCGGTGGGTGATTGCTCGTGTTCGTGGGGCGCAGGGCGGGATCCTCATGCGTATGCGTATGACACACCAGATTCGGGATGCGGACTCGGCGAGTATTGTATCGCAGCTGCTATTCCTGGAAGCCGAGGAAGCGTCCAAACCCATTCACTTGTACATAAACTCTCCAGGTGCGGGTTTAAGCGCGTGTTGTTTCCGTTTACACCAAACGATCTAGTCTATTGTCGGCAGGCGGCAGCGTGACTGCGGGGTTGGCGATCTATGACACGGTGAGTTGTTGAAAGATGGTCGGAGGATGTGCACATGAGCTGATATAAGGTGCAGATGCAGGTTTGAATTGGGATGCTAATATCCGAGGATGTGCGAGTACATTGAATCAAATTTTGGACACAGTACGTCAATTCGCCCATTCACACCTACTGTGTTGGACAGGCGTGTTCAATGGGATCACTGCTGTTGGCCGCAGGTGAGTGCGGAGGAGATTCGACGGACGGAGGGGGGTGGGCTTGATATATATCCAGGGGAAAGGGGGAAACGGCACTGTCTGCCCAACGCAAGCATCATGATTCATCGTACGTAATTTTATCCGGATCCGAGATGGAACGTTGAATATTTCGTACAGAGCCATCGGGGGGAGCGTCCGGTCAGGCATCTGATATCGCAATCCACGCCAAGGAGATTCTTCGCATTCGTCACCTTCTCACGGACATCTATCAAAAGCACTGCAGCACCCCCGGCGAGTCCCGAGAAGCCGGCCTACTACGCTTTGGTATGTCATCAGTGCAACCATCTCCAACTGGACGCTCAACACGGAAATCCTAAATTCAGAGACGGCGCTCGAACGAGACTACTTCATGACAGGTACGTCCAACCCCCCCTCCCTTTGTGTGATCCATTTCTCACTCCTCACATCTCACCCTGACAGCTGGCCAAGCTTTATCCTTTGGTATCGTTGACAGCATTCTGGAAAAGCGGCCGTGAAAGGCGAGGGGAAAGGACATATAAAAAAAGCATCCGCTGTTTCGGAGAACCGGTACCCAGACAATTAAATCATCCATTTGGTCTGTCACTTTGGCTGTATTTTTTGGCTAGACCATATATGTTTTTCCACGTAATCCTTCCCAATTCAGTCCGTCTTTGACTCACGCGACACAGTTCCATTATGTGACATGTGACGGGTGACCGCGTGCCTTGGTTTGGGTTTTGAATTGTGCAGATGACGCCTAACCCCCATCAAAATATCTTCGGGTCCTGACACAGGGGAGCGATGGCGTTCGGCGTCTATTCTAAACCGATATCTCCATGGTTCATTTTTTCCCTGTATTTCTCTCTTTTCCCATTCAATCCGAGCAAACTGAATTGAGATAATTATTATTTTTAGGGAGATTTACCTTATCAGTCCCGGTGTCTAAAAATGCTTCCCCCAAACATGTCATGTCATGTGCATGGCCAATCGTAGTTGCGCTTCCGTATACGATCGGTTGCAATTTCCGACGAATCGTAGAATTGGTCTAGTCTCTCTAGAATACGTCCCAGTCTCGCCCATCCGATTCGGCCCCTCGGCGCCTTCCCCCGCCCTCCATCTCCGTCGCCCCTCCCGGTCTTCGACTACGTTTGCAAGGGAAAACAGTATATGCCGCTGTTCGTGCGCCGGCCCGGCACTTGGGTCATTTCTTCCCAGCCGCTTCAGCTGCCGCCCGTTCTTCCTCCTTTTTCTACGAGGGTCCCGTCGATAAATACTGGCCCTCCATGCGTGCATGTGTACAATGTATATACCTTTTGCTTTTGCCTCAGGATCTCTGCGTCCCTGTGTAGAGCAAATGATGTGTCCTGTATCCGTGCCAATCGCGATCTAAGATCAGGGAGAGACTTACCCTTCCTTTCTTTTCGCCAACGAGGCACCACTTTCTTTCGGTTTCTTCTGAGTTGCTGTCTTCTTTTGTGCCTTTAAGCGATCTTGTTCTCGTTGGTTACCGCCTATGAAGCACGATACCATCAACATCGGGCAATCGGTGGGGACACAAGCCTATCGCCCTCACGAGTCATTCTAGAGGAGAATGTGGTTCAGTGTCGAAGGGATCGGCCACGTTGCAACCTCCGGAGCCCAAAGCCGCGAGGTGATTTGCCAAATTTGTAAATCAAACAAGCTTCCCCCGAAGTATCACAACAAACGCAACACATCGACTCCATGGGCCGCAACAGGCCGCAACCGACAACGCTGGTTATTTCATTTCCATTCATGGATCAATATTCTTGCCCTCACCACATTCCGAGCGAACCGCCGTTCCACCACTACCAACCAACGCGACAAATTGTATTCGGCCCTTCTATCCCTCGAGCTAAACGCCCAAATACCCGCAGGTTTTTCGGTCCACGGTACTTTCCCCCTTGATTCATAGCCCTGAAGGCCACGCAGCTGTATCAGGGTTAGATCGTTGAATGTGAATCTTGTCAGGGACCAATGCGGAATGGCCCCACGTGCGCTTCTTTCTGAGTGATGGACGGAATCTGTGAATGTCAGATCTCGCATCTGAGATCTAATACAAATCCCTGAAATATCAAATTCCTAGCGGCTGATCTCCGACCGTTTTCTTCTTATACTTACTAACACCATCTTCTCCGCTCTTTTGCTCTTTTCCCCTTCTCCCCCCCTACGCGCTCCCTTCCGACTCCCCTCCCCATTCCCCTTCATCTTCTCCTTCCCCGTCCCCTCGCCCGTCCATAGACCCTCTTTCTTGTTTGGTGGCTACAATGTCTTCTCGACATACCCCACGCCAGTCTGAACGTGATCTCCGTGTTCACGATTCGAGACCGCCACCAAACCATGTCCACCCTCACCTCAACGGTACCTCCCAACCACCACTCAACACGTCATCGGTACCCCCGCAATCGAGGAATCACGCCTCACCAGCTGTCTCCGCCAACGGAACTGCCCCCATCTCCAATGTTCAAAAACTTGCACAGGCGAATGAACAGACATGGTTACTGATTGGTTCGGATATTTCTTTAACTTGTCCCCTCGGCCGGGAAACAAGCATCTGACGGTTTCTCACTATACCATCAAACAGGGAGAGTAGCCGAGCAGATGGGCAATTTGGAGCACGCCCTGTCCGCTTATGAAAATGCGTTGCGTCACAACCCAAATTCATTACCTGGTCTGATTCAAGTCGCTGGTATCGCCCGGATCAAAGAAGATTACCAAAAGGTTGGTGCCAACCTCCTCGGTCCGACGGTTCCCTCCCGATCATTTTCTTGGTACTTATGTAATCACACACCCAGGCGATCGATTACTTCCAGCGCGTGGTTGCGTTGCAGGATGACAATGGGGAAGTGTGGAGCTCCCTCGGTTTGTTCATTTCTCCTCTTCACAAAGCGCCCGCGTACGAATGGCCCGCCTTTCATAGGACACTGTTATCTCATGCGTGATGATCTGCAAAGAGCATACTCCGCTTATCAGCAGGCCCTTTATTTGCTTCCGTCTCCCAAGGTATGAATCAATTAAATCCGCCCCCTACCATACGAACCATCTTTCTGCAGGATGATCCCAAGCTGTGGTACGGCATTGGTATTCTGTACGATCGCTACGGATCCTTGGATCACGCCGAAGAGGCCTTCGCTTCTGTCCTCCGAATGAACAAGGGTATGTGTCTTTTTCAGGGTAAATACACCCGCTCTTATCCTACCCCTCACAGATTTAGACTTCGACAAGTCCAACGAGATCCTCTTTCGATTGGGTATAATCTATAAGCAGCGTAGCAAGTACAAGGAAAGTCTCAGTTGCTTCGAGAAGATCCTTCAGAGTCCCCCAAATCCCCTCGCCCACGCGGACATCTGGTTTCAGATCGGGCACGTGCACGAGCAACAGAATGATGTACGTTTATCGGACACTCCCACCCAATTCGAGCTTAGCTCCTTTTTTTGGTAGCTTGTAAACGCCAAGTGGGCGTACGAACGGGTCGTGGCCGACAACCCAAACCACGCCAAAGTTCTCCAACAGCTCGGTTGGCTTTACCACCAGGACGGATCTACGTTTCAAAATCAGGAGACTGCGGTTACTTACCTCACTAGGAGTCTCGAGGCCGGTTCGTAGTCTTAATTTTCTTAGCCCCACTGAACCCTCACATCAATCACACGTTCTAGACCCTCATGATGCCCAGAGCTGGTATCTTCTTGGTCGTGCCTATATGGCTAGTCAAAAATACAACAAAGCCTATGAAGCTTATCAGCAGGCCGTATACCGCGACGGCCGTAATCCCACTTTCTGGTGTTCGATCGGTGTTCTGTACTTCCAGATCAACCAGTACAGGGATGCCTTGGATGCCTACTCTCGCGCCATTCGCATTAATCCCTATATCTCGGAGGTCTGGTTTGACCTCGGGAGTTTGTACGAGAGCTGCAACAACCAGATTTCCGACGCCATTGATGCCTATGCTCGAGCGGCAGAGTTGGACCCAAGGAATACAGCGATCACTCAGCGGTTGGAGCTTCTGAAACAGGCGCAAGCAACGGGTGCTCAGCTTCCCGCAGCACCAGGTCCTCAGGATGTGCATCCAACTGCTTACGCCAACACTGTCGTACAACCGCCCGGCCTGACAGGCCCTCCTCTGCTTCTCCAAGGGAGTAATGCCAACCGTGTCCCACCTAGAGGTGATCTACGCAATGGCGATTCCAGCTTACCTCTTCCCCCTCCGCCCAATGCCGTTGGCCCGGGGCGTCCCACGTCCCCACGGCCTTTCCGAGGAGGTCCACCTCCACCAGTGATTGTTGATGAAACCCGCCACAATCAGTCAAGGCTTGCGCCGATGGATGTCGATCGCCCTCCTGCTCACAGCCGTGACCCTCCATCGTTGTACCCCTCCAGCCGCGGACCCTCTAATAACAGACATTCGAGCATCTTGTTACATCAGCCTGTGCCCCAGCCTCCTCCCTCGGATGGTCGCAATGGACATCCTCCCCACAGCCACGATTCCCACTTCCCCTCCCGGCAGACCCGTCCTCCGTCAACGTCAATTTCCCCCGTCCCGCGTGGCCACACCCCGAGAACGTCGTCATACTCTAATCACCCCTCTCAACGTCCGCCTCCCCCGGGCCTCAGCCACCCTACGAGGTCTCCGCGATCTTATCCCGCAGAGGTTATTGATCGAGACGGCCGACGTGACGATCGAGATTGGGATCGTGAACGCCGTGGTAGGCATTTACAAGAGTACCCCGCTCCTCCCCCTCATCAGATGTTTGCCACTCGTGCCCACTCGCCTCCTTATCATGGTCACAGCCCTGCTCCTCGTTCTGTTCGCGATTACAGTCCACCTCAACCATCCCCAAGGAACTCTCATCAGTCGGTCCCAAGCAGGTCGTACCCTTCCCTATGGACCGAGAATAAACCCGCTGTGCCTCGTTCCCCTCCTACTCAGCCCCTCCCTGAGCCTCAGCCATCTCGGAGGTATGATCCGAGGAATGATGGCCGGGATCCCAGGGAATTAAGGGATTACGATCCGATGGATACTCGCCCAGATCTTCGCAGCCGCCCTCCATCACACCACGGTTCTCCAGAGAGCGTACGAAACACCCTTCGTCACCCACCTCCGCCTCCTCCTGCCTATTCAAAGAGGTCTCCGAGTCCACATCTTCCACCTCACCCTGGTTTGCAGATGCCGGAAAGCCGTGGTCCCGGGCGTCGTAGGGGTTCTCAGAGGGAGAAGGAACCCGAACCACCTTATTCCCCTGGTTCTGCGGATGCGAAACGCGACCGCAAGAGGAAGAACCCTACTGGCACTCCCACAACCGGTATAAAGAGGAAGGAGGAAGATAGTATGTACATCGACCGACCGCCAAATAGTGCCCAGCCTTCTTTCAGAGTTAACACCTACACTGCAAGGGGCGAGAGTCCCGAACCTGTAAGTTCGGGCGGTTCCGCTGTCCGTTCCGTCCACCAGTCTCCCACTGCTGCTCCCATTCCGCCGAAGCGTTACGTGGATGAGGACTACGATGAAGGTGTCGCCGCGGTACTGATGAACTTGGCATCGCATCGCACTCGTGTACCGTCTCCCCAACCACATCCCCCTCCGTCTGTCCAGGGTTCCAGTGGACGAGCTTCTCCTCGTCCGATGAAGCCACACCGCGGGTCCATCTCCTCTAACAGAGGTGATCGTGACTCCCCGGCACTCTCTACCGGATCCAATCAGAAGCGGCCTTTGAGCCCCGCGTCTGAGGATAATGGGAGTGGAGACATGAAGCGAGCCAAGGTCGACGGTCCGAAATTATCTCCCACGTCAAAGCAAACGCCGACCCCATCCACGAGGCCATCACCCATCCCATTCAGAACTCAACCTACGTCCTCTTCTCCAGAAGTCCGTCAGTTGGACGGTAGTCATTACAGACAAGCGAGTCCACCCCCCTTGCCTTCTGTCCTTCCCCTACATCCTCGTCCGATCGGTTCCGGAATGGCGTTGCCGCTGATTGCAACCATTTCGCCAACTTCATCGGGATCTCCGGGTAGAGACGAGGACAGGATGGTTGTTGACAGGCCTCGTTCCACGACGCCACCTCCTTCACGGGCTAAGATATCTGAGGTTATGAATAGACCCAACAAATCACCAACCCCTACGCCTATGGATAGAGAACGCGCATTAGTCTGATCTCTACCAGCGCTCTTTATTCTCCGTTTCTCTCTTATTATTGTTTCAACGTTTTCATGTGCATTGTTTTTTCGCGCCTCACCACGCGTTTGTCGGTCCGTGCCCCACGAGTCTTGATCTGTTCAGGTTCCTGCCCTTCCTCTCTCTCTCCCTAGCCAAGTATATCTCACTTCCTTTCCCTCTCTCGAGTTCGTAGCAATAAGTCGCTCCAGGTCGTTGATGTATTTTTGAGCCATGAATAGTGAACAGTATGATATCTTTTTTTGCCAAGTGCGAAGTGTGAGTGGCTCAAGGCGTTTTCCGAAAAAGGCAAGGCCGGTGGTAGGAAAGGTTGTCATCTCACCTCGAGGACCAGCACGCCTCCGTCCCAGCCACTTTTTCTACTCTTCATATATCGCCTCTCTCTCTCTTTCTCTCTCTCTCTCTCACACATTCTTTTGATCTGTTTTCCCAATCATATTCACGCGACAGCACCGCCTATCCATCAACTAACCAGGAGGCAGTCACGGTCAAGTGGGATGAAGTCAGCGACCAGGAATAACACCTCCGCTCCAATTGTCATAACTGCCGCTCTCGACCTACGCCGAATGCCGTCCGTGTCCACCTCGGTTTCATCCTCGAGGCGTTCTTCGACGTCAGAAGACTCAGAATTTAAGAAATCCGACTTGGTGGCTGACGGAGGGTTGATTGATAACTCAAAGCCACTCGACCGAGTCTATACCCCAGCCATGATTTCCAGGACCTCAATCAACATGCCTCAGAAGGAACTCCCCATTCTCACCGTGTCATCACTCCCAGAGGCAAGCGGCCTTCGGGACTTGACTTCTCCCACACCTTCGGGAGATTCCTCACCTCCTCCAACGCAATACACGAGCCCTTTCACGACGCTCGCAAGACCGGGAGACGAAGACCTCTTCGTTAAAGTTTCACCACTGCCCGAAACAACGGGTCTGAAAGATCAACAGTCACAATTCATTTTGCCGAGCCCCCCACTGACAAGAGTGGGTACCAAGTCTAGCCACAAGTCTACGTCCTCGCGTCCAGGATCGGGAGTGCGGGAAAGTCATAACATGCAGGATCGAGAAGAGGTTGATGTTACGGATACTAGGGAGTGGCGGGATTCACACGTAGGCGATCCAAATCCCAGCTTGGATTCAGAAGGGGGAGGGACCGCGGGTTCCTCACGGAGAATTGCGACCACCCACCCGCTCAAGGTGGATATTCCCCCCAATTTACACTCGCGGCCCGTTTGGGAGATTATTGGGCCTTCGGAGGACAATGAGACACTTCATCGCGCAACTAACGAGACATTCACTATACGACAGTACGTCCCTTGCCTTCTACTCCGCGACCATATCTTATCTAAGCGCGTTTTCAGATCTTCGAAGAGGTTTATTCCCAAATCTTCCTACTACTACGGACCCCCACCCCCGGATACGGCGTTTGGGACGGACCCAATAGGGCAGATAGGAATTCATCACCCCCGTGAAATTGTTCGAATAGAACGTGACTACTCTGGTGGAGAGATCATTCAATTTTCGGCAGTGTATCCTCTGGAGTTCGAAGGAAGGGTACGTTCAAAGACCCTGTGGGTCAAGCACCCAGCAATCGCTGACCTGGGCGCCAATCACAGATAACACCGACTCAGTTCCTCGAGTCGATAAACGCGATCAACGAAATCCTGATTTCTGCTCATAGCTTGTCCCGTTCATGCCTGGACAACATGCTGGCATTTGTCACGTTGCAGCTGTCACGACTGGTGACCACTACTCACTATGAAAAGGTATGTCCGCGGAGCAGGCGACACGTGGTCCAGTGGGTCCTAATCTCCGCGGGATTCAACGTTATACAGGAGATGAGTCGGTTGCACCAGTTGATCGATGCGATGAACAAGACCGTGTTCAATCCTGTAGGCCTGAACATTGTATGGCCAAAGGACGTTGCCTTCATCTTCGTAAGTGGTGGAACGCCTGTTATCAGCGTTATGGGAAACTAATTTTGCTCTTCTACAGTTGGAAATTGAATATTATGTATGTCGCTTCTTTTCATCTTCGTCTCTTCTATCGTTTGAACCGACACGGTTTGGACAGTGACCCAGGTTCGAGCAGTACAGGTGTTGATACTGTATAACTATCGTTGAGGTCAGTATCTGGATCATACTCAAGAGGAAGGTTGATGGTAACCCGCCCGTTACGTCACAGGAACCCTGGGTCGGATCGAGAGCGCAGGGGTGATCGGCAGAGGCTGACATCTACACTCTCTCGTGACTTACTTTTTTGTTTCTAGTTTTCGCTCTGTGGCTTGTATCTTTATCGTGATTTATTTCCAAGGTAGTAGGCTACAAGTTTTTTCTTCTTCCATTTGGATGTCCTGTATATGATTACTCTACTTGTTTGACGTGCACCGGGCCGAGAATCTGAGGAGTTCAGGTGGGTTAAGAAGAGGAAGGATGCCAGTTCGGCGATGGATGGCCGAAAGAGATTAGTAATAAACGAGAAATATTTTTGAGGGAATTTGTCTCTCACGCCCCTGACTGCTTCACTCTCATCCCCCGCATTTGGTGGGCCACGGAATATTGGACCTCTTAACTTCCTCATCCTTTATATAGCTCGTCGAACGATTTCCACCCTTTTAGCTGGGCTGACTCTCGCCCCGATTGTCACCCTCGACCGTGAGATCGCCTACCGTTATCCCCACTTCTCCCACAGACCCCTATCCATACCCGTATCACCAATCCTCGCCTCCGCCACAACAGAATGGAGTTCAACGCGAGCTCAATGCCCTTTTGGGACGTTTCTCAAACCCCAATGTCACTCTCCCAGATTGCGGACGAAGACTTCCTCACCCTGCTCCAGAAACAGTTTCCCACCGATGTTCAAGTCCCTTTTGACCTAACTTTCCCCGGTTACAACAACCCCACTGTTGTCGACCCTCAGAGTCTCTCGGATTACACCTTCCCAATCTCCCAGCCAACTCCACCGTCCAGCGACAGCGGTAACAGTCCCGTTTCGACCACCAACGATAACGATGACCGCTCTCTCAAACGCAAGGCCAGTGATGAGAGGATGGACGTAGAGCCCGCCTCAAAGGCGGCCCACACCGGTACGTCAAGACCCACATCCTCTCCGCTGTCTTTTTTCTTGGGCGGCTGACGCTTGACTCCTTCATCAGCTGCCCCATCAAACACCACCCCATCTTCCGGTAACTCCAAGAAAACCAGCGCACGCCGCAAGTCTGGAAATCCAACACAGGCGCGCACTCAATCTAGTCTCCTGTCGCTCTCGTACTTATGCAGTTTCTATCACAGGATGAGCTTCGGTTGCTGAAACGTAAGGAGCAGAACAGGGCTGCTCAACGCGCATTCCGTGAGCGGAAGGAGAAGCATGTCAAAGATGTAGGATCAGTCATTTATGATCGGAAATCCGTTATCTCACTCAATCCCTACAGCTCGAGGATAAGGTTTCGGAACTGGAAATGAAGAACCAGCGGACAGAATCCGAAAATGAGAATCTGCGTGACCTTCTGGCTCGGTTGCAGGAGGAAAATATCCAACTCAAGAAGAAGCAGCAGGAGCAGCAGCCAACTTCGCCGTCCCAACCCTTCACATTTGCCATCCCAAAAGATTCCCCGGCTACCGTGGGAAACAATGTCAACTCACCCCTGCAAAAGGATTCACCCTTGGCGTCATCTACCATCTCATCCGCTCCTCCTCAAACCAACTTCTTCACCCCGTTTACCGGCTCCGAATTTGATTTCGGTTCGCTGATCCCCTTCGACCCCGCGGTGTTGAACGCGCTCGATGACACATCCACATCGCCGTCAGATTCCGATGATGTGATGAATATCGACCTCGGGTTCGGAAAGCCCAACCGACAGACGTTCAACGTCCTGGCTAACGACCCCGCCTACATGTCGTTTGCTGATCCTTCACCGCCCGACTCGACCTCTGTCTCGACCCCAATGAATACAGCAAACCCATTCGACTTCTCGGTGCTTGACCAATGGTCACGGTCTGTTGGACCCCGGTCAAACAGCGGGGATGCAATGCAGACATTCGATGAATTATTCGGTGGCAGCAGCAACTTCCTCTCCTCGTCCAGCGGCATTGACTTTGCTGAGTTGATGAAAAAGTCCCCCTCGCTCGTGGCCTCAAGTCCGGTCTCTCACACGAACCTTAATGGTAACGGTAGCAGGGCGTCGAACGTGGACTCGCCGTTAACGCCATCGTCGACGAATTCTCCCGAGACACCGTATCACAAGAGTGGGGGCGGCTGCCCCAAGACCAAGGAGCAACTCTCGGAGTCCATCACCAGGGCGGGCCTTTCATCGTTTGTGGTGGATAGTCCTGGGAACAACAACTCGTCCACGCAGTGCGAGACAGGTCCTATCCCGTTCCTGAAGAAGAGCGCCAGTAAGGATGCGCCAATGGTCATGTGCCGAGGGTCTAGTTTCCCCAAGACGGAACAGAACGATAAGAATATCGAGGTGCTTAGCGCTTGGAGAAGCATCACCTCGAATCCCCAATTCAAAGTGGGCTTTTTTATCAACTACTCCGGACACCGGATCTCTGATGTGACCACAGGACATCGACATCAATGACCTGTGTACGGAATTCACGGATAAAGCCAAGTGCGATGGGACGAAGGTGGTGCTCGAGCCTTCAGGAGTCTCACATATCATCGACACGCTCAACGCCAAGGTAAAGCAGAGGGCTGCCGCCGCCGCAGGCAACAAATAGAGGATGGGTATGTATCTGTTCATCTGTTGCATACCACAGCTCAGCCGGTGCCCATATTGGGCTCCTCTATACTATTGCATATCAGGAGGCTGGCTACTGCCTGGAATAGGTGGCCGGACCCTGATCACGCACAACACTTTCACGTACATTATACATTTTCGTCAGTTCCACGGATGTAATTTCGACCTACGCAACCCGCTCTGCTCTCTTTATGTTTTTTTGTCTTGTCGCATGTATCTTCTTTCTTACGCACACAGACACACCTCTCCGTGATCCCGTTGCCTCACCCCCGCCGTCTGTGTATCCTACTCCTCGTTCATGGCCGGTACCCTACCTTCTGCCTTGCGCAATAATGAGTTACAGTCGGTACCTCCGTACGAATATAGAAAACAAATTGATAACAGTGGAGGAAACGATGACGTCGGTCGGGACTGGGTTCGGATCCAGCTCGGCTACGGAGTAGAAACAACTACGATGGAAACGACGACGATGAACGACGACTGGCTATCGAAAGAAATATCGCAAATCATCTCTTCCCCCCACATCTCGTTCCCAAAGCCAACAGGCTCTCTCCCTTTCAGGATGGGACCCGGCCCAGTAGACTTGTTCAGCACGAGGTTCAACAACACGTTCGCGTACAACGTGAAAGCGACCGTGAACGGAGAGGAGGTGTTGAGAGAGGATCTCAAGGAAAAACTGTTGGGTTTGCAAAAATACTGGAATCCTGAGGAGATCAAGTTCCAAGACGAGTCTGCGGGACCGGTACGTCACTTTTTCGGCCATTATCAAACGGTCTGCACTCGCTGACCATCCGTGCGCAGTGTTCCGAGACTGTCGTCCAATTCTCCTCTGGCCAAACCATCTCTATGTCTGCCGAGTGGGTGTTGTTTGTCTCGATATTTATTCGCTGGCTAACCTTTCCATCGCGGCCAGAACTGAAGTTGAGGGTGGCAGAAGGAAGATTAAGAAATACACTCTGGACGGAGACTCTTCGCTCTTCGAGTAGATTATTCAGGCTAAGCCTTACTATTCTGTCTGTCGACCACGCCTGTGGCCTGTAGGGCTAGCCCGCAAAGAGAGCAACCTCGATCTACTTATCTGATTCTGATCGAGCGCGAATGATCGTCTCGGATCACCAGGTCATCTTCAACCTTCACCACCGCCACCCACGTAGTGCACGCAACGGTCAGATAACGCGTGCTTATTGATATCCTTCGCTTGCCCGCCGCGACACTTCACTTGAGCAAGCTGGGCCAGCTCCTCGCTCTTCTCTGCACGATGTCGCCATCTCTGTCTCACCCTCCCGCGTCCTCATCACCTTCGACCAGGCTGATCAGTCCAGTAAGGGTAACGACCTTGTTGGTCTCGGTCTTGGTCGCCCTCTGTTCCGGTACTAATTATGTACGTACTTGATCGAATGTCTCATCGACGGAAGGGACTGACCGTCACCTTGCGCCCACCAGGTTTATTCTGGTATGAATGCACCCGGCCTCGGTCCAAAACACACCAATAACCGACCCATCTTCAGCTTACGGACCCCAATTAGGTGTTCGACTAGGACTGTCCCACACACAACAAAATCTCGTTGGGCTAGCCGGGAATGGTACGTCTACCTTTCCCGTTCCACCGCCACTCCTCACATCCGGCTGACTCTCCGACCGAATTTCTCTTGTTTTCCTCAATCATCAGCCGGGACCTACGCCACAGGTCCTCTTCACGGCAAACTTGTTGATGCGCGTGGCCCGAGGTCGTCCCTCGTCATCGCATTCTGCACCCTGTCCATTGGGTATCTGGGCACCAAGATGATCTTCGATGCTGGGCTCAAAGAAGGTCAAGAACGAGCATCAGCCGCTACCGTCGCTCTATTAGTCGTCTGCGGCTTCTTAACTGGGGGCGGAAGCGCTGGCGGTGGTGCTGGCGCACTTAATACCGTCGCCAAAAGCTTCCCAGAACATCTTGTAAGTGACCCAAACCTGCAAACTCTGCGCCTATGTCGACTCCTCGATCGCCGTGTATAGAGAACCAGCTTTACAGGGTTGGTATTATCCGGTTTCGGACTGTCAGCCTTCTTTTTCTCTGCAATCGCACGTTCAGCCTTCCCCGGGAACACCTCTGACTTCCTCCTCGTCTTGGCAATCGGCACCTCGCTGCCAATGATTTTAGGGTGGTTTTTCGTTCGCCCGATACCTCTCCCGACGCCATACGGCGTGAATGCCATCGAGGGTGGAGTTTCAGCCCCGCGCCCTACTTCTTCTACCCGGAGGTCATACTTCGAGAGAGGCGATGATAGTGACACGCGGTTATTACCCGACAACGAGCTTGACCTCGACGAGAGTTACGTCCAATCACCAAGACACCACGCGCGGACTGTGAGCATAGCGAGTTGTGGCGAAGTCGGCATCAGTGTCCTCTCAGAGAACGAACTACCCGATATCAGCGGCAAAGAGTTGCTCACAAGCCTTAATTTCTGGCTGTTGTTCTCCATCACATCACTCCGTGAGTCACTAAACATACGCTACATTAGAGTGGATATTGACGCGCCCCAGTGAGCGGCGTCGGTCTGATGTGTAAACCTCCCGGCTCGCTTGAGTCGATCGAGAACTGATTGACTAAGATACAGGGATCAATAATGTGGGGTTGGTTGCCCAGTCCCTCTACGCCAAAGCAACTCCGATATACGATGAGGTGGAGAGTTTTAAGTTCCAAACGCTTCAAGTCTCCACTGTCAGCGTTATGAATTGTGTTGGAAGGATATCTATCGGTGAGCTGCCTTGACACATCTGAGGAAGGACTGACAGGATGTAAATCTGCATAGGCATATTCACGGATTTCGTAAAGAACTGGATAGACGCACGCCGGACATATTGCATTTCTCTCGTTGCTATGTTATTCTTTATCTCTCAGCTAGTGGCAATGTCCATCGTGGATGTGAAGGAACTTTGGAAGGCCAGCTCGTTGGTTGGCTTCTCATACGGTGCCATGTTTGGACTGTTCCCGACGATTACCATCGACTGGTTTGGCATGCGTACGTCCTAAACTATTAACTCCACGCCGATCCTTAGTTTTTCCAACCCGACAGCTCACTTTTCCGAGAACTGGGGGTTGGTTGCCGTCTCCCCAGTGATTGGAGGGAACCTTTTCTCCCTGGCTTTCGGGAGGAACCTCGATAAACACGCCTCGCATTCGGGTCAATCCGATCTTCCACCGACGGCATCTCCTGGTACGACGGTTCACGCTCAGTGCATGGACGGCGTGGAATGTTATATTTGGAGCCTCAAACTGACCACTTGGGCATGTGTCCTCGCGTTCGGATTAGCGGTTTGGGCGGGGTACAAGGATTGGAAGCAGAGTAAGGAAGGGGAGAAGGATCAGAGGTATCGTCCGGTCCTCAACAACGACTCGTGAGGTCAAGCTTGTGGATTGAATTCGTATTTTTCCCTCCCTGCACGGGGACCCTGGCGCTCGCTTATGGTTTCATATTCTATTCGATCTTGAACTTGCTTTCTTGGTACCACGCTAGCTCTCCGCAGTCAAACTCTTCATATACCAGATTCGCTTTTCTGTGGAAACCGACGGTCACCCGAGAATCGCGACGTCACCAGGGGTTCGTCAGTGAGTTAGCGGTAGTTTTCCGCCTATCAAAGCAGATCTTATACACAACGACGATACAGAAGCATGTGAACGCAAATGTACACGGAATTTGACATTGGATATCACGCCCATTCCGGCTGGAGTCCACGCCATCCCGCCGGACATCCGATCGGCAGGCCTTCCCACAAACTCGAGGCAAGGTACCAAGGGATCGATTAGGCCCAGACTTCGAGAGGGCAGGGGCAGCCTGGTTCGCGGAACCCCCACGAGGAAACACGCGGTTGCATGACGTGACCAAGCAGATCACCGTTCCTTACTAGGTCCTGCTGTATTCAGGTAAATGTATATGTGTACACCCGATACCGACGGGGTGATCTAAAGGTCGATTGCTGGAACCATCATCACTGAAATTTGTGTAACGGGAGACCAGAACAAGTTTGAAAAATACATTTCACAAACGGTCTTTTGATTAAACAAGAAACCACGAAGGTCGACCGAATATAGGAAAGGGAGTGTTAGCCTGATGAGAATGTTTGCTGCGAGTGGGGAAAGTGTCCGTGAGTCGTGCTTACACTTATGAAGTAGACCTAGAGAGAACGAGGAGGGTATAAAAATTCTGGAGTATGACATGTGTATATGAGTGCGTATAAGTGGGTCAATAAAAAAAAGGTCAAAGTCAGAAACGAGAAAGGAAACCCAAGCTTTCTGGATGAGATATGATGTCTGAATCTCCATGGCAAAAAAAAAAAGAAGGGGAAGGAAAATGGTGCGATTCTAAAGCATGGGTGGGAGAAGAAACTGGCGGAAAATAAGAAAAAAGTGGAAGGGGTTATGCGAGACTACAACCGATAGAGAAATGAAAGAAGGGCAGTACTTAGTGTAGGAGTGAGAGCAGGCAGTGGGAGTGAGCGTGATGATGAAAGGAAAGGAAGTCCATTGTACCGTTGAACCTGTATATACCATAGTCGAGCTTCTTACACGAAGAACTGGGTGCTGAGGTGATTATAAGTTTCAGTCCGAATGAAAGATCGTAAACACCACTTACTGGATACGACTGGCGGCGTGAACCTCCATCTCCTCCATTTTGTATGAGTTCAACTCCTCCTTAATCCTTTGCGCCAGTGCAGGCGTTAACCGACTCCACGTAGCTGGTTCGCTACGACGATCGTACACGGATGATGGGAAGGTATCGTACACCGAAAGGTTTGACGCGAAGGTGAGGCGCTTGGGCGCGGTGGCCGAGCGATGAGCCAACGTTGGAGGGTTCGAGGAGAACACAGCAGACAAGACCGGAGCAGACGAGTTGGAGTGATTAAATATCGTCTTCTCCGTTTGTGGCGATGGGTTCGAGTCCGAAGAGTCGGTTGCCGAGCCTGACATGAACGAGAGAGGGGGAAGGGACGGGAAGGCTGAGGAAGAAGGGGAGGGTTGTTGGGGATGTAGATGATGCAAACCATCAATGTGATCTGGATCGGATGATGGGATGCGTGCAAGAGGGCCAATCTCCGCGGTGTGTGTAGGGACGGAATTGTACGAGTTTGACCTGGCCCTAGCAGTAAATGCGGGTCCTGGTGGCTCGACCACGGGTGTTGACGCTAGGTGAAGGGTGAATCAACGAAAGCGAAGCAAGCGCGATGAATGACCGTACGTTTCAGGATGCCCTTTGCGGGAACTCTCGTCTTCTCAACACTCCTCCGCAGACCGATAGCCCAAGGCTCCATATCTTCATCACGATTCATATCCATGCTATCGATGCCACCTCGGATCGTAATCTCTTCATCATCTTCACCTTCGCCCCAATCTTCATTATCATCCCAACCATCAAGCGAATCCTGACTGACGTGGTTATTACTAGGACCTGTGAGTCTGTCGTCATCACTATCGGAATCATCGCCAGCTGGCCGTGTGCCGTCTTCCGAAAGAGGGCCGTTCACAAGATCTCCCTGACGATTGCTAGAATTCTTCTCCCAAGCTGGTGGGGTGGCAATCACATTCTTTTGAGCTTCGGCCTTGGCTCGCTCAGCAGCCTCGGCGTTGGTCTTCAAGGTATGTTGTCGGGCCAACCTCGCAGCAGGAGTAAGCCCGTTCAACTCAGCGCTCCACTCTGAACGATCGAGCTCCACGGTAGCGAGAGACACGCTGGCTTCAGATGCTTCGGCCTTGGCCCCTTTCTTGCCCTTCTTTTTCGACTTTCCTTCCTCACCCTCCTTGTCCTTTTTATCTTTGAACAGTGAGGTGATTCCTGCCAAAGAATTTCGCCGTGTAAGCTTGCCAATGTTCCCGAGCTTTCGGATCACCATTGATGCAGAAGACATCGTTGACGACAGCGATATATTATCGGTAGACGCGTTCAACTTTGAGTTGAACAATGGCTTCCGAGACTTCTTCGGGAGGGTTGACGAGGCGGTATCCGGGGAGTCGCGAAGCGACCCGGTTGCCTCGGACTTGACAGGTGTTTCGGCATGAGTCTGGGGGGCCTTCCCCTTAGATGGCGTTTCCGCCTCCTCCTCCTGGAGGGCGTTGAAGGACAGAGCACGCCGGAAGCGACCTTTGAGACCACTACGAGAGCCACCAGGGGTAGAGTCGTGACTTTTACCAAGATCACTGTCGTCCCTCGACATGCGCTTCT
>Ga0307512_10002571_pt1 | contig 22604 bp, 28 predicted proteins | sample 14_EM_MG_FD_200267 | JGI IMG/M metagenome (GOLD analysis project Ga0307512, IMG submission 200267) | Populus trichocarpa ectomycorrhiza microbial communities from riparian zone in the Pacific Northwest, United States - 14_EM | ecosystem: Host-associated > Plants > Roots > Unclassified | place...
ACGGTTTAGGGGGGGGGGGTGGGGGGCTTTAAGGTTGTGTTGGGGGAATGTGGCGGGTGTTGGGTGGATCTGTTATTGGAGGGAAAGTTTATTGCAGGGAAGGGTGGAATGGTCCTGCGGACTTGAGATTGTTGGACGAGGATTTGTATTGGTATATATGCACTCGGGTTGGGGATACTTACTCATCGAACCGACAAAGTTTGCTTGAGGTTTGAGCTTCGTTTTTATCTGGAGAATGGCGTGTGTTATGTATTGAATGTTTGTCTAGAATGAGAAAGGCCAAAAGGATTGTGGGGTTAAGCTTGAAACACATTGCTGTGGTTGGTCAGGACATTTGAATAATACAGTTCTACGCCTCACGATCGCAATTCTCGCGGGACATGTTTTTGTCGACTAGACGGATCACAACTCGACCCACGCAGAGATATTTAAACACAATTCAGATACGGGTTGCATTCTTGCTACCTAGTGGGGCGAGATGGGAGGTAAGTACCAGGTTTTATTCTCTTTCTATCTCTTGCTCTGCATCCACGCTCAGATCAAGATGGAGTACTCAACTCGTCATGACTCGGTGATAGGTTAGAACTATTGTTCCCAGTCCACCTCATGCCGCCAATCCCATCGAACCTACGCGTCGTCTGGTGCTTTGTATCTACACGATTTTGTTCAACGAGGCTCTCTCGTCTTAGCCACCCTACTTCGTTTATTTGCTCCCTGGTAACGGTGTTGGGGCGCATTCTTCTTTGGGTTCTTGATGACTTGCAAGAGCTAATACAAACTAAAAGTTGCTCTTGTTCCATCTCCTAAACCTTGTCAATTGCGGGAGTCTATAAGTGGGCCGGACGACTGACAGCGGGGATTCCTGGTTTTATACGTATTAGTGCTGTCGTTGATGGTATAGATACATAAAACCAGTGTTCCTAAGCGGCCTGCAGATCGGCCCGGCCCGGCCGCAAAATCTGAGTCCTACCTTGGCGCAGGCCAGGCCCGGCCTCCATTTTAAAAGCCTGCGCCGCAAAAAGCCTACCAGCTGGCCCTGGCCGCTTGGGAATATTGTATAAAACCTGCCTCCTTTGCCAGGTGATCCTTGGCTTCCTTGAGCTCGTCTGCCTTTCCACATTTCTATTCCCACACAGACTGTTTCTCAACAACTGCTCCCATCTTGTCCCAACTCATTGATATCCTCCGCGACAGCACCTTGACAAGCTGGTATTAGGAATCGGACGTTGTTCCGGAATCCGGAGTCAGTACGTGCAAGGTGTAATGCAAGATTCACAACCCCCCGTAAAGTTGCATGCGAGAATTTCAGGGCTTGCGAAGGGCCGCCTGCGTGAGGTCTTGGATCTACTGATACTTTGTACAAATCAAGCTTTTGTACTGAGCCGAGAAAGAAGCGAAGCTACTGTGACTCAGAAGGCCCATGGCAGTGATGATTTTCCGGACGCCGTTGTACCCCGAAGATAGACATGCGATCCGCCATCACTCTGCCGCGCCCGAACTCCACTGTTCCTGCACTATATATACCTTGCTGAAGAGAGTGGAGATCGCTCTCCGCGAATCCTAGATTCCTAACGCCACACATGTCTGCGGTGTTGGTTCATGTGCAGCCACCAAACGCGGGTCCTGCTCCCTACTTTATTGCGAAACTCAGGATCTCCTGTGAACATTCCGAGGCCATATCGGTTACCCCGGATGACAAGGAAATCAAACCAAGTGCGTATCTGTGTAATTGATTGCGATCAAGGTCAGCGAGATCGTTCTGTTCGACCTCGACATCATCGTGATCAACGGTTAGAATTTCGGCTACTCTTGCATTTCAACACCCATGTTGGCGTTGTCGGCTTCATTATCGACTGCCTTATTGGCAGGGGGTTTCCAAAACTCGGGAGCATGGTGGAATGCAAAACCACATCATCGTCATCGAGCCTCTTCCATTCTCGTCGTTGGCGTAGTCGCCGTTATTCCAGGCTCATCATTAGACCGTGTCGACATCAGCGGGCTTGCTTACGCTCTGCCGGAGAAGCTGAGTATGTCGGTACCGTTCGGTGTCTGCCACCTCCTCTTCAATCACCGGCCGAAGACGGCGGCGGGATGTTTACGCTTTCATTCTTGCGCATCATTATACGGCGGTGTGAGTACTGGCATGTGGCCTCCTGCCCGCTATCTGTTAGCATCGAGGAAAACAAGGGAGAGCGAGGGGGGAAAGAGGGGGAATACCCAATGGTCAAGGTGCAGCTTGATGTCGAGGGCTAACTCAAGCTCGCTGTCGGGAAGGGGGGACATGGTTGCGTGGTGGTCTGGGCCAATGCGACCTTCCAGTTTTCACATGGACGGTCGTCATTAGCGTAGTCGTTATCGATCTTTATCGTAGTGCTCATCGAACCATGCCTTTAAAATTCTGCGAAGTGTCCCCTGGCATCCGGGCGCTTCAACGACCCTACATCCCCCGTACACCGGTGTAACGTTCTTCACTCACAGCCCGGGACGTCTCATCTGCAGCACTTTTAGCGCAAGGGCCAGGATTTTGGATGTAGTTCTGGCGGTGGCCCCGGGGAATCCCGGGGTATGAATGTGCGATGTGCATGCAGCAAGTAACAAGTCCTTATGTCTTTTGGCCACCTCCTCCTGGTTGCGGCTCGCAGATCTGTCTTCGATCCTCTCAAGGACCGCTGTGGACTTAGTGTGGAACATTGCGAGTTCTGCCTTGGATGTACATCATTTTTGCAGGCATCGGAGACGTCCACTATGTATGTACGCTACGTCAGCGATACCTTCGGAAGAACCAAACGCATGTGCCTGGCCATACCCCCACGGATCGGACTGGGTTGCACACTCCCCCACAGCTGCCGTCGTCCGCTGCGGCATATCTCCCACGCCTCCCCAGCACTACCGCCAGCAGTGCCCCCCAACCCCGCCGCTGCCGGAACTCTCGCCACCACTGCTTTTTCCCAGGCAGCACGCTTCCATTCTCTCTATCGTCTAACGGGCTTGTTCTCCGTTATAGCTCTCTGTGATGTAGTTGTGGTGCAATTGCCAATCTCCATTTTGGTGAGTGTGATAGTTACACTAGCGTGATCAGATAGCTAAGACCTGCAGATTGCACGCAACATCCCTGACTTTGCCCGTAGCACCAGCCGCCTCCCCCGCACTACTACCCCTCCTTAGAGCGGCCACAATCTTTTTACGTTTCAATTCCTCTCGGTGTTTCTTCCTAACCTCACAATTTTTGACGAGGTGGCCCGACTTCTTGCAGTGGTGGCATCTACCATCGTCAGTGAGGAACAAGTGTAGGATTTCTGGAGGCATACTTTTTGCCTACCTTTTCGGCCATCTCTACCCTGCCACCGCCGACGATTAACATGTCTAAGCGCGCAGTGCAGAGCGATGAGCCTAGGCAAGTGTTGTTGGTAGCCAAACCTATACACGTGTTGGGCGAGGCGAGGCGGAACCCTGATTCCGGAGGAGCCCGAGGGTGGGCCAGGGCAAGCAGGTCTGGACGTAGGGTCGCTGCGAGAAGCTGCGAGAATTTTACCGGTCTCGCGACCGCAACCGCAGTGCTCCAAAGCGTTCATTTTCTAGCTGCCACCCCTAAAAACCCCAATATTCCCATCCCAGTCCAAGTACTCTAGGCAGTTGTTAGTAGGAAGTAGTCTAGATGGAAGTTGGAGACGAACTTAAAGCTGAAGCTTTCGTCATTAGCAATTCGGACATCTTATCTGTTCCTCCACGACCGGCATCTTTGCAATTTTGGTCTGTGCTAGGGGTGAGCCTGCAGGAAGGAGACCTGGATCGGTTTGTGTTTGCCGAAAGCTGGCCTGGGCCGGACTATACAGTCAAAATATTTGCTGGTCTGGCCGGCATTCTCCGAATTAACCCAGACCACCCCTCTGCCAAGGATGGCTTTGTATGTGGTGATCTGTATCTGACTAGTCTGCGTATCTGTGGGTCGACCGGTGGCTGGACTGGTCGCTTCGAAACACTGGTGCTTGGCGAACCGTGTAGCGAATGCTTCGGTTTTGCATGCTTATCGATCGGTAGCTCAGTTTTTTCTCTCTTGCAGACTGCAAAGCCTAAGCGAATGCACACCTCGTGATCATATCGTCGTCCATTCATGGTGAGAGCCTGGGAGACGAAGGGGAGGGAAGAGTATGTGAGAAGTAAAGAGAGGAGAGATGGTTGCTGTTGTCCGCTTGGAGGACACCGACTTATTGTTCAGATGTGGATACGACTCAACGTGTTGGTGTTGTTCATGGTCTGCAGCAGGTTCAAGACCTTCTGCTGCGGCGGTTCATGAAGTAAGAACACGCTCCCCTTGGCCCCATTCCGTCCAACACGACTAGCTATGTAAACAAATTCTTCAACGTTATCAGGAATTCCAACGATGATTACTGTCTGGTAATTGATGAGGTCGATTCCTCTGCATTTGCTTCTGGTAACAGCTACGACAGCGTCATCGAGACATTCATGGCGGGCTACTTCCACTGCCGTTTGTTGCATGTTTTAATTCACCACCGCGATGGAGTAACTCCATAAGTTTGTTCGTAGCCCTTGGAAACTATCTTCCCATTGATCGCAAGCTGTGGTTGTTGAAAAGGTGATGCAAACATCCCGAGGGACTTGACTGCTGAAGTGGATTTTATGGGCGCAAATGTACAACAAGTGAAGTATTTATCGACGTTTGGTGGCAAAGTGACTTAACAGCCCTGAGCTATGGTTTAGGGCTCAGGGTTACTCTGCCGCTGGCCCTGGTACGAGACAAATCGATAGACATCGCGACGACCCTACCAAAATCGTGGACTGCGGAAGGTTCTGGTTAACCCCGCATTACCACACCATGCAAACCGCAACTGTAGAACTTACTGTAGGTGGACGACGACTGGGCCAGGAACATTCTCGAAATCTGCAAACTATGGGCAGCTAACTAACATATAACGTTTGCCGATGCGAGAATCAGAATATGGCAAGAGCGGCTATACTTCCTCCAGATGCAGCCGCGAGAGGATGAACACCACCCCACCGATTCGGTTTGGTTTGGAAGCACTCAATGGTGCCCCCTTGTCGCCGTCTCCCACTGCCGAGGCTGCCCTCGGTCTCGCCGGAGTCATGGAGATACTAATTACACTAGACTGACGAAGTCGTGGTTTGAAGCCCCCCGGGTAGGGCTAGATGTGTCTTGGGCCGCTAGATACGCCGTCGCGAATGGGATATCTGGAATGTATGGATCGACCAAGAGCGTATGGCAACGATGATGCGGGGGATAAGTAGTGAGAAATTCTGTCTGGATCTGGGGTACTAGTTTCTGAGCGGGCGGTGGGGTTTTGGGGTTTTTAGGTCAGAGGCGGGTATTGTGGTGGTTAAGATACTTGTCGCGTATTGGCGTAAAAATTTGCCTTGTAAGTGCGTAGTGGGGGTATATCGTGCAGGAGGATATGGCTTCAAGTGTGCTCGCTTTGCTCCGGAATCTCCTGTTAGTATTGGTGTTTATGCACTTTGCACACTTTGCTACGCAATATGCAACTGCGGCTAGAGGGGATGATGGCATGGAGAAGTAGCTGGAGTACTGGCGGCCGCGAATGGGAGAAAGGCAGGGATACGGCGGGTTGCTGCTGAAATCTTTGGAATAGATGACCCGGATGAAGTGTGTGTAATGTGCTATCGGATGACGTGTTTCGAATTTTTCCGTTTACGGTAGAGGCTGGAGTTATACGAAGTCAACTTTTGGAGCTTTGAATGTGGCGTGCGATAATTGAACTCATTAATAATTGTAGAATACCCAAGTGCATCTCAGAACCCCCCAATGTGCAAGGAAGAAAGTGCATGGGAAAACACTAATACATATTCCATTCACGTTAGAGTTTGAGTTTGCGATTTTGATCGGGTTCAAAATCGCAAACTCATCATAACCCCCAGGCCCCCAATCCATCCATCCCTATCCATACAAAACGAAGGAGACAATGTCGAGAAGGAAACAAGATATATCTAAAGCCACTGCCGCCTATTTTTTACACTAAATAAATTTCTCTGCATCCGCTACGTAAAAATAAACACTTGTAGCAAGAAAGATAGAAGGGAAAGAGGGAGGAACAAAGAACTAAGCTTTCCGACTCTGTTTCTTCATCGCATCCTTCCTCTCCTTCTCTCTCTCCTTCTCCAAAAACTTCTTCTGCTCAGCCGCACTCATGTTCCTCAGCTTCGCATCACGTTCCGTTTTCTTCTTCTCCGCTAGCTTCAGTTCTCGCTCCTCCTTTCCTTCCTCTTCGATGGCGCGCTTCAGCTTCTTGGTCTCGTCCTCCCTGGTTGCCTTGACCTTCCGTAGAACTTCAGGGCGGAAGTGCGCGTTCGCAACGAGGTGGTCGACGAGGCGGATAAACGCGCTGGTGAGGCGCTGGAGTAACTCGGGATCGACGGTTGAGAAGGGAAGGGTGAGTTCTAGAGTGACGCGCTTACGAGGGGTGTACTCAGACAACCTATTATGATTAGTTGCTGCACGTTAAGCTACGGAAGGGGTGAAATACTTGGTGGGCTTTTCCTTGGGCATATCCGAGACGATCAGGTACTCCAAGAAGTCGCCGCAATGCGGAATAACTTCCTTTAGCTGCTGGTAGAGACATAGGTCTCCAATTTCCTTGCTCTCTCCCATGACCGCCAACCAGTTTGGAAGTCCCTCCCAGTCGCTGGTCCGGGTCAACGACATATCGTAACGCTCATCCCTCCATCTGCGCATGTGCCGCTTGTTGACAACCGCCCAGATGAAGTTATCGTACTTGGAGTTTCCGGCCGAGGCCTTTGGGGGCTCAGCGCCATCGAAGGGGGAGATAGTCATCGTGATAGAATCAGTTGGGACTGGGATAGCGTCGAAGAAGAAAGAGACCAAGAGCTCCATGCACCAGGCCACAGGGTTGTGTCTCCTTTGCAGCTTGATCGTGGTGTGCAGAAACGAGATATTCTGTCTTCCGGACGCATAACTCACGAACTCCATATGCGTGTTATCCTGGATGGCAGCATCGACATCAAACTCCTCATCAGGCGAGGTGAGTGTGTTTGACGCGCCGGTTTTGGTAAAGCCGACGAGCGCGAATTCTTTGGTGAGCACAGGGGCGATGGCGCTGATGAAGCCTTTGGCGATGTTGCGATTGCGGCGCGAGCCCCAGAGGTGGATGCCTACTACAAACGCAATGAGGAGGAGGATGTAGCCTTCCGTTTGGAACTCGCTGATTGAGTGTCGCTCCCAGACAGCGTACCAAGGGCTAGCGAGAGCGCCGGTTGTGCCTAGGGGTGTGCTGGATGCGAAGGAGAGCGGAGTGATGGTCGCGAAGGATTCGGCAGCCGGAGGTGGAGTGGCTGGAGAGGGTGATGCGAAGTCGGCGAAATCTGGGAATGTCTGTGAGATACTGACCGTGAATAGAATACGATGATAATAGACGAACCGTCATCTGTGGCAGCGGCACCAGGTACGCTGGAGGCTGAACTGGCGGCCTTGAACAGGTTTCCAAGGTAATCAGCCATGATTAGAGAGAATACGATGGGATTCTCAAGAGAGAGGGAGAAGAAGAGGGAAGGATTGACGTCCACTCTGATGGCGTAGGATGAGATGCGGATATGAACGAAGAAAAGGAGTGAGACCTTCCTGGGCTGTCTGGGGAAGGTGTCGGTAACACTAGCGTCGCATCAATCTTTCGCCGCATCGCCGCACCCAGCTTTCCGTACAACATATTAAATGTAAAAAAAATCGCAATTTCAATGATTTCTACATATTCAATCTTCCCAGTAGACGTCTAACGCTAACACACAGCAATCTAGGAATTTTTATGCACTGGCAACCTCTTCCGTGGTCATGAAAAGAACTAAGTAATTGACTGGTATTCTATACACACATCTCCTGCCCAGTCCAATTCGATGCTATGTACCCGCCTATGAATCTTCACACTTAATAGAATGTCTTCTTGCCCTACAGCAAAACACTTCATCAGTATCATCCTACTGGCTGGATATGGGTCATAGTGGAAACATACGGCCACCAATCTACCCATGCCGTAGAGAGAGCCAACAGCGCCAACACTCAGCATGACGAAGAAGGGGTACATCAGGACCTTGGATCGGGGGTTCTACACAAAGGTCAGTACCAGCACCACATCCGTTCGTCGCCGTCACCGCCGCCACCGACGACTCCGTTGCCTCCGGCTCGCACCGACGGGTACATAGAACCGGGAGATCCTAAATCCGACAGACTGGACCATGACGGGGCTGATGCCCAAGTGGCCGGGACTGAGTTATGCAGCGGTGGCGGTGGCGTCGGAACGAGTATAGAAGATTCAGGGACGAACCTTCATCCAAAGTCTAATGCCGTCGTCCTTCTGGTAGAACCTCTGGTAATGAGGGACCTTGTTCTCTTTGTACAACAATCCACTGTCCACCGTCACCAATCGTTAGTGTAGGTCCATACAGCCTCGGCTCCCTCATCCAGTCTCCAAAATCAAAACCAACGACAGCTGTAACTCAGAAGGGGCAGAACATACGCCATTGTGAGAATCGTTCGGTGTGGTGAAGCAGAGGGTCTGTGTGAGCGGCGGTTGTGAGGGGATGTTGACGGGGTGATGGCGAGAAAGTCGGATGTCTTCGCTTATCGTTCTTAGTAACTCCTTCTTATCAGATCGATCTAACGCCCAACCTTACGTCTTCCAGCTTCCCCACGCTTCACAAACTATCGCAAACCATGTCCTTCTACTTCGTCATAGTAGGAACCAAAGACAACCCCATATACGAGGTCGAGTTCGGAACTTCTAAACAAGGCGGCGACGGCAATGCCCGGGTGAGCCTCGTCCACCCCTTGACATAATGGGAACGTGCTAATGGTAAAACCTAGTTCACCGATGACCAACGCCCAATGAACCAGTTCATAATACACTCCTCACTCGACATGGTCGAAGAAATCCAATGGATGCAACGCGAACTGTATCTCAAAACGATTGACCGCTTCAACAACTTCTTGGTGTCGTGTTTCCTCACAGCTGGCAGTATGTGGGGGTTTTTTTGGAGCACTGGTGGGTGTGGCTGACCTGGGATGATAGATATCAAGTTTCTCCTGCTACACGATTCCAAGAATGAAGAACCGATTCGGCAGTTCTTTACGGAGGTGCACGAGTCGTACCTAAAGACGCTGATGAATCCGTTTTATGACATCGACATGCGCATTACGAGTGTGGTTTTCGATGCAAAAGTTAGGGCTGCGGCAAAGAAATATCTATAATATGGGATAGAAAAGTGCTATATTGAGCGGGTGCTGAGAAGGCGTTTATGGGTTCTCTACTTTCTATTGGGTTCATTTTGTAATATAGGTATTTTTATGCATACCCCGAGGTATTCGTGTCAAGTTGTACGAGTATCATGTGTGCTGCAATTTTCTTACTGATTCTATTGATGGTGAGCTTCTTAATTTCGACTTCATCGATTGTCACTCCGCAGCTCGCGAGCTTATTCGAACCAGTTCGTAGACAGCATTAGTATTTTTCTACAAGCAGCGAATATACGTCATCCTATGCATGTGCAGCTTAGTATTGTAGGCTGGTTGGTAGTTTAAGAACCGCTTGGGTGTTGTAGTCGTTGATGGACGTCTGGGACATATTTCATGAATTACAATCGGTATGCTTCATTCAGAATGATTCTCCCCAGCAGACTCGAAACTGGACTGTTTGAAGCTATGCTTATACAACCTCGAGATTACTGCACATATCAAAGCAATATCCTCGACAGCCTACCAACACTAATGCCAAAAATGCAGGTCAATCGCTGTTGTAATAGCCGTCGTAGTAGTCGGTAACAGGACCATTCCCAGGGGTGGTCAGGTCTTCTTTATCATAAGTCATGCTCGTGTCTGGAGTGCAATGATCAGAGGAACACGTCCGGTCAAACTTTAGGGGGAAGCGCTCTCAAACTTTTCATCCGATCCGCCTTGGATTGCAGATCTTTTAGTGCGCCGGTGGTGGGAGGTTAAATATTAGTAAATGGAGAGGGCTGAATCTCGAGTTTCTCCTGCTTCCGCCGTCAGTAGTATCGGCTCGCTTCCGGCATCACCGAACCAATGTCCTTGCTGTGGATTAAATCAGTGCCATCTTTCTTGTCTGTGGCAAAAATGAATCGCGGGTCGTCTATTTCTTCCTCGATGATATTACCGAGCTCCCTAGCTCCTGGGAAGGTGGGAAGGTTTCTGTTGTTTTCCAACTGGCGAATCTGTGACTCGAGATCACCGATTTCATCCCAGACCGAACCATCATCTGAGGTGGAAGACGCAAATTAGCAGGTATACTGGGCTGGGCTGCTGCAGTTCCTTCGCTAGCGATCAGCTCTTGGGTGGCGACTGGGGGAAATGGTGGTATGTCCATCTGGCGCTCTTATGTCTACTGAAGTGGACATTCTTTAAAGAGGCGGCAATGTGTTACGTGTAGTTGATTCGATTCACCAAAGTACATGACCAAACACTCCACTTTATATGTGTTCCGACCCATACGCCAAATTTCCCGTTGGCCAACAGGTCGACCGATTGGCAAAGCGGTCAACCTTTTGGCATACAGGTCAACCTATTGGCAAACGGGAAGATTTGGCATATGGATCAACCTACTAGCTAACTAGGAAATTTAGTGTACGGGTCAGCCTACTGGCAATGTGGTCAACTGGTGTACCAAGTTCACAATGCTAATTCTTTCCACCAAATTATTAGTATACACTCCCAGCCAACCGCTCAATCTATTCTTCCTTCTGCCCCTGCGTATGCCATCCCCTTGTCACTCTTGCTGTACTTTGTTCTCCAACAGTTGTATTGGTTCTCTTTCTTGCACTAAGTCTGCCAGCTGCCCCAGCTCGCTCTGGATCCGGGTTCGATTTACCAAGACAATTTCAGACTGGGTGGTAAGTGGTGATAAATTTCCAGTCATGCTCATCAGCGTGACTGTACATTGAACACTGAACTTGATTATTCTTCCAACTCCACCAAAAATTTCCTCGCCTACAACAATAATTACCTTAACTTCCACTCCCGTGTTTACAAGAAGAGGATAGGATAGACACGGTGATAGAGAAGTAGAGTAGACATGATAATGAATTAGGGTGATGTAGAAATTCAACAGTTGAAAAAATATGGTGCTTTATTGTGCCTCTCTTCTCCCAACCTCAATTTGGCACATCGGTTAGTACCTTTAGTTGGTGTATAGGTTGACCTATTCACTAAGCTGACAATTTGGCATATCGATCGACCTGTTGACCAGCGGGAAAATTTGGCGTATGGGTCGGAACATATGTCTTCAGCGCCCATGATCCGACAACCAGCATCCGACACTCAGTGACCTCACCGGTTACTATTGTCCTAACGCAATGTTCTTCCAGTGTTCAACCTCAGCCTTCAGTCTCTCTATCATGTCCTCCATCTCATCCATCTTCTCGGCTTTCTTCGCGCGGCTCTTGCGAGCAGCTAATGTGTTGCGAGCTCGCTTCATAGCAACGGTATCGAAGGGGTCTTCTACGACGATGGGTGGTAGGGGGTAAGTACGCTTGCGGATGCCAGAGGCTGAGGAACGCTTCTGGTCCTTCGAGGTGCTGTGGAAATGAGGAGATGTTTCTGGCAACTCGGTGTTGTCGTGGAAGCTCTGAGCAGCCTCTGACTGTAGAGAAGTAGCAGCAGATTGGGAAACATCCTTGGAGTCAGGTTTGCTATCCGGTAAATGCGAGAACCATTTGGCTTTTGACTGTGGAATAATAGGAGCAGATTGAGAAACATCCTCGAGGTCAGTTTTACTATCTGGAAAGAGCGAGTACCATTCGTTGTTGCTAGAGCCATCGCGTAGTGGTGCCCAACGGGAGTCCGGTGCTGGATGTGCGGCAATGTTCCTCCAGTGTTCAACCTCAGCCTTCAGCTTCTTGATGGCCTCTTTCAACTCCTCTTCCAATTGGCCCGAGTTCCTCCCTCCCTTTCCGGTGTACTTAGGGAACGAATCAGAATTAGAGTCCACTGAATCATTAGCCGGTGTTGTGTGTGAGTGCTCTTGGCGTTTTTGCTCGGCCTCCTCCCCAGGTACTTGACGAACGGTGGCAGATTTCCTGTCGGGATTGAGCTTTACTTGTACTGAATCATCTCTTCGGCTGCTTTCGGCGTCATCCCTAACCATAATGTTATGGCCCTCACCGGTGCCAACTGCCTGGGCCGTCATGTTCTCAATGCCCACTGGTTCATCCGAGGAGGAAAATGAACTTCTCCTTGTGCAATTATCAGAATCACTTAGCTCGTTATCCTTTAGGATTCCCAGCTCCTCGTTTTGGACATCAAAAACTTCCGGTGGTAAAGTCTTGAGTGCGATCTCATCGAAATGTCTTCCAACATGTTTCTGAAAGGTTCTCTTCGTTTCCTCAATCTGCTCAAGACAGAACGGACAATTGATCGCTCGGGGGGGCGAATAAGCACTCTTCTGTTCACGGCTGTCCACTATTTCATCAATATTTATGCTGGAATTGGAACTTTTCAGGTGGTCTTCCAAGATATGCGCAACGAACTCGCGTCGCTCAGAAAAAGATCTTCCACAATCGCCAATGCAGTGCCACTCGGAAAAACATCTGTGATGTAGAAATTCGTGGGCCACCCAGCCTCGTCTGGAACCATACGTTATGCCTCTTTCTGTGCACATTTCGGCGATACACGAATATGGCTGGAGGTCTTGTAGAACGTGTTTTCTGTAACGGTTCCCAGTCAGTGGGTTTTATACTGGGTTTGAGTCAGAATGCGTAACCTACTTCCACTGGAATTTGTTGTATATTTTGTACTGCATTTTAAAGCAGATGTTACATTGGAATTCCACTCCGTGCTCCAACGGCACCGGAGGCAGAGGTATTCGGGCCTGCCCACTCTCTTCGGCGACCGAAGTGGTAAAGCTGCTGACAGAGGCTGCTGAGTATGAATCATCGTCATTGTCATCAAAGATCGAACTTAGCACCGTTGAGGGAACTGTGCTGCTAAAATCTGATTCTGATTCAGAACAAGCATCGCCCTCAACTTGGTGGGCAAGAGCCATATCGCGTATTCGCACATGGCGAATCCAGTTGATCTGTGCAAGGCTTTCCGCGAAGGTTTTGTCAAGGGCTGGAAACTTATCAAGAATATTTCGCTCGTAGACCTTTTCTCCCGGATATGATGTTTGCGGTGATTCATCTAGATCTGCTGCTTTGAAATCGGATTCGATAAGCTCTCCTAGGAATGGAACCAAATCATAGAGCGAATCATTCGATTCTTTAATCTCGATGATAAGCTCACCAGGTTTCAGCTCTAACTCTTCGGAGCCGATAAACTCTGCAATTTCTGGCACAAAGTGATTGGCTGCTGCTAACAGGTTTTGAAAATTACCCTTTCCCTCCGCTACAATGGTCAGTTCGAATCCACTTGTTTTGAAAGCAACTAAACTGACCAGAACTTAAAGTGTATGCCATTGTAGTCAGGACAATAACTACCGACTCGTGTAGCTCATGTTCCTTTGAGTCTCGGAGGCGGACATCTAGTTCTCCGCCTCTGACAGCGGCTCCGTCGCCCCAAAGAACAAAACGGCCCCGCTCCTGTTGCCATTCTTGCCTGAGTTGCTTCGAAACCGACGTCGATAACGGACCAGCCTGGGATAATGCACTTTCAAAAGCCTCGAGGCAAAAGTCGTGTAGCTTCTCTATCAAACAATCGGAATCTGATTTGGAATTCATGTGCGTGGATTAGCTTGATGCCGACGTCGATGCGTGAGCTCCTTGCGGTAGATGTACCGCTGTATGGCCTGCATATTTGTGTAACCAATAAGTTGCTGCCTGGTGCGGGGTTGTGCATTCATCATCACCGGAGGCTGCAACGTACATCTAAACCTGTCCTCGGAATTGAGTATCGCATCAATTTCACCCCGAAGTTTAGAGAACGACGTCGGCCCAAAACAATCCCCTCCTACTACCCACCGCGTTTCCTCCATCTGAAGCTCCACACATTTCTTACTCGTAAGTGCGAATTGTGCTTGGGAGGCCATCGTCTGGCTGCTTCTTGCTGCAGTCTTAATGTTCCAGGTCCTTCAGGGCAGCAATTCTAGAGAGTGAAGTTAAACAACAATGACCAGAACTGGGCACCACTAGCGATGGCCACAGCCGCAGGATTAGTACTTGGAGCAGTTGCACTGCTGCCCTTAGCATTTGAAGGCTATCAGAAGTGCACCAACTTGTTCAACTGCGTCCGAACCTTCTCGAGTACCTTTAGGAAATCGAGTGAGCTGCTTGCTCTTCAGCGGAGACTGTTCCATCGAGAGTGCCGGTTGCTTCTTCGTGCTGTGGTCAGTGATGATATCGCCGTTGAAATGATTAGCAATAAGGACCATCCTACTTGGAAGTTGCCATCGTTCAAGGCCCATTGGGATCAGCACTTGGGTTCGGATTTCGATATACCTATCAAACACGTCCAGGAATCTCTTGATGCTATAGAACGCCTGCTGGCAAGGATTGGTGATGAAGAAGCTTGTCCAGGAAATAGCTCGGTATGGTACTATCTACGGTATGTCTTGGTGTCATTACTTATGCGCTGAATTTTGTATAGCATACTCCGCCGGTTTGCTCGCCAAGAAAGTATAGAGGACGTTCAACAATCCGAAAAATTAAATGGGCGATGACTGGGAAAGAAGATTTTCAGCGATTGATCGATCTGCTCCGACAACATAACGTGGATTTGCTGCATTCCCGCGAACAGCGAAGTAAACTTGCGAAACCGCAGCAACAGAAAGTGTCGCAATTACTCAAGCCGCAAAAACAAGTCATCTCCCCTAGCAGCAATTTTCGGAATGTGCGGGAAATTTCGAAGGTACTGTACGAGGGTTTGTCTGCTACCAATATCTGCTCTTGCCATGTTGTCAATCTGCAACTCGATGGGCACTCTCAACGGTCCGGTGGTACTGATGGGCAGGGAAAATTGGTTCAACCCTCTTGCTTTGAGAATAGTTTTCGTTTCCTGATCACAAAGTCTCTTCAACCCTCCGAAATCCATCAGGGACAATGTAAGGTTGAGTGCACGCAGCTCACAGTACGTTCCGAACTCCAACTTGCGCAAGCATGCAAACTCCCAAAGGATAGCGAAGATCAAAAGGCGTCTATTTCGAAGGGAAAGAGTGGTGTTCGCTTCGCAATCGACGAGCCCGACACAAAACTTCATCAGGAACGGGAGCCTCCAGACAACCCGGCATTCATATTTCAGGATGAGATACGAGCAATCAATAGTCTCTGCTCACTTTTGGCACAGCCAAATCCCCTCTGCCAGCGCCCGATGGAATGCCTAGGCATCATCAAAAGCGTCGAAGCCTTCATGTCTGCCGCCACATACCGCCATCTGGTATACTCTGGCTCAAACGCTACGCCCACATCGTTCCAGACCTCCCTAGAAGACATTTTGCCAAAGCGACAACTATTTCCACACGAAGAGCGTCTTCGGCTAGCCATGACGTTGTCATACGCCCTACTCAACTTCGGCTCCTACGAAACCTCCTGGTTCCGTGACCGCTGGAGAAGCAAGGACGTGAAGTTTTTCCTCACGCAGACGACGGCAGATCCCGACGTCACCTTGAGCCCATATATCACCCCTTCGTTTCTCTCTCAGAAGGCGATCGTACAACATTCCAACGGTAAGGCCGCAATGGCGGTAGGTTTGGCGCGGAACGAGAAGCTGTTCTCCCTTGCGTTGATCCTCACGGAGATCGGACTTGGAGGCAAATTATTTGATATCGACGATCCGACGGGTTCTGTGCGTGGACCTACTGATGACCCGTTTGTGGAGTACCTCAAAGCAAAGAACATCGTCGAATCCCGCATCCTAGGGAGGGAAATGGGATTGGCGTATGCCAAGATCGTGAAACAGTGTTTCTTTTGTGATTTCGGGGTTATTGGAGAGGCAGATTTTTCAGAGGAGAAGCTGCAGGCGGCGTTTTATGATCACGTTGTTTGTGAGCTGGAGAGGTGCTTGCAGAAATTTAGGGGGGTTATGTAGACTGAATGTCATGTGAGGTGGCTTTGTGTTTGCTTGGGTCTTTTCTGGCCCGGAGTTCGAGAGTAGCATTCTTGGTCTGCATTAAAATTGGAGTTTGTTTACGGTACCTCAGAGCGATCTAATGTATGAATCCACTACAAAGCCGGTATGGCTTTTTGGAAGAGTCGGCGAGATCGACAAATCTACTCAAGTTATTGCTTCTGACTCCGTTCCTACCTCTGGACGTGGCCCTGAGACTTTGAGCGAGCCTATGATGCCGTTGAAACAGATCAATCCTCTTCGGACCCGTCATTGGTTAAATGACTCTGATTAGATTAGATCTTATTGCGTTGCCATCGAATTGTCACCGGTGTACAAGATTTGCCCAAATCACAATCACCGAAACACAATTTCGAGCTCACTAAAATCACCGTTTAGATTGTAGTTTTATAAACTACTTACACCAGCAATTACAAAACACACCCATAACATCATCAACCATATTTCAAACAGTACTGCTTTAGGATTGGGGGGTCCAACAGAAAGGATCGTGATCGCAAATCCCCCGACTCGTTCTCAGCTTCACTCAAAGTTCACCCCGGCGGCATCCGTAATATCCTCCAAAGCGTACTCATATTTCTCTATCTCAACCTCCTCATCCTCGCAATCTGCTGGACCATCATGATAACCAAGCGGCATCATGCCTGTCGGGTAATCACCTAGCGCGTACTTTTTGCGAAATATCACCCTCTTTCTTTTGACCTTCCGATATTCGGCCGCAAAGACAACTTCTCCACTCCGAGTACCGTGGCGTGAAGTTTGGTACTGAGTTTCATGACTCGCTTCGGCGCCAACCCTGACATTTCCGGCGACTCCTGCAACTTTTGAAATTGGAACACTCGCGTGCGCATCCATGCCGGTGAGGGATCCCGTACCCGCAGTAATGATCGCGTCTACCGCAGATATAAAGCCGACCAGCATGTAGACATCACCGCTGGTCCGTTGGATCCATGTTTCGGCAAAGTCTTGCTTGATGACTTTCTTCAAGAGCTCGGGTTGATTTTTTGTTCCGTACGTTATGAGCTCGTTTGTTTCGAGTGTGAGGTCCTTGTCGTGCTCGCTCTTTCCCCCAATACCAAACAACTTGTTCAGGTCGAAGTGGACGGTTGTTTTGTTCTGTGACGTGTGGATGAGTCTGGATGCCGATAGTGGGACCGGGGTGAGGAGATGATCGTTTGCGACGGTGCAGCCGTTTTCGGGAAAGACACTGTCCGAGGGTCGATGGACGTCTACCACTAGACCTCCCAGATATCGCAGCGCATCATCGATATGGAGTTCTTTTTTCAGGATGAAGTAGGACATTGCAGATAGTTATATCGAACTATTTGAGCAAGCCAAGAGAGACGGCTGTTTCGCAGCTTTATAACATTAACAAGTACACAAGGAAGTCGTCTTTTCAGCCGCTGTTGTGCACATTTGTGCATACTACGCCGAAGGCGATGCAATGGCTGTGTAGGTGATGCATGGATGCCTTAACCTCTCCTTGCTGTATCCAATCATAGTTACACACTTGTCCAAAAAGCTGTACTCTATATACTACGGCATACGTAGGTAGGTGGGCTGAATCCTATGTTGGCTGGTTCGAGGGAGGAATGACTTGTTTCTAGTCTTGGTAGGATTAATTTTGGCTAAGCGCGAACAAGAAAAGCCGTTAGACAGACCATAGACGGTTTCGCAGCGACGATTGACACGATAAAATGCAGTTTGCACCGGTAAGACAGCTTTATTTACTTGGGGATTTTAGTTTCATGTATGATAATGTACGCGACTACCTCAGCTCATGAAATCTACAGTTTCGCCCGGCCGCAGATCCCCGACGTTGTCCCCAACAGTATTCGCATCTCATCTATACTCGACCGGCACCAACATTTTCACATTCGGCGCAAATTATGGATCCCTCGAGGTTTTTAGATCTCTTCCTCCCGCAAAATGATGATCTATCGAGATAGTGCTCTCCATGGTAGCTGATTCCATATAACTTTCCGCTTCAACACCTTGAGTTCGTTGTTCGACTGGCACTGTCTCTGAAACGGATATTAGTCGAATAGGTCCGGAAGTCTCCACAGGTGGTGAGGCCGATGTACTAGCTACTGTCTGAACCGGGTTGAATTCGTCATCATTGTTGCTGGCTTCTCCGTCAGTGGGTCGTGCAACCTGCTCCTCCTCATGTCTCATTCCTTCGCCTTCTAGACGGACCACTGAATGCTGGGGCGGAGTCCACCAGGGAGGCGCTCCGTAGTCCGTATCCAGTACTACGTCCATATCAAGCTCCTCGTTGATCCAACTCTTGATATCGTGAAACGACTCCAGGAATATAGGGCAAGGGTTTTGTTTAAGATCGTCGATGTTCTCTACGACCATAGGACGAATGCCGCTGTAAACCATGCCGACCACTCCCCCATACTCGTCAAATGCTAGAGCTCCACTATCTCCTGGCTGTGCAAAGTCGACATCCCCGACAGGATACACCGCGAGATCAGCACAAACAAGGGGTCTATCTTTCGATATCACACCCGATATCACAGGAACAGTGGAGAGTTTTCCATCAGTAAAGCCAGTCGAACGCCCCATCTTCACCATCGACATTTTGTCCTTCGCCGGTTCTGGCGTTTCACAGAGCGTATGATGCCGACCAGGGAACCCCAACCACGTAGGCCAACGGGCGGCATTGCTGCCAGGTACAATCCCGTCAGCTTCCATTAAGGCCCAGTCCTGTCCTTTCCACTTTCCATCTAAGAGATAGTCAGATAGCTCCAAGAAGGAGAGGGCGAAAACTTTACCGGCATTTACCCAACGTACTACCTTGGCTTTTGCCTCAACCTTACCAATTCTCAACACGTTTAATAATTTCTCTTGACTTTCAATTCTGCGGACCTGTTCAATCTGTTTCTCCTGCCATTCGAAGAAAATTGAGGCTTGCTTTAACTCATGCAGTTGATCTTTAAGTAGTAGATCCTCAAGCATGTTGTGAGTATCGTGGGGACCTCGCCGGCGGTGCTCCAGTTGCTGGAGGTTCTCTGCAATCCTCTCCAGCCACTGGCTCTTGATAGCTTCAATTTGTCCACAGACTTTTCCTACAGTCTCACTATCCATCGAGTAGACACTATCCGAAGACTTGAGAACATGTCCGCATGTGAGAGCGTACTTCTTCCCTGTTTTCCTGTCGATGAGCAAGCCGCCGATGGTGCCGAAATACCATCTCCCCTTGATTCCTGCTCCAAGGTGGAGCTGGCTAAGAAAAAAGTGCCCGGCTGGCTTTTCAGAACCCCAAGGCTCGGTTGCTGCCATACTCCCTCGCACTCCGTGCCGTATCTCTACTTCAATACCAAAAGGCTCGCAACACTCCTTAAGACGTGATACGAGATCTTCTTCGGTAGCAATTGGGGGAGGATATTGATAACGTGGTTCGTCATATTTCGAAGCAGGTGGAATCCAAACAAACAGGACAATATTATCCAAATCCTCTCCATAACGCTCACATAGCATCATTGTGAAGGAATACAAGTGGAATCCGAGTTCCAGGAAAACACTTTGTACAACAGGCGAGAGTGTTTCGTGATGCTGGATCGCCTCGTGGCCCTGAGGAATGGGCTTAGCTGCACGCTTTCTGATCGACGGCTGAAGACTTGGAGCCGGATTGGGAACCGAAAGCGGTGCCCATGGTACCGGTGTCGGTCCTATGTTCCGTACTTCATCCCTTACATTTCCATCACCTCTGAAACTGACGAACCGTCTAATTGGTCTCTTTCTTTGTTCCTCTGCCTTCGGCTCTCCTTGTAGCTTGCTTCGGTCAAACCGACTTAAAGCTCCGAAGGACCGTTCGGGAGTTCTCTTTTCTAGTTTCTCTGCCTTGGGCTCTCCTTCTAGCTTGCTTCGGTCAAACTGACTTAAAGCTCCGAAGGACCGTTCGGGAGTTCTCTTTTCTAGTTTCTCTGCCTTGGGCTCTCCTTCTAGCTTGCTTCGGTCAAACCGACTTAAAGCTCCGAAGGACCGTTCAGGAGTTCTCTTTTCTAGTTTCTCTGCCTTGGGCTCCCCTTGTAGCTTGCTTCGGGCAAATTGACTTAAGATCTGGGTCGTGGTGGCAATGACATCCTTAAGTGTATCTCCGAGTAGCGTCGTATCTAAGTTATGAGAGGCTTCGGTAGTTTTGGCTTTTGTCTCATAATCGCCCCGAAGATTTCCAATTCTAACTTTACTGAGGTCCCGGGGGGGTAGGGCAGTGCGAGGGGAGGGATGTTTGGCGGATTGCCGTACTCGCATATAATTCTCCGCATTATTAACAGGACTAGCACTAGGATCGGCTCCATCATTGGCAAGGACGCCTTCGGCTATCCAGGGATGCTCTATCGCCTGATGAATCGTGATTCGTTTGTGGGGATCAACCTCTAACATACATTCTATAAGATCTAATGCCGAATCGCTCACCGTGTCCCAATCAGGTGACGGAAAGTCGAAGCGGCCCATTTTAATCTACATCCTGGATGAGGGATTGATCTCATGATGGAGTACTCAGTACATACCTGCTGCGAAAGCGTGTAGGGGTTTCCTTCTGAGTAAAATTCATCACTGAATGGCGGAAATCCGCACAGACAGGTGTATAAAACCACGCCGAGAGACCAGACATCCACCGTCTGAGTATATTTGCGGTTTTCTGCGCTCTCCAAGATTTCAGGAGCCACGTCTGATATGTCAGTATTATCGGATTAAACATCTCACTTAAAGGCAATACTCACAACTCGGAGTTCCATAACTAAAAGAAGTTAGCAATAGAAAATATAGACTCGAGTATCAGAAACACAGCGAAAGAACGGCACACGTACAGAGAAGTGGAGAAAGAGTCGTCTCCGATAGTAGTGGCCATCTCGAAGCCTGCCAGCTTTACGAAAGGTTGCTCGAGCTCATCAAACAACAACCAAATGTTTTCTGGCTTGATATCTCGGTGGATAATACTACGTTCGTGCTGGCTATGTGTCAGTAACCATTGGACGAAAGCCATGACAGATCCGGTCACCAACCAGATACTCGAGCGCACCGAGCAGTTGCTTGAATATTTTTCTTGTCTCTTCTTCGGGCAATTTCTTGTGCTTGATGATATAATTAAATAGGTCCCCCTCATGCGCCAGTTCAAATACGAGATACCTACCATCCGTATCTTCGTATGTCCCTTTAAGACACACAATGTTGGGATGAGTTACACTCATTAGGATAGCAGATTCCCCCAATAGGTCCTCAGGATGCTGTTGTTTGAAGACCTTGACCGCAAATTCAGTACCAGTGATCTTATCAACCGCTCTATGTACTTTTGAAAAGGGCCCGGAACTTAGTAGTGTACCAAGTTTGAAAGTTTCTTGGAAGCCAGGGACAGTCAAAGGCTTAGGGTAGAACATGAAGTAATACATAGATCCTTCATTAAACTGAATCATATTCAAATCCAGGAGCTCGCGACGTTTATTGCGGCCGACTATGACACCCTTTATCTGAGTTCCATTGCTGGATAGGTCTGTCAGGATGACCGTGGGCGTCGAACCATGGATTTCCTAATGTATTTCCGTGGTCAGAACTAGTGGGGTGTAATAATCAGTGTGGATGCGTACCTTGTGGATAACGCAGTGGCGATTTGAGATACCGGCAGCATCAATGCGCAAGTCGCATTCTGGGTGTCTGCCAATAAGAAACCCACTGAAGTTAGTCTCCTTTGGAGAAGTCTTCCGTCTTTGGCTTGGATATGCTTTGTTGAGCTCGATTATCTCCCGGCTGAAATCCCACCAGCAAAGGGTACCCCAACTATCTTCTCTGTGTGTTATGTCTGCAATATTAGCCGCGGTAGAGATGAAAGATTTACTGGGAGTTTTACTGCTGGAGACACCGCTGGCGATCGGTCGGAGGTCTTCCATTTCCCCTGTCTGTTTGAGAGTTGGATTCGAGAATGAATCCCCAGTGCCTCGATAGGCGTAATCCCCCGGGCGGAGTTTCTTCGACATGTTGCAAGTGCCCTCAAGAAAGTACCAAATTAAAGGCGATAAGAATCCGTGTAGTTTGCGCCTGAAGTGGCCAGTCCCAAGGTGCAAATGCCGAGATGGTGTATTACAGAGATGACGCCGATTAAAGATGGTACAGCGCTAAGTTGACGTAGCGCGACTTCCGTAGGCAGAATATGAACTGACTACAGTGGTTTATTCAGAGTCTGGTTATGAGAACTAGAATATCGAGAAGATGTCGGAGCAGAGATTAAGGCAGCACTACGAAACTGCAGGGCTTCTTCCGCTTTTATCAGCGAGGCTCCACCGCTTGACGTCGCACCACAACTGCGGGGTGGAAGCACAGCATTTTATTATCTGTTGTAATATTAGCTGCATGCACGTGCTCCTATCCATGTCATAACGTCACAAAAACCCTTCGCTAGGAGGTGGCCTCGGTTCAGGCTCAAGTATATTTGGCGTGATGAAGTATATGATGGATGAGTACTATGGAGTACAGCACGTGATGTGATGCATGATTCTGTATAATTGTATATAGAGCCTGGAAAATAAGTCAACTG
>Ga0307512_10002572_pt1 | contig 22595 bp, 34 predicted proteins | sample 14_EM_MG_FD_200267 | JGI IMG/M metagenome (GOLD analysis project Ga0307512, IMG submission 200267) | Populus trichocarpa ectomycorrhiza microbial communities from riparian zone in the Pacific Northwest, United States - 14_EM | ecosystem: Host-associated > Plants > Roots > Unclassified | place...
TCTTCTTCAGCACAGCAGGGGAAAGACCAAACTCCTTGGCAAGTGCCTCGCCCGAGTCGAACCTCTTCATGAGCCCGCGGCCGACATAATGCTTGCAGTGCCACTCGATTTCTTTGCTCGCTTTGCCGTTGAGGACGAGCCGGATCGGGTACTTGCCATTCTCCCACATTTTTCCGGTTACAAAATCACGGTGTTGAAGCTCGTCGACGAAGCGCTGGCCCTCATTGTCGAGTAGGAGACCACCGACACCCCGGAGAGCTTCAGCAGCGAGAAACTTGACCTTGGCTTCGGGCTCCTTGGGGTCAACGAGACCTGTTGGATGGACCTGCACCTTCTCCATGTCGACAGCACTTGCACCGGCAGAGATAGCGAGCTTGTGGCCGTCACCAGTGGAATGTTCGCCGTTTGTTGTTGGTAGGTCCCAGAGCTCGGGGCGGTATTTCTTCAACAATGAGTCGCTAGTGAAATCGGCAGCGTAGCCGCCAGTTGCAAGGATGACAGGGCCAAGTGCGGAGGAAGTCTTGCCACCTTGAACGTACTCGACACCAGTGACAGTACCCAAGTCGTCCCTGAGAAGTTTCGTCACTCGGGCCTTTTTGAGGATCTTGACACGGTCAGGGATAGACTGGGCGAGGTCCTCGAGACGCTCGAGTTGAGCGTAGGTGATAACCATGCCAGGGAACTGGGCATCTCCACGATGTGTGCGAGGTTGGGAATGTCCACCGAGGCGAGAGATCTTGGAGAGATCGAGGCCGAATTTGCTCTGAAGCCAGTCTACAGCATCGCCTGAGCGACCAGTGAGAACGCGGATAAGATCATCGCGCGCGAGGTCACGGGCCTAGAGAGAGGAAGAGCCATCATGTCAGCGCTATGTCAGAAGCATGGCTCTGAGAGTACGCACTGAGCGCTTGGTATCGTCAAAGAAAATCTTTGCAGAGTCTGCAATGCCGTGGTCCTGTTGGGCCTGCGTGCCAGCACCATTGATGCCGGACGTCGCCTTTGTGGAATTACCACCCATGAACCTGAAAGAGGGGGTGGATAGTGGTCGGAAGTGCTGAAAAAACCGAGTGGAATGAGACGCACCCTTGCTTGTCGAGAAGGAGAACATTGGCGCCACGCTCGAGAAGAGTGTGAGCTGCGGAGAGACCAGCAAGACCACCACCGACTACGATGACCTGTGCCATTGGGGATATGGAATTTAGATGACGAGAAGAAAGCAAGAGGTGCGGGGAGTGATGTGGTACAAGTAAGTTAGACGCGCCCAAACGGATCTACTGGCTCTTAACATGTGATTAATTAATCCGACTTTGACCGGCTACGCCGGTATTACTTTCAGGACTCCAATCCGGAGCCAGCCCTTGGACTGTCCAGGTGTAAGGGAGAAAATGGACACAATCACCCTCACAGGGGCCACTGGCAGGCTTACAGGGCCACCTGGCAGATTTTTAACACAGTACTTTGCATACTGTACCTCCAAGCACGCCCATCTAAACCACCCAAACACGAGGCACAAGGACATGATGCTCGCTTAGTGTGATGATTGCACGGTCTTATTATATAGTAAGCGAAGACATGATTCAGGATGAAACAAGAGTCCAGGATATTATGCTATGCGTATCAAATGGTATCGTATTCGAGAGCCCGCGGGGGGGAGGGGTTACCGAACATAGGGAACAAAGAAGAACCGTCAGCTGGTCATCAAAACAAGTAGAAAATATAGCAACAAAATGTAATGACAACGGTGCGACGTTTCAGAATGAATGACTCCGAAGGCGTTTCGACATGCGACTAGCTGGTGCATGCCCCAATGGAATGATCATCTTGACAATTTGATCCCGCTAAGCGTCTCCCTCATGCAGACCCAGGTTGCTCCAAAGTGAAATCAATAGGGTAGCGACCGCTCATGCTGAGTATGGTCCCCAAACCGCGATGCACTTCGGCATAGTACTCCTTGAATGGGAAACGCTCCCCGTCGATGGACAAGTTGCCATCTTCCTGGATGGGTCTCAGACGGTACGCGGTGGTTTTGAGGTATTGTGCCTGTTTAAGAGGTGATTAGCGATTGTGGGGAGAATCTGGGAAAACCATATTAACTTTATCCTGCCAATATGCAGAGCCTTTTTCTGCGCCATCGAAACACTTCAACATTTCCAAACGGGACAGCTGAGAGAAAAGAATAGGAAGAGGGGGAAGGATATTTCAGCATATATTTGAGCCAAAAAACAGACACGAACTGACCCTCCCTTGAATGACAATATCTACCATGCCATCATTTGGCACGGCAACTGGGAATTGCATCAAATCGCTGAGTGTCATGTTATCAGGCATGAATAGGGAATCCCGTCGGAGTATGCATTACCAGCTCACGAATGGGCCCTTTCCTGCATACATGTACAGAATGGGACCCTCGAAGGTGGTCCATCCCTCGTGTTCGTCGACATAGCGCAGAGGCGGAAGTGCCGTCGTGGTTTCTTCCTCCGCTCGCGAGACGTCGAAATGGGGTGCTGAGCTCGTGTACTCTCGCAAGGCCTCGACCATGGCCCCCTTTTCCAACACCCCAGTCCTGACAGAGATTGCGAATCGGTACGCCTTTCGAGTTAGGACTGGCAAAAACGTTCGGTGAAGGCACAAACGCAGAAGGACAGTACTTACTCCCTCGTAGATAGCCGTACACAAATCGGCTGCTCCCCAGCCAACGTAAGTGCTCGGTACCCAGGTCCAGATCGGCCATGAGCCCAACACTTTGGGTCAAGAAAGAGAAAGAGCGTTTCTCATCTTGAAGGATTGAAAGTAGGTCCATTGCCATTGGCCGTCCCTTGATGGCGTTCAGCGTAGCAGCAGCAGGGTCCAAACCGTCCTGAAGAACAGGTGGGCAACCTTTACAGAAGAAGAGCACTGCGTCCGAACCTTAACACCCAAAATGTTGAGAGACATGCCATTCCCACTCCCTGCTGGTATGGTTGCAATGGGCATTCTGAACGCCTTCATAGGTTCTTTATGTTGTGCAAGACCGTTGACGAGTTCGTGCAGTATTCCATCTCCAGAGACAGAGATAATAGCATCGTAATCATCCAGCTGGACCTCTGACACGACCTTCAAAGCGTGACCACGATGCTCGGTGTCTAGCGAGTAGAATAAGCAAGGGAACCAAACTATAGCTTGATAGAGTTACTAACGCACGACTTCGTAAGTGCAACGCGCGGCTTTGAGAATCGGTTCCACCTTGTGCTTCAAGACAGATGTCGCCCTTCCCTACAATTAGATATCGACGGTAAGAACAACGTACAGCAGGCGCTAATGTGTGGCTCACGGGACCAGAATGGGGGTTGACAAGGATCAAGAAGCGCCGGTGTAACTTTACGCCTTGCAAAGCTGGTTATTTGTGATAGGCAGTGTACGTGCCCCGCTACGCACCTGGATAAGCGGCACTCATAGCGCCCTGAGCCCAATCATTCGCAGCTGAACTTGCCTCTGCGTTATCTTCCTGGAAGGATCCCGAGAGCTTTACAAGTTTCAGACCGCTGTGGGTATTTTCGAGTACGTGCGCATCAACAACTGAACGAGATACGTCGACGGAGAGTACATGAGACAAAGGAACATGGACACCTGGTGAACATATGGGATGAGTGTCGGTGAGAACGCGGGACAAAACTAGTGGTGGGATATATACACGTACTTCTAGACGCGTCTTTGTGGGTGAGAGAAGTATCGTCGAATGAGAATTGAGTTGGCTGTTGTTTCTTGTCAGGAGTCAGTACAAGTATTTGCGAGTGATTTTCGGACGTGGTTGCAGCCATGGCGGTCCATCGGCCACAGCCGAGCTGTCCGCGAATTTACCAGTCCTTTACCGTTGACGCCGACGCCCGCTTTTTTTTTTTTTTGGGTTTCGATTTTTGTGCGCCTCGGGGTTACAGAACCCCATTTGACGCCCGCTTACCATATATGCACAACTTAGCCATGAACCATCGTGAGGACGTCCATGAGATTGCAAAGACTGGCTTTGGAAACGGGACAAACGACTTGTACGACAGGTCAGCTCTAAGCACTAGTGAGCCTGTTGACCAAATTACTCACCTTCGCTCTTCAGAGCACGTCCGTCGTACCCTTCTGATGCTCTCAAGTATATCCGTCAAGAGGTCGCCACTCCTGGCTCTCTCGACATCGTCGAGTATAAATAACTCTCTCCCAAGTGCGGCTTCAGTGATGTTCAATGTACTTCTAGAATTGGTTCTGGCACTGGCATTTTTACACGTGCACTCCTCGCCCACCCTGACTGGGCTGATGCCGTAGGAAAGATCACCGCGGTAGAACCAAGTGAAGGGATGCGCAACATCTTTACGAGGTCTATCATGGACGAGCGAGTCTCATGCCAGAACGGGTCATTTGGGAATACTGGCGTCTCTAATCAGTCTGCGGACTTGGTGGTGGTGGCCCAGGTGACGGACCATCACCCCTCCCATCGGGTTAAAAGTGTTCACCCTGTTTCAGGCCTTTCACTGGTGTCTGGATTATGATGCCGCAGCAGCGGAGTTTTCCCGAATTCTGAAGCCCGGAGGGATTGTTGCGCTAATCTGGAACCTGGAAGATCGGTCAGTAATCGGTGGAAAGGTCTTCGAAGCGCTCACGATTGATCGCGTGACAGCGATGCCGCCGCGTGGGTCGCACAAGTGCGTGATCTAATTGAACAGTTCGAGCAAGGCACACCCCAATTCCGACTTGGTCTGTGGCGTGCGTTATTCGAGACCCAATCCTTCCAGAATCTCTTTCGGCCACAGAAGGAACGATCGTGGTGCTACCCTCTTGTGAGTTCCCTGGATGTCGTCACCGCCCGGGCTATGAGCAAGAGCTATGTCGCGGTTCAACCCGAAGACATTAAGGCAAAGACCAAGGTCGATATTACGGAGATTGTACAGCGCGGCTATGGAAAACAATGGATTGATAAAGACAAGGGCCTCTTTGAATATCCCTATAGAACCTTGGTTGTGGTATTCCAACGGAAGTGAGAGGGCGGTAGTACAAGAGCTAGAGACTGTAACTTACTCGGATCAATTTTATCCTTGCGATAGTAGCAGGTATAGAATCTAATTTTTTATGCTGACTGAATCAACCACCGGAACGTTCGCGATTTCGATTTCTTACGTTGGACCACTGCATCATTCACCGAAAGCACCCTTACCATGCTTACACGACCGGGACGATGCGCGTCTCTAATTTCTCGTTCGTCGCGAGCCTCCGCACACGCGATTGCGGGTGAAGCAGCTCTCGACTGCTGGATCGGCCAGAAGAAAGGAATCACGCTGTCGGAGACCTTGCACACCGACCGCGTCGCAGATCTCTACATCACCCTTCCCACTCGAGATGGAACGACCCGGCCGTACGCAAGCCCAAGGAATTCAGAGACACTGGGTTTCGGACATCACTTGGCCTTCTTCCACCCTCGTACGCCAGAGAGGTATCTACGACCAGACGGGACGGAGACCGACTTTTGCCCTCCCGAGCCCTTCGTGCGGCGGATGTGGGCTGGCGGGCGTATCGAGTGGAGAAAACCGCTCGTCATCGGTGGCAAAGCGTGCGCACGCGCCAGCGTCGGTTTGGTGTCCAAGAAGGGATTCGACGGTGGTGCCGCCCCGACGGTGTTTGTCAGTCAGCGCATAGAAATCGCGAACGAGGGTGAGGGGGAATGCGCCGTTTTGGAAGAAAGGACACATGTGTACCTCGCTCTGGGAACACACCGGAGAACAGCTCGAGAAGGTAAGGCCAAAGGCCTCATGCTGACTGCGTATCATATCCGACAACCATACTCTACTCTTTCACATTTAACATTTGACGTGTCCCAGTTCGCGGTCTGCCGTCATCAGACTTTTCGTTCAAGTTCACGCCCAGTCCAACTACGCTGTTCAGATTCTCCGCGTTGACCTTCAACGGTCACCGCATACATCTTGACCGAGATTATGCACGCGAGTCGGAAGGATATCCCGGTATGACAATCTCTTGTGATGTTCAGTTCGCTCACAGGGCATTCCCGAAATCACAGAACGTCTCGTACACGGGCCTCTTACAGCCCTGATGCTACTCGAGACACTTGCATATCACCACCCCGAGGTGCAGATGAAAAGCTTCGAGTATCGGGCACTGAACCCTGTCGTCGTTAATCGCGAGTTGACCTTCCACGGATCTAGGAGTAGCTCGAATGAAATAGTGCTTTGGGTTCAGGATGAAGCCGGAGTAGTTGGTATGAAAGGGCTAGTATCACTCTGAGCACACGGAATAAATTTCACCTGCTCGTAAACTTGTCATGGCGGCCAGCTCGGTTGACCACTGTCCATACTGTAAGATTATGAGTCGTGCTACAACTAATGTATAATCCCTTTCAAGGGCACCGCTGCGATGATTGCGTTGTGCATTCGGCCTCGGGGCTCGCGATGTCCTCTGCATCCACGTGAACTACAACAGTTGGGTGGGCTCAGAGACGTCACTGCAAGGCCATAGACACGCGTTCGCAGCCTCGTTCGGCGGACCGAAAGAAATACAGGGCGGACGACGGCAGATTCCGTGGAGAAAAGACGAGGGGAACAAAGGGTGTAAATGATCGCTTGCAAAGCCATGACGAGGGTTGTTCCCCTAATATTAGAACCCTTTGGACGATGAGACGGCAGTCAGGGTCAGACAAAAAGATATGAACCGCACCATATTTGTTCCCTGCCTCTTTCCGATTTCTGCGTCCTTCTGCGATCTTCTCTTCCAACGCTTCCCGGTTCTGGTAGGCTTCGACAAGCAAACTGGCCAGCTGACCACGTTTTCGAGCACCTTTGCTGACTTTGGAACCCTGCGTCCCAGTTAGCATACAGAACCCGACAAACACGAATGATATAACCGTACTTTGATATTCATCTTCGGTGCCACTGGCTCTCCCCCTGCACCCTGGGTCAACGCTTTCTTCTCCTCGCGCTCCTGGACCTCTTTCTTTGCCTTCTCCATCTCGCGCAACGCATTGACCTCTTGCGTGTCATCAGCGTCAGCGTCTTCAAAGCCTTTGGCTTTCCTTTCAAGCGCCCGCAATTCGCGGTCGTAATCAGCCTTCCATTTGTTGTAGAACTGTTGATAGTATGTGGGGTCGTATGCAGCCCAAGTGCCGGAGGGAAGTTGGTAATAACCAGGATAAGGGTCGTTGGGTGTAGGCTCTGGTGGAATGTATTCTTCGATTTTGGGGGCAGAGGAGATATTCAATGAGCTAGCGATTCCTTTTGAGGTAGTTGTAGAGGTAGAAGGTTTCGCAGAGTCTGGGTGGAAATGTTTGGTATTGCAAATGGACTGGGACGTGATGGGACGTACTCAACGAAAAGAGATCCACTGCGGCTGAAGGCGACAAGTCCCGAGCACCCACTGTTCCTTTACTGGGAGACTCTTCAAGAGATATGTTGGCCTTGCCTCTCATTACTGATACTGGCATAAAGGGTAAAGACATAGACTGCTCCTTCTCCGTCACATCAGGATAGGATTGTGAATCAACATCGGCTGACGTTCCGGACGTGTCCTGAGTCCTCTGTGACGGAGAATTACTGAAGACAAGGCCAGGACCTTTCCCACTGCCGAGGATGCGCTCGGGAGCTGGCTTTACAGGAGCTGCCAACTTTGGGGCAGGGAGCCTGGAGAACAAGGCGGAGGAACCCGCACCGCGCGTTTCCGTACGTGGTTTCTTAGCAGGGCGGGCTTCGTCGCTGTCGTGGTCTGCGGAATCATCATTTGGTAACGCGGGGAGTTCGATTGCGATCTTCTTGGTTGCCTTTTTGACTTTTGGTGCTGGGAGGGTGAGTTTAGATGATCCGGGCTCTGACGTGTGAGAGGGAGGAGGAAGTGAGAGAGAAGTAGACTTGTTCGGTTGGGGAGGGGTGTTATACTCGTCCCCGCTATCGTCACTGTTGTCGCTTCCGTACGCGTTGACGAGCATGGGGTGTCGGTGTCGTGGGGGACGTGGAGTAGAAGCACGGCCCGGTTAGGACTGGGATGATCGTAAGCGACGCGCCTCATTCACGCGCTCGAACACTGCTCAAACACTGCTCAAACCAAATCGCGGTTCCTCAAATTCACCATGGCCGCCGCATTCACGGGTTCACCCCCTCCGAGGAGGAAAAATAGGCCACCCTCGCGTCAAGCTGCGCTCGAACCCCCTCCCCGACGTGTGGGGCGCTTTGCAAGTAGCAGACCCGCGTCCAGAGTTCCAACTCCCGCTCGCGGAGCAGAACAGTCTTCGTATACCAAAGAAGATGGTACCATAGGAAGCATGGACGCCGACGAGGACACTCCTCAACCAACAGAACGTGGTCTGAGGCAGGATACCGTCTTTGCCAAGTCCGAGGAGCTACTGGTGACATTCCATGGACATTTACCCGCTGAGGCCAAACACGTCCTCAGAAACGCCGGTGAGGCCCCCCATCACCTCCCCGCCCTGGTAGGAACCCTTCATATACCTTTCTCTAGACTTCTTCCGAGACGCGTATGTCGGTGATGTCGACGCAAGCACCGGATTCGCACTCGTCGCGACACCCCAAGCGTGCTTCGTCTGGCAACACACGCAGGAGCTTGCTGGTATCCCCACTTGCTACATCTTCCCCTGCCCAGTAGACCCTTCTCAAGCTGCGCCGTTGTACGCTTTTGTGCCATATGGCGGTTCGCGCGAGCCAGGGCTCATCCTTGCATCCCAGTCAGGGGAGGTCTGGTTTTGGAACAACATCGGCGTTGGTCTCGCAGGTGGTGAACAGTATTCCAAGGTCCTTCTGGAGATGCAGTCCAACGAGAACGTTAATTCATTGACGAGACTCGACGTGAGTTACACTCACACCCTCTTTATGTCTGCTCAACTATCTTCAGCCTCAAACCTTCGTCGCATCAACCTCGGCTGGGCGCTTGTTCCGGCTAACCCTTACAACCTCTGGTGGGAGGTATCATTTGACGTCTCGTCTTTTCTCGCGCATGCAATCCTCGGTGTCTCTTTCTCGCTTCTTGCCTTCCCTTTGGTCTTCACCCACATCGCAAGCGGAAGGTGGGAACATCGCGGCTATCGCCCTCGGCGCGAAAACGAATCTCGGGACGGACATTTGGGCACTTGTCGATTCCCGTGTCCAGAAGTGGAATGTTGCTGCTGAAGGCTTTGAAGAATTGACATTACAAGAGGATGTCGGTGTTGTTCTCCGTAATGCGATTCAAGATACGCTACACGCGCCGTCCACCCTGACGTATCTGGATCTCGAGTTGCTCGACTTAGCTGTGGACAGGTTGGTGTCTCCGCATTGTCATCGTTTCCGACCACTAAATGGTTCCACTAGCTCAGGAAAGCTACTCGTCCTGACGTCGCACGGTGACACTGGGCAACATGTGGACATGAGTTATAGTTCAACGCCCCGGAGAGTCTATAATGTCGCGCAAATTTCGATGTCATCTGGGTCACTTCGAGTTGATAACCTCATCGGCGTTCCTTACCAGAGCGTAAGTCACAAGTTCTTGCGATCATTTCCATTCAGTTACTTACCCGATCCTGGAAAAGACTTTCAGGGCTTCCGAGGCCCCAATGCACCCCCAACTACGACTCATGCTTGGGGGTGCGGTACTTGTCGTTCAATTTGGTGATGCCATAGCTTTCTGCTCACGAGGTTCGCAAACAAAGTGCTCCACTTGGTCCCGCCCTAGCTAATTCTTTATAGATAATGACTTCAAGGACCGCATAGAACTCAAGTCTTCTACGGATCGCACGCTGGGCGTTTGCGTTGTAGATGCTCAAAGTTGCCTACTTGTACTCACCGTTTCGACAATAATGAAACTTACGCTTGATTTCGACCAAATCGAAAAGTTCGATTCTGAGTGAGTAATTCTTCGTCTCTTACAACATGGGAACTGACGTCGTCCCTTTGGAGACACGGGAGGAGTATTCTGATAAAGTCCATTATGACCCAAGCCATTCTTTATGGCTCGTACCCAGATGTTCGTCCTTGGACTTACCGTTTGGAACAGTATAGACTCATTCTTCCCCAGAACCCCCTACACTTTAGTTTTCCTCCTGAAATTGACGAAGAAAGTCTCATGTCCGGTGCGACGCTTTTGAGCAATGCAATTTTGGAGTCAGGTGAGTGCCTCCTCTCCTAACGCCCTGTTCAATACGGACTCACATCTCGTAGACAGTGCAGTTATACGACCCAACAACGACTTGACAGTTCAGCTAAATAGTCGCAAAGAGAAAATCAGTTTCTTGATCAAGTTTATCAATGAGAACGGCGTGCTCGGCAAAGTCTGTTTCGCGCTTTTGCGTCCCAAGTTATAGTTTATTAAGCTTTCTACCCAACAGATGTCCCAGCGCAGCCGCCAACGCCTCGCGACTGATGCGGAAAAACTCTACGTTGCTCAACAACTTTGGCTACGTCTCAACGAAACCATTCTGTGGGTCAAACATTTATTTTTGGGCTCAGTCTCTAAGAGTGTGCCTGCAGACAAGGGCGTCCCTACGACATTTTAAGTGAGGCCGTCTACGGCTTTATGAATCAAGTTGGCGAAGGGCATCATGACGACTTGATGAGAGCTTTCTTCCGGCTTCGTGTCGCGGACATTGGAAGGCTACTTCCTCACGTCAGGGATAGTACAAGGAGACTACTTGGAGAGACGCCTGCCAAACAACCTGATATCCTTTCTGAGGCCAATGGAATCATCTTGGTGCGTTATTTTCCCTGGAATGCCCAGTCGTGAGTTGGAATCCATCACCTAGACCATCCTCAACTCCGCATTCGAATACCGGGACTATAATGCTGGTGTATACGGAGTCGAGTTGCCGTTTGTCAAGCCCTGGACCAGCAAGCCTGAAGTTATCAACGTTGTCCTCGAACTGTTTGATGCTACCACGACTTACGTTCAAGACCTCGGGGACTCACCTGATGAACACAAAGCTCGCGAACCCAACTCTCAACTTCCCGATCTTGCCTCTGCTCTTTTTGCTTCTGTCCACGAACGAATGGACTCGCTTCAAAGGCACGTCCAAACTGAGTGATACGTGATTCCCCCCTAAAAGCCCCGCAGTACTATTGCAAGCGAGATCCCCGGAACGGACCGCGAGATCGTGGCACTGGCTGATCGGTTCCAGCAACTCCGTCCGGAGGTCCTAAATACACTCAGTGAGTTTTTATCACGGATGAGCGTGGGACTGAACTAGAATGAGAATTCAGATAAATATGGGTTCGCGACGCGTGCTTTCGAACTCGCCGAGAAATATCGTGATTTTAGGAGTCTGGCGGCTCTTTGTAACAAAGACCTGGTATACCCCCCTGACCAGAACCCACACGCATCAAAAATAGCTGAATACATCGAGAGATTCCGAGATGAATTCACGGATGAGCTGTACCAGTGGTATATTGAGCATGGTATCAGCCACGTTCTATATCATTACACATAGATGACTCACTCAACTTGTAGGGGAACTGCGGACGTTGTTTAGTCAAAGCCAGGCATACACGGATTATCTTGACAGATTTTTCCTCAAGCACAATACCCCACATGTCTCTTGGATCCATGATCTGGAGAAGGAAAGGTTTAATTCCACTGCAGAAACTTTGTTGGCCGAATCTGAAAATGCGGGAGAGCTAGCGGCTAAAGAGGTGATTGAACAAATCGTGCCTCTCGAGGCGAGGGCTGACTCGGATTTGCAGCTCATGCTGAGCATCGGAAAGCTGGCACATTTAGCACAAATGCAAGAGGATACCAGCTTGGACGAGAGCATGCTTGATGGTATGATGCCTGCGGCCAATCATCTCAACGCAGTGATGCTCATAATGTGATATCGATTAGCCTTCCACGATGGTCTCGACTTTGTCAGCGTTCACGAGTCGCTTGCGGAAGAGCTCAGGTCGACCCTTGTGTCCGTGCGAGGTAAACAATCATTGGACCGACAGGTTGAGACTATTCTGCACCAAAAGGCCTCCGTCATCATGGACAAGAAAGTTTTCCCACTCGTACGTTCTCCGAAGGCCTAAAGACATCGTTCTGACAGTCAGGCAGATGTTCAAACAATTAGCTCGTTCTTTGCTTCAGAAAAAGGCACTGTCTGTAGAAGAGATGGCGGATGCGCTGTCTCTGAAGGATAACGACTCGACAATAGGTGACTACGCTACTGCATTGCACCTTCTTGCCCGGGCAGATGTAAGTTAATCTCAAAGTATCTGATTGACCCATAAGCTGATCGCATCGTACAGAAACTCCCCGCAGCAAGGCGGGAAGCTGCATTCAGATCGGTGTGGCGACGAATATACACCCACGACAAGTACGTTGCCAGGTCTTTCCCGCCTCTGTTATCGTATTTACCTGTCTAAAAACAAGCTGGGACACCATTAAGAAAACGTCTGGCGTATCGGACGCTCAGCTGAACGAACGTTTCCGGGGCACGGCCCTCGTCGCCGCTCTGTCTGCCACTCTTCCAAAGCGCCACCAGCCAGAGGGTTACATCCTGCCACCAAACCAGGCCCTCGCCGTGCCAAGTTTAGCAGAGCTATCATCGCGATGCCCGGGCATGTCACCCGAGCAAATCGAAGCTCTGCACGAGGATTACCAAGAGGAGAGCAATCTTCTGGCGGAATATGACTTGGCCGAGGCATTCAACCGCGCGAGAGAACTCGTACTCGATGAGATGATGTGGGGGCAACCAGCTTAGCGTATATATGCAGTACATTTTACTCGTCGCGATGTGTGTGTTAGTCAGTGTACTAGTACTTCCCTACGTAGCACTAGATATGGGGCCGGATCTTAGCTCGCGAATCGCACTTTCAATTTTTGGAAGGAAACGCGAGCGGCGAGCTTGATCTCTTGCATGCTCCGTCGTCGCCACTCGGAGTCGTACTCCTCTTGCCGCGTCGCCTCTTGCAAGACCCAATTTTTATAGAACGCGGAGAGACGTTCCTCGCGTTGTTCTGCGGTGGCGTGTAGAGGGAGTCCACTCACGGCGGCGGCCTTGGCAGCCTCGAAGCGCGTGTTTGTCTGCGCGGTATGAATTACATGAAATGGGCAGGATGAGGTGATGGACGTACGTCTCTCCAGAAGGCGTCATTGAACGCGTCGAGTTGTTGGCGGTGTAGCTTCCACTGGTACTCTAACGTGTACGAGTCGTCGCGGAATTCGTCGAGTGCGTACGGGTGCCGCAGTGGTTCTGCATTCGTGACGCTCGGATCGTCGTAGAGAACTGGGCGGATGTTGGATACGGGGTCGGGAGGGCCAACGTAGTCACTAGTCCGCACGGAGGAGTGAAAATGGCGCAGCGGACGTAGGACTAACGACGTTGGTCGTCGTTGTAGCGGGACAAACATGATGGCTTTCAGACTTGTCCGGTCCGGAGTTGTTAGTTACACGGCACAGTCTAGATCTATGTGATTGGGATTTATAAATTTACTTCTAAGTGTTTGTGCTATTCAGACTCGGTGTACTTGGATTCTTTTTTAAACAACCCGCCAGCTAACCACGATCCCGCAAACAGACCGAGGATAATCCAAAGGCCCCGGACTTCATCCTTGTCGAGCGTTCTCGTATGGAATCGGCTCGTGCCCGTAGCGATCGACGGGACGTCGATCAAGTCATCCGGCTGTGGGAGCCGACCCTTGAGAGGTTTCAACGCGCTGAGGTCCTTCGGTAGCACGAGGTCGTCTGCAACGTCAAGAAAGAGACTGCGCGCGTTCGAGACATTTGGGGCTGCTGCCGTTGCTGAGGGCTCGGTATGGTGCAGCTCCAGGGAGTCGTGCTCCCGGATGGGCACAGAGACCGAGTCGGCACGAGCAGAGTCTCCCGCGATTAGGATAACTTTGGGAACATGCGGTTCTTCAGGTAAGGCGGCGGCGGCCTCCGCCTTGGTTCGAGAGGACTCCCAAAAGTCCGGAGCGAACGGCTGAATGGGAACCACAAAAGACGTCACTTTTGAGCAGATTCCGCTACACGAGTCGTATGAAGGGTGTCCTACGATGTGTACTTCCGGCTCCGGAAGGGGAGCAGAAAGATCTGGAAGCTTGATATTCAGGTATGGCGGCGGCTGGGAGGACGAGGCGGTGTTGGGCGTGTGAAGTCGACGAGTGTTTCGAGCGAGGCTGTTGTAATAGATGGTTCGAGAGATGTATTCGAGTCAAGAGAAAAAACTCACAAGTTACGAAAGAGTGACGATTTATTGTTGGCGAGACGGAACATGATGACAGGGTCAAGGGTGTGGATGATCGGCCCTGCCTCGTGGCTTGTGGCGAACCCGTGGTTTCGCCTGCCTGGCTTTAAGCCCCCGAGGGCTTCATCTCATCTCATCATCACCCCTCACCCTTCACAGTCCGGGCAACCACCTTGAGCCAACCCGATGCTTCTCTCTCCCGCGTGAGCATATACCGTCTCTTTTTCGCTACTCATCACTCATTCCAATCTGCCCTTCTTTTTCTCTTCTCGCAGAGGCAGCAACGCAAGTCTCCCCTCCCCGGGTTTTTGGTCAAAGCTCAAACCGGGAGGCGGAAAGAACATGAAGGAAACAGAGATGCGCCAACAGCAGCAACAGCAGATGGCCCTCAGCAGACAGCGTCTCCTCACCCTCGTTTACGGGGACATGGAGACCGTCCGGATGGTCCGTACCTTCATCTAAACTCGTCACCCACTCCCCGCATGGCTGATGCGATGCTCTCCCAAAGCTTCCGAATTCCTTTGTTGTACGGTCCCATCCACCAAATATCTCGTCCTGCTCCTTGATAATGACTCCCTTCGGGCATAGGAACTCGATGCCCTAGCAAGGGATTGGGCCAAACCACCACCGGATGCACTTTTCAGCCTCCGAGTCCCGATCGATTATGTCCACATTCAGACCGCCGTAAGATCGGTTTCACTTCGTGTCAGAGTCCTGCTCATCGTTCTCTCCTTCAGCGCCTTGTCTCTGGGGATTATGTCTATGTATGTTACTCTCCTGGTTCTCTATTTCCATCTAACAGAGTCGCAGCTGACCAGCGAGGATTCCTACCAAATAGCAACTATGGGGGTTCCTGGTCTCCGCGTCGAGATAGTTAGCGATGCACCCCCTCCCCCGGATGAGCCACCGTGAGTGATCCAAAGTTAAGAGAATTCCATCAATCTGAATATCACTGCCTTCGCTTCTTTACCGAGACAGGCCGCCTCCGTACGTATATCATTTCTTTAGTATTATTCGTTAATAACGGCCGCCGGCCTGTACAGCCCTCCGCCTGTCCTGGACATGCCAGCCGCATTCAGCCTGGAGTTATCTCCCGGTCAATATGTCGCCTTAGACACCACTGTGTCTTCGGACGAGTTGGACATGGCGAGAATGGAAGACGGCACAACCGTGGATGGCATGTTCTGGGGAAAACTCACCATTGTACATGATGGGGATACGCACACCATGGACTTCAGTGGCACACGACTCCTCGGCGAGGACGTCAATCCCGACTTGATGGTCGACCAGCGAGTCATTACCAAACTCGCCGTAGCCGCAAAGCCCCCCGTAGCCAAGTGCCGCCTCAGTTTACTGGCCCCATCCATGCAATATTGCGATGTCATCCTGTCCTGCTCATCTATGTGGAAGATGGGTATCACGTGGCCCCCTGCAGAGTCAATCGGCGACGGCAAATTCAAGTATTTCTTGCGTGTACATCCTGGTGGAGGATTTGAGCATTTCGAATCTGAAATGGTCTCCACCGCCATTTATTATGAAACCATGTAATGACGCCATTTTTCTGCACTGGGTCGTTGCTTGAGGCTCAAAATGGTTGACTACAGGCCCGAACCTGCTCTCTTGGATCCGAACGAATTTGTCGCCCCAAGGAATAGTTTTGCGATGTCGGTCCGAGATTTCATACCCCACCTGATGAATGTATTGGACCAACTGGGCATGTCTGTCCACGCTCGGACCGATTTCATCAAGTAAGGTATTCCTTGTTCTCTGATCTTGACGATACTAATTGAACGCCTTGCTAGTACGCACATTCATGAATTTTGTAAGCATAAGAATATTGCTTATCGGTTCCTCTCGCCTGGCAAGATTGCTGCTGCAATTGACATGTCCGTGACGGCTGATCCTTGTGTCTTCACCCGCCTCTTCCTCATCTTTCGCGGTGTCTCCGAAGATGACATGGGGATCTTTTCCGGAGCTGGGGAAAAGGAAGCCAACGCACAGAACTGGCGTGAGGTTGTGGGCTGGACCGAGAACTCCAAGGATTCGACACTCTTCCGCGTCCTCGAGACGTCCATTCTGGAAATAACGTAGATGGCGAATGGCTCTCGTTTCATGTGCGGTGGTTTGTAGAACTGGTCCGTGGTAGCCCTTATTCTTGTATTATGCGCTGTATCACTTCTGGTCAACCATCGAGTGAGGTTTTCTTTGTCTGTTTTACTACATACCACATACGATACCAGTGCTTTCTCAACTCTGTCTCAGATTGTGTCAATACTTATGTCGCCATGTACTTTTGCTGTAGTCCATAGCACTCGGCTTAGGATGAAGAATATCGTCAGGTTCTGGTATAATAGAAGATTGTGACTTTGGATTACATTACGAGCAGGCGTGACAACACGGCGTTATTGCGTTACTGTGACGTGACAAACGCGTAACTCGACGCGACCGCGGTGATGGATCATTGACTAAATTCATTTACGAGTCAGACATGCCCAAGACTGCCTAGTACGTACCTTGACTTCTCGAAAGTTGACTGGCTACATAGTCTGAAAACAGTGAACTCGAGCGCGAGGCGAATATCGCTCGCAATCGCGCCCTCATTGAGCAGTTACAGCTTAAGAATGCTGTCGTATCCGCCACTGGACGCGCTACTCCAAAGGCAAAGGCGCCAGCTAAGCCTCAAAAGCCGAAGGCCAAGCCAGTCCAGCCAGTAAAGCGGGAGAAAAGGGTTGTAGAAGAGACACCACGCCGAGTGTCAGCGCGTCTTCGCGGTCCAAATCCGGACGAGAGTCCTGCGCAGAAGCGAAAGCGAGAAGTGCGTCCTTCCGATCTCGGAACGTTTGTCGACACACATGTCAATGACCACCTCCCCTTACCCTCTTTCCTTTTTTTTTAACGTTATTGCAGCAAGGAGAAGAGGCTCGGCGACGGAAGGAAGAGGAGGAACGTCTTGCGACCGAAGAGCGCACGAGAGAGGCGAAGAAGCCGCGACACGAGGAGCTCGACCTCGAGACGCTCGCGGGGCAGGAGGAGTGGGAGCCCGGTGCGCTCTCTGGGCTCAGCTCGAGACTGCAGTCGCTGCTGCAGACACGTCACCCGCGGCGCACGGCCGATCAGGACGCGTTCGTGTTCGACAAGGATAAGAAGGAGGAGGCCGAGGCCGAGGCGCTGCGCGAGCGATTAAAGGACTTGAAGGTCGTCGCGAGGGCAAAGGTGACGCAGGATCGGGTGTACAGCGCGGCGTACCATCCGGATCCCACCATGGACCTGATCTTCTTTGGAGGTGCGTGTGTACACGCAGCATTTTTTTCTTCTAAGGTTGGCTGATGATGGACTCCCTGTGAAGATAAACACGGCCAACTTGGTATATGGGATGCGCGTGCTCCCGCTGATGATGTGGGGGAAGAAGACGACGATGTCGATCCGGATCAGAGAGAAGCGGGGAAGTACTGGCGTTTGCAAGCGCATTGGCCTGCGACTTCCCGATCGTCCCTCTCATGCATCAAATTTGACCCCATCGACGCACATAGTGTAGGTCTACAAATGGCTAACACGTCCCTTGCCTTCTTCCCCTCACCCTTCATCGACAGGTATATACAAGTGCGTACGACTCTACAGTTAGGACGCTCTCGTTCACCTCCGGGATTTCGCGCGAGGTGTTTGCGATGGAAAATGTACTCATTACGAGTATGGACGTTCCCCCCGCAAGCCACGAGTTGTGGCTCTCGGACGCCGAGGGATGGGTCACGCATCTCGATCTGCGAGAGGACAAGTCGAAACGAAGAGCTTACCAGCTCTCGGACCAGAAGATCGGGTGTATGAGCGTGAACCCGACAAATCCAAAGTTCATATTGACGTCGTCAAACAATCGAGTGCTCAAGTGAGCGGCCATATGTTTTCTGTGACGTCCCACAACGATTTAACTGTGAGCGTTATGTGCGGCTCTGGGCAGGGTCTGGGATGTGCGGCAAATGCAGAAGGTTCCGGTGAGTCGTCCCTCATGCGGGGTTTTACCCCGCTCACATACGAGAGAGCAGGCACCGCGCAATGGCGTTCTTGAGCTTGAGCTCGAGGACGTCGAGAAGCTTGACAAGACAAAGGGCGGCACCACGACGCTGCGTGCCGAATGTAAACACGAGAAATCCGTCACTGCGGCATACTGGGACCCGCGCGGGCGGTCGATAGTGAGCACGAGCTACGACGATGTGCTCAGAAGTACGTCTTTGTTCGCAGAGTGATCTTGTACGCAGGGAATCCCCCCCTTCTCACCCCATCCACGCTTCCTCAAACAGTATGGGACGTCTCTCCGTCGTTTATAACGAAGGACGCGCCATTCCCTCATTTCAGACCGCTCACCAGAATCAGGCACAATTGCCAAACCGTGAGGCCCCAGCCTGAGCCCCTTCCGACTGTTCCACTAAACTCGTTCTGTTCTGCGTTTTGACAGGGAAAATGGTTGACGATGCTCAGAGCGCAATGGTCGCCGAATCCCGATGTCTACCCACATTTCACCGTACGTTCGCACTTCCTCGTGGGTATACGTAACTTCCTGAGGGCTGTGTCGGTTGCAGATAGGTGACCTGGACCATTCCCTCGATATCTTTGGGTGCAAGGGCAATTTATTGGCAAAATTATCAGACAAACAAAAGTAAGTGCGATTGGCTTTTCCGCACGCGTTTCTCTCGCACGTCGCTCATTTGATCGAAAACAGAATCTCTGCCACACAAGCGGTGACGTGTTCGCACCCCAGCGTCGTGGAACGCGTCGCCAGCGGAAACGGATCCGGGCGCTGTGCACTCTGGGCTCCTGCAGACCTCGACGAAGAGTAGCCCTGGGAGTGCGGACGGTGTCTCACTCTTGTCATATCTCTTCATGTGTGGACCGTATATTGGCATCGTGTATATGTCATATCATCTGCAGCATCCGCTGCTAATTTCTACTATAATATAAGATGCCCACACAAAATCTACGGAGACAACTGTGAGGGATGTGCAGTGAGCGTGCAGCTTTGAGTACTGTACATCCACTGGAAAGTCAAAAGCTACTTATTTCACATGCCAAAGAGCTGAAATACTTCAGCATTATGTCCTCAAAGGGAAGATGCTGAGAATTGACGACTAATTTCAACTCGAAAATCACACAAATCGGACCAATAGATAAAGCAGTGAAGGTCGCATAAATTGAATAAGTGAGGTCGATCATGAGTAGTGGTGTAATTAGTATATTGTACATGAGTGCACGCTCCATTGTTGCTGCTACCGTCACTCGTGCACCGCCATTGCTATGGATGTGCTGCTGCCGTTATCACCCAAGCAAGTTGTCCATAAAGTGACCTGCTATGTGGCACACAATCAGCAAATGCTAAAAAAAAAACTTGCTGGCCTTTCCAACCAGTGGAAGGCAAACCCAAGGAGGAACGGCTCCCCTGAGCTCAGTGAGATTGCTCCTCCTCGGTCATGCAATCTGATGGTTGGAGAGGGCGGCAAGTCTGTTCTTTCTTCTTTTTATGCTTTGCTGATTGTGTGAAATCAAGGCAATATGGACCGTCGTGTTTTGCAAGCATGGGAAGTCAGCATGATCGAGGGCAGTGTGGAACTCATCTGCAAAGTACATGAACAAGGCGTTCACCCTAAAGGATACCAGCGGTGCTACAATGAAGAAAATTTGAGACGCAACTTCACAGCCCAGCTGACTACAAACCATCAGCTTGTGGTTGACCGGGCTGTCAGCTACGTCACCTCCCAATTTTTCTTCATTTTAGTGCTGCTGATGTACCCATCCAATGGCAACCCGGGAGGTACCTTGGAGGCAAAAGAGGCAAGAGGAAGTGGGCATGGTAATGATGTGAGAAGGTGGGGTGTCCAAATTGACGTGCGTGTGCGCGATGACGATATAAGGTCGATTCCATAAATGGAATGTTTTTCCTGGCCGACATTGGCCATCAAGCCTGAGTGTGTGACTGACGCGAGAGGGCTCCGCGCGAGCCGCTTGAATGATGCTGAGACTGGACGTGGCGCAGACTGTGATGGATACACGTGGCTTCAACGGCACGGCTGGGGAATTTGTAACGGGCGTAACGAGAAACCAACGGCGATGGCACGCAAACGGAGAGAGAAGGGGGGAAACTGGGCTGTATACTCGTTGACTACAGCCCCCCCCTGGCCGAGGCCAGGCGAGGGGGTTAAATACAAGCACGCGAGTGATATCTATGTGCATGACAGCGAGCGCGCGGTGACAAAGAGCGGTGACATTGAAAGCTAAGGTATAAAAGGAAGGTGTGGAGTGGGGAGTAACAGTCTAAGGCAAAAGGAGATAGAGAACGTACGGAAAGAAGGGAAATAGTCCTATAAAACAGTAATATGCAACTCCGGCGAGGGTGTGGTCCCGAGCGAGGGCCTGACTTGCGAGGTGTCGCGTATGCTGTTGTCCTGACAGTTTGAGGCGGTGAGAATGGGTAACCCGGGAGTCTTCAGTAGCCAGGCTTGAGGCGAGACGAAAGGGAACTTGAGGGACAGAGCGCGAGGACGAGACCGAGGGGCGGTAAAGGCGAAGAACGAAGAGGTGGTAGTGAGGATGACGCGTCGAATTGGCAGGCGCACAGAGGCCGTCACGTGGTCGAAAGAGGCTGATTCCGAGGCTGCCGTATCTGTGTTTATCACAGGGACTTTTCTCTCCTATTTACAGACGTAAAACTAGCCAATGCAAATCAGACAAAATGGTGAATAGCAGAAAGCAAAGAGTAATTATCGGAGATGGTGACTAAGTACAAATTCTTCGAATTGCGAAATAGAATATCGTTCAGGAGGTAGTGAAAACTGCTCTTTGACTGCATTATGAGTATCAGAAGATATGTATTGGGAACATGCCTGGGCAAAAGCATCGTCGAAAGTCGGACGAGATGGAGAGGCATACAAAAGGGAGGCATGGTCCAGAATAAGAGTTGACACTATTTTGGATGTTAGAAAATACAGATGCATATAGCGGAAATGTACCGATCATGGTGTGATGTGTGTCATCACTAGATATACAGAGAGGCGGCTGAAAATGCATTGGTGAAACCGATGAAATCAGAAAAAATAACAACAGTACATCGGAGTTGAACGATCGTAGTTTGTCAAGTAATATCTGCAGTGCAGAGAGGCAAGGATGTGAGAACACAGGGAGCAAACAGATACAATAGAAAAAGGTTCACATTCTGAAAAATGCCGGGAGGAAGGAACACGTTAGTACACCGAAAATAGACAAGCAAATTGAAGGGGTACTTACTCCCTGGAGAAGGCAGAAGGAGGGACAAAGTCATGAAAGAAAGCAACCCAAGCAAGGGGCACTCACTTGCTGGAGACCGTAGAGGGAGGGACAAGTCAGGACACCGAAAGAACCCGACCGAGCAAGGGGCACACACATACTGGAGACCACAAAGGGAGGGAAAAGTCAGGACACCGAAAGAAACTGACCAACTGAGGGGCACTCACTTTCTGGAGACCGCAGGGGGAGGGACAAGTCAGGACACCAAAAGAAACTGACTGACCAAGGGGCACTCACAAACTGGAGACCGCAGAGAGAGGGACAAGTCAGGACACCAAAAGAAACTGACTGACCAAGGGGCACTCACTCCCTGAAGACCGCAGAGGGAGGGACAAGTCAGGACACCAAAAGAAACCAACTGACTGAGGGGCACTCACATACTGGAGACCGCAGAGGGAGGGACAAGTCAGGACACCAAAAGAAACCAACTGACCAAGGGGCACTCACTTCCTGGAGACCGCAGAGGGAGGGACAAGTCAGGACACCGAAAGAAACCAACCAACCAAGTGGCACTCACAAACTGGAGACCGCAGAGGGAGGGACAAGTCAGGACACCAAAAGAAACTGACCAACTGAGGGGCACTCACATACTGGAGACCACAGAGGAAGGGACAAGTCAGGACACCAAAAGAAACCAACTGACCAAGGGGCACTCACTTCCTGGAGACCGCAGAGGGAGGGACAAGTCAGGACACCAAAAGAAACCGACCAACTGAGGGGCACTCACTTCCTGGAGACCACAGAGGGAGGGACAAGTCAGGACACCAAAAGAAACCAACCGACTGAGGAGCACTCACATACTGGAAACCGCAGAGGGAGGGACAAGTCAGGACACCAAAAGAAACTGACTGACCAAGGGGCACTCACAAACTGGAGACCACAGAGGGAGGGACAAGTCAGGACACTGAAAGAAACCAACCAACCAAGGGGCACTCACATCCTGGAGACCACAGAGGGAGGGACAAGTCAGGACACCAAAAGAAACCAACCGACCAAGGGGCACTCACTTTCTGGAGACCGCAGAGGGAGGGACAAGTCAGGACACCAAAAGAAACCAACCGACCAAGGGGCACTCACTTCCTGGAGACCACAGAGGGAGGGACAAGTCAGGACACCAAAAGAA
>Ga0307512_10002573_pt1 | contig 22591 bp, 21 predicted proteins | sample 14_EM_MG_FD_200267 | JGI IMG/M metagenome (GOLD analysis project Ga0307512, IMG submission 200267) | Populus trichocarpa ectomycorrhiza microbial communities from riparian zone in the Pacific Northwest, United States - 14_EM | ecosystem: Host-associated > Plants > Roots > Unclassified | place...
CCGCATCCCCGCGAGCTCCGCCCGGGAAAACAATTGCAACTGACCCATGCCACCAATTATCCCGGACGCCCCGCATGATCACACCCCCATTTCAACGACCGGCAATGCCAAATTTCCGGCCCGCGCCATACCCCGGAAAAATTGTTAACAAATAACGGCCGAAAGACTTGATTGCACACCGCCATCTGTACGCCACTCAAAGCTACTCCGGGTCTACGCCGTCGGTGTGCGGGCAGCGCGGCGGGCCTGCGGCCCCGAAATGTCCTTGCAGGTCGGACTTCCTGCCGTGAAGAATCGCGTTCCGTGACGATCGTAGGTATGGACGCCGAGGTTCCGGCTGGCACCGTGGTCATCGTCATCGACGTCATCCGGGCGTTCACGACAGCCGCGGTCGCCTTTGAGCGTGGCGCGGCGGAAATGGTCTGTGCCCCGTCGGCCGAGGCCGGTCGAGGTCTCTGGCGGCAGCACCCGGATCGCCTGCTAGTCGGCGAAGTCGCAGGGCTCAAGCCAGCGGATTTCGACTTTGGGAACTCGCCGCTCGAGATGTCGGTCGCGCAGCTCGACGGCCGACGTCTGATCCAGGCAACGTCGAACGGCACGCGAGGGCTCTTCCAGTATCCGGCCCCGCTGGCGCTGCTCGCGGTGTCGGCGCGGAATGTCGGTGCCACAGCTCGATGGATCCGGAAGAACCACGCCGAGGCTGCGTGCACTCTTGTCTGCACCGGGCTGACCGCTGAGGACTGGGCCTGCGCGAAGTATTTGAGTGACCTTCTCCACGGATCAGAGCCGCGAAAGGGGGACTTGGTCGCGGGCATCCTGGACGGTGCCGCAGAGCAGGCGCGGGCTTCTGCACGGCGACCCGTGTCCGAACGCGTTGATCTGTCCGGGGATCTTCCGCTCTGCTGCGACGTCGACCGATCTGCGTTCGCCATGGTCGGCGAACCCCACCAGGATCACGTCGTGCTCGCCAGCGTGCCGTGCTGAACGGCGGCATCCTCGTCCAACGAGGTCTACCGATTGAGTCGGCGGGCGTCTAACCGCGACCCGAACGCGCCTGTCGAAGCCCAGCCCACGGGTCCCAGCCGATGACATTATCCTTGGGCAAGGCGCGAGGTCGTATTTCGTTGGTGCGACGGCGCGAGCCAGGACCGATCTTTCGCAGGTCAGCTCATCGCAATCGTCAACTGGCAGGTCGCTGGGCCGGGCACTCTCGAGCCCCAGCCCGGAGACATGGACGTCAGCCGGCTACTCATGCCAACTTTCTTCGCATCGTGCGGCTGCCGTCACGGTGCCGGCCCGTCAGCTCCAACAGCACGGCCAGGGCAACGCCCACCGACAGGCACGAGTCGGCGACGTTGAACACCGCGAACTTCTCGGCGTACGGCGCGAAGAGGCTGATCATATCGACCACGTGGCCCTGGAACGGGCCCGGTGCGCGAAACAACCGGTCGCCCAGGTTGCCCAGGGCTCCGCCCAGTACCAGCCCGAGCGAAACCGCCCAGGGCATCGAACGCAGCCGCCTCGTCGTCCACGCGATCCAGCCGATCACCACCAGGGTGATTGCCGGGAACACCCAGGTGTGCGCGGCCCCGATCGTGAACGCTGCCCCGCTGTTGCGTAGCAGCGACAGGTAGACCAGGCCGCCCAGGACACGCACCGGCTCGCCCTCGGTCAGGTGCTCCGTGCAGAGCCACTTCACCCACTGGTCGAGGGCCACGGCGACCACTGCGGTGGCACCGAGAACCGCCACGGCGCGCGGTCTGAGCCGTGGTTTCGGAGCCGGTCGGTCAACCGTGGTCGCACCCGCAGCCTCATCGACGTTCACGATCGATCCTCCAACTACCCAACGCCAAATCGGCGCGCTGTCGCACGCTAGCACCACCTCGACAGCGCGCCCACCAGGTGCGACTCGCTCGAATCCAGCGGCCCTTACACGAGTGACAACCAGCTGCCTACCGACCTCCCATGATCAATCTCCCCTTTATGCATATCCGATGTATTCACGTCTTATGTCTGAAGGACACGCGATATGGCTTCAGCCCGATCGAACCTGACAACTTCCTCACAACGCGCTGACAGGCTCGGCTGATGCGAAAGCCTTATCTCGTAGCGTTTGCACTCGTGGCCGGGCTGGCCGGGCTGGCCGGTTGTGGTGGTGACGGCGGTGCGGACTCGGCCGCTCCGCAGGTGGCCTCCGTGTCCCAAGCAGCGGCCGCCAAGTCGTCGACGGCGCCGGCGCAAGGCCCGCAGGCGCGCCTCGACACCACGGACGCCGAACTCGACAGCTGGAACCGGGCGTACTCGAAATGCCTGGTCGATCACGGTTGGGTCCTGACCGACCGGGAGAAGGAGGCCATACGGGTCAAGGGAGTCGGCGAGTGGAACAAAGCCCCGGCGGCGGCGAAGACCGCCTGCCTGTCGAAGGAGCCCAACTGGGTGCCGCCGGAGATGGACCCGGCGAAGAACCCGGACTACAAACAACAGTGGCATGAGGACGTGGAGTGCCTGAAACGCAAGGGCATGCCGATCAGAGAGACCGAGGACGGCTGGACGTACACGTCAAGCGACGCGGACGTCCCGGCCAACGAAGGACAACTCCAGCAGGAGTGCGACATGGAGGCCTTCGGCGGGAAGTAATTCGCCGCTGGCGGACACTCCGATCGTGACCGTGTCCGGCCGCCGCGGCCGGAAGATCTCGGTCGCCACCGTCAGTTCGACCGCAGAGCCCGACATTCCGGACTTGCCCGCTACCGCGCCGGTCGCCGGCCACCTCGCAAGCTTGACGGGTGCTATTCACCCTTCGTGGTCACGGTGACGCCGGGGGTGGTGAAGTAGGGGTCGGCCCGTTCGGCATGTCGAGGACGATCAGGGCGCCCGCATCACCGGCCCAGGGACCGGCCATCCGGGCGATGCCCTGCTCGTGCTGGGCGGTCAGCCGCGCCCGGTGCGCTGGCCGGGCTGCCAGCCGTTCCGACATCGCAGTGAAGCGACCCACCGTACAGCCGCAGGAACGCTGCATTCGCCGGTTCAGCCAGCTGCGGAGGTGCCATCGAGGCCCGGCGCATCGGGCCTCGATGGCGATTTCGGCGCGGAGGCTACTGCTGGTAGGGCGCGCCGGCTATGCCGGCCACGTACATCAGGACCGGGAGGTTGTTGTTGTAATCCGTGGTGGTGCAGGAGTGGGCCGGGGTGAAGCTGCCGCAGCTGGCCACCTCGATGGTGAAGCTAGCGATGCCGAGCTCACCGTAGGACCAGTCGTCGCTGGTGCCCGAGGCGTTGTAGAGGATCTCGCCGGGCTGACCGTATTGGTAGCCGTTGAGCTGGCTCATGTGTGCGGCGATTGCGCGGAGGGCGGCGTCGTTGCCCGTGTGCGTGTTCGTCCAGCCCCATGGGAAGAGGTTCATGCCCGCGTACGAATGCAGGGTGATCATGGCGCCGCGCGTGGTGACCGGGGCCGAGGCGCCGTCGGCGGGGCCGCGCTGGTCGGCGAAGAGCTGCCGGAACAGGCCCTCGATCGCCTTGGTCTCCGGTTCGCTGTCCGCGGTGCGGCCCGGGTAGGTCTGGGTGCAGAGGCCGGCGCTCGTGCCAGTGGTGTCCCAGTGGGTGACCGTGTTGCGGTTGAGGTCCACGCCGAGTTGGTTGGAGCCGGTCGGCGGGTTGGCGCAGCCGGTGCCGTGCCGGTTCTTCCGTTGCAGGTAGGGGCTGTTGCCGCCCTGCTGGACCTCGTCCACGCCGTCCGGGTTGACGGTCGGCACCACCCACACCTCGGTGCTGTTGAGCAGGTTGGTCACCGCCGAGACGCTGCCGTAGCCGCTTGAGAGGTAGTCGATGAAGCGCCAGGAGATGTCGCCGGTCACGATCTCCCGGGCGTGGATCTGGGACATCAGCACGAACCGGGGCTTGGTCGAATTCGGGTTCAGCGCGCAGTCGCCCGCCTGGATGTGCGTGATGCAGATGGCCTTCAGGTCGTAGCCGGTGGCCGCGTTGGTGGTCTTCAGATACGAATCGCCGTAGTCGACGACCGTGGCGAGGTCGGGGTGGGCGGTGGCCACCGCGGTGAGGTGCGCGTACTGGGCGACGACGGTGTGGTAGCCGCCGTAGTACGTCTCGTCGACGGGTGCCACAGCGGGCGCGGGCGCGTTCGGCACGAGCCGGGTGGCGGGCGCCGCCCAGTTGGTGGGCTTCAGCTTCTGGACGATCGTGGGCTGGAAGCCGGCGGCCCGTAGCTTCTGGCTGGTGGCCGCGTCGCCGAGGACGAACAGGTCGTTCCCCGTACGATTTTCCAGCAGGTCGAAGCCGTTGTGGACGAGTCGTTGCGCCGCCGCATCGGTGGGGGCGGACACCTGGTAGACGAATAGCTGGGTGGAGTCGGCCCCGGCCGAGCCGGATGGTCCGGCGACCACCAACAGCAGGGCCGCGGCCATCGCGGGCAGTGCCCGGAACAAATGCCTTCGACGCAAGACGCACCGCCAATCGGTCGTTGGCGCCGGCGCGCACGCGGCGGCGTCAATTCCCCCGAGTCATCCATGGTGATGACTATCTGCCTCCAAGCTAGTGCGCTCCACCCCAAACATCCAGATCCATCGATGCCTTGATTCTCACCTCATCCCGCCCGGCCACTCCTTGGCGAGCAACTCGAAGGAATGCACCCGGTCGGCGTGGTCGTGGGCGATCGTGGTGACCAGCAGCTCATCGGCCCCCGTCGCCCGTTGCAGCGCGCGCAGCCGTTCGGCCACGGTCTGCGGCGACCCGGTGAACTGCGTGGCGACCCGGTCGGCGACCAACTCCCGGTCGGCGTCGCTCCAGTCGTACGCCAAAGCTTCCTCGACGCTGGGGTACGGGATCGCGCCCGCGCCGGTGCGCACGGCGCGCACCCACAGCCCGTAGGGCGCGGCGATCCGCCGCGCGGTCTCGTCGTCCGCCGCGACGACCACGTCGGCCGAAACCATCACGTGCGGCTCGGCCAGCGTCGCCGACGGCCGGAACGCGGCCCGGTACGCGTCCACCGCCTCGAGCACCTTCGCGGGCGCGACGTGATAGTTCGCCGCGAACGGCAACCCGCGAGCGCCGGCCACCCGCGCGCTCTCGCCGCCGCTGCTGCCCAGGATCCACACCTCAAGGTCGGCGCCCTCCCCCGGCACCGCCCGCGCCTCGTTGCCCTGCCCGTCGGTGTATGCCCCGGCCAGCAACGTCTCGATGTCCCCGATGATCGTGTCCAGATCCGCGGACTCCGCGCCGGGCTGTTGCAGCAGGCTCCCGAACAGCGCGGATCGGGCCGAGGCGAGGATGGGCGCGAAGGAGAACGGCTTCGGAATCAGCAGGCCGTCGACGATCCGCTCCTCGGCCGGCGCCGGTGGCTGGGCGAGCTCCTTGACGGCCTCCTTGCGGCGCTGCCCGGATCGGCCCAGCCCGAGATCGAAACGGCCCGGGTAGAGCGCGTCCAGCATGCCGAACTGCTCCACGATGGACAGTGCGGTCTGGTGGCCGGTCTGCACGGCACCGGAGCCGAGCCGGATATGGTCGGTGACCGCGGCGATCTGGCCCAGTAGCAGAGCCGGCTGCGAGCTGGCCACGCCCGGGGTGAAATGGTGCTCGGCGACCCAGTAACGGTAGTAGCCGAACTCTTCGGCCCGGCGGGCCAGGTCGAGGGTGCGGCGCAGGGCGTCACCGGCGGTGCCGCCGGCGACGAGCGGGGCAAGATCCAGGATCGACAGGGGTACGTTCACTGCTGATCGCCTCCAAAGGGGCGGCTGGGAATGTCGCGGCGCAGCGCCGGCGCGATCTCGCTCTGGAACAGCTCGAGCGTGGCCCGGTGCTGCTTGTCGGTCAACCCGTCCCCGTCGGCGTGCAGATGCATCACCTCGTGGCCGAACTCGGCGTGGTAACGATGCACCTTGTCGATGATCTGCTGGGGGCTGCCGACCAGGATCGAGCTGCGTTCGATCGCGTCTTCGAGGCTCGGGAACACCGGCTCGACGCCGACGCTGCGGAACATCGCGAGCCGGGCGTCGTAGATCGGCCGGTACGTCTCGATGGCCTCCTGCGAGGTGCGGGCGGCGTAGTAGCCCGCCGACCCGGCACCGACCAGCGCCTGCGCCGGGCACCGGGTCGAGCAGGCTCAGCGTGGTGACCGCGGTGAACAGCCGGATCCGGGCGGTCCGGGCGGCGATGTGGCTGAGCACGACCGGCGGCGAGGAGGAGATGAACGGCCGCTCGTGGCGTTCGCCGACGCCGTAGCCGTCGAAGCCCAACTCCTCGGCGAGCACGGCGTTGTCCACCACCTCGCGGAACCGCGCCGCCGTCGAATCGGCCGCACCGGTGTGCGTGATCAGCGTGATGAGCAGAAATTTCATGCCAGTCCCAGGTGTCCGCGCAGGGTCGTCGTCTCGTATTCGGTGCGGAGCACGCCGCGCTCCTGCAACAGGGGGACGACCGCGTCGACGAACTCGTCGAGGCCGCCCGGCGTGAGATGCGGGACGAGGATGAAGCCGTCACAGGCGTCGGTCTGCACGTATCGGTTCAGCTCGTCGGCGACCCGGGCCGCGGTGCCGATGAACGACTGCCGCCCGGTGACTTCGATGATCAGCTCGCGGATGCTGAGGTTCTTCTGCTCGGCCTTGGCCCGCCACTCGGCGGCGGTGGCGAGCCGATCCGGGTACATGCCCGCCCGGCCCTGGATGATCGAGTCGCCGGAGACGTCCGGGTCAACCTCGGGCAGCGGCCCTTCGGCGTCGTAGCCGGACAGGTCCCGGTTCCACAGCTGCTCGAGCAGCAGGATGGCGGTCTGCGGGCTGACCTGCTGGCGCCGGATGTGGTGTGCACGCTCGTGCGCGTCGGCATCGGAGTCGCCGAGGACGAACGACACACCCGGGATGATCTTCAGCTGGTCGGGGCGGCGGCCGTACTTCGCCAGCCGGGACTTGACGTCGCGGTAGAACTCCTGGCCGTCCTCGAGCTGATGGTGCCGGGAAAAGATCGCGTCGGCCTGGGCGGCGGCCAACTCCCGCCCACCCGCGGAGTCGCCGGCCTGCAGAATCACCGGATGGCCCTGCGGGCTGCGCGGCACGCCGAACCGCCCGGCGATGTCAAACTGCGAACTGTGGTGGGCGAAGGTGCCGGTATCGGCGAACAGCCCGGCCTCGCGGACGCCGGGAATCGACCCCCACGAGTCCCAGAGCTCGCGGGCGGCCTGGATGAACTCGCCGGCCCGCACGTACCGCAGGTCGTAGTCGAGGAAGCCGCCGCGGCGGAAATTCTCCCCGAAGAACGCGCCCGACGAGGTGACCACGTTCCACGCGGCGCGCCCGCCGGAAAGGTGATCCAGCGTGGCTAGTTGCCGGGCCAGTTCGTACGGCTCGTGGAAGGTCGCGTTGAGGGTGCCGGCCAGCCCGAGCCGGTCGGTGACCGCGGCCAGCGCGGCGAGCACGGCCAACGTGTCCGGCCGGCCGACCACGTCCAGGTCGTGGATCAGGCCGCGTTGTTCGCGCAGCCGCAGCCCCTCGGCCAGGAAGAAGAAGTCGAACTTGCCGCGCTCCGCGGTCTGGGCCAGATGCACGAACGAGTCGAAGTCGATCTGGCTGCCCGCCGCCGGGTCGCTCCACACCGTCGTGTTGTTCACGCCCGGGAAGTGCGCGCCCAGGATGATCTGCTTAGCCAACGCTGGCCCCCTCCGAGTAGCGGTTGACAGCCGCGGGTAGGCCCAGGCGCTGCCGGAGCGATCCGAGGCGTGGGCGGAAAACGCCGCGCTTGCGTAACAGCGGCACGAGCAGGCGGGTGATCGCGGTCAGGTCGTGCGGCAGGGTCGCCGGGCGCAGCCGGACTCCGTCGACCCCGGCGGCCCGCCAGGAGATCAGCAGGTCGGCGAGTTGTTCCGGGCCGCCCGCGAAGACGGCCGCGTCGCTTTGCCAAGGCTCGCGTTGCTGGGGCTCGCGTTGCTGGGGCTCGCTTTGCCCGGGCTCGCTTCGCTGCGGCTCGCTTCGCTCAGGCTCGGTGAGAAGCTCGTCCAGCCGGGCGCGACGCTCGATTGCGGAGCCGGCCCGCTCGTCGAGAAACACCAGCAGGTCGGCGAAGACCGGCGCGGAACCGGCGCGGGCCACGATGGCCGACGCGTCCGCGGCGTCGGCCGGCGTCACGAACACCACGTCCGCGCTGCGGGCGGCGAACTCGTACGCCGCCGGGCTGTGGGCGAGCGCGGTGATCACGGGCTGGCCCTGCGGTGGGCGCGGCACGATCGACGGACCCTTGACCCGGAAGTACTCGCCCGCAAAATCGATGTAGTGCAGGCGTTCCCGGTCGATGAACCGGCCGGTGGCCACGTCTTTGATCACCGCGTCGTCCTGCCAGCTGTCCCAGAGCCGGCGTACCACCTCGACCGCGTCGGCCGCCTCGGCGAAAAGCTCGGCGGCCGGCAGCGGCGGGCGCAGGCCGAGCAGCTCGGCCTCCTCGGGGCGGGCGGAGACCCGGACCTGCCAGCCGGCCCGGCCACGGCTGACGTAGTCGAGCGTGGCGAGCGCGGTGGACAGGTGGAACGGCTCGGTGTGCGTGGTGGTTGCCACCGGGACCAGCCCGACATGCCGGGTCAGGGGCGCGACCCGGGCCGCGACCAGCACCGCGTCCAGCCGCCCAGTGACCCGGGCCGGATCGTCGCTAGGCGGGCCGAAGGTGTCGTCGATCGTCACGAAATCCAACTCCGCCGCGTCCGCCTCGGCGACGAGTCCCGCCCAATGCCCGGCGGTGAAGATCGCGGCCGGGTCGGCCGGCGCGACCCGCCACGCGGCGGGATGCCAGCCGTGCCCGTCGAGCGCCACGGCGAGGTGCAGGGTCATGAAACAGCCTCCAGGGTCGGCGCCGCGGCAAGCAGCGCACGGGTGTACTCGTGCCGCGGCGCGTGGAAGACCTCTTCGACCGGGCCCGTCTCGACGACCCTGCCGTCGTGCATGACTAGGACCCGGTCGGCGAGGTGATGCACCACGCCGAGGTCGTGCGAGATGAACAACAGGGCCGTGCCGTCCGTGCCGCGGATGTCGGCCAGCAGGTCGAGGACCTGCGCCTGGACGGAGACGTCGAGCGCGGAGACCGGCTCGTCGCAGATGATCAGGCTAGGCCGCGGCGCGAGCGCGCGGGCGATCGCCACGCGCTGGCGCTGGCCGCCGGAGAGTTGCCGGGGATACCGGTCGAGGAACTCCGGACCGAGCCCGACCCGCTCCAGCAGCGGCACCGCCGGCGCGCCCCGGGGCAGCGCCTCCCCGACGATCCGGCCGACCGTCCAGCGCGGGTCGAACGAGGAGAGCGGATCCTGCGAGATCAACTGCATCCGCCGGCGCAGCGGCCGGCGTCGGCGCTCCGGCACGCCGGTCCATGACGCGCCCTCGAACGTCACGGTCCCGGCGGCCGGCGGTACGAGTCCGAACAGCAGTTGCGCCACGGTCGTCTTGCCCGATCCGGACTCGCCGACCAGCCCCACGATCTCGCCGCGGCGGATGGCCAGGTCGACGCCGTCGACGACCGTCTGCTGCCCGTACACCTTGCGGAGCCCCTCGGCCCGGACCACGACGCCGGGTGCGGGCTCGGCGGGCCGCACCCGACCGGGTCCGGCAAGCCGACGGCCGCGCGAGGCGGCCGACGGGACCGCGGCGACCAGCTGTTTCGTGTACGGGTGCGCTGGGCCGGACAACAGCGCCGACGTGGCTCCGGACTCGACAATCCGCCCGTCCCGCATGACCAGAACGCGATCCGCTATCCGGGACACGACGGCCAGGTCGTGGCTGATCAGCAGCAGGGTCGAGCCGGCCGCGCGGCGCTCGGCCAGCAGCTTCAGGATCTGCGCCTGCACGGTGACGTCGAGCGCGGTGGTCGGCTCGTCCGCGATCAGCAGCGGTGGCCCGCCGGCGATGGCGGAGGCGATCAGCGCGCGCTGCCGCAGTCCGCCGGAAAGCTGGTGTGGATACTGCCGGGCGCGCAGGTCGGGCTGCGGCACGTGCACGTCGGCAAGCAACTGCCGCACCCGCGAGCCGCGATCGCGCCGGTCGCCGACGGCGTGCGTACGCAGCACCTCGCCGATCTCCGCGCCTACCGGGCGCAGCGGGTCCAGCGAGACCAGGGCGTCCTGGAAGACCAGCCCGGCGAAGCCGCCCCGCAGCCGTCGCCACTCGCGCGGGCCGTGGCCCAGGGCGTCGCGGCCGTCCAGAGCTAGCCGGGTCGCCCGCACCTCGCTTGCCGGCCCGGCCAGGCCGACCAGCGTTCGGGCGGTGACGCTCTTGCCGGAGCCGGACTCCCCCACGATCGCCAGGCACTCGCCGCGGTGGATGTCGAAGCTGACGCCACGCACCGCCTCCACCGTCCGCTTGCCAAGCCGGAACGTGACCCGCAGGTCCGCCACCGACACCAACGGTTCGCTCACGCTGCGCCTCCTGCCTGCCGACCCGCGCCGCATGCAAGCGACACCGCCGCAGCCGACCAATCCCCACCCCAAGCAGGCGAGGTCGGCCGATCCCCGCCCCAAGCAGGCGACAGTGCCTGGCCCGGCTCGCGCCCGGCGCGCTCGGTCATCGGAGCCGCCCTTCGAACCGGCGTTGCAGGTCCCGTCCGACCACGGTCAGCGCGATGACGGTGAGCGTGACGGCGGTGCCCGGCAGGATGGAGGCCCACCAGGCGATGCTCAGGTAGCCGCGGCCCTCGGAGAGCATCGAGCCCCATTCCGGCGACGGCGGCTGCGGTCCCATGCCGAGGAAGCTCAGCCCGGCCGCGGCGAGGATCGCTTCGCCGAGCCCGATGACGGCCAGGATGGGTACGGGGCCGAGCACGTTCGGCAGGACGTGCCGCAGGACGAGCCGGGGCCGGGAGGCGCCGAAGGCGACCGCCTGGGTGACGTAGCCGGCCTGACGGACCACGAAGGTCTGCGCCCGCACCACCCGCGCGTAATGCGGCAGCGTGGCGATGCCGATCGCCACGACCAGGCTGACCGTGCCCGGCCCGGCGATCGCGATGAACAGCAACGCGAGCAGCAACAGCGGAAACGCGGAGAGCGCGTCGAACGAGCGGCTGAGCGCCTCGTCGGCCAGCCGGTGCGCGAGCCCGGCGACAACTCCGAGCAGCACCCCGGCTGTGACCGCGATGAGCGTGGCGGCGACCCCGATGGTCAGCGAGTGCCGGGCGCCGTAGACGACCCGGTCGAAGACGTCGCGGCCCAGTTGGTCGGTGCCGAACCAGTGCGCCGCGCTCGGCGCCTCGAGCACGTGCAGCGGATCGGCCGCCAGCGGATCGGCGCCGGCGAACAGGCCGGGCCAGAGCGTGGCGAGCAGGGCGAGCAGCAGGAACCCGGCGGCCACGCTCAGGCCCCACCGCGGCCGGGCCCGGAACCCGAATTTCAGCCGGGCGACCAGCGGCCGCGCGGTAGCGAGGGTCACCGTCAGCTCCTTCGCAGCCGTGGGTCGACGAGCAGGTTGGCCAGGTCGGCGGCGGTGTTGAGCAGCACGTAGACGGCCGCCGAGAGCACCACGACGGCCAGCACCACGGGCATGTCCTTGCTGGTCACGGCGGACAGGGTGACCTGGCCGAGGCCGGGCCGGCCGAACACCTGCTCGATGATCACCGCGCCGCCGAGCAGGATGCCGAAGAGCCAGCCGGTGAGCGTGACCGCCGGCAGCAGGGCGTGCCGCAACGCGTGCCGGACCAGCACCGCGCTCTCGCGCAGCCCGCGGGCCCGGGCGGTGACGGCGAAGGGTTCCTCGAGCGCCCGGTCGAGGCCGTCCCGCAGCACCTGGGTGAGCAGGCCGGCGATCGGCAGCGCCAGGGTGACCGCCGGCAGCACCAGCGCCGCGAAGCCACGGTCGCCGGAGACCGGGAACGCGCCGAGCCGGAACGAGAAGACGCTTAGCAGCACGATCCCGATCAGGAACGGCGGCGTGGAGACCAGCACCAACTCGACTGTCGAACTGACCCGCCGGGCCCACGGCCGGCGGGTCAGCACCGCCAGGATCAGGGCGAGCAACACGCCGAGCAGAGCCGAACACAGCGCCAGCTTCAGCGTCGGCCAGACCTGCTCGCCGATGACGTCGCGGACCGGTCGTTGCAGCAGGTACGAGCGGCCGAGGTCGCCGTGCGCCGCCCGCCACAGATAGTCGAGATACTGCACGACGGCGGGCCGGTCCAGGTGCCATTCCCGGACGATCTGCGACCGGATCAGCGGGGTGTCGGCGCCGTCGCCGATGATGCTGTCCACCGTGTCGCCGGGCGCGGCGAGCAGCGCCAGATACGCCGCGGTGGCGGCGGCCCAGAGGACCACCAGCCCGGCGACGGCCCGGCGCAGCACGGCAACCAGCAGCGTCACTTGCGTACCCAGACGTTGTAGGCGTCGTTCGGGACGCCGGCGGTCGGCTCGAAGCTCAGCCCGCCGACCGTTTTCGCCGCCGCGATCTGGTCGTTCGGCGCGTACAACGGCAGCACGAGCGCCTGCTCGCCGACCACCCGGCGCTGGATCTCGCGGTACGCCGCTTGCCGTTTCGCCGCGTCGCCGGTGGCCTGACCGGCGTCAAGCAGCCGGTCCAGCGCCGCGTCCTTGACGCCGGTCCGGTTGATCGCGCCGGTCGAGTAGAGCAGCAGGTTGAGCGCGGCCCCGGCGTCGGTGTCGGCGCGCGAGTTGTCGAACACCTCGTACTGGTTGTCGGTGAGGGCCTTGGTCGCCGTGCCCTGGTCCACCACCGACACCTTGAGATCGATACCCGCGCTCTGCTTCACGGCCGCCTGGATCGTCTGCGCCAGGATGTCGCGGCGGTCCCGGACGAACGGCGCCGACTGCACCAGCCGTACGGTGAGCCGCTGGCCGTTCCTGGTCCGGTAGCCTTCCGCGTCGCGCTGCGCCCAGCCGGCCGCGTCCAACTCCTGGTTGGCCCGCTGGGCGTTGCCGCCATAGGTGCCCTCGAGCGACTTGTCGTAGAACGGGCTGGTCGGGCCGACCACACTCCAGGCCCGGGTGGCCGTCCCGCGGTAGACGGCGGTGAGCACGGTGTCGACGTCGAGCGCGTCGCGGAACGCCTGCCGCACCCGGACGTCGTCGAACGGGGCGTGCGTGGTGTTGAAGTAGTACGAGTACGCCGATCCGGAGTTGAGCCCCTTGCTGAGCGTCAGGCCGCTGTTCGCGGTGATCTGCGCCTGGTCGGTGGCCGGTACGCCCTCGATGACCTGGACCTGGCCCGAGGTGAGCGCCCCGACGCGCACCGACGACTCCTTGAGGAACCGGTAGGTGATCTCGTCCAGGTAAGCAGGCCCGGTGTGCCCGGCGTTCGCGGGCGCCCAGTTGTAGGCCGGGTTGCGCCGGAAATGCACCTCCTGACCCGCGGTGTAGCGGTCCAGGATGAACGGGCCGGTCCCGGCCAGTTCGGGCCCGCCGGCCTTAAGGTTTGTGGCGGCTTTCAGCGATTTCGGGGAGACCTGGGCGCCCTGCGGCGAGGAGAGGAAGTCGAGCAGCAGCACGTCCGGCTTCGTCAGGTGGAACGCGACCGTGGCCGGGTCGACGACCTCGACGCTCGCCAGGTTCTTCAGTTGCACGGCGGCGACGGTGGGCGCGTACCCGGGTGCCAGGATTTGGTCGATGTTGGCCTTGACCGCCGCCGCGTCGAACCGGGTCCCGTCGCTGAAGGTGACGTCGGTGCGCAGCTTGAACGTGTACGTTTTCCCGCCCGCCGCGACCTGATAGCCGGTGGCCAGCCAGGGCAGGTAGCCGCCCTTGTCGTCGTGGGTGAGCAGCGCCTCGAAGCTGTTCCAAACCAGCAGGCGCGCCTTGGCCTGGGCGTACTGGTGCGGGTTGAAGGTGATCGGCTCGGTCTCGACGGCCCAGGTCAGCGAGCCGCCGCTGACCGGCGCGCCGGCGTCGGCACCGGAAACACCCGCGGTCGAGGAGCAGGCGGCAAGCAGGAACAGGACGGCGGCTAGCGCGGCGGCGCGGAGGCGGCTACGACGCACGGGCGCCGCCCGCCACGGCCGCGACGCCGGCGAACGGGATGCTCGCGGGCGCGGTGGCGTCGTCGCCGTCCGGATGCCGCCACAGCCCGCGGCGGCGCAACTCGGGCAGGACGCCTTCGCCGAACCAGTACGCCTCCTCCAGGTGCGGGTAGCCGGACAGGATGAACTCGGTGATGCCCAGTTGCGCGTACTCGGCGATCCGGTCGGCGATCTCGGTGTGGCTGCCGACCAGTGCGGTGCCCGCGCCGCCGCGGACCAGGCCGACGCCCGCCCACAGATTCGGAGCGACCAGCAGGCCGTCGCGGCTGCCGCCGTGCAGGTCGAGCATCCGGCGCTGGCCCTCGGACTCGCTGCGCCGCAGGCCGGCCTGGACCGCCGCGATGTCGTCCGGGGAGACGTGCGCGAGCAGCCGGTCCGCCTCCGCCCAGGCGGCCTCGGCGCTGTCGCGGGCGATGACGTGCAGCCGGATGCCGAAGCGCACCGTGGGATTGAGCCCGCGGATCCAGTCGAGCTTCGCGGCCACCTGGGCGGGCGGCTCGCCCCAGGTCAGGTAGACGTCGCTGTGCCGGGCGGCGACCGGGCCGGCGGCCGCGGACGAGCCACCGAAGTAGATCTCCGGGATCGGGTCGGGCAGGCGGCTGAGCTTGGCGCCCTCGACGCGCAGGTGCTCACCGACGTGGTCGACGGTCTCGCCGCGCCACAACGCCCGGACGATGCCGAGGAACTCGTCGGTGCGGGCATAGCGGGCGTCCTTGTCCAGGAAGTCACCGAAGGCCCGTTGCTCGCTGGACTCGCCGCCGGTGACGACGTTGAGCAGCAGCCGGCCGCCGGACAGCCGCTGGAACGACGAGGCCATCTGCGCGGCCAGGGTCGGCGAGATCAGCCCGGGCCGGAACGCGACCAGGAATTTGAGCCGCTTGGTGACCTCGGTGAGCATCGCCGTGGTGAGCCAGGCGTCCTCGCACCAGGCGCCGGTCGGGGTGAGCGCCCCGACGAAGCCGAGTTGCTCGGCGCTGCGGGCGATCTGGCCGAGGTAGCCGACGGTCAGGGGGCGCAGGCCGCCGGCGGCGCCGACCGGAACGCCGTGTCCCCCGCCGACGATGTCCCGGCTGTCGCCGTTGGTGGGCAGAAACCAGTGGAAGTCGAGCGCGGTCATGGCCTCAGGCTACCCACATCTCCCATAGATTAGATAGAGTGAGTGGACGGCGTCGATCGAGGAGCTTCCATGCGAAGATTCACTGCCCTGCTCGCCGCGTTGTCCCTGGCCGCCGCGGTCGGCCTCAGCGGCTGCGGCGACGACAAGGCCGATTCCGCGGCCGCCGGCTCGGCCCCGCTACGGGTCGGCTACCAGCGATTCGGCGGGCTCAGCCTGGTCAAAGCCCGGCAGGCGGCGCCCGGGGTGTCGTGGTCGCTCTTCGAGAGCGGTCCGGCGCTGACCGAGGCCCTGAAGGCGGGCGCGATCGACATCGGCCAGACCGGCGAGGCCCCGCCGATCTTCGCCGCCGCCGCCAAAATCCCCTTTGTGATCGTCGGCACAAGCGCGCCGGGGCCTCAGGGCGAGGCCGTCCTGGTGAAGCAGGCCAAGGGCTACCACACCTTCGCCGACCTGCGCGGCAAGACGGTGGCGCTGAACAAGGGCTCGAACGTGAACTGGCTGCTGGTCAAGCTGCTCGAGGCCAACCACATGACGCTCGCGGACATCAACGTGAAGTATCTCAAGCCCGCCGAGGGCCGGCCCGCCTTCGACAACGACCAGGTCGACGCGTGGATCATTTGGGATCCGTACTACGCCCTCGCCGAACAGCCGGGCGTGCAAGTGCTCGCCGACGCGACCGGGCTGGCCAACAACCGCGAATACCTGCTGGTCTCCCCCGAGGCGGCCAAAACCAAGGCCGCGCAGATCAAAACCTTTCTGAGCGCGTACCAGCAAACCACCGCCTGGGGAATCGCCAACCCGGACGAACGCGCCAAGGTCTTGGCCCCGGAATTGAAAATCGATGAGGCGGTGACCGCGCGGGCCCTGGCCCGCAGCGCCCATCCACTGGCCCCGCTGACCCCGGCGATCGGCGACGAGTTGCAGACAATCGCGGACGGCTTCACCAAGCTGGGCCTGATCCCCGGCAGCGTCGACATGAAATCCCGGATCGACAGCCAATTCTCCGCGGAGCTCACGTGACCGCGGTCGCGGCGCCGGTCGAGGTCGAGGCTGCGGCGGCGGTCGCGCCCGGTCCGCGGCGGCGGCGCTGGCGGCGGCTCGTCAGCCCGGTCGCGATCCTGCTGCTCTGGCAGGCGCTGTCGATGATCGGGGTGCTCTCCCCCGACAAGCTGCCCGCGCCCAGCACGGTGTTTCAGACCGGCTGGCGCCTGGCCGCGGACGGCACCCTCGGCGCGAACCTGCTCGACTCGCTGACCCGGGCGGCCGTGGGCCTACTCATCGGCGGGGTGCTGGCGCTGGCCCTGGGCGCGGCCGCCGGGCTACTCCGCGTCGGCGACGACATCATCGACCCACCCGTACAGATGGCTCGGATGTTGCCGCATCTGGCCCTCGTGCCGCTGCTGATCATCTGGGTCGGCATCGGCGAGTCGATGAAGATCACGCTGGTCGCGCTGGGCGTGTTCTTCCCGCTCTACTTCAACACGTACGCGGGCATCCGCGACATCGACGAGCGCCTAGTCGAGGCGGCCCGCACCTGCGGGCTCGGCACGTGGGCCCGGCTGCGGCACGTGATCCTGCCCGGCGCCCTGCCGTCGCTGTTTCTGGGCCTGCGGCTGGCGATCGGCGCGGCCTGGCTCAGCCTGGTCGTCGGCGAACAGACAAACACCCAGAACGGCATCGGCTTCCTGATGATGGAGGCCCGCGAGTTCAGCCAGACCGACGTCGTGGTCCTGGGCCTTTTCGTGTACGCGGGCCTGGGCCTGCTGTCGGACCTGCTGTTGCGGATGCTCGAGCGAAAGGCGCTGGCGTGGCGGCGCGGATTGCAGGCGACGTGAGCACGCTCGTCCGGGCGGCCGGGGTGCGCCGCGCGTTCGGCGCCACAACCGTCCTCGACGGCGTCGACCTGGCCATCGGGCCCGGCGAGGTGGTCGCGCTGCTGGGCGGCAGCGGCTCGGGCAAGAGCACACTGCTGCGCATCCTCGCGGGCCTCGACCCGGAAGCGACCGGCACGGTGTCGGTGCCACGCGAGCACGCGGTCGTCTTCCAGGAGCACCGGCTGATGCCCTGGAAACGGGTGACCGACAACGTGGGCCTCGGCGTCTCCGGCGGCAACGTACGAGCCCGGATCGCGGCGGCGCTCACGGAAGTCGGCCTCGCGGACCGGGCCCGCAGCTGGCCCGCCGAGCTGTCGGGTGGGCAGGCGCAACGGGTGGCGTTCGCCCGGGCACTGGTCCGCGAACCGCGCGTGCTGCTGCTCGACGAACCCTTCGGCGCCCTGGACGCACTGACCCGGCTGAAGATGCAGGACCTGTTCGGCCGGCTACGCGCCCGGCACGGCTTCGCCGCGCTGCTGGTGACCCACGACGTGGACGAGGCACTCCTGCTCGCCGACCGGGCCCTGGTGCTGGACGGCGGCCGAATCGCCGAGGAGTTACCGGTACGACTCGAGCATCCACGCGCGCCGGACGACCCGGGCTTCGGCCCACTACGCCGCCAACTCCTAGACCGCCTGGGCGTACCGCAACGACACCCCTAACACCAGCAAAACACCAGCGGCACGGGGTATCACGCGACGTCGAGCCGCGCGGCGAGGGCTTGCAGATCTCGGCCTGAACGGCGCGCTCGGCGCAGCATCGAACCGACGGTCTCGCGCACTAGAGGCGACAGACGAATCCGTTGCGGGGCAATCGATTCGGCACGCAGCAGAGCCCCCACCGCTTCCCCATCGTGCTTGCGCGTTTGCGCAAGACATCGCCCAAGCTCGGCATACATGGTCGCCTTCCGATTCGCTGAACCGAGGGCGGAAACGTCAAGTCGTGGCAGGTCCGCCGCCGCGCCACCATCACCAAGTTCCGCGAGGACACCGAGCCGCCAGATTCCCACATTCGTCGGCCCGAACCACAGCTGACCGAAGTTGCCCTCACCAAGTCGAGACGCAGAAGCATGAGCCTCGCGAAGATGCGCCTGGCTTATCCGCGACTCCCCGCCGATCGCTGCCAACATCGCAGCGCTCAGGTGCAACATGCCGTGCACCTGACCCGCGCGCGGGTGATCGGCGGCCATCTCAAGGAGGTCGATCCCCTGGACGGCGCGCTGCAACGGCAATGACCGCGACTCCGCGGGCAACGTATGAACGATGGCGAACTCCGCCATCCCCAACCACTCCGGCTCATCTGCCAGCAATGTCGCGGCCGACCGACACTGCTGAGCCGCCAGCATTGCAAGATCGGCATACCCGAGGTATTTCGTCGCGAATGTGGCGGCATAGGTGACCCAGACCAGCCGACGAACCGACCCCAGGTCTTGGCGCTTGCTCCCCAGCCCCAGGAGCACGCTCGGGAGCTTCGCAATGAGATCGTCGTAGCGACAGGCGTTGTGCAACTCGGTGACGTCTCGTACGGCAGCCGCGAGGTCTGGTGGACCATCCTCCGGAGCCCCGGTTGGCCCGAACGCCAGTTCGGCGAGCGCCGCCCGAAGCGCGGGAAGGCTCCGTACGGTGGTTGCGTGCTCCAGGGTCCTCGGGTCGTATGGCTGCCCGGTCAGGTCGGCCAACGAGACTTGCAGCGCCTTGGCCAACGCAAGCTGCTTGCTGCGCTTGTCAAGCGGGGCTGTGCCCCCTTCAATCTGCGCGATGTATCCCTGGCTTAGCCCAGCCAGGTCCGCGAGCACGCGCTGGCTGAGATTACGCTTGAGCCGCCACCGGCGGACTCGCACTCCAATGTGGTCCAGCGCGATGCCGGAATCGCCCCGGTCCGCAACCATGGCACGACGATACGTCAGCGCAGGGCCTTGGGCTAGCAAGCTCAGGTCATCGATCGAGTGATGGAGTGGCATGCCGATCGCGGGTCGACCAGTGCTCTACATAGTGGCGTGCGGTGGGCGCCCCGCCGCTGCCTTGCCCACCTTCGTGGCTGCCGCGCAAGCCGACGAGTGGCATGTGTGCGTGATCGCCACGCCGTCCGCCGTGAAGTTCATGGACCTGGACACGCTCGCAGCGCTCACCGGCCACCAGGTTCGCTACGACTACAAGCAACCGGACGAACCCGACATTCTGCCTAATCCTGATGCATTCGTGATCGCTCCGGCGACGTTCAACACCATCAACAAAATGGCATCGGGTGCCAGCGACACGCTCGCCCTGGGAATGCTGAACGAAGCCATCGGCCTACCATTGCCCGTCATCGCGGTCCCCACGCCGAACGTGGCGCTCGCCCGTCACCCGGCCTTCCGCGCCAGCGTGCAAGCACTGCGGTCATGGGGCGTCGACCTGCTCTTCGACCCAGACCGTTATCCCCTGCCAACTCCGAACATGGGACCGCCAGCCGCCGCGCTCTTCCCCTGGGCCGACCTGACCGCTGCCGTCAGCAAGCTGCGCAAGACGATCGACGTAAACGGCGAATAGCCCCACGTGCGTCTCACGGTCGTAGCCCAGCTTCCGCACCGGCTTGTGGGCCGCTTCGAAGTCCCCCGGAGCGCAGGCAACGATCGGCGCGTCGCGGACGACCGGGCGAACGAGGCGTCCAGCCATCCGGACGGCGGAGGGGAAAAGCAGGAAGGGTTACCGTCGCCGCCTGGAAAGGTGGAGGGTGGTGGGTCGTGGCGGCGGTAGGGTCCGCTGGTGATCATCCGATGCGCATAGTTCACCTGGTCCGTAAGGTGCTTGGCACCGTCCTCGCGATTGCCTGTTTCTGCCTTGCCTTGTATGCCTTGGTCCGGATAGTGCAGGGCGGCAGTTGCGCGTCCGGCGGCAACTATGTCTCCGTGCGGCAGTGCCCGCCCGGGTCCGGCTGGTGGGCCGCCGAACTCCCGCTCGGCATCATCGGCGGGTTGTTGTTCCTGGGCCTCGGGTATATCAAGTTCGGCCGGGAGGAGCCGGCGCCGATCGTGACTTCGTTCGGCTCCGCGGTACCCCGCACCGCACAGATCTTCCCCCGGGGCGACGAGCGTCCGGCGGGCTGGCCGGCGAACATTCCGTGGCCGCCGCAGGGGGTCGACTGGCAACGTGCCACCGTGGTGCGGATGCCGGGTGGCGGGCCGGGCCCCTGGGGTGAGCCGCAGACACCGGGCACCCCGGCGACCGACCAGGACCCGCTCGCCCGGCTCGAACGGCTGCGCGCGCTGCGCGACGCCAATGCGCTGACGGCCGCCGAATACGAGGCGGCAAAGGCGAAGATTTTGGCGCAGATGTAGCCGTACCTCAAGGTTGCTGCCGCTTTGGTGAGATGGCCGGGAATCACCGGCGGGACAGCTGATCGATAACTTCTAATATCCGAAGTACGCGGGACCGGATAACAGTTTTTCGCTGTTTCATCGGATTGTTCACAGACTCTATCGCGCGCGCGAGAGGCTTCGTAGGTTCGGACATCGTGCGGACAATGGCGAGAACAGCGGCGGTAGTCAGCCTGCTCATCGTCACCGCGCTGTGGCTGATCGACCGCGCCGACGCGCCCGAGGGGCTGGCCTCGGCCGGGCGGCTGGCCGCGCTCTGGTCGACCGATCTGCTTTTGCTGCAGGTCGCGCTGATGGCGCACATTCCCTGGGTGGAACGGGCCTTCGGGCAGGACACCCTGGCCCGCTGGCACCGCTGGACCGGGTTCACGTCGTTCATGCTGCTGCTCGCCCACGTCGCGCTGGCGGTGGCGGCCACGCGACGGGCCAGCCCGGATCCGCTGCGGCATCTGTGGACGGTGCTCGGCACGTACGCCGGCATGGTTTGGGCTGTTGCGGCCCTCGCCGCCCTGAGCTTGGTGGTGGTGACCTCCGTGCGCGCGGCGCGCAAGCGGCTGCGCTACGAGTCGTGGCATCTGCTGCACCTCTACGCCTACCTCGGCATCGCCTTGGCGCTGCCGCACGAGTTGTGGCTGGGCAGCGACTTCCGGACGCCCGCGGCGCGCGCCTACTGGACCGGGCTGCACCTGGCGGCGGCCGGCTCGATGCTGCTCTTCCGGCTCGGCATGCCGGTGTGGCGCACGCTGCGGCACCGGCTCACCGTCGATCGGGTGGTCGTGGAGGCGCCGGGGATGGTCTCGGTGTATTTCCGGGGCCGGCGGCTGGACCGGTTGCCGGTGCGGGCCGGGCAGTTCTTCGTCTGGCGGTTCCTGGACGGCTGGGGTGCGCTGCGCGGTAACCCGTTCTCCCTGTCCGGGCCGCCGAGCAGGGATCGGCTGCGGATCACCGTCAAAATGGTCGGCGACGGCAGCGCCCGGGTGGCGCGGCTGACCCCCGGCACCCGAGCCCTGGTCGAGGGCCCGTACGGCCGGATGACCGCGGCGACCTATCTTGGCGGGCAGGTGACGATGCTGGCCTGCGGGGTCGGCATGACACCGCTGCTGGCCCTGCTGTGGGATCTGCCGTACGGCTACGGCAAAGCAACCCTGGTCTACCGCACCCGGCACCCGGACGAGGTGGCGTTCCTCAACGAGTTGGAGTGGCTGGCCCGCGAACGCGGGGTGCGGCTGGTTCCGCTGGTTGGCCCCCGCGCCGCCCCGGGCTCCTGGCTGCCGGCCGACTTCGCCGACTATGACGACACCCAGGCGCTGCTGACCCTGAGCCCGGACATCGCCGGGCACGACGTCTACGTGTGCGGACCGGATCCGTGGACGGCGGCGGTGCTACGTGCGGCCAGGCGGGCGGGCGTGCCCGGAGCCCGCCTCCACCGCGAACGTTTCGGCTGGTAGACGGGGGCGCTCAGTCCCGTTCCAGGGTCGCGGCGATCCGCTCGCGCAGCGTTGTCAACACCTCGACCTGCGCGTCAATGCTGCTCAGGCGCTGCCAGAACAGGTCGCGGGCGGCCGGGCAGGTGGGTGGTTCGGGGTCGTCACCGAGGCACGGCTGGAGATCGGCGATCTGCGCGACGGTCAGACCCAGTCCGAGCAGCGCCTGGATCTGCCGGACCCGGACGACCTGCCGCCGATCGAAATCCCGGTAGCCGTTGCCGTCCCGGACGCTCGGCACCAGCCCAGCGTTCGCGTAGTGGCGCACCATGCGCGACGTCGTGGGCATGGCCGCGGCACCCCTGAGCCTCGACGAACAGACCCTGCTCGGTTTCGTCGACGAACAACTGCGCCACCCCGCGATGGTGGGCATCGGCGAGCTCACCCCCGCACCCGGTGCGGCCCCGACGATCCTTCCGGTGGTCCGGCTGGCCGACGACCACGGCGGGATTCCGGTGCTGACCCACGGTTTCGCCCCCAACACCGACGCCGACCTGCGTGCCTACGCCGACATCGCGGGCCGGCATCCACGGGTCCCGGTCATCATCGGCGCGTTCGGTGGCCTGCACGCCATGCTCGCGGTCGACCTCGCCCGCGAACTGGACAACGTCTATCTGGACGTGTCCAGTGCGCTGCAGGCATTCGTCCTCGCGGCGGCGGTGCGCGAAATCCCCGGCAAATGCATTTTCGGCTCGAACACCCCCTACGGCGTTCCGGCCGCCTCGTTGGCGACCGTCCGCAGCGTGGTCGACGACGCCCAGCT
>Ga0307512_10002574_pt1 | contig 22590 bp, 21 predicted proteins | sample 14_EM_MG_FD_200267 | JGI IMG/M metagenome (GOLD analysis project Ga0307512, IMG submission 200267) | Populus trichocarpa ectomycorrhiza microbial communities from riparian zone in the Pacific Northwest, United States - 14_EM | ecosystem: Host-associated > Plants > Roots > Unclassified | place...
TAAAGGAGCGCTGAGAGGAGGAATTGATTGCGGAATGAAATAGAAGAGGTTCAATCTGGGCTGAGGAGCTCCGACGAGGATTGAAGAGCGCCCGATCTCATGGAGTCACGCCGCAGGGGGGGGGGGGGCAGGGGCGTGATGCAGCCGCTGATGTGTGATTGATTGTGTAGTAGCTTCCAGAGTTAAATTAGTCACAGGGGATGGGCCGAATGTACCTTGATATTCGTTTTGAGACAACATAACTGTGGCCTTCTTTCTACTGGCGTATCCGGACTGCGCACAATGAATAGCTGCGGCTGGCAGCGCTAAAGTCTGAGAAGCAAGAGGTTGGAAATACTGGGATGTTGTTGGCTGGCGCCCCAAGCTATTGGCAGTGAAGAAAAATTGGTGGTATATGAGATCAAGCACTTCCATTCATGTGAACCATGACTTCTTATCATCGATGACCTTGGTGAGGTAAGCATCATCAAACAGGAGCTACTTAACCTTGATCTGAAGTTCAGTCTCAGAGCCCAGATCCAACCCGTAACTGTGGACAACAGTTCGACATCCCCCATCTGCCATCCGTCCTCAAATGGTACTAATCTTCAGTCTCAACAATGTATATTTTTGGAGGTCGTCAATATTTGTAAGTCTGATAGAGGAGCATGAAACAGAGTTCAAGACTTACAGCTTCTCGTGTTTGCAGATCTATTTTGAGAGATGGACCACCACGCAATTGGCGCACAGATGGTGCACCTACAGGTGCACCTGCCAATGCCCCCTGACAATCCTGGGCTTCAAATGTTACTTTCCAAACTTCTTCAACCATTGAGTACTTGTCGTCAGATATTATTGGCCAAGGAGTCTTCGTGAATACAATTGCCTCCATCAACCTTTGCACTACCTCAAAAGTATCCTGTTGGGGTTGGGGAAGGTTCTGATCACGACTGGCCTTCGGTTGTGGAATATTCTGGTCCTGACTAGCCTTGTTGAGAAGCACCAGTGCGCGGGCAGATGGTGCACAGTCAGACTCAGATAATTTGTTGAGGAGGGATGACTTTTAGCGTTTGAGAAGTCGTGGTTCCATTGTCGCAGGTCGATGTCGGGAATTTGGAAGCGGAGGGCGTGCAGTGACAGTATCGGCACAGATCTGTATCTATGGCAGTGGACCCCTCGTAGTGCGTAATGACTTGTCCAGGCACGCCTGACCTAGATGCAGGACCTCCTGTTGATGGTCCAAATCTAGTGTTAGCATCGGGTCTGGGTAACCGGCCAGCGGTCCGGGTTTGGACTGGAAAAACGGTTCGGTTTGGGCCCAGAACGGTCTGAAAACCCCTCCTGCGGCTTCTTGGTGGTCAAAACCCGGCCCCTTACCTGTCAACCCACGGGTTTTGAAGGGTTTGGCAGGAACTGTCGGGTCCAATCTTCGGTTTTGCATTTCAGATTGTTCTATTTATGGTCGCATTCAGATGTCCTACTGTTAATTGTAAAATATTAACGATGGTACGACATTGTTCTTTTGGGATGTATCGGCCGCCTTTGTGATCAAAATATGTCGACAAACGCTCCCTGCCCCATCCTGGAAATGAGCATCAACGGAGCATCAATGATGTTAGGTCTTGCATGCTGGGTAATCAGAGCGGGCATTGGTTGCAGATAGTCCTAATTGAGGTACTGGCCTCCTTTATAGGCAAAAGCAAGAGCGACACGCTCCCTGCCCCATCTTGAGAATGAGCGTGAAATGAGTGTCAACGATTTGAGGTCTCGCATCTTGGGTAATATCAGTGGCGCATGATTGCAAACCTCTATTAAGGAGGAATTGGCAGCCTCTCTGGGCAGATAAGTAAGCGATATTCCCAAGACAGCCTCCGGGACAGTAACAACTAATTTCATTTACAATGATGCAATGAAGAGTTCATGACCGTTTTAGCCTAGAACAACTAGCAGAAGATCGTATATACACAATAACCAATACATCGCGCGTTGATCACCAATGTTGAAAGGCCAAAGATCGTTGATACTCCTTTGACAGGCATTTTCATGAAGGGGCATGGTGCGTGTCTCGGACCATTTTCCCTTTAAAGGTGGTCAATACATTGATTATCTATAGGAATGACCATATCACTTCTGAATTACCAGACTTACAAGCCCAAAAATCGTTGACCCTCTTTTGGCTCTCAATTTCAGAATGGTGCAGGGAGCATGAGACTCGCACTTTTGCCGATGAAACCAGCCAAGACCACATTTATCAATAGTCTCAACCAATTGTCATGCAGATTACCAATGATGCAAGACCAAAAATCATTGATGCTCGGTTAACGCTCATTTTGCCATGGGCGTATTCACAATATGGTATCATTTAAATTGGCCTGGAATATCATGAATGGCGTTGTGGCAGGCTTTGTACCGTCTTCATGTACTTTCTCCTTCATCAATAGATTGTTCTTTAATAATACATATAAATATATCCTTTAAAATATACATTAAAGTGTCCACTAATTGTACATAATAATACACTTAAAAATCCCGTTTCCTTCAATCAATGCTGATCTTTGCTGTCAGGTTCGCTCAATTGGCTGCTGTCGTCTGTAAAATGGATGTCAGCTGCATTACCACGCAGCAGATAGTGTACAAACCAGTGGATGTTCCTTCATCAGTCAGCAAATCTGGATTAAAATCTTTGTCACGCTTGCGATCCTTGGCATTTGTATCAAGATTGGAAAATTGAGCACTGGGAAGAGGAGAATGTATAAACATATATCTGGGTGGCACACCTTCGATTTCGGATATGTGAGCTGCCTCATTGTTACCAGGTGGAACAGGTGGCGTTTCGGGTGGATGTGGCGTGGGTTCTGGTGTCAGCTGTCTGAGTTGCTCTGGTTGAGGTGCACCCCTGCCAATGCGTCTCCAGCGTGTCTGGGGATTTTGTGCCGTCCCAATTTGACAAGGAAGGCAGCTGTCCATCTGATTTTCCTGCAGCATGGCCGGGATTCTTTCCATCGCTGCCTTCACATTTATACCCCCAGGAAACTCAAATCCCCGCGTCTTCTCTTCTCTGACTTCAGACCGAGGTGTCTTGATTAGGAATTGCGTTTCATCTATTGCAGCGCGGCAAAACCCCCCTTTGGCCATTCTGGCCATATTCAAGGCCAGGCGCATGTCAGACTGTTCAAGCTGTACCTGACCTCCTTGCCTTGCCATAGTTCCAGACATGTTGAAAACCTACAAGAAATTAGTTGCTGCATCTACATATCAGATTCGGCTAGTACCTCAACCATATACGCTTCCGTAGCATCCTCAAACGTGGCTAAAGCCTGTTTGGTCCACTCTCGGGTATTCTTATCACTAAATTGGTACGCTAGAATCCCAGAGCTGACATCATCATGATGTTCGATTTTGAGTACTGCGCTGACAACTGCCTTGGTCGACCATAGAGGTTTCCCATCATGGTCGGCTATCTATTGGTCACACAGCTCTCTACGTACACCAGCTGCAGGTTATATAATGAGTTGACTGCCATCTGCCTCGATTCGACTATACTCACATCCAATTGTCTGCTGCTGCTTATTCTTGCTGCTTCCGGTTGTACGGATGATTTTCAACTGTGAGTCCAGGGTCCGATTTTCGGTGGCTGCATTTCCAACGTCCTGGTGAGCTAACTGGTGTCTGTGTTGTAATTGGGTCTCAGCGAGTGGCATATTGGATGAAGTGCCCGTCGTTCTGGTCGATTCTGTTCCACTCTCACCTTGCTGGGGTGATTGTGGAGCCATGATTTGCTGCTTTGGAAGTAAAGGAATGAGGATAACGAATTGAAGTGGGAAGTCCTGTGGAAGAACACAACAAAATGAAGTCGGAAGACCCGAGGAATATCTAGTTAGCTTCAACTCAAAATGGCATGCGTAACTGCCAACTTGCCTGTTCTACACAAGATGATGTCTGTTGCGCTTAGCTGCCGGTTGCAAGGATTGCCAACCATCATGCGATTTGCACCAACTCGGTCTGATGTTGTGTGTTTGTTTGCAGGGATTCAGAACAGTGAACAACCGCTGAAATCTCGTTTTTGGGAGATAAAAACGGTACATTCTTCATAGGAAAGGACGTCTGCTGATGTTTGTCTGAAGAATCTGTGGGATCTTTATTGAAACAGACACTAAATATCATGTCATGATGTATGGTTAGCATTGCCATTCCCAATGTATTGATGGTGAAAACGCAGAGTTTGCTTTGTTCAAGTCCATCAAGCGTACCAACCTCGACATAACAGATACATCTTGCCTCTATGTGGTCCATATCTCACAACATCCCACATCTCGTCCATCAACGAAGTAAACACAGAATACAAAAGTCAAAGTTCCCAAAAAGAACCTCTCACCACTACCAGCAGGCAAATACAGCAAATTGACAAAGCTCTCCACCCGACGATGTCGTCAAACAAATCAAGGCACGCGATCCTGGGAAGCAGAATGTGTCCGAGTGCTTGGTGTGTTGTGTAGCTTGCGATCTGAAACAATGCTTGCGGCGGGGAAATGACAAAAAACTTACTGCTTAAGCAACGAAGAGAAGGAGACATGGATCGAGGATTATGTGGAAAGGGAAACCGCTTTGGCAAGAAAGCGAGTTGGAGATGCAGAGACTGCAATTAAACAGGAGCAGGATGATATGAGACATGCTGAAATGGCGGGATTGAGAACCACCAAGCCTGAAACAATATTTGATGGGAAGTTGAACTCCATCGGAGATAGTCTGAGCAATCTTACAAGTTCCAATGATGAGCAGAATAGGGAAGATGAGGATGGTGATGAAGAAGATCCTGGGGGGGCAAGCTCAGCGAAGATGACAAACCTGGCTGGGTGATGGGCACAATCTCTAGAATGATAAAGTATCGCATGGAGCGTTGTCAGCAGAAGCTGATGAAGCTTGGAGAATTGACGCAACCAGACTGCGGAGACGCCGCTGCCCACATGTGTGAGAGGGATGAGAATCTGGGACAACCGAATTGAAGGTTCCGGTTGTCGTTCAACCTCAAACAGCAGACGATGCAACGTCATCTCTGCCGACGACATTAGGTGTGCCTATGGAGACTCTTGATAGCGTCACCTGAATACTCCAAATGCCACGAGTGACTTCTCGACCAAGGAGTAGTCATATGAGGCTAGGTTTGCGGATACCGCAGACAAACGAACTCATTCCGTCCCTCACGCCCTCCCCAATGCCCCATTCGTCTCCAATGCAACAATCAACGCATGATGAACCCATGAGCTATAACCCTTGCATATCGCGTCCCGAGCAGATTACCATATAGAAACTGGATTCCAATGATGACATGGTAACGGCTGCTGCGTCGCCGGAAGAATGAATACGCAAATTGGCATTTGTGACCCTGTATCAATTTGAAATGCAATTCCTGTACCTATTGTGCAACATGTCAGCTTTTATCTGATTTCAGTGACCAAATTGTGAGACATGATGATTCATCAATGCATGTGCAAGGGTCGGATAGGCCATTCCAATGTTCTACACTGCCAATCTCATCAAGTGACGACCAATGAGTGTGATGTCGTCCTGCCCGTTGTGGTTGAGTTGGACTATTATATCTTCATTACACACAAAACTCACTAACAACATTTAAGTCAGTGATGTCATATGAGTCAGAGATGCAGCGGTGAAAGCACAATGCAAAGCGGAATGAATGACGACCGTCATGCTGCATACAATCATGCATCCAACTGCATAACTATCTGCACTGACCTGGTGCACATGGTCGAGAGGTTGAAAATTGATTATGGTAGGTGATGGAAATCACGGAGAATGAGGTGGATGAGGAATGGTGAGGAAGTCGGGTTGAATATATATTAAAATCTACTGTATGAATTCATATGCGGTTATTTGCTGGCCGAAAGCGCTGGAACGTGATAGGCCAACGTCATTCATCACTCAGATACCGTGTCTAGGGGTGGATCAGAATTGGAGAGGCTTGCAAGCTGTTGGATTCTAATGTCTATACATGGAAACGATTTATTGCCAGCTAATAACGACTATATGCATTTGTACATACAACTGCTGAGCATCCACTGACTGTTAGGATGTCATTAACTTGAGCGTCAACAGAGCGTCAACAATTGTTAGTCATACATTTTCAGCAAACAAACGGCTGCATAGTCACATCCTTCCAAAGCGATTGTATTGGCGGGTTATATACGTAAAGAGGATAGAGACACGCTCGATGACGCATCCTGGAAACGAGCGTCAACGATGCGTCAATGATTGTTGGTCTTCTGAGACGGATAATCAATAAAAGACATGGTTGCTGTGAGACATTATCAAAGTATTGGCTGCCTTTAAGGCCGAAAATGCAAGCGTCGACATCGCTACTATCACCTAAAAATAAGCGTCAATGGAGCATCAATGATCATCGTTCTTGCATCTTGCATAATCACGCAGCTGTGCAATGATATTAAGCTATAATCGAAGTGTTGGTCGCCTGTATGGGGAATAATGCCAGCGACAATATTGCTACCACCTCCTCAAAATGAGCATCAACGAAGCGTCAATGATTATTGGTCATCCATCATGGACACTCCAAACACTGTGCATTGGCTTTAACCCATATTCAATGTATCGGCCGCCTTTATGGGCCAAAATGCAATTGATGATATCGCTACCTCCTCCTAAAAATGAGCGTCAACGGAGCGTCAACAATTTTTCGTCTTGCATCTTGGACAATCGAAAGGGACACAGAACGGCAATAACCCATAATCAACCCATCAGCTGCCTTTATGGGCAAAAATGGTAGCGATGATATCGCTACCACCTCCTAAGACTGAGCGTCAACGGAGTGTCAACACTTTTTGGTATTGCATCATGGACACTCAACGCGCTGTGCATCGCCGTCGGCCCATAATCAATTCAGCCGTGGCGTCTATGGACAAAAATGCCACTGACGATATCGCTCCCACCTCTTAATACTGAGTGTCAACAGAGTGTCAAAAATTTTTGGTCATGCATCTTGCATAATCCCGGGGCTATGAAACGACGTTATCCCATAATCCACTTAGATGCTGCGTTTACTGGGAAAAATGCTACTGATGATATCGCATCCACCTCCTACAATTGAGCACCCACCGAGCGTCAACTGTTTTCCTATGAGCTCAGTAATCTACACAGCAATGAACTGCATCGCATTGTTACTGAATTGAGTCTTACGTGGTCAGTCTTTTCAATATGCCCTTGTATTCAACTTCAGAAATATGGATGCAATGTCTCACAGATCTGATTTTTTCCCTGGTAGCTGTGGACTCAATATTTAACAACCCGCATTTTGCTTTACTGTGTCTTTATCTTTGGAAGTCCCCCAAAATGGATCACTCAGCGTTCTAATTTCTCCCGCCATGTCAGATTCAAAATCATTAAACACCTCATTGCTCGAGGTTATGATCTCTTCCACAAACGAATGTGTCTTCATTTGTGATTTGAGTGACCTTACTGAACAAATCTTCTTCAATGCTTGGTGGGCTTCAATGAATGTAGATATGAAGCGGCCTATTACTTCGAATAATTCTAGACATGCGCCTTCGTGGAAATTCTACATACACTGCGGAATTAAGGAGACAGGCAGCCCTGGCATCATATGTATCTTTTGTCATCAAGTTCTTTGCCATCCATCAGAACATGGGACCAGCTCAATGGGGAAACACTTGCTGGCAACAGCTCACATCGCAAGTTCAAAGGAATTAGAAGAGTCAGAGATTACTGAATTGACTACTTTGACAGTTGATGAAACAGCTTTGGCCATCCTGAAGAGGCAAGGAAGTTGAGGAATCACAATGGCAAGTTCACAGAGGTTGATCATATTTGACATCCAGGTTGATCCATAGTGACCAAAATGACTGACAAAACGTTCCAAACTGGTAGGTAGGGACTTTGAAACTTTTGAATTTCACCGAGACATGTGAAATCACTACCTCATGTTAGGATTTGTTTCGGCCCATATTCCATGGAACGCTATATCAAATCTGCAGCTACGATGCTCATATGAGGCATTACGCGATGACATAGTGCTGCCGTCCGCTACAATGCTTGGCAACATTTGCCACAGGGAATATGCACTGACTGTGGATGCAATTAAGAACCAATTGCTGTCATAAAATATAGTATGTTTAGCTTTGGAAGTATGGACATCACAGAACGAACCATTCATAACGCCGGTCATTGCTTACCATATGGATCGAAATTTAGCATTACGTGAAGTTCACCTTGCCTTCCAGGAGGGTGATCACCTGTTCTTTTCGCATCTTGAATGCTATTTAAGGATGATAGATCATCGGCCAACATACTGGAGCGAGGCTACCCGTACATTTGAAGGATGTGGTTGATTGGTCTGCGCTTACCGACAGCCATTTGCTTGGTATTACGACTGATGATGCTTGCTCAAATTACTCGATCACACGCGAGCTGCAATCAACACTCGAGGCCTCTGCAATCCCGTGGCCTGCTTTGAGGAACTGCATACCATGCATGGCGCACATCATACAGCGGACTTTCGGTGCATTCATGAGCAGTCTCGGTGTACAAGGCCACAACAAGTCTTGGGCAGTCCATGAGCACGATCAGCAATTTGGAAACAATCAAAGCACAGACAATGGGAAGAGTCAAAGACTTCGAAACGAAGGCAACGCTACAATCAATAAGGTGTCGGCCATGAAACCAGGTTTAGCAAAGATAATAGAGATAGTGCCTATTTCATGATATTTTGAAAGTCCTGAAATTGACCTTCATATAGCAAAGAATGCTTGCTGTAATGATTATGCTGACACGTGGTTGTCGAAACGGGTTCATTGACTGTCAAAGAGCCAAAGTTCGCATCGCTGAACTACTGATTATGGTTCAGAAGACTCTGTGGAACTGAATACTGGAGCTACTCAAGTGCGCCTACTGATTACAGGAATTCAGATGCGAGTGGCAGCACAATCTAAAATACACTGATTACCAGCCACTTTGCACAACTCAAGATGAGTGGACCATTGTGAAGTATGTCATGGAAGTATTGAGGCCATTTCGATACTGGACCCTGTGGATATCAAAGAGGCATAAAGTCACATTGCATCATGTCATCACAGTGTACAATGACATGTTCGATCATATGGACGGCATGATGAGAGCTTTGGCTACGAAGATGACTCCATGGAAGGATGACTTGTTCTTAGCTGTCTAGCTAGCTCGACAGAAGCTGTCCAAATACAATGCTGAAGTGACTCCAACACTGGCCATGCTTCTCATTTCGGCACATATCATCAATTCTTCTCCGAAGTCCCGATCATTTCGAAAGAGGGACAAGGGAATGGATATTAATCCTAAGGATGAGACATCTCATACTACACAATACCAAGAGGCCTTTCTGAAGTAGGTGGAGAATGAATACTGTGTGAAACATCAGGGTGTGTCGGTCAATAAGCATGGAACCTTACCAAGCAGCAATCTTATCCCCTCTGCAACAGCTTCAGGATCCGGTCAATCATCCTTTGATCCTTATGATTTGTCCCGCGATGATGAAGAATACATTACTCCTAACACTGTGGCTGAGACGACACCCAGACAATGCGGTTGCGCAGCACGTCAATTGACCGCCGCCAGGCTCAATTTGAATTCTCCGCCTTATGCACCAACGAACTAGAGGCAAATCAATCCAAATCTCCATGATTACCACTCCGAACCAAAGGAGATTAGCAGTACATTCTGGTTCCCGGACATAACCGACTGATGGTGTCAACAGGAGGAAATACAATCAAAGTACGCCGATGTTCCCAATGTGGCACGCGATATATTCTGTATCACACCACATGGTGTTGAAGTGGAGCCCAGTATTTCCCTTGGCCGAGATGTGATCGGCTGGAGGCAGTCAAACACCACAGGCGACACCCTTTGTGAAAAAGTTGTTGTAAAGCAGTTTGCTCAAGCCAATAACGTGATTTTGGCAGGCGTTGACCCAGAATTGGATGCAACAAACACAGACAACAACTCGGAACTGAAGAAAGAGGCGGAGGAAAGAAAATTGTACAGAATGGGCAAGGTTCACAACATTGTGGAGATGTGGCAGGGCAGCCGAAACCTATGTGGTACCCAGAAAGAATCTCGCGCTCAAAACACGCAGATGACTGCGGTGGGATTCATTACGGATACGGGAGAGATTGTCAGAGCATCATGGTCACTCTTTTGACATGATAGTGCGGCTGCATTGAAATCGTCAGGAAGATCTGCTTTGCCACCACAATTGTCTGCAAAGGATCTCTCTGGAGGCCGAACTCAGATGGTGAATGTGTGGCAAATCCCAAATATCAACCGTCATCCAGTCGAAAGTGATGAGGACAGTGCACCTGACAGCATTTCGGACACTGAATATTGCCTTAACTGGAATGGGGACGTAGATGATACAAATGACAGCGAGGATGATCGTGTGGCGGATGTTGAATCCAATATACAGCAAGACGAGAGCATCGAGGTTCCCGAACACCCAGCACAGTGGGATTTGAGCGCTGCGCCAAATGATCCTGGATTGATTCGGCCTACACGGCAGACAAGGAGAGGGGACGAAAAAATGTTGATGATGGTCAATGCAATCGAAACGAAGTGAAATAAGCGAGTGAAGACAAAGTATGACAGAACACGTGAATGTTGCACTGGCTTCTTTATGTATTCTGACCGAGAGTTTTAGTTGGAGATATATTATTGGCGAATGGTGAGCGGTAGCTTGTGAATACCGGTTGATGAACAGAAGAATAGCAGGCGCAATGAACCTCTTGACAAGATACATAAATTTTGGTCCTGTGAGAGCGAAAGGTGCAAGAATGTCACTGCGCTCGGCTTTGCCACACCGCCAAGTCTCAATCAGTGAGAAAGACTACCAAGAAGTCCAAATCATGATGAACACTATTATCGATGGCAGCAGATGTTGAATGGACAATGCATTAAAATGAGGGTCAACGGAGCATCAACTATTTGTGGTTTTGTAAGTATGGTAATTACACAGTGATTTGGACGCGGTTATGCATAACTTATGCATTGGCAGCATTTAGAGGCAAAATGGACAGCAACACGGTCACCTTTCCATTCTGAGAATGAGCGTCAATGGTGCGGAATCGATTTGTAGTTGTATAGGTACGGTAATTACAGTGATTTAGTCGCTGTTATGCATAACCAATGTATTGGCAGCTCTTATCGGCAAAAGAGACAGCAACACAATCACCGCCCCATTCTGAGAATGTGCGTCAACAGCGCTTCAATGATTTGCGGTTTAGTAAGTACCATAATTATACAGTGATTTGGTCGCTATTATGCATAACCGATTCATTGGCAGCTTGTACGGGCAAAAGAGACAGCAACATCGTCACCGTCCCGTTCTGAGAATGAGCATCAACCGAGCGTCGATGATCTGTGGTTTTATTAGTACAGTAATTACACCGTGATTTAGTCGCTGTTATGCATAACGAATGTATTGGTAGCTTTTATAGGCAAAAGAGGCAGCAACACAGTCACTACCCCATTCTGGGAATGAGCATCCATGGATTGCCATTGATATTTAGCTTTGCATCTAGGATAATTTATGTTCCGATTCGTTGCAGACATCCCTCATTCAGATATTGGCTGCCTCTACTGGGAAAAACTACCACAAGATGCTCGCTGCTGCATCCTGAGAATGAGCATTGATGGAGTGGCAATGATCCTAAGTGTCGCCTCTTGGGTAATTTATGTTCCAATTGGTTGCAGACATCCATTTATCAATTATTGGCAGCCTTTACTGGCAAAAACAACAGCAACATGCTCCTTGCCGCATCCTGAAACTGAACGCCAACGGAGCGTCAACAGTGTTGGTTGTTGCATATTTGGTAATCAAGGCATCGCGCTGATCATCGCGTTCATCCTGGAATTATTGAGCACCATGATAGGCAAAAATTCATTGTATCAAAGGTACAATACCGATTCCAAATTAATCGCTATTGCAAGCTGCAAAGCATCCAAAGACCTATCCTTGGTTGTTAAAAATGCGATTTTAGTAACATAATATTCAGATACTCCAAAAGCAAGAGCCTTAATTGAATCTATGGATGGACCCACTGGGCGACCCGCTGACAACACGCCCAATTCAAACGGGTCGGGAGGTTACCATCGAACCGTACCCGAGTTGACTGTTCGGGTTGATTGACAACCTAGTGCGCCAATTTGGCAGCAGTGCGGGTTGCACCCGGACCTGGACCTGAAGTGACGGTCTCGAACCGTTGCTAACACTTTCCAAATTGTCTTCTTCGATGCCGGATGATCAGGTGGACTCTCCGATGTCCTCACTGTCATCATCACCGATCACCTGATCGGTCTCATCATCCTGATACATCAATGAATTCGGGGATATTTGTCACCTGCAATGTGATCCATGAAGGCAGATAATTGGAACGCAAACATTTGATGAACAATGATAATTGGCTGCTTTCTTGAATCCGAGTGCTTTCTCTAGGTGTGCTTCTTGATTCCTCTGTGAATGGTAATTCCTCACCTGGCTGGCCGTAGGTTCCATTTGCTGTAACGAAGATCTGAAGTTGGAGAATGTGGGAGAGAGTGTAAATGCAGGAAATATAACATTAAGTGCAATACAATAACAGGATAATTGGTGCAAGAATTTGCACATAGTCGAGGAGGATGCAATTCGAGGCTCGCCTTGAAAGGGTGCTGGAGAGATATCTTCAATGGTATATATTTATATCGAGGACGGCAGTCCGTGTTGCGATTTCGGATAATGTCAGGTTTGCCGGAATAGATGGATTCCTAATGCCAAATGTTAGCAACTCCAATGAACAGCACTCTGTACGGATGCAAGGATTGGAGGTTGGCTGCAGCGAACGCACATAGAGAATGGAACCAGACGCACCGGAAGATATCTCGCGACATCAACTAACCCTTGGTGCTGGCCACATATTGAGCAATGGGAACCTGAATGAAAACACGAGCCCCTGCATATGACTCCTCTAAACGTAGTCATTATGCAGGAATGTTCGAACATTTGCGGTGATCGCATAGCATAGATATTGTTGTAGCATCGAGAATCTGCAGAACTCGATAGATTTGGTTGGGACCTTGTGACTGACAGCTGAGTTGCTAGGGTTCATACTGGAGTGTGTTATCGAGCGAGGAGAAATATGAATCGCCATATGTGGTATATTTGATGGAAGGACACATGGATTTTCACGATAATCAATTGTATTATGATGCTGCAGCTAAGTTAGCAGTCGATAAGGCAATATCGTAAGCATAACTTCCTTTTCTTGCATTCATCTGGGCCGTGTCTGAAGAATAGCCTTCACAACAAAATTTCAGTAGTTAATGGAAGAGGGGGAGAATTTGGTACACAAAGGACAGATACAGGCGTAGAGAAAGAATGGTAATGTACGATGGATGATTCAGGGGTAATATTATTGATTCAAGCACCCATCAATGCCAAGATTGCTAACAAATGGGTTATAAATTCTCACTCACATTATGATTTCGTGCATAATATCTAGTAAATCGCACACCGTTAAATCGCACACTGTTGAATCGCACACTGTTGAATCGCACACTGTTGAATCGCACACTGTTGAATCGCACACTGTTGAATCGCACACTGTTGAATCGCACACTGTTGAATCGCACACTGTTGAATCACACACTGTTGAATCGCAAACTGTTAAATCGCACACTGTTGAATCGCACACTGTTAAATCGCACACTGTTAAATCGCACACTGTTAAATCGCACACTGTCAAATCGCACACTGTCAAATCGCAGACTCTTAAATTGCACACTGTTAAATCACACGTTAATTATGAATCTCACAACTACAATGTTGACGTAATATAAATATTCGGGTTGAAAGCTATATTCTACAATGGTATGAATGTATAGTGAGACGTCATGTCACGGCAGGCAGGGAAATGATGGTTGCATGAATGCGGTTCCGGGGAATTGAGGTGCACTGAAGTTGAAATGGTTTTGCTTGGATTGAATGGCGGGAGATTGCAGGCTCGCCTTACTTTGACAGTTAATAGCACTCTTCGTAGCTGTCTTCTCATAAATTGAGCTTTCAAGATTCTCTCTCTTGGAGTTTCTCTCGATGGAATTTGGTCCACATCATCTAGTTTCGGATACGAGTTTTGGCGTCCCACACATACATTCATTCAGAACACAGTAAAGTCTTGATTCAAAGATTTGAGAACTTAGGCCTCTGTGAGTAAGTGCGGTACATGGGTGAGCGGGAGTTGCCGGCCATCTTGCAGGGTCGCTGAGCAGAATCAGTCGTTTGAGATTGCTGCTCTTAACCTTCCACAGCTCTTTGACAGATCCCGAACTTGCAGAAGCCATTTTAGAATTTGGAAGCATTGGTCCAACCATACTACTTAGTCAATATCGAGTTAAATGGGGTTGGTAATTGGCCGGGCTTGGGCATTTATGGTTCAGTTGCGCAGTGGCAACCTTCCTCCAACAGACAGTTGACACAGAGCTGACAGTTCAAGGCATGTTAGCGGCGGCCTTCAACATACTGATCTATCTTAGATTTACATCTTAGCAGGCGCGGAGAGGGATGAGCCACCTGCACCTCAAGGTGAAGTGTCTTGATAGATCTGTGTGCAGTGGGTCCACTAATTCAAATTCAAACAAAACTTGATGAGAATGAAGCAAACAAAAATATACAAAGTGCACTATGTACTGCAAGTACATGGGCTTCGGTGGTTCATTCGTCGCTCGTGAGGCGTGCCGGGGCTGGAATGGTAACATCCATAATGACTTGCAGCTTGTCAAAGTTGGCTTCATACATATCCAAGAAGCTCATTCTGGACAGGATTGAAGATCTCAGTTGTGAGTGATCTTCAATTATAGGCCAGGAAAACCATGGCAGTGAAAGCAGCATTGGAGCCAAGAATACCCGAGCCATGTCTCAGTTTGGACTCTCTGGGATGCGGATCAGAGGTGTCCCAGCACTTCAATGATATGCCAGCAAAAGCTGCGGCTTTGCCACCTATAAGTCAGCCTATGTCTCATATTTTGACACAAGTACTCAATATCGCATAGTCTGGTTTGATTGCCAAATGGGATTGGCGAATATGCAGTGCTGGATCTGTCCCGAAGATATGCCCAGGATTCTCCAGTGCACCAGGACTTCAATCATATGAGTGCAAAAGCTCCCGCTTTGCCACAAATCAGCCAGCCGTGTCTCATACTCAGACATGAGTACTTGAATATCACCTAGTCTGCCTTATTGCTAAATGTGATTGGCAGATATGCAGTGCTCGATCTGTCATAACGAATCATATGACATTTGCCAAAGAGACTCCGGTGCACCTGAAAGTGTATGAATTATGCCTTTTAATTCGAAATACGCATGTGGCTTCAGGCTTCCGGTGCACCTCAAATTTGCAACTGACGATTGATTGAAGCCCTTTGCTGCATCATTCTCGCAATTAGACTCATGCCATTTATCATTCAATTGGTCAGCCGGAAGAACTTTTTATATCGTGTATCAATTCACTTCATCTCATATGGTCATTAATAATAAACAAGAATGCCAATGAAATCCCACTCTAGCAATTTCTATTTCAAGATACAACAATTCGAACATCAGATCTTTGATTCACTTCTACATTGAAGAGAGAAAGATTCATCTCTCCAGTATAGTGTCCCTTACAAACGACCTTTTTGACTATTTGTATCAGTTAAGAAGATTATGTTACTTGAATGTCTAAAGAGGCATACCTTGATGAAGGGTCGAAAACACTCTAAGATTAAAGGTTCATCAGACTGCAATGTGTCTACATTCTCTGTCAGCTGCTTCGTATGGTCCTCAAGAGCCTGCAGAATCCGGTATATCATCGACATCATGATGTTTGGTCAACGAATCAAGCCATGCAGGACTCTCATTTGGGGAACTCCAGTGTGTTGGTGGAGATCGCTCACGTGGTTATCGTAGCCACCAGGACCCGTTTTCAGTAACAATGTGTGTGGTACTGGGTTTTGCCCTAGCCGGACAACTCGTGCAAATGCCTGCCACTGCTCATTCAACACCCAACATTTCTGAGTTATCACTGCATGATTTGCAGCTGCAAGATGTATGCCTGTCCCGCACACTTTGGGTGTGGTTATGAATAGAGAGCGATTTTGTGAATGCTGGAAGTTGAGCTGCATTTCTGTGAGTTCATCATTACCCATTTCAGCATACATATCGAATATATCCACATTATCTGCAAAAAACTTTGGTAGCCACCAGTTCAAATGACGAACTGGGCCAGGAAGAGGACACAATAGCACTGCCTTTTGTGGAGGTGGTGCACTGGGCAGTGCATTTTTAATTCTCTCATCTGGATGGAGCGTCTCTCTTGATGCCTCGTCTTGGTCAGGTTCGGGATACTCTGCAGGTTCCTTGACAAGCACTGGCATGAATGACTCTCTCAGCCATCGGAAAATCGGAGATTCCACCCAAGTATCGAGTGGCCATTCATCGGGCCATTGTCCAGAAACATTGTTGCGATCCTCGGTGTCTCCCAACACTAACAAGAAACATTCTGGCTGCCATCTATGAACCCTCCATAATCCAGAAGCACCCCACGAAGTGTACCTGTCCACCAGGGTCTTCAGATGTGCTTGCTCTTTGTCAGTCCACTCGAGATCAATGAGGTGTGCATTCCCCGTTGGTATCCAGACAAGTGGGTTGCCATTGGCGAGTTTCAATTCTGACCACCGCCTGATTGTCCATGGCTTTGCAATCTGAATCATCCGGTGCGCAGCATCCTCTTGAGGTTCATTGTCTTTAGTCTAGATAGCATGCGTCAAATTCTTCACAGCGGAATACAATGCCTCAGCACCATGCTTTTCCATCACAGTATCATCCTCTGCATCTTCAGGCGCACCTGAAAACAGCCACATCGTCTGAAAACACCAGTCATGGAGTGAATGGAATCCCAGTGTAGCTGTGACTTGAAGTTCAAATCCGATTGTCGCATTCATCACAATTTGCCAGACAACACTGTGTTTAGTCTTATACCGATGGGACTCATCCAGAAATCCGACAACGCCATGCACAGTAGGAGAGTTCGCCGTTACTTGATGCTTTTGCTCTGGATGTCAAGGTATCATACAACACAAGGTAGATATTCGATCGGTTTCCTGGGTCATCAACACTGCAGTTCAGATTCTCATGGGTGAGATTTGCATTTTTGGCGTGGAATAAGATGACCAGTTTGAAATCGGTTCCATCTGTCATGTCGTCAATGAAACATTTGACAGTCTCACCCACTCCGGGCATTGTCAACCCCAGCATTTTTTCAAGGGCTGAGATCAGTGCTGGATCCCAGTGGGGTGGTGTTGACTGGATCTCCAACAGGCAGCGGGGCGTAGAATTCAATCTCTGGAGCGGATACCGCTCCCGCTCTTCCCCAACGATGCCGGTAAAGTCGTTGTGCGCCAAAATCGCCCACTCTTCAATTGTATTCCCTCATACAATGGACAGTGGCAACCCGATTACAACTTGCTCAGTAACCAATTCGCAAAGCATTGCCGCCGCAACCGAGGTGAAAGTCTTTCCAAGACCCATTTCATCCTCCACCAGCGCTCCTGGCATATAACCATCCGAAACCTATCTCCTCACGATGAACCAAACGGCCCAAACCTGGTGAGCCAAAAATTGAGTTCTGGGCAGGCCAGGAATTGAATACTTGCGGCCTGGATCACAGTCATCTGTTGATCGGCAAATAGGACACGCATTCAGCAGCCTGACTGCTTCATCCAGTCACACGTGTTCAAATTCATTGTTGATTGTATTGCGAACCGTATCCAGTACTGAGCATGTATTTTCCGGATCGAGGACCTTCTCACCATCCTACAGTTGCTGCTGAACCTCCCTTGCACATTTGTCCGTGTTCTTTGCGTCCTCAATGATCTTTTGCAGTTTCTCGGATGTATCCAGGGCAGATAAGCTCATATTCCGGCACACCTGCAAGTCATCCCAAAGTTAGGTATTTCACAGAGAAGCAACCATTTGAACGAATACATGTGGATGGACTATAATCGATTCCATTCTTTCAATCAGAACTTAGATTAATACAAGTATCATTCTCATGCCCACAATCCTCCTCTCCCTTCTCTTCTCCATCTCTTCCACCCTGTTCAGAACCTTCCAAACTCTATGTATAATGATTAGCAGTTGCTCATGGCTAGCCTTGACACGGCTAGTGCAGATTACCTTTGTCGGCCTAATTACGCGCTCAGCAATCCCCTTCCCTGTCGCTCTCATCATATTTACCACAAATATCTTCACATTGTGTCCAAGTTTCAACTCGGAAGCATTTGGAAGGCAACAGTTGTACAAAATCTGGCCATATATGGGGTCATTCATCATTTGCCCGTCTTTGTATATTCCCATATCTTCTTCCCCCAATTTGTCCTGCTCCAAGCTGCACTTGAACATTGATGTGAGAATGTATGGCTCTATCGGGCTGCCGTTTTTGTCGATGAAATCAACCAACTCCTCCCTGTGCCTCACATCTGTATACGAGGCTTGGAGTTGTTTGGGGGCTAGAACCATATCCTTGCCATTCGACACACAGTGAATCATAACCATGAACGTTGTATTTGGCAACTCTGGGAGGTTACTTGTTGCCATTGTGCCCGCGCAGTCTCCCAAATCTGTCGCCCGTCGTTTGTCGCCTCGCCTTTCATTTTTCCCCACTTCCTGGATTTCGCTTGCACATTTCTTCAAAAACATCTCCACCCACTGCCGGCGAATCCATTCAGCATTATCGAAATTAACCAGTGGCAGCCAGTTCTCGAATTTCACCAAAAAATCTGCGCCCGCTATCTTCCAGTGCAGGGTTAAATCTTGAAATTGTTTCAATCGGTTCTGCCCCAGGATGATGGACCGATGCTACATCTCGAGAAACCCCGCCACCCATACCTTTTCCCACTTGTTGAATGCACTGTAGTTGGCCTGCCCCATCCTTTTGGCAAATTTCTTCAAGGAGAACTCCGTTTGGTTCAGGCTGATTGGGGGTGTACCTTCTGCACCGCCCAAGTCCAACAAATCGATGCTCTCATCAGCTGCATCATATTCGTCATAGGACATCTCCGGCAACGGGGGCAAGTCCGCAATCCCTGCGACATCAATCGTCCACGGTTCCGCCGGCGGTTGGAATCATTTGGTCGGGAGGCATATGGGGTGTCTCCCAGGTGCACCGGAAGGAGGTTGAGGTGGAGGAGTCGAGCTGGAAGATGTTAGCTGATTGAAATGATGATTTCCCAGCGGTCCTGGAGGCACACTCGGTGCAGCTGGAGATGACAGCCCTTGTCCTGGGAACTGCGGAAGGGGGAACATGTGAGACCCGCCATAACCACCTTGGTGCAGGTCATATCCTTGCCATGGTGGCCCATAACTTGGATATCCTTGGCTTGCGCTGCTGGTAGGTTGCAAACTGTGTGTCATGTTGAATGGAGACTGGTGATAAAACTGCGGAGCACCTGGAAATGGCTGCTGTGAAGGAGGGTAACCATACACTTGTGGCGCACGATAATGATTGGTGTGTTTCCCAAATTGGCTGTCTTTGCAAGTGGCATGTCGTGAAATTGTATCCGGTGATTGTGAGTTGTCGTCACCGCTTTTTTGCGAACTGAATCGACCACCAGCTGCAGCCATATTTACTGCCTTCGGTGGAGACCCATATGCCAACATGCTCGGTAAAACCAAGATTGTGGTAAACTACTATAGATGCGGGATGAGATATAGAATCAATGAAAGAATGTTTGAGTATATTGCAGGTAGCAGTGAACTTCGGCGGAATGAAGGGGTGCATCTATCCTATTCTGTTGTCATGATCTGTGGTGTTTCACTACACCTTTGATCCATGAAACCAACCCAGGCCTTGAGAAAAAGAAACCTTAATCACACACATCCTGCCTTTCTTTGTTATATGCTCGAATTCATATACTGGGATATTGGATAGGTGCTCACCTTCGTACGCATGGATGACTTTACAGGTCAAAGATGGGATATGATATGATATCTCCAGGAAATCAACAAGAACAATATCCAGTATGAAGGTTAGCACAACTAGGGATATTACACATAAGTTGTGGGTGTACGACCTTGCAACCTCATTCAATAGGAGGCCTGTGAGTTGAGCAGCAACAGTGATTGATTCCTATCGAGCTCCTTGCCTATACATCTTACTTCCCCTCATGATCCACACTCCTGTCAAGGATCATTACTAAAGCAAACATCCTACTAGCCTTATCAGTTCTCGATGATCAATGCCCGGACATCCAGCTAGCTTGGAAACTCATCGATTCATTGTATTATGACGATCTACCTGCAGTATCAGCTGCGCGGAGGCTCGAGCGTAGGCATAACTCACAATGACGTCGTATAAGGCCCCATTATGGTGATGGCAGCGATGACAAAGAAAACCTCCCACCCGGATTTGGTGGGGTGCAATGTGGCTGTGGATGTGTCACGCTAACCTGAGTTAGCTAGGTTTCAAACCGCTATTGCTGAGGCTCAATATCACCCCCTGAAGCATCATCGAGATTGACCCGAATACGTGTTCAGTGACCACGTCTCGAATCTGGTCAACACTCGCTGGAAACATGTCCAGTGCTGTATCTGCAAAGAGAAATTAATTGACGAGAACCGACTCGGGGTTCACTATCAAAAATATCACCCACTATCGATGAATGAAGGGCTATAACCTGATGGGATTATACAACCTGCAGGCAGGGATCGACCCAAGCCATCATGGTTCAACTTCGGTAGGTGCACCTGAATGGCCATCGATGAGCATAGTCAACTAATTCATATACCCATAGACAATGTACCTCGTGCACCACCACCTGAAGATACTCCCGAGAAAGACACGATAGACCCCCAGATGCCTGATCTGACTTTGACACCTGATCCAACAAAGGCGAGGGCTCATAGTCAGGTAGTTGGAGTGGAGAACGCGGGGGGGAAAGAAAATGGCAAAGCAACTGGATTGTACAACAAGCATCACAAGTACTCAGAACATTGGAAGCCATGTCATCCTTTTCAGTCAGCACACGACATTCAACAGGCTCAATTATGTAGCCAGCAAACGAAGACGTTGATAGATCAACATCTGAGGCATCGACTGGACAACTTCAACATCCAATCATTTCAATCAGCAGATGCTCTATGAAAGCTCTTCTGTAGACTCCATTTCGGGCTCAGCAATGACATTTGTATTGAAGATCATTCCCACATCTTCGGAACATTATACTACAGGGATATTTTCAAATATATACAGTATCTTTCGGCACATCTCCCATCTCAGGCGTACTTCGCTTTTGACCCAGTGAGCCTTGCAGATTCGGGAATTCGCAGAATTTACAGCGAGATGAACACAGGCGATTGGTGGTGGGATACAGAAGATCAGCATCCTGCTGGAGCGATGATTGTGCCGGTCATTTGTGCATCCGACAAGACGCACTTGCCTGATTTTTCGGGCGACCACCTTGCCTGGCCTCTGTATCACGTGATCAGAAATAATCCGAAATATATCCGCCGTACACATACAAAGCAGGCCTGGATTGTTGTTGGGCTGATCCCCTGTACTCTGAAAGGTGCCAAAAATACTGACAAAGTATGGCATTTCGTGGTTGGAACAGTCCTGTCCGCACTCCGGAATCCTGATATCACTGGCACTGACTTGAAATGGGATTGTGCAGATGGATTCCAGAGACGATGTTATCCTCTATTGGCTGCCTGGGTCGGGGATTATCAGGAACAAGTCATGGTTGCTCAAGTCTTGTATAGCTCATGCCCACTGTGTGAAATTCCTAAAGGTGTGCCGATAGGGCATTCAACTTTTCAACCACATCATAACCCACGAGATCAGAATGTTTACTTTGAGCTTCTGGACGAAACTAATATCAATGTTCTGCACACTCTTGGTGTTCATCCAATCTGCAACCGGTTGTTGCAATACCCTCTCCGCAATGTTTACTGCGTTTGGCAGCCTGATGAATTGCATCAGGTGCTCCTGGGTTTACTTAAAGATTTATTGCACTGGCTGCTCAAATACCTGAAAGTTAGAAATGTCAAGGATCAATTTGACAATCGATTCACATCAGTACCACAATATTCAGGCCTCCAGGGCTTCTCTAAACCATTCGATTCGATGAAAAGCGGCTCCTGGCAGGGAAAACAAATCCGGGGCATGATCAGAACACTGGCAGTGAATTGCGCTCCATTATTCGACTGCTCTCAGGATGCTGGGAAAACTGCGGCGGAAACACCTTCTGATGAAATTGTTGAAATGTACTGATTGCTAGAAGCTTGTATTCTCAAGTACAGGTACATTCATGAACTTATATACGCGGTATTCGTAGTATGTCTTGTATGTCTTGTACGCATGCATGCGCACTCAGCTGGCATCTCCAGCTGAGTCTGTCATCTCCAGCTGAGGTATGGAAAGACCATCATCTTAGAGAGATTATGCATCAGCCCAACTGAAGCCATACGCCAGGGAGATAAACCATATATGCAACACTCCCCCCTCTTGCTACGCTCCGTGGAGCAAGAAAACA
>Ga0307512_10002575_pt1 | contig 22579 bp, 22 predicted proteins | sample 14_EM_MG_FD_200267 | JGI IMG/M metagenome (GOLD analysis project Ga0307512, IMG submission 200267) | Populus trichocarpa ectomycorrhiza microbial communities from riparian zone in the Pacific Northwest, United States - 14_EM | ecosystem: Host-associated > Plants > Roots > Unclassified | place...
TCTCTTTCTTGTCCACAACTCAACCATCATCGCAGAACACAAAGTTAAGTCATCCCTCTCTATCTCTCCATGACATGATCATGAGTTGACACCGAGTACAGCATACACCGAGTACAGCATCCACCGAAGATTGTTTGTCTTCCCTTCATTCTCATGATTACGAGTTGACCGCTGAATGTAGCTTCAGCTCCCGGCGAGCCTCCTTAGACGATCTACTGCCATCAGCCAGCTCGCCATGAGAGCTCCAAGGTAAAGTCACCTTGTCAGATTCCCACGTTTGCAAGTCAACTAACTGATGAATAGAGTCTCAGCACCCGGCGCGCCGTCGATCGACCGTCTCCAAGTACTAGTCCAATCTCGCTCGATCACAGCCTCCAAGTGCATCCCCAAACTCGCTCGATTACAGCCTCCAAGTGCATCTCCAAACTCGCTCGATTACGGCCTCTAAGTGTATCTCTAAATACGCTCGATGACCGCCTCCAAGTGGATCTCTAAACTCGCTTGATCACGGCGTCGGAGAGTATCACTGAGTTCACTCAGTCGTTACTTTCTGGCGCACCTCGAATTGCTCTCAAGCTCCGCCTGCAGCCAGTCCAGATATATACTGTGTGTAGATGGGTAGCTACATAGATACATAGATGAGAATACAAACTGAATACATGAGTTTTAAAAATCATTGAACAATGAGTAGTAGCTATGATTTCCAGGCGCACCTGCAACGTTCCCAAAGATGTCGGTGTTCCCAGACTGCTTTACAGTAATTCGAGGTGCTTCCAGGCTTGTCACTGGCGCACCCAGGTGATCTCAAACTTATCACAATCACTCCCATGGTATTCCTGTAACAGTCATCAGAGATCCCAGTGACTCTGAAGGCCGGCCGGAATGCCCTCCTACGGTTTGACACACTCCTGAAATTGACGCATCTAAGTCTACACTCCACATCCTCTCAGACACTCCTGGAGGCTCCCAGTGACTAAATTACATTTTGCTGATGCAACTTCCATATCGTAACAGGTTATGAGCCCAGTGGCCGCTACTCTCTAAATCTCTATCTCTACTGAAACCTCACGATCAACTCGGTGTCATCATCTCTCAACCATCTCTTTCCAAAGCTTACCGGTACCAACTACTCAACCTGGGCAATGATGATGGAGATGGTCGTTATCAAGGATGACCTCTGGCCGATAGTCTGTGAAGAACATCTATGACCGGAAAGACCAGCACAAGATGTTCGACAGTCGGATTCAGATGCACCAAAAGCTACAGCCAATATAATGCTCTGTTTGAATGAAGGAGTAGAGCAACATGTGAAAGGGACTCGAAATCCAGTGGACCTTCGGAAGAAGCTACAGAAGCTTTATGAACAAAAGGGATACTCATCACACTTCTTTACTCGGAAAAAGTTCTATGAATTGCGGCTTGCTAACTCTGCCAAATCAGATGAAGAAAATGCAATGTCACTTTACATTAATGCGCATCGATCTCTCTGCCAGCAGCTGCCAAGTGCTGGTGCAATCATCGACAACAAAACTGAGCTCCAAGTCTTACTTTTTGGTCTTGGAGATTCCTCTGACGGCTTCGTTATCGCAACTACACAGTCCTTTCGGCAGAATGACAATGACAACGAGAACTATATTGATGTGGAGAATCTATTTGGTCATCTGTTGGATGAAGATTGACGGCGAAAGGGAGTCATGCTTGGAATGGAGCCTGTGGAAATCGGCATTTCAAGTACTGGATCGGCACTCTATTCCAATCGAAAGCGACAATGGTCCCAGCGATCCCAATCTGACAAACCACGTCCTATCTGTAACTACTGGGAAAGAGAAGGCCACAAGCAAGACAACTGCTGGGACCTTCACCCAGAAAAGAAGACAGAATTCGGATACACTAACCATGCAAGACTCGCAGAAGCCTCTATCGCACTGGCATCAGCCGGAATCACACCTGGAGAATGAGATCTATTTTAAAATCTGAGTTTATACCACTGTCTGTTGTCTGTTGTCCGTTTTGTCTCTAGTTGTTTATATGTATCTTGAATTACTGTTGCTGGCTTGACTGTGGGTTCACAGAGTCGAGAGGAAGTGTTGTCAGTGTTTCAGTATCGTTTGTTGTCTGTTTTAGTGGCATTTGTTGTCTCGTCTGTCATCTCGTTTGTTGTGTCATTTGTTGTGTCATTTGTTGTGTCATTTATTGATTTCCCGCCAGGAGCGGCTGTTTTATCTAGGTTGAGCACTGCCCGCATTTCAGTCTGTCTCTTTCGTGTTTCCGGGGATGGTGTAGGTTTCTGGGGAGTCTCTTGCATCACGGCTATCAGCCGGCCAGATGGGTCCTTCGTCCGTGGCATTGTTTGGCTTTCTTAGTTTTGAAGTTCTTGCTGCTTTTGGTTTCATGGAGCGCAGCAAGAGGGGGAAGTGTTACAAGTGTACTTGTGCCGGAGACATGTTACAGGTCTGATACACGGTGTTGCTGCAGGGGCCGATGCCTCCTGTATATATCTCGAGTTATTCTCCTTCTCTCTTCTCTGTACTATAGAATATACGCACACGGTTCTCCCCAACTTCCATATCGTAACAGGGAGTGTTGAAATACTGATTGCTAGAAGCTTGTATTCTAAAGTACAGGTACATTCATGGACTTATATACGCGGTAGTCGGAGTATGTCTTTGTATGTCTTGTACGCATGCATGCACACTCAGCTGGCATCTCCAGCTGAGTCTGGCATCTCCAGCTGAGCCCGGAATGACCATCATCTTAGAGAGATTATGCATCAGCCCAACTGAAGCCATACGTCAGGGAGATAAACCATATATGCAACAGGGAGGTGTGCTTTCGATGAGAGTGATCATCCATGATGCGACACTTGGCACTTGGTTTTTTCACATTTGTTGGTGAGGATGGTAGAGATGAGAGTATAAGTGTTGGGGGTATGTAGTTGACATCAAGGTTCCGAGGTCTGAGGGCTTCTCTGCTCATGGTTGTTGTGGTGTGGTACATGGGAAGTGGGAAGGTGGCTGCTGCTGGGCTGGAGGATGGTACTCTCACAATCTCCAAAGTACTGCTATTTATATGCAACTCAGCACCACAGAACTTGTCACACTGCCACAAGAATTCATAAATAGAAGCTTCTACTAGTTATCTTTCAATTCATAATATTCTAGGGGGGGTTAAGTGGGTGGCTGTGTTGTTATAAGGGATAAGGCGCAGCGCATGCGAAAGTGGGCCCTTTCGTGGGCCCACTACCGGCGAAGTGATAGATGAAGCTTCATGTATACATTCCAAGTTGATAATTATTGCTCGCTACACAAATAGCATCTTGGCTCGTATTTGGAGGAGGGCACATTCAGGATGCAAGGTGACTACAGTAGATACTGTCAGTAGGAGAACGTCTATGTAGATTACCTGCTCCCACATCTCTCCCAAATCACCGTAGGCGGCGAGCGACTGTTTGTTCATACACGTTTCCATTACCGGACCCCGCAAGTTTGGGCCTCTGTCACCACAGGAAATCTTCGCCGCCACAACTAATTATTCGACCATCCGGCTTCCCCCAAACGGAACTTAAGTTTGCAGCGGTAAGAGTCGCCCTTCCACCAGTGATCTGTTCAGATCTAAGTACGAATGCTAGTCTATGTTCTAACGCCATAGTTCAATTACCCACTGAAGCTAAATTATTGTCGCTATGTCTATGAACTTTGCGGTTCGACTAAGTTTCGAACTAGCATCGGCTTTTCCCATTCGCACTGCTGTTGAGGCAGCAGGTGCTCAGATCCTTCGGCTGACCAGGGACCTCAGGGAGTCGGGATCGAATCTCGTGGTAGAGGAAGACCTTGCCGAGATCTTTTGACGAGGACGAGTCGTGCAACAACTCGAAGTGGCATTTAAGGATGCAGTCAAGATTGAAAAGTTCATCCCTCTCTTTTCCGGATCTGAGATTAGACTTGATTTAGATCTTAGTCCCACCATTCATCGTGCTCTCCCAAATCTACGGTATCTTTCCACGGTTATACAATTATCGCTGCTCGCTGAGATACACAATCGGGAGTACCTCGGAAAAATACTTGGTGATGCGATGACGAAAGGCTCTAAAATGAGGGTACCAGGCTCGTCTCCAGATCCAGGACATGGGGGAATTACCAGTACACTGGCAGCATGCAGCTCACAGACTAGTGCCTTTAACTGGAGTTATTTCGTTCGACAAGTGGAGGTCAAATTAAGACAATCTGTGCCGGCATACCACCATTCGCCTGACTATTTGAAGCTATCACCTTCTCTCCTCCAAGGTGCAATGGATTATTTGTACCTCCTCCAAAGCCTCCCTGATCATCGAAAGATTACTGTGTCGAATGAAATGGGCTCCATCACTCTTACAATCTGGGCGCATTACATCCTGGGACTGACTGTTGCACTCACAGACGCCCCCGGCGGTAATATAATATTTGGGGACGAGAAAGTTTCTCCTCATGTAATCATCACTTGGTCAAAGGAAAACAAAGAATCAGCGGGGGAGCTCTTTTGGCCTATTGAGACAGAGGATGAGGAACCCATAATCCGTCTTCTCGAGCAGAAGTTGGACGTTGTTCTGGTGGAGGTTCGCCCCGAAGAAGGGCGTTTGTTTAATGGTTTCGCAGTTGAAGATCGCCATCCTGTCTTAAGGTATAGCACCGTCTATCTACAGCGGGTATTGAACACCAGTCACATCACCAGCAAAAGCGATCCAATCTACGAGGAATCAGTAAAATTAATCACGGCTCTTGCTATTCACGCCTCCAGACGGCTCGATCGCGACACCAATCTCCAACATCACGCCAAAAGAGCCACTAAAAGTGGACCAACGCCTGGAGTTTCTGTCGAGATCTAGAGGGTATTAAAATCCGCTGGAATGTTATTTGACGGCATCAAGATTGATACTACTGGCGTCGACTCTTATGTGACCTTTTTTTTACGTAAGACGCTAGATGAGACATCCTGTCCCAACAGCTTCGATGCCTTTCTTAGCCGGGTCAAGATTGGTGATTCGGAGTTCTCGCCTGCCAAACGCCTCATTCAACAAGTCAACCACTTAACCTTTCCTGCTTCAGATCATCGGTTCATACACTTCTCCTAAATCCCTTTCCTCCTCCCTCTGCCCCTCCCCTATCCCTTACTCTGGTTTCCTCCCCCACGCCACAAAACTGCATTTCCATATTAGCCTCGTCCCCCCGTATCCTTTCCCCTTTGTCCAGTCTTGGGATCACTTACAATAAACTATACATATGCACATTCCGATTCTTCGCGACTTTGAGTGCATCCGCGCAAATCCGTTTCACCTCCTCCGTTGCCATCCCCAGAAACTTTGTCAGCGCATATAGTGTATACGCCTCCACTCCGGTGTCACACATTAAGAGTGTCATCGCCCCAATCTGCTTCATCTTCTTGTCCTTCGGCCAGGGGCCGATTACTTGCTTAAATGTCGAGACCTGCGAGGCGAGCGTTAGCGAGCTCTGGGTGCCACAACTGAATGAGGACCCCATACGTGGACATCCACAAACCCGGCCTTCTCAAGCATTGCGTGCAGCGATTCCGCCGTCGCCGGGGGCCGCCCTATAGACGCCATGGCTTTGTAGTGAACGAGGTCGTACGCGAGTTTCATAGCGTTGTTGGGGCCGAGACTGTCATCGTCGGAGAATAGCTGACCGCCGAGTTCCCCTAGTTCGATATACCTGCCTGGTTTAATACATCTGGTTGAGTTAGCCAGGGAGCGGGGAGCAGAGGGGAAGAAAGGGAGGACTTGTAGATTTCGGAAAGTAGCTTTGGCCAGTCGCCGATTGATTGGGCGAGGTTGCGGGAGTGGATGAAGTCGAAGGAGTTCTGTGTTGCTGCGTCAGCGGGGTTGCGGGGTAGCAGAAGTCCGGGGGTGGGAGACACACCGGAGCATATGTCCACACCTGTTCCGCATCATCAATCTCAAACTTACAATTCGGCGGACACCACTTCGGCTGTATGGGCGACAGATCCGTGCCTATCACCTCCGCCATGGGGTATTTATCCGCCATATCGATCGCCCATATCCCCGTCCCTGTGCCAATATCGAGGATCTTGTGCGGTTCCGAGACTGGCGCAAGATGCAGCTTCCCGTCGAGGATGTGCAGGAAGATCTCGTGGTGCAGGTCCAGCCGGTCCTTCTCGAGTTCGTCCGTCGGCATCGGGTTCTTATCTTCTCCGAAGTAAGCGTGGTAGCGGCGGCCTGCAGGTTTAGCGGGGATGGGGAGGAATGGGGGGAGGGAAGACCATTGGAAATGATGAACGCGCACACGCTGGAGGTCAGGCTTTGCGTGCTGGTGTCGTAGCCGGAGATGGTGTAGGAGTCGTCTTCGTCGGAGACGAGCTGGATATGTAAGTTTCAAAATCAATGTTTGGGGAGTTGAGACGTACGACGGCAGGATCGACTTCGATTGTGCTTGCGGACATTGACGCTGGAATTGGCGCGGAAGAGCGGTCGACAGTTTAGAGCAAGATTGGTGGGCGGTGCGGGAGACGGTAGATATAGAGCATCGGGACCGGATATCTGTGCGCGGCGTCGATGCACACTCAGGGTGCGTGATTGGTGGACAGATGCCCGGAACCGTACGGGCGGGTGCGGGGCGAGTGATATGTGTGAACAAGCGCGGTACGGATTGAGGAGGCAGCGCAGAAGTGCAGGGGCATATGTCGGCAAGGCAAGTGCCGACTGCACGCAGCCGGGAGGCGCGAGAGAAATCGCTCGTATACAGTCAAGGTTGAAATCGAACCGCAGTGAAGACCATCGCTCGGGTTCGACGAGCAGGTGGTCGAAAATATCCAATCCAAACAACTGCTGGGACAACCAACTGCTGGGGACAACAGCCAACAGTTCCCCCTCCACTCATTACCAGTATCTGCAAGTGCCAGTGCTCGCGTCAATGAGGTCGCAGCCGCAAAAAGAAATAGCTGCTGTGCTCTCGCTCATCGCGATTTCGCCAAACTTACTTTTTGTGAGCAGGAATTTCTCTCACGTTGTGTCACGTCGGGGTTTCGGCACACCTGCATTGATCTGGAGACACGTCTTCCACTTCCAAGTGGCTGCGGTATGAGTCAGCCAGTTTCGTGGGTGCGCCTTCCTCTTTCAGCTTCCGACAATCAATTGCCGCTTAACCTTGGCACCCTGAATATAGACGCGGAGACTACGATGATGGAGGGGAGATCAGACTGAGAGTTGATGTCACGGAGATAGCACTTAACTGGCCATTAGAAAGACTGATCGGATATACTCTGACGGATTACATGATATGATCAAGTGCACATCGAGGTTAACATTAGGACTAAGCATGTAGATAACAGAAACAATCTTACTTAAGTACATATTATGTGGAAGTGCATGAAACTTGACCGGTACCTAGTATACTGTAGTTTCTCCAGGAACTCCAAAATGTTCCTGGTGCCTGTCCGTTCTCTTTTCAACTAACTTGTACAGAGTGACTTCCCATGATCTGGTGGCAGCTTCGAATGTCACCAGTGCACCTCACACTCCATCGCTAGTTTAGAATGTCAACACTCATTAGTATAGATACAGGGATATACCTCGTAATGAAATAAGGAAAATACTGTAGCGATGTGTAGGTAGATTATCAGGAATCAACCATTTCGGCTAACACATCATGGCGATCGCTATTTTCATCATATAACAGGCCGGCGCCCCAAATACATTATGGTACATAACATCTCTTTAACTTGTGAATAATACATCCGCCCAGCTACATCTTCTGCGGTTATAGTGCGTCTTTGCGCAATTACATTCATGCCTTTTCTAACGTCCAGAAAGCCCAGAGAGACAACAGCCTGGGATAGTGAAAGATAATATTTCACAGCAGTTCTCGGAGGAGCAAGACAGATTACCGGCGCGAATTACTCCCGATTATAGATATTAGAACAGTATTGTGTGCTGTCAATATAGATGCTGCTGGGGGCCCAGGCCTTGAATTGTGTCGTGCATGGTGTTGGGCACTGTTATCGTAGGGAACCAAATAGACGGATCAACAAAATTCCGTAGTATCAAAGCCTATGCCCTGGCGGAGAAAAACCCAGGGTCGTGAAATAGAATACAGGATATTACAGCCATTAAATACTTTTTTAGTAGCCCCGACCACTGCACAGATGACAACCTAAAAGCACGGCACAGCAAAGATGGCCACCACACTATATACAACTGAATTCGGGCACAAGCTAGATAATGCCTGGTTCTCTCTCCACCTTGCATCGTTACAGTTCTACGAGGACCATCCATGATCCTGGCATCGCTATTTCTGATCGGTTCAATACGCTACAAACACCCTCAACTGCACTGCAAGGAAGCTCACGAGGGTTGAATACAGCAGCAAGACAACTAGAAACGCGAGAGAAGATCGATCACGTTCTCAATCACAGCCAAAGGTTATCGGTGCCCACGAGGCAAGATAGTCTGGTGTTGAATCCCGAGAATTGAGCGATAGGCTAGTCTGGAGAGGTTACTGAAATCTCGGGAAGAGATACCCCCGGACATTTGATAATGACCTTTAGTTTACTGAAGGTTAAGTCTGACCGATAGGGCAGCAAAAATCTGCTTCGTAATAATATTACCAAGCGCCAAGCGCCAAGACGGCAACGTGCTGCCTTGTGCCAAACCATCGAGTGCTATCGTGTGATTGCGTTTGTATGTAGCGAATGACAAGGTATCTCTCGCTCAGGATCAAGGTTCACACATATCGTTTGTGGCAGCGGCCAATCTACATTCACAGCTACCCAGCAAGCAAAGAAGAAACAACTCGTCTGCTCTATTGGGCAGTTGCTTTTACCACTTTCATATCCACACTGGTCCTTGGTACAGAGAGTATGCTTCATGCCAAGCCTCCACTTCCTTACCGCTTAGCACTGGTAATCTGAAGGTCAAAGTCTCACGCGGAGTGGAGCGCCCAGTGTTACTTTGGTACGAAGATAATTGATTGTATTAGTAAGGTGAGCTAATCTTGGCTTCCATGTACATATCCATGCGAAAGGTACGACTAGCTGTAGACAGCAGTCACGCACAGAGTAGCTTAGGGTATCTACATGCATATATGCAACTGATCATATGGCATATACAGGTCTCAGCCGGATATGAGCCTCGTATGGTCGGAGACGGTGTCTTGTATGGCCAGAGACGGTGTCTTGTATGACCGGAGATGATGATGTCTCGTATGGCCGACGACGGTGATGTCTCGTATGGCCGACGACGGTGATGTTTCGTATGGCCGGAGATGACTGTTGACTCTGATACGGGCTGATAGCATTCAGCCATACTTGTACTCTCATATATATTAGCCTTGTAGCCCTCTTAGATAGGATACAATCAAGCTTCTCTATCTCCACTTTGAACAGATCATTAAGTTCTGTCCATGAGTGATACCTGATGATGCACGGCAACAATAACTAGGATCGCCGGAAATAGCTTGCCCAGTCGGATGATATTGCCAGAAATCAAGGCTAGATCTAATGTTTATAAGTAGAAACGATAATCCTATTAGACCGCCGTTAGGCATCGCCCGCCGTACCAATAATAGCTCGGGCTGTCCTTCGGGTAACTCGGTCCAGGATGCCCTCGGGCCGATAAAGGTGGTATAGTGTATGTTAATAAATTATCCTTCTATATTATTACTATATCTCGTGACAATGTTCTCTTCCAGATTTCGCTGCCTTCATCCGAAAGTAACTAGCTGCAGAGTGCCCCAACATTGGCGACCGTGGGAATAGATATTCTGAAACAGAGGATACTGGACAAAGCATCACGAAAGTTGCGGAATATTTGCAGTCTTCTGATACCGATGGAACCTGGCTATTCAACTTACGGTAATAAGCCCAATAAGTTCCTGTTTGGCGGCTTGCGGTACGTACAAAGGCTTAAAAATTGAAACGCGACAACGCAACGGTCAACACCCCGCTAAAACAGTCAGCCTTGAGGTATCTAGACAACTGCGGAAGAACTGAATTATAATACCTAATATGGAAGAATTCAAGTATATTTATGATCTGGGGTATTGGTTTCAACATAGGTTTGTATTTCCGGATCTTGTATCTCATTTGCATCAGCAAAAGTGCAAATTCACTATAGGTTGCACTACACACAGCACATAAGCTTCCCATGGACTATCCACCACCCCATATCAACTCCATCAATTACAGTCTGATTAAGTGGCATTTGATGCTAAATGGTTTACTTGATGTCGTCTAAATGATTGCGTTCTCATTTCAGATCGCAATTCTGTTGGGCTACTCTCGAGTGGTCGAATTTGGGTTTTTAAAGCAGACTAGATCTGGGAGCATACAGTATACTTGGGAGCTCACAAGGTACAATTGGAAGCGTGGAATTTGAGTGCATGGAGTCGAGTGCACCTGAGAGTATGGATTCAGGCATATCTGGGAGCTTGAAGTCGAGTACATGTGGTTGAAGCACTTGGAAGATAGAGCATCTCACCTAGCGCCATATTGGTAGTGTACTATAGTTATCTAGTCCACGTACAGGTTCATAGTGCCATACATAGTACAGCTGTCAGCTCATGTGCACACTATATCTTAAGCACAGTTGACTGAAACTTTTTTTGGTGGGGTGTTGACTGTTGTCACTGCCGTGATTCAGACAAGGTTGGTGCTGACAAAATTTAGAATCTGACGGCTATTACTGACCGCTTTCGTATAGCCAGACATTAATAATGTTTACAGGTTAGTGACCGTGGAATTCCGGAATACTCACTACTATGGCGTGGTAGTCATGTGATGGTGATAATTTTGGACTTTAACTGCTTGTCATGTTGATTTCTAGTCCGAAATCGCTATCGTGGATATGTACATACAAAGGCGGTGGTTTTCACTGACAGGTTTTGCTATCTGACATACCGACCTGACGCTGACGGATACAAAATTCGCACGGATGGACATCCCATGTTGATTGTTGATGTCTGAACCACAGCTGCCAGTACAATCATTCAAAATGCGTGTTCGGGTTTGTTGGGTGGAATTGGCCGAATGATACCCCATGATAGTAACGAAAAAGTGCCTGGCTCCTCAACTTAACTAACAAGGCGACTGCAAATAACTTTGGGAAGTATTATAAACTTAATTGTTGTGCTTTTATTGGAATTGGTGCGGATTAAAGAACTAGCTGCTGGTGGTAAAGTTATGGTATTGTTTACACCCCGACATAGGAACCCGTGTACCACACTCCAAGACTTACTCTGGCACTGAACAACAGGTCTCTGAAGTAACAGCGCAATAGGATATAGCTGCGTTTCCTCTCGTGCACCACCGAGAATCCCGTTCCTTACACACGCGAAGCTCTGTCACCCGAGACTACTCCGGGGCGGCACCCAGCTAGGGACTTAAACACTAATCATTAGAGCACAAGATTTGTGCTAATTTCCATAGTCTGGACGCCCGGCATTCCCGGGAACTGCATTAATGCAGATCTGAATCCTGAGACATGGGTTGACATTTTCGCATGTCACAGCCACGGCGACATCTTATCAAGACCCGAGATCCCTGCTGTTCGAAGCCAGACTAGAGTATCGATCACAACAGCCGCTAATGCCTCCCACTCATCCCCGACAGTAAAATAATGTTTAGCTATTCAGTTCTTAATTTCGTAACCGTTGACGTTGCTGGTTTTCATCGCGCTTTCACGTCCGTCCTGACAGTACATCCGACTGATAAATAAACCCTTCTGGACGATTTTACTTCCATCCGTATTCATCCCGCATCAGTTTGTCACGATATTGCACTTGTCACTATATAGCGAACTCAACTGTTGGTTTCGCCTATCAGCGACAAAGCACTATTCCACCATGTTAAAAGTAGTAACTGCGCACATAATAAGTGTTCAGCTGCATTCTTCTTCAATCTCAATTTCCCATCTCCCCACCTCAACCCAACCGTTCGAATTTTTATATTCCACCCGTTCACTTGCTTCGAGTCAAGCGACCGCCGATCCCAATCCCGATAAATCCGCGAAGACGCGGACGTTTCGCTTATCGTCCATACCGATCTAAGTTCAAAGAGATGAATTTCTGCTATATCTGGAAGGCCTATCGGGACCTGCTGGCACCAAGGATGGATTGCAAAACATTAAGGTATTGTCGTTAGCGCGAAAAAGACGCAACTGGCAGGTTTGCACTGTTAGCTTCATGATGGAGCTTCCGCCGTATGAGAGATGCTTGCCCAATCGTAGGGTCGAACTTCCTAACAGTATTGCAAGAAATAACTTTGACTTAGCTGATGACACTGACTTCTATGGAATTGTATTATCCCTGTTGAGAATTTAATCTATCGCACCCTAACTCACTTTGCTCTAGACACTGCTTTATTGTCATCCTAGCTAGAAAGGTGCAGTTGAGTTAGTTACTTGCGTTTTCTCCTAGTTAGATAACAACTCTGCAGTCGCAACCGCTAACTCGGTCATTTTCCTTAATTAGCATCGTCGCCGTTTGCGGGGTGGGCGGACATGCATTTTACTTTACATGATGCCGCGTACTACACTCTTCCAAATGCACTCATTAGGCACTCCCAAGTATGCTCCCAAGTACACTCTCAAGATGCTCCCGAGTACACTCCCAAGTACGCTCCCGATTGCACTCGATTACACACTGCCAGCCTGTTTGACTGTGCATTCTCAAGTACGCTCTGAAGGTGCTCTTAAGATGCTCTCAAGTAAGTTCTTAAGACACTCCCAAGTACACTCCCAAGCACGCTCTCAAGATGCTCCCAAGTACGCTCCCAAGTACGCTCCTGATTGCACTCGATTGCACACTCCTAGCATGCTTGGCTTTACGCTCCAAAGCATGCTCCCAACTACTCTTGCAAGGACGTTCCCAGAAGTTCACCTGAGTGTAGGTTATCTAGTGTGCTTGGATGTAGAGGCTGGCAGAGTAGCAGGTACCACGCGCCAGACGGCGTGTGGCGGGCGGCATATGGCGGGCGGGTTATAATCGCCGAAATCATGACGTCGGTTGATATCGTAGTCTGAATCATATCTTTAGCACTCTCACCACAACAGGATCTCACGATGTCTCACGGTCATGGTGTTGACAATTTCAGTTTAGATTGTGCAGGAAAAGTAGACAATTGAATCTGGGGAGAGCAGATCTCCGGCTCCGATTTTCTAGCGGAATCTGCAGCCCGCTTCCCATCCGTTTTGGGGGTATGTGTGCGCATTCGGTCCAGGGTTGATGGTGATGATAGTGATAGTGATGGTGATGGTGATGGCAATGTTAATGGCAATGTTAATGGTGATGGTCCGGAAGCACTTAGACAAGTAGGTTGGCTACATCAACGTCAACGTCAAAGCTTCCACTGAGTTAGAGCCTTCTATTGGCCAAAGATTCCACAAACTAAGAGTTTTCCACCGGCCCAAAGCTTCCGCTGGAAAGCAGCCCAGCGATCTCCGACCGGAAAGCTGGAAAGCTGAAAATATCCCGGCGCATTCAAAGTTCCCCAACGTTTTCAACTAATTTCAGACTTTCGCGCCGGTGAAAGCTTGAAATCGAGTTACGTAAATTCGCGAAGTACCTCATCCAACAACCCTGTCCAATAACCTCATGCACGATGATGTCACTATCCCGCAAACCCCTGGATAAAGTCTCATTTAAATAGTGGTAACTGGGCAGATTGTACAATTCTGACCTTGTCCACGGTCACGGGGTATTTTGGTGGAAATAAGGGCCCATATGCAATGCACTTCTAGACTACGGCACGATTTGCACTTGATAAGAGTCGCGTGTATATACCATGTACGAGTGCGCGAGAGATTCGCCAGCTCCTTTATGTGGTCAGCCTTATACTACTGCTTGTTCCCTGGCGCACATGATTCTTTTACTTGCCTAAGCCCCGGACTGCAAACGGTACAAACGGTTGATAGCAAGGTAAGCGTATCTCGCCCGCTTACTAGTTAAACTAAATGTTATTTGTAAAACCGTATCTCTGATTGCAATACTTGGGGATTTATGTATATACTTACTGTGCATTCGGCAAGGTCGCGGGAAAGCGCTAATCTGTTGCACTTGCCTGGCCGGCGTCAGTTCTGGTCAGATTGATAAGAATGGTCCGTAAATCAACACTTTCCAGACTTTTGTGTCAGCAGAATCACTTCTTTGACGATACTAGCATTAAGAGCCGAAAGTAACAGCTGTCATATGGCGGTCAAGCTTCTATTTACCAGCTAACGTTAATTCCGCGCATCAATTTGATTCATGCGGCTGTAGCCTACATGCTAGCTACCGTATTTCAGGTTTGTTGAGTTGGGATTTCATGCAATGTACGTGGGATTGCAGTTGCGTTAGTACTTATATGTGCTTTTTTGTAAAAATTACAGTTGTGCACATGTGCACAACTGGTGTCGATGCAGCAACTCGAATACAACATAAATTTCCAGAAGCCCGCCTTGACTGAACGGAGGGATTGAACCACTTGTAATTTGTGTGCGGAACATCAAATACTATGCATTAGTTTGTTGCGTTAGTAGCTCTCCGAGTTCGACTCCGCGAAAACAATGATGGTGATAACTCAATTCTGCAGCGGCATTCAAAACTGATTCACGGCGTGGAAATATTTACCCGTAATGGATGCCCAGTTTGCATGTGTGCACCGCGTAACTGCTGAACCAAGGCCATCGTAAGGTTGATTAGAACTATGCATATTTAATGTATAACATGTTAGTTGCCAAAAAAATAAAAAATAGCATGGACTAAACTGACCGCGTACTTGAGGCTGAGAGAATTGTTCCACAAATTGGTTCTTGGCCAGTTTAACGAGCGGTATGTGATTGGCTTTCCTGATCCGAACAGCGTCACAGAATCGATGGAATGAGGGGTTCTGGAGTGGAATATGCGTGCGGGTTCCTTTAGCGACTTATTAGGTAACATCTACAAACCCCGCTGCAGAGTGGCTAAACTGGTCATTTAGCAGGATTAAAGACTTTGGTCATGTTCGCCCTTCTATACATCTACGGCAGGTACAACTTCGCCTTCCATAGCTCACGCACCCTGAAGCAGACCTCCCAACGGTGGAAACCAGTTGGGTTTCCGCGGGGAAACTGCACTGCACCAACTACTTAATTGTTCAAACTGCACTGCATGCTAAACCAGCGCAATGAACTGGTTGACAACTGGTTCAACTGTATATATTTGGTTCAACTATCTTAACTGGTTCGAACCAGTGTACAGTACTGCCATGAATTTTTCTTCGCCAGCTCTAACCCTTGCCCACCCTGTACATAGCACATTACTTGCAAACATATCTTCCTTACTCAAGGAAAGCCATGAAAATCCTGAAACTTGGGTGAAAATTTTGAGATTCCACAGAGAAACAATTGTGAACATACATTACAAATCGACCAGTGGTTATGCAAGTGGCGAGTGACTAACTATACATGAGTCTACATTGTGACTCAGATCATTAGAAACCCCTCTCCAGTCCATTCTAACAGCTTTGCTGGTCATCTGGAAACTCGTAGACCTTTCGGCCAAAATCCTGTGTCAACAAGAAGTGGAATGGGTAATGAGTGGCAAACTAACTAACCAGCAGTGAACCAGTGGATTTTGAACTTACAAACTGCATTGCACTGCACTGTGAGCCTCCACCAACTGCACTGCACTGCCAAGAACTAACTACATACCGCACTGGTTAACTCTTTACAAGCAGTGCACTGGTTCAACCGTTGGGAGGTCTGCTTCTTCGGTATCCTGTTTTCAACACTCGTCACTCACGCAAACTGCAACTATCAAAACCTATAACTCCTGCCCGCCCCAACACCCAACACCTCACACAGACCGGTGCATCATCCATACGTGGTATCCGTCGGCTAACAGCAAAAAAACAAATGTCCAACACGACTACCATACACGAACTCCCATCCCGTCGTTTCCACCCTCATAGTCCCACTACTTACGACCTCAGCCCTCCATAGTTGCTCTCGTCAACGTCTCCGTCGCTGGTGCAAAACCTGGTCAGCAATGCTATCCTAAGAAACAATAGAATGAGGACATTGAGCTGACAAATTAGTTCTAGATTCCTATATGAATATACACAACCCAAATGAGAGGGTCGCCAATTCTATTTTTCCCGGTTTCTTCGGTTTCAATCAGACGTGCATTTCTAGCTTCCCTTGTCATGCCAGTCCCAGCTCGCCCGCCACAGAGTTTCAGTACGGCATTGTGGAGACCTAGTGAAACCGACTCATCGCTCATACCATCCTTTATCATTGTTTCGTAAACATCCTTAGCGGCGTCAACACAGTGCTTATCAGATACTCCCCACAGCGATCCGATGGCATGCCAAAACCCCGCAAGCTGACAGGCGCCCATCAAATGGCTACCTTCATCAAGCAGTTTAGTGTCTTTAGTGTCTCCTGTTGAACAAGCGGAGAGGTATGCGAGAAGAGGTAGATTTCGGTGGAACTTCATAACGACCGAATCTTTGACTGCCAATGGGTTAGTTTGCCAATTGGCCGTAAGCAAGGTGCTCATTGATGGGTCGGCATGGTGCGATAGGCCATGACCGGCAAAATGAAAGACCAAACAGCCACTCAATGCGGTTAAGACCTCTTCTTTACGTGGCTCATGCAGTGTCACCCTTGGAATTGCAGCAGGAAGAAGACTGCTTAATTACATCATCTCCTTTTCGGCGAATGCAAGCTTAGAATTCTCCGGCGTTGTGCCCATTGAAATAAGTACCGTTTTACCGGAAGCTTGACATCGACTCCCGTTGGGCTCTGTTGCGACGCGCATAGAGCAGTGCTTTGATTGATGGGCTGTATGAAGATATAACTCGATCGAGCACGGTCCGGGAGCTTGGTTCACAATGATATCCAGCTGCATGAATTGGTAAGAGGCAGAGCGGACCTGTCGGAATACTCCCCATGTACATAGATTGATAGGGACAGTATTTCACCGTAAACGCATTCAAGATCAGATAAGATTAGTCTTATCTCAGGTGTGGCCGAATACCGGTACCCCACCAACCTTGATATCATCCCAGCCAGCAACAACCGTTGATCCCGGGTAAATTCGACGGCACACGCATTACCTCAGAGGCTTCCGAAGTCTGGCGTTGTATCTTCGGGTCGTTCGATTGCAGCCTTTGATAAGTTTCGCAAATTGATGAAATTTCACATTACCATACCATCTTAATAGCTATCCGCATTCAAAATAGCTCTTTGTGTAGCGACCCTTTGTTCCTCGAATTACACGCTTGTCACTACTTATAGCTTCTGGTTTCGGCTACCCACCTTCCCTAGTAGGTGACATGTGCTGAATGAACCTGACGGAGCCCACGGAGTGGGGAGTGGAGTAGCGAGTGGCAACGAGCGAGATATCGTGTAGGTACCTGCGACTCCGAGAGACCGCTCTAGACCTCCTTCTGGACACCTATGAATACGCCAAAAAATAATAAATAGACATTCTTCTCTGACAATAGTCCCACAACCACCGAACATAGCGTCTTTGACATTATATGCAAGATATTCTTCACTAATTTTCATATCCCACATATGACGGCTAGCTCGCACGCTAATGCAAAGCCTGTGAGCTTGGACTTCAAACTGCCGGGCTGCCATGGCCTTCCACATCCCTCGGCCCGGAAAACCCGGGAAAGTCCTCGGTCTGCAGCACTGGTCTACCCGCTCGGAACAGGGTACAGTCACTGACTGTATACGCAGACCGGACTTAGGGAAGACAGTGTTCCTAAGCGGCCGGCCTGCATATATTTGAAGCCTGCCTCGAGGTCTGCAGAAGCCTGGGCCGGCCTGCCTATATCTTTGAGGCCTGCAGAAGCCTGTATATACCTTCGATGCCTGCATAAGACTTGGTGGCCTGCAGGCTATCTGGCGGCCGGCCAGGCTTCAATTTCCAGGCCTGCACTAGCGAAGATTAGACCTGGCCACTTAGGAACACTGAACTCCTCTAAGGTTTGTTTGCTTACTTTATTGTATGCATGTGTGGATGCCACTGATCTCGAAGCAGCTTAATAGTGGTGTTAAACAAAAGAAGGCAGATGCTCTGTTGTACCAATATGGACTTCCCATCTATATTCCTGATATCACTACCGGTAAGACCCATCTTTGGACTATCTACCTCACGTCACTGTGCGTCACTCGGTCTACCTCCAACATGTATTGTTTCAATTGTAAATCGGAAGAAGTCTATTAAACTATCTAAGGGAGAATCCATGTCTTTATATACAAGAGAGCCTGGAGCTCCGTTGAAGTCTATGGAAGTCTATGGATTAAAAATACGAGTGGCGAAGCTGGTCTAGTCTGCTGCCAAATGATGAATTGCCGGTATCCAGGACCACGCTTTAATCAAGAAGAATTGAAAGAGCAGCCTTCCGCCGTTACCCACTTTCTGTATTTCTCCACTGCAGCATAGGAAGATTCCTACTGTGTAGGCGAGGCACTAGAGGAAATAGGCTACCACCATGTAACCCGTTCTGGATCGGAGGTTTCCAGGGTGTAACACATCCGAACAGAACCGCAGTACCGAAAATAAGCGAAGGAGCCAAGTGCTGATACTAATTTAACCAGTAACACTAACATAGACCAGACTAGCTTTAAGATACTTCGACTTTCCCCCTGCCTACCACATGCCTGTAGATCAAGATCGAAACCGGAGCGAGAGTATCTAATCCTTACTCCCTGACCGGAAATTCTATCATACGTTTTGACTACAAAAAGATATTGCAAAAGTGATACTTCTGCTTCCAGCATAGAAGACTCCAGCCAACAGTAGTTGACTACCAATTCAGCTGGGCTTTGTTTTTCACCATTTAATATTCATGGAATAGGGGAGGGGTACAGCTGTTGTAACAAGGCTTTCGTATTCGCCCTGCGCCGAAAGGTTGCAAGCTTGGCACAAAACCTATAGAAGTACGCAGAAGTCAGGGATGAAGGAATTGGAGCTGTAGAAAATGGTCGCGTGTTTCCTTTTCTTCTTCTATTTTGCAACGTTTTGCGGCTGTAAGGGTTCTAGAAATAAACGTTCCGCCTAAGACACTATCTTGCAGCTCGCGTACTTAGTGTTACACCATAACCATCATTTAGCGAATTCACCATTGTCCGCGTCGGTTGCATAATTCCTTGTGGAATGGAAGTTTCTTCTGCTTTTCCGTACTAACCGCTTTATCCGTCGGAAAATCCTCGAAATTATAATTCCAGCCGAAGGGTAGGTACATGTACTTTCACATTTAGTCAAGTACATAGAACGGTTGGAACAATAAGATCAGATGTTCTGAATTATTCAAAGGGATGTTGTCAGCCGCAGTATTGGTGCTTTACCGAATCCGGAGCAGTTGTACTGCCTTTGGCGAGACTTAGAAGATGACTGCGGGATCAAATGTTATCAACAGAAGCTATCCCGTGGAAGGCTTGAGTGTTTGCCATGCAATGCAGTCTGCATGAAGGGAATGTTTCAAGGTTGTGTAATTAGGGGTTCAGCCGTTCCAACAACATCATGCAGCCAACAAAAGCCGGAACTTGGCTGCATAGCCTTACATGACTCGCTCCGCGGTCTATCACCCACGCATGCCATGTTTTCATGAGCCATGAGTGGGGGAATACAGATACACAGAGCGAAGAGGAGAAAGAACTACAAGGGTCCAGATTCGGAGTGGAAACTTCCTCCAGAAGCCATTGCCCAAAGGAAAGAAGGTTGTAAATTAGATAGACTGAGACGGAGAAATTTAAATTGGAATACCCTTAACCCTTTAGAGCTGTGCATACTAGTCTGAAGTTTCGAAGTTTCTGTGGGCATATCATGGGCATTGGTGGAATACTACAACACCATTACAATGTCGGCGACATTAAAGTTAATCTGTTTAGAGCACCCAGACTGTAGCTGCACGCCAAGTAACACCTCAATATTGGCAAACTGCAAGGCGGATTGGCATTTACATAATTCGATGCATGATTTGGTGCGCACAAAAGAAACTATTCCTTCCGCAGGAGATCTAGGTGTGACCTATTTAGGAGTAATTATCTAGTAGCTTATTCATAATAGTAGGTATCTATAGCCTTCGTTAGCGGACCTAAGTACCCCGTTCCAAAGAGCTGTCCCGCTCATTGAAAGGTTTAAAAACTTTGGCATAACCTTCTGGTACCAGTACGACACGTACATATATTTTCACAACATCATATCGAATGATAAGCACATCTCGACATGACATGGCTCTACATTGTCCTAGCGGCTCTTGGCCTTCTTTCGGGATTGTGTTTCGGCGGACAAGATGACTGGCCTATACTCACGCCCGATATGGTTCCAAAAGACGTCCCAAGTTACTCTATCGTTGACAGCTATTGCTGGCTGTTAGCACATACATCAGGGCTAATCAGAACCGACGGAAATTATCATCTGGTAGTGGATGGGGGAATGGCGAAATATAAGCTCAACCTGCCGGAGAACGGGACTGTTGGTGTGCCAGACCTAAACGGCTATACAGTGTCCGTAGACCTGTCGAAAGATTTCGATGTTGCCAGCCCCACCTTGAGGATATTGCACACAAAGAAACCACCAAATACCACAGAGCATGGGAAGCCCATAGACGCCCCTGTTGTCAACCGCGGTGGGATGTGGGTAACTGACACAGATGTTATACTTGTCGGAGGACACTTCAACAATGACACCCTGTTTGACCACTCAGTATGGCATGTAGACAAGGCGGACATCCCAGAGCCAACCTTGTGGCGGTTCAAAAACGCAAAGGAGGAAGGAAATTGGAAAGAGGAACAGTACACTGTGGAGAAGGATAATGTAATTGTCCGAACTGTTTCAGGTGCCGCGACGTGTGGCAATGATGCATGCTATTGGCTTGGGTAATTTTTCCTGTGTTGTTAACATCTACCGGTGCACCTGTTAATCGTATCTGGATTGCTATAGAGGTTACATCAGCACACGAACATCTGCCACAACCCCCTACAATCAGAGCACCGCCCAGCGGGGTATGCTTGTGTACGACCTCGGTAGCAAAACACTTCGGAATGAATCAATTCACGGCTACGGTAAACCTGACGAGGGGTATCAGTTCGGCACGCTTCACCACATTCCTAGCAATGATGGAAAGGGGCTCCTTATTTCTCTAATGGCGGAAAAGCAACCAATAAGTCGGCCGCAGGCGGATGATGATGATCTAGTCGGAGAGGGAGTAAGAATTTCTCAAGCATACCACTGACATTTATTGCCGCTGACCAGGGCGGCTGTGCATAGGTATCATTAAGACACGTCATGTTGTACGACATTGAAAACCGCACCTGGTATAACCAGACCACGGCGGCAAAAGGCTTCGAGGAACCTCCAACAAGGACTCGGTTTTGCACAGTCTTAGTGAACGACACGGAACGGAACACCTGGGAGTAAGATCCCGCCCCATCCAGAACTATCTTTGCATTATACATGACTGACCAAAATTTCAGTCTGTGGTTGTACGGCGGAAAATCCGTTGACAACCCCTCAGAGGGTGTGAATGATATATTCGTGCTCTCAATGCCCTCGTTTATCTGGGTTCGGATCGAGCCAGAAGGCACAGCTCTTGGACAAGAGCAACTGCGCTCCCATACCTGCCACGCAGTGGGGAGTCAGCTGGTAATAGTCGGCGGGGGATGGCCTAAAGACAACAACTGGCAAGTAGACCCTAGAGGAGAGTGTACTGGGAGCCTTATCAACGTGCTGAATATGAATGAACCGGATGGAGTGAGTCCACGAGATTGTTTTGGAAGTGGACTGTATTTCTGACTGGATCCAGATGCTTAAAAAGCGGTTTCTTGCGAATTCGCCGCCGTACCAGCAACACCAGAAGATTAAAAAGGAGGTCGGCGACGCAAGAGAACCGAGTGATGGTTGGGCAGACCCGCGCATCATCGAGATCTGGCCTAAAGGTTCTAAACCACCTCCCTCAAAAGCAGCAATCATCGGAGCAGTGGTCGGCGTTGTGGTTGTTATTGCTTTATTGTTAGTTTTGTTCTTAATTTTGAGAAAAAGACGGCCAGAGGGCCAGCCACTTCCGGTTAAGCCAGCGGACCAAACATCTCGGGTTGAGCTAGATGCTACGGATGAGGTGGCAGCCACCCAATCAGTCGGGGGAGAAAAAAAATATTGATCTTGCGATGATCATATGCGAGACAATTCGGTCAAACGTGTACATTGAAAGGAAATATATATTTTATATGGTTGATTGTTTATTTTACGAGTGTGCGGAATTGGAGCTCTAATGACATATAATAATATAACATTGGGCTTTACTGATCGAACGTAATTCAGCCGGGAGCAAACTTGCCGAGAACACTTCCGGCGGTTAACTTGCTTCAGGGGTCCCGGGACACTCCGGCATCCCTGGAAACGAAGAGGCGGACCGTCAGGCAAACCTGGCCCGAGACGCCAGCGGAGACACGGTGATAGAGCGGCCATACACCTCGACCTCGAATAGAGCTAGACGAATCTCCGAGGGAAGGTCAGCAGCCAAGGCAAAGTGGGAGGCCGACAAGTGCAGCAAGCACTTCAGCTACAGACTCAAGGGCAAGACGGGGACCAAGAGACCTGTT
>Ga0307512_10002576_pt1 | contig 22572 bp, 29 predicted proteins | sample 14_EM_MG_FD_200267 | JGI IMG/M metagenome (GOLD analysis project Ga0307512, IMG submission 200267) | Populus trichocarpa ectomycorrhiza microbial communities from riparian zone in the Pacific Northwest, United States - 14_EM | ecosystem: Host-associated > Plants > Roots > Unclassified | place...
TGCCCGCCGTAAACGTTTCGAACGCATACATCTGCTTGAAGACCGCGAAATTGCGTTCATAGCAACCCTTGACAGCTAGGAAGGTCTTGCGACCCCCGAATGCATCCAATGCGCACTATGACAACATGAGATGAGGTAAAGGGCATGGACCTCTGCATCGGCGACCCACATCTCGGAAACACGTGTTCTTCTTGGTCCGTAGGGCATCGAAATGTTCGTCTTCGTTGGGCCCCATGAGCCAGTTGAACAGCTTCGTTTTTTCTTCGTCCGTCCAGTGTCTTGCCCCACTGGCACCGCCGTCCTCATCGACGTCGGAATCGTCCGGCTCATCTTCGTAAACATCGGATCTTCGCTTCGTCCCGGCACCTTGAGTATATTGCGATTCGAGTTGTTTGCACTTGGTCGAGGAGGCCGTGGGTTGGCGATCGACGGCCTGCACGGGCATCTCATGGGGTGTGGTGTAGAACGACATGTGATCTGTATGATGGGGTGCCCCCGCATGGTCAGAGGTGATGATATGGGGGCCGGGGTAGTGACTGTGGTAATGAGAGCGAGAATCGAGGCCAACTTGGGAGGTGTGAGGGTCTAGCGCTTGGTCCAAAGACTGCTAGGGTCGGATATAAATGACTTCGGTGATAGTGGGGATTCGCTCACCTGTCCATCGGGATCTACGTGACCATGGTCGACGGCGTTGTCTGGGGGGGAGGAGTGGCTGGAGGGAGATAAAGGTGAGAAAGCGGGGGTATATAAGTGACGGGAGATCGGAAGAGATTTTGCCTTTGACCTTGAGCAGGCGTTCCCGTGGCGAGGACGAGCTCGAGGAATGGATTGAACCACGCCACGAGCGAGTTGACGACTTGCATCAGTAAATTAGGAAAAATCTTACGAGGCAGCGCGGCGGGAATTAGATTGGATGCAAGCTTATGTTATCCTCGCGATTACGGCCTTGAACCGGGCCGGGATCAGCGACCTCGCCGAGGACTGTCATCGTCCCAATCACCAATCAAGACATGCGGACATGTGTATCAAACTCATGCAAGGAGGGGTTCGGAAGCGCTCGCCATTTGTGAGATCCGAAAATGCTGCAAATGACGGCCACAAATCTAAAACACAATCACTCGCTCTCGCACGGAAGAAATCGTAGATGCAAGGAACTCGATGGGTGGAGGGATGACCTGTATTATAAAAGGCGAAGCACAGGTGACCAACTCACGGTGGATGGGCCTTAGCATTCATCTCCGAGACTCCTCGCTCGCAGAAAGAACGGCCGCGTCAGTGGGAGGTGCAGCCCACACAAGAATCCTCGCACCCGAGCGCATGCAAGGTCGCATTCGTTGTGGTCACTACCTCTCCTCTCGCAATGCACACAACGCATCGTGCAGCGCCAGTGGGATATGACCAGTGGGACGGCAGGAGCGAGGCATGCTGGAAGCGCCGGGGGCGTGCGCCTCCGCTTCTTGGATGGCGGTGGAGCTTCCGCTGATATTACTGCAGCAGGTTGAACTTTTCTTCTGGAGGAGAACATTTTTCCTGTTCATTCTCGGAGTCGGAAGATTCACCGTAAAGGACGAGGATGGCGGTGCGCGCTGGTCATGGCACGGGCGAAAGACCGAACGGGCCGGTTGCGCTAAGCCCCGGATCGGGCTAGCGGGCCCGGGCGCTTCTTTGGTTTAACAGACTTTGACTCGGAAACAATAGCTTTGCTGCATGGCCGGTAAGTGTCAAAGTGCTAGTGAAGATATTCGTTGTACTTGGGCCTTTGCTGCTACAATGTCAATGCGCTGGGGGTACTCAGCATTGCTACATTGTGGTGACTCGGACAATGGTATGATACCAAGCAATGTTGACGCTTGGTCAACGGCTCATGATAGTTGTTTATTCCACTAGCGACCACCACCACAGCTTTGAGCTTTCCCCCTTGTTTCTATAACGATCCGTTGCATGCGCCTGAATGTCGTGACAATTACGGTATTCGCGTTCACCACTTTTGTTCTCTCGTTTGTAGGCTTGGCATCCTCATGTCCTCCCTCTGACTCGCGTCAGTAAGGGGTGCAGCCCGCGGACGTCGGCCACGGTGCACGAAACGATGCACGTCAGCGTATCGCGCAGCGCAAGCGGGAGGAAGGCGTATGCGGTCCATTGTCGTCGACGTGCGGTATCGTGCACATGCGGTCTTCGTGTTTCGACGGGTCATTCATATACTGGGAGCGTCCAAAGCTTCGGTGGCGGCACTGCTTCTGCTGCAGTTGCCGCAGCAGGCTTTGGTTTCTTCGGGAGGACATGTTTCCTGGTTATTCTCTGAATCGAAGACAATGATGGCGGTACGCGTTCGATTCATTCATCGTACTCGACCGAGACCGAGAAGTCCGCGCTGACCATACCATGGCACGTGCGACAGACCGAGCGGGCCGGGGTCGCTAATCCCGGATCGGCTAGCGGGCGTTTCTTTGGTTCTGCGGGCCCTTGCTGTGCGCGATTTTCACCCAGAAACAATAGCTTTGGCTGTATAGCGGATATTAACGTGCCACTGAGCGTATTCGTCGTACTTGGGCCCTGTGCTGCCACGGGGTCAATGCGCTGGGCACTGCATTGTGGTGAGTCTTATAGTGGTATGCCTCACTGGCAAGTGTGGTTGATGCTGGGTCTACAGCTGAGCCCGCAAATAATAGCTTGAGTTGTTCACGTTGCTGGCAGCCGCCATAACAGCCCTCGGGCGGCCCTTCCCCCTGTTCCTATGACACTGTGGACTTTGGTCCCTTGCATGCGCATGAATATCCTGACAATTACACTGGTCCACTTTTGTTCACTCATTTGAGGGCTTGGTTGGCCGTCGCTGTGGGGGGAATGGACAAGGCAGTGCGCATGTATGGACGTGTGTCACAGATGGATAAATACTGCCAGTAAATGAGTCACCATCGAACACCCCCACATCGCCGCCACTGCTCGTACTACAAGCATTCGATGTCATCTCAATCTCAGAATAGCAACACGCCCTCTGACGTCATCCCGAAGCCCTCCGATTCTCTTCCTGCAATTCATCAGAACGGGGCCAAACGTGAGAGAGTATTCGAGGAATTGGACGCCCTGAGGGACTGTAAGTAGCCGGAATCGAGTCTTTCGTGATAAAAGCGTATTTTATCATCTAACGTAACCTCCACTCTCCCCCGCAGCATTCCTCGAGTGGCCGACCGTAGAGGGTTTGGAAGCGTTCGTTGAGAAGAAGGCCGAGTTCAACGGTTTGATTGACGAGGTCCTCGGGCATTTGGAAGTCTTCACTAGCGAGCACATCGCCTACGTTGGTGCGTTGCAAAAACGCGTTGATGCAGCTGAGGGACGTCGCATCCAAGAATTCCATCGCGCCCTCGAGAACATGTCTCCGGCCGAGGCCGAGGCCGCTCGGCAGGCCGAACGAGAGCGTATATTGGGTCGTGAGAAGAAGCGTGAGATGATAGTTGCGGAATTGGATGCTAAGATCGCTCGTGAATTGGCTCGTGTTCGAGAAAGGTATCCGCAGTATTACACATAGGACATTCCTGACCATGGTTACGCACAATCATGTTATCATGTACTACACGCAAGCGTCCATTTTCATCCATGTCCATAAGCTAATGTACCTAGAAAACACTATACTCGGCAAGAACTCAACATCAACTCTAGCTGAGCAACTTGGTCTTTCAGAACGTTGACTTTAGTTTCCGCTACTTTAGCTCTATGTTGGGAATCAACGTAATCCTTACGCTGCTCCACTAGGTCCTCAACAGCTTTCAGAACTACGAAAAACAAAACATTCAACATCTCGGACTAGGATAACACACAAACACTCACTGCGATTGGCGAGGGTATTCTTTGGCAACAAGTCGATGTTGAGCAACCCACATATACTCGCGAAATCCTGAGTGTTGGTCGAGCGCTCACCGCGCTTGCGTAATTTGTCTCTCTCCTTTTTAGCTCGGAGCTTCTCTCCGTATGTCCGAGACGCTTCCTGCATGGTCGGACTTTGTTCCTGGGCTGCCAACAGGCCGGGTCCTGCATCCAGCATTTGTTCGGAAGAAGAGGCCATGCCGGTGTTGAAACGCTCGAGCCCAGGTGGCTCGTTAATCCCGGCATCCAATGAAAACCCAGGACCACCGACTGTTGTAGACGAGGACCCCGGATGATCATAGGGATCATGGCCTCTCTGAACATGTTGAGGTGTCGGCGGTAAGTTAGGCTGGCCGTATTGGGGATGCGGTTCCGCGGAGATAGGAGAAAAGGGGAGATGATCATTCAAAAATAGATTATATCTCTGCGCAGCGTCGTCGGTGTTGGCGTCATTGCTGTTGAAAAAGGCTTCGTCGGGGGCTTGATCAACTGGAAGTAAGAGTTCGGCAGCCTGAGAACCGGTGAAGACATCGCGGGCGTACGAGGTCCGTTCGATCGCAGATGCACACCCTGTAGATGGACATATATAACTAAGCCATACCTTCAAAGCGACCGGGACAACTGCTCCTAGCTAGTGCAGAACCAGTGACTTGCTGAGGTAAATGCTGATAAAATGCGTGGGGGTCCAGGAGATCGGGAATGGGGGAAGGTGGGTTTTCTAATCCTGCCTGTGCGTGTCAGGGCTAGGACTGCATTCGAGACGTAATGGCTCACCAAGAAATTTGGAATCAGGATTGGCTAGTGCTTCATCGTGATCAGGTCGAAGGGTTGAATCCTGGAGTATCGATGGTTCTGGAGTCTGGTATGCATCCATGGGTAATTCGAGTAATTTCTTGCCATCGGAAAACTCAGAGGGATACTTATACTGATGAAGAAAAAAAGACACAAGGTACATCGGCAACTTGTGCAGGACGACTTGGAACAAAAGACATCAGAGGCCCTAACAACCGAGACCAAGAAAGAGCTTTCTAGGAACCGGGGTAAGGTTAAGTGTACAGCTGACAGCTTTCAGCGTCCCTATGCTGTGTCTGGTCTTTGTTCGCGAGTAACCTATCAATATACAGTCTGACTTTTTACCTTTGTTTAAGACATTCATGGCCCATGACGTCGCCGTAGTGGTATTGTGGCCAAGAACAAGGACCGTTGAGGGAGCAATGACGTATGTGTAGGCCAAGGGGTTTGAATGATCAATAAAGAGGAGACGCAAAACAATATATATGCGCAAGTGGAGGACATGTAGCTGGTCAGGCAATTGGTGTTGTTGAAGGAGATTTCGGAGCCACACGCTGAGTCGGAAATGATGACGCGGGGATCAAACCCGCCGGTAGACCATTCTCGGCTTGAAGCTTGAAGTGTTGATTACGTGACAGCTCACATCACCCTTCACTTGGGCAACGCGAAAGGCCTAGGTCAACGGCCAACACACTCACAACGCTTTCGTTTTGAGACATTTTCCGCTTTGTGCGCAACTGATCGAACACAGACAAGAACCGTGACCGATCCACTTGAATGATGTGACCAGGTTCAAGGTTGTAGGAAGGGTAAACCACCCATTGTCCGTCTCCGGGAAGTAGGCCATCATGGCACGTCCATGCTATACATGCAATGGCTTGTTCTGCTCGCCGATCGGGTCCTAATTGTTTGCGGATGACATAACAAGCCGTGAGGCCGTGCTCCGTATCTAAGGTGGACTACCAGTGGCAGTTTTTCGCATTTTCGATGGGGACGTCTCTGTCATAACTTAACAGGCGCGCGCCTAGTTTATATATCCAATATGTGTTAGGTGCAGTCGAAATTTACAGAGGCTCGGAGTCCCTTGAAGAGATTCGACGCGAAGCGATTCATTTCTTGCATTTGAAATGTCTTCTTTTGCGGACTGGGTTTTGCAAAGCTGAGGCTCCAGGGGTTACAGTACCGGCTACCACTTGTACGAGACCCGATCTGCTCGCCTCCGTCGCTATATTTGTGATGTCTTAACGCCAGGTCTAAGTTGCTTGGGAACATACTTTCGGCCCCACCCGGAGAGGAAATCTCATAAGGTGCAACAATGTCATATTGACCTTCCCTCACCCCATGAATGCGCGCCCTTTGTCCTCTAAAAGCACATGCTTTCGTGATAGTGCCAACAAACAGATGTGCCCCGAGGCCTGAGTGGTCTCTATTTGTTTATCTTTGTGATGCGCCACATGTGTTTCATTCTTACGTGGCACCAGACAGCCGTGCTCGCTTTGGGCTCCATCATTAAAGGGGAATTCAGGTGAACGTGCAAGGCAGTTGCGAGGGAACTGTCAGTCCTCATGGCATTCGCGTTTCCATTCAAGTCAAATCAGGAATTGAGCACACGAGGCTCTTTTGTGCGTGCCAGGTAAACTTTTCGTTATGAGCCCTCCATTCCCCTCGACAACAGTTAGAACAAATGCTATCCCGGTGTAACTACGTTGACGCACCACCGTGCAATTGACTTCCCTAGCCCGGAGCCCGGTGCTTATCTTACGAAATTGAGACGTATAGCAGAGGTGTGATGGGATAGGTTTGGGATGTAGAGTATCAGCGATTCGTAGCTATCGGTGTCTGTGGTCGTGCCCTATGGCGCCGGAAGCTCGTAGAACATTGTCGCATCAGAATGCCCTTCAGGCCTCCATGCATTGGCATCGGCTGTATTCAGAAAGTTGCGAAAGGAACATAGACGTGACCTCTCTGTCCGAGTCTGTGCTCCATGGATCGACTTTGGTGTGTGTGGCGACAGTGTCTCGGTCCGAGAATCTGTCCAATTTCTTCTTCGAGAGGGTTTCCATAGTCCGTCTACATCACAGCCCCACAACCTTCTCCGAGGAGTTCTGAAATCTGGGTAGCGGTCTTCTTGTGTTCCGAGCCAAGTCCTGAACCTGAGCCTGGACAGTATCACAGTAAGCCTAGAGAAACGCGCATAAACAGAAATTCGAACTGGGTGTGGGAGAGGAAATACGGGCCATGTGTTGTACTCACCAAAACCTGACACGGCTTGGGACGATTCGCGAATGCCAAATTTTACCACCAATATCAAGATCGTCTTGAATCCCGGCTGGCTGGCGCAGCATCTGCACTCTCCCGTGATTTGAGATGTCTTTGGAGGGGGATAGTGAATGTCGCTGGAGGGTTCGGCCGGTGTGAGTCAAATGCAACGTGGGAAACAGAATGGGCATTGGCATGAGCACTGAGGTACTGGAGTATGGTATGGGTCACGGAGTATCCATTCATTCTTCCTTCCAAACACTGAGACGAATTGTTGTCATTCTTCATGCGCATCGATGCCCTACTCTGTAAAAACATGTCTGGATCGCTTGTGCCCGTCTTTCCAACACTATACGAGGATGTAATTCTGCTCATCTCGGTTCGCAGCAAGGAACGAAAGCTCGGCTCAGCTGCCGCCCGTCTCCATTTGCGATGGTCTACTCAATGTTTTTTCTTTCAGCGACGTCGGACACAAGGTCCCACACATGGTGGGTGGCCATCGTGTAACACTAACGTACAATCTCTACCTTGACGACGGCGGTCGAGCCTACGGGAAAGACCTGGCCTTGGAAAGTAGCGCTGCCAAACCCCCTACAAGGAGGAAACGAGCTTGTTTTCAACTTTCGAGAAGTTCTTCAGGAATCTAGTTCCTCCGGGAGGCGGCATTGTCAGGTGCGGGTTGCGGTACGAGTACCGACCTCCATATAAAGAAAGGCTCTGTTATGTTCGACATGCATGAGACCAGAAAATGCTGCGAATGACGGCACGAACATGGAACACACGCAAACACATCTTCGCACAGGAATCCGTTAGGGACGCGAAGAGCTCGATGGACAGATGGACGAGGCGTAGACTGCGAAGTACGGAAAACGGACTCACAAAGGATGGGCCTTGGTAGTGTCCCTCTCACAGCGCGTTTCATCTCCTCCCTCTAACCCGTGCGGAGAAAAAACGACCGCATCAGCGACACATGCAACGCGCATGGACGCCACCAATCCCATCTCCGCGCAAGTCCTGACTCCTCGCGCGTGAATGTTCACGTTCATGGCGGCCACTATCTCTTGTCTTGCGATATCCAGGACGCACCCGACGACGCGCCCGAGGATGTCGCGTGGCGCAAGTAGGACGTATACGGCCTATTGTCCGTCGACGCGCGACGTCGTGCTCGTATGGTATTGGCGCTTCGACAGGTCACCGAGCGGGACGACAGGCGCGGGGCGTGGTGGGAGCGCGGGGAGTTTGCGCTTTTACGCTTTTTGGGCGGCGGCGGTGGAGCTGCTGGTGCTGCCGCAGCAGGTGGGGCTGTTTCTTTGGGAGGAGGGCCTGTTCCCTGTTCGTTCTCGGATTTACAGAGACGAGGGTGGGAATTCACGTTCATTTCATTTACTGAAAGCTCGCGTTTGAGTCGGAGTCGAACAGAGGCTGACGCTGACGTGCTGACGGGTCTGGTGAGTGACCAGGCGCGCCGGTTGCCGTGACCGAACGAACCGGGCGCTTCTTCGGCCCTCGCACGACTTTGACTTGGAAACAATAGCTTCAGCTGCACGGCAAACGTGCTTCGTCGTACTTCGACCCTTTGCGCTGGAATGTCAACGCATTTGGAACACTCAACATTGTTACATTATGGTGGCTCGGACAGGGGTAATCGTATGATCATGCCGCTTGGACTAGTAATAGCTGTTCACGCCATGACACTGGCAGCACGACCACAGCTTTGAAGTGGCCCCTCCCCTTGTTTCTATGACGACATGGACTTTGGTCCTTTGCATGCGCTCGAATAGCGTGACAATTACAGTATTCACATACACCACTTTTGTCCGCTCGTTTGAGTGTTTGTCACTCCGCTCGCCGTTGGGTGTAGAGAACAGGGCGGTGTGCTCGCATGGACACCCCTCGCGGATAGGTAAACGCTACCTCCAGTGAGTTATCCTCAAACATCCCCACATCCCTGCCAGTGACAAGAGTATCATAACCCATGTCGTCCCACCCTCAGAATAGCCTCGCGTCCACTGACATTATACCTTTGCCCCTTGATCCTCTCCCTGCAATTCAGCTGAACGGGGCGAAGCGTGCGAGAGCCTTCGCAGATATGGACGTTTAAAGGGACTGTATGTAATCCGGATCAGACTCTTCGTTATAAAAAAAAAATGCATCTAACGTAATCTCCTCTCTCCGCAGCATTTCTCGAGTGGCCGACAGTTGAAGGTTTGTAAGCGTTCGTTGAGAAGACCACTGAGTTCAAGGGTTTGGTTGACGAGGCCCTCGGGCATATTAACGCGTTCACCCGCGATCACATCGCTCGTGTTGGGGCGTTACAAAGACGTGTTGATGCGGCCGAGGAACGTCGCCTCCAAGAATTCCATCGTGCTCTCGAAAACATGTCTCCGACCGAGGCCGAGGTTGCTTGGCAGGCAGAGCGAGAGCTGGCATTGCGTCGTGAGAAGAAGCGTGAGATGATAGCCGCGGAATTGGATGCCAAGATTGCTCGCGAAAAAGCTCGTGTTCGTGAGAAATATTCGCAGTATTACAGCCTATAGGTATCGAGTAAACCATGACATCCCTGACACGATTACGCACGATCAATTATGTACATGCAAGCGTCCATTCTCGTCCATGTCCATGGGCTATTACATAGCCTAACAAATCAGGATATCTGACAAGACACCCTCACCTCACTACCGACTCTAGTTGTCCGACGCTCTCTTTCAGGACAGCGATTTCAAACTCTGCTCGTTCAAGCAGACGTTGGGAATCATCGTAAAGCTCACGCAGCTTCACGAGTTCCTCAACGGAATTTAAAACTACGCAAAACACTCAACATCTCCGACATGGACGAACGCACAACACTCACTGCGATTGGCGAGGGTCGTCTTCGGTGATAAAGGAATTTCGAGCAATTCACAGATCTTTGCGTAATCTTGAGAGTTGTTCGAACGCTCATTGCACTTCCTTGCCTTGTCTCTCTCCTTTTTAGCTCGGGTTTTCTCTTCGTGTCTCCCAGACGCATCCTGCGTGGTTGGAATGTGTTCCTGGGCCAGCACTGGTCCGGAAGGTGATGCCGCGCCAGTGCTGTCATGTCCCAGGCCAGTATACTCAGCAGGTAGCGATGGCCCAGCGTTAGGACTTGTTCTCGATGAGCGCCCCGACTCATTAGCTGGGACAGAGACTGTCCGGACTGGCTGAAGTGCTGGCGGGAGGCCAGGCGGCTCACCATGAGCGTCCCGATCCGCGTAAGGAGGTGAGTGTGTGTGTGTCTGATTCGGAAGTAGACCGTATGTCTGTGCAGGTGTAGCGCTGAGGGCGCTGGACCTAGTGGAATTGGGATGCCCTTCGAAAGCCGGGTCCAGGGCTTGATCATACGTCAGTGAGAGTTTGACAGAACCAGTGCGGACATTGCGGGCGTACGATGATTGCTAGATCATAGACGCACACCCTGCATATGGATATATATAAACTGGGGCACACCTTGGAATGGATAGAGAGTCGCAGGGCTACCTCTCTGAGATTTCATGGGATTATCGGCGTGCTGGAGCGGGAACGGATGGAAAGTGGAGGGCCTACATGGCCCATGGATATCCAGGACTGGGACGAGTGGGGCTCTGAGTCCTGTCTGTGCACTTTAAGGCAGGAACTGCATCCTAGAAGTGATCACTTACCAGGAAAATGGGAACGAATTCCGATTCTACAACTTCATTCGTCTGAGATGTCGGGTTATTCTGCTCTATGTCCTGACCAAAACCGATGGTTGAATCCTGGGGGTGTATCGATTGATCTGAGGTCCATTGTGTAGCCATAGAGAGTTGAAGTGATTTCTTGCCATCGGAACACTCAGAGGGCTACTTATCCTGACGAGTAAAAAAGGACATAAGGTACAGCGGCAACTTGTGCGGGACGACTTGAAACAACAAACATCAGAGGCCCTGACGACGGAGACCAAGAAACAGGTTTTTAAAACTCGGGGTAAAGTTCAGAGCGTAACTGACAGCCTTAGTATCTCCGTGCTGTGTCTGATCTTTGTTCGTGATTGATATATCAAGATATGGTCGCCGACCTTTTTTGCCTTTGAGAACTTTGCCAAAGGTACTGTGGCTAAGAACAAGGACTGTCGCAGAAAACAATGACGTATACCTAACTCAAGGCATGTGGGTGAGTAAAATGAAGACGTAAAAAAAACATGTGTGTGCGAGAGGGGACTGAGCATTTAGCAGGGCTTAGTCGTGGGGCCTGTTGGGTGAGGACTGGAGACTTCGGAGCCGCACGCTGAGTCGGAAATGATGTCGCGGGTGTTGAACCCGCCACACACAAAATGTTGACGCTCATGATCAGTCGCTGGTGGCCAGCACGGCCCGGACTCGGAAGCCAGCTAACAACTCTTTCGTGGTGCTTGGAACCTTCTCCGCTTTCGTGCGCATCCTATCGAACATAGGCAGGAACTGTGACCTTACGAACTTGAATGATGTGGCGAGTTCAAGTTGTAGACATGTCGGCAACCGCGTTCTCAGTCCCCGAGAAGGCCGCCCCTTCCATGCACTGGCCATGCTATCCACTCAATTGTTTGTTCTCCTCGCCGATCGAGTCCAAATTGGTTGTCGATCACCTGACAAGCCACGAGGCCGTGCCCCGTATCCAAGGTGGGACTTCCGGTGACAGTTTTTCACATCTTCGATCGGGGACGTCTCTGTCATGATAGGCACGCGCCTATGTACTGTAGCTTATACATTCAATCTCTGCCGACTGCGTCCGAAATTTACAGAGGCACCGAGACCTTTGACGAGATCCGGCGCGACTCAATCCCTTTTCGCATGCGTGATGTTTATACTGCAAGCCGGTTCTGCAAAGTGGAAAATTCCAGGACATTCCACAGTAGTACGACTTGGCGATGGTCGCAGCCATATACTATGGCGTCTAACCACCAATTCGGGGCACGTTTCCAAGTCGAGAAGAAATCTCATAAAATTCAACTATGTGGTATTGATCTTCCTTCACCCCGCGAATATGCATCCCTGTCCTCACAAAGCGCATGCTTTCGTTATAGTGCCAACAAACAGATGGCCCTGAAAGATCACCTCTGCGTTGCGCCACATGCGTTTCACACTTACGTGGCACCAGACAGCTGTGCTCGCTCGAAGCTCCATCACAAGGAAATTCAGGTTGGCGTGTAGACCGTTGCGAGGGAAACATCCGCACCAATGACATTCGCTTTTTCCATTCGAGTCGAAATAAACACTTGAATCGACCGTGCGAAGCTCGTGTGCGCGTACCAGTCAAGTTATCGTTATGAGCTCTTTATTGCCTTTGGACAACAGCTAGGATAATTATGTATAGCCGCATTGACGCGCCACCGTACGTTTGACCCTCGATGTAGCCCCCATTTGCCTTCCCTGGCTCTGCGTGAATCCTACAACACTGAGATATATGGTAGAGTATGATGGAGGAGGCCCGTAGTGTAGAGATTCAGTCGTTGATAACTGTGAAGGCCTGTAGGTGTCCACTATGGCGCGCGAAGCTCAGCGGAGCGTGAATTACTGGTTCGGAGGGACTCTACATCAAGGTGACCTTCGCATCTCAAAGCATTGGGGTCAGGTGTACTCGGAAAATTGAAGAGAACACTGGCGTGATTTCTCCGCCCGTAGTCCATGGTGCACCATTCGTGGGTGTGGCGACTACCTCGTTAAGCCTACTGTCTTGGTCCGGGACACTGTCCAAGTGTGAATCTAGGTCTTCTTCGAGAAGGGGCTCCAAAAAGTCTACGTCGTCTGCATCACGGCCCACACCGCCTAGGAGCCCTTGAGAAAAGACGAGTTTTGGCGAGGCTCTGCAATCTGGGTGGAGGTCTTCTTGCGTTTCGGGGTAAAAAACCTGAGGCTGAGAGGTAAACCTATAGACACACACCGACAAAAAAATCAGAATGGGAGTTGAGGGAGGAGAAAGGGGCTATTCGCTGCTCCCACCGAAACGTGTCACTGTCACTGCTTGTGGCGGTTCGCGCATGCCAAATTATTCACCATCATCGAGATAGTCGTTAAATGCCGGCGGGCTGGCGCAACGTTAACTCTCTCCGATGATTGAGGTGACTTGTGAGAGAAGAGCATGGGAGCGACGTTGGCGGTATTTAGTTCCGGGTCGAAACGGGACGATGTTGTGTGCCAGCTAGCCCAAATAGCAAGACTATGAATTTGTTGGGGATATGTACACTTGTGCTGGGTATATGGGCACCCGTGGAAGACGCCATGACCCCTGGGATGGCTGGGCTGCCACATGAAACTAGAGCTCATGCGGCATCATCATTCTTGTTCGGCGAGAATTACGGCAGGATTTGGGTAGGGGTGGACGACACATGGATCATTGGAGACGCGACACTCAGTCACGGTACAGCAGTACTAGTGCTGTAGTTGTCCGAATAACGGGGTGTCAGTGTCACCAAGCCTTGGCCCGTAGTTAGGGCCAAATATTTGTCCGATTGAGATCCTTCTACGTTTACGTCACGATGCATCAAGAACTTGCGATGATCATGAGGGAATTAGTACGATGTACTGCATCAGTCCATATGGCTCATGTGTCCGTCCGTCACAACATTAATGGGGCGGCCAGTCACCTCAACGTGAGAGAGTTGTGATCATCGCATGCAGACCCCGATGGCGTAAGGATGGACTACGCTGCAGCCTCAGAGATCAGCGCTCAGCCGCGGTACTGTACGGCTCTGAGTTCGAGCCCGAGCCCAGACTCCCTGTCCGACCACGTGACGTCCCTCCAACGTCAGCCTTCCTCAGCCTTCGTCTTACACGCCGCGCCTCCAACTCGTCTCATTCCACGCTCGTTGCCATACCTTCGACCATTTCCACGTCATGGTCAAGTTCCCCTTTCGTCCCATCCCAACCCTTACGGCCGAAGACTCGCGGATCGCGCAAACCTCGTCGGCACGTCACAAACGCGCTCCGCCTCGGAAAGCCTGTTGTTCCACGTAGCACACGTCGCTCACGGCCCCCCACAAGTTGGGCCTCGGTCTGGACCATGTCTTTGTTGGAAAGGACTTTTACTATATAGGCCCATTCAGGTCTCTTTGTACGGTTCTCTATACAGTATCCTTTTGCTTTAGATCTCCTGCTCTCCATTCCAGCATTTCCTCTTTTCCCTTAGGCTTTTACCATCGAACGTCGCCCCACCTCCCTCACCTTTGTCGTCTATGCGGCCGACGTCGCGTCGCCTAGCTACGATTCAGTAAAATCTCTCCATTTCGGACACCACTGCTCCTCGTCGACGTCGCGGTGCGGGTCTGTCGCCGGCAGGAATGCCTCTGCATTCGCCTTTTCTCGCCTTTCCCCCCTCTAACTCACCTTGCGCGTAGAGTACTTGTCTCTTAACTATCTCGGACTCGTGCATATAAACCCCCGCGCCTGGCCTCGTCAAAGGCAGGCATCTACGGCCCACATTCTCCCTCTTCCTTTGTTTTGCGTGCTTTTTGCTCTTGCCCGACCGTTCGATGACGAACCAAGCCTGCCGTACTGACAACCGTCTTTCTGGTTCTGTGCTCTTTCATGTTTCTCTCGCCGTTCTCATTCACCACTGACGACTGCCTAACGCCTCGCTACCGACGTCTGCCTTACGCCTCGCCCCGATGATAGCCTTACGCCTCGCTACCGACGACCGCTATACACCTCGCCATCACCGACCGTTCTGCGCTTCGCCATCGACAACCGCTCTGTGCCTCGCCATCTCATCAAGAATTTTTATCGCCGTTCCGCACCTCTCGCGCTTCCCGCCTCCTACCTTGCCTTACCTCGCTCAGCCCTCTTCTTGCGCGTTCTCACTCGTTCGGGATCGCGGCCTCTTCCCCTCAGGAACTACTTCCGAACTCACCACTAGGTCACTCCGACTTAGCTCCTTACAATGGTACGACTCGTCGTTTACTGTACGAGTACTGAATATTGAATACCGATGTGGCGTACTGTATTGGCCCATTATGTCTCACCTCGAATGCTTGAGTACTGCCTCACCCTTTTTGCACTCCTTTTCCCTAGCGGCCCAAGATATAGCCTACAACATGCTGTGGTTTCGTCTTCCTCATATTCGCGTGGATAATGAAAGACGTCCCAATTTCATCTTCGTCTGTACACAGCAAGTGATTAGGTTTACGCCTGCTAATAGTTCGGGGTACAGTATATGTTCCGCGATTTGTATGCTCGCATCACCGTGGTCCCCACTTACGTTTTAGTACCTACAGGCTGCATCGCTACATGTACGGTATGGATTTGCTCAAGGGTTCCGTCCAGCCGTCCAGCACTCTCTGGTACGCTTACTTCTGATCGTAATTGACCCGCCCCAGTACTCTTTCGGGAGCCTTTTTTCACAGCAGACACAGGAGTCGTGCCAATCACCCGGTGGATATTTTGCCACAAAAACGCCCGCCTGCTTCGTGAAGGCTGATCGGTTTGACCCGAGCTCTGATCTAGTTAACACACCCTTCCTTCATCGAGGCTCCCTTATACTGAATAAATACACTCCGACACCATCTACACGTATGACTGATTTGACGGAAACGGCCGATGCTACCGTGAGTCCGTGACCATACAAACTTTGTAGCAAAGATTGAGGAAGGGCAACGCAGTCGCGCCGAGAACGAAAACCTTCTTGCGACTCTGAACACTCTCAATGCTGGCCGACATGCGCATGAGCAGGATGATCAGAGCGAACTAGATACGAGCCGCGGGTGAATTCAGCCACCCGCATATACCCCGGTATGCCACACTTTACATGAGAGCGATGTATACATATCGCTACAATATTGGGAATTTGGTTCAATAGAGTGTATAACATAAGGCCGTATTATCAGTTGTCCAAGTCAATAGACATTCTAGAGGCATTCATGGACTAGACATTCATGACGAGCTACTTGAGCGAACCAACAGTCTAAGCGGGACCCACTGGCAGGCTCTCAAAATGTTTATGTCGGACAATGCTCAGATTGAGCAACTCCGACTAAACTTTGATACTTGTACTTGCGGTCCTGCTAGTAAATGCCTATCACCTACCAGTGACATCAACCCTGTGGAATTGGGGACTCTCCGGGGAGATGATCCGTTCTTTGCTCTACGGTTATCGGTTCTTGAGTAGAATCGTTCCGGGACCCTACCGACATTCTCGCATGGTGGGTAACTGAGAGCGCTCATTCATCGTCTCGGAGGGAAAGGCACACTGATTGGGGACGTACTCAGACGGAGGCGATCTTTTTTCGGCACCGCTCCCACGCTGTCAGGGACGAATAATTTATAGAGGTACTCAATGTGTTCGTCGTCTGATAGTCTTTGATTTTGAAGCCTTTCAGCTGCTTTCGGGTCCTTCGCCATGACAACGCGCTTGCGTTTTCCGGTGCGCCGTTTCTTTCCCAGTGCTTCTGGAGCCGCCAGTGAGGTGCCTTGTTGGGGAAGAGTATGGTCTGTGAAGTGAGACGGAGTATCAGGTGACGCATGGCTAGGCGAAAACGAGGCATTACTGTCTAAATCATCTTGCAAAGCAGACGAGGAAGGTAATCGAAGAGAATCCTCAGAATACAGCGAAGCCACTGGCACAGAGTCACAAGGTGTATAAAATAACGGCTTTTGCGCCATATTCGCAGGGACAGCGGCCGGGTATTGAGCAGTTGCTGGGCATGATGGATATGCGCTCGGAGTTGGCTGGTTCTCGTGGACGTGCTGAGTCAGAGAGTCAACCTGTGCGTGCTGCGCGCCGAGGGTGTCGACCATGCTGAAACGCCTTTTAGCGCTCGAGGGTGCAAGTCCCAGCACTTGATACTGGGAAACTGTAGGTAGACTGCGCGCTGCGATCGGCGTAACGATGACATTCGGTTCCTCGGCGCGATTGAGGGCCCCGTTCACCAGCGCAGTGGATGGAGGCACTGTGTCTATCGTGCAATGGTGGTTAATGCAAGTGAACCACACCCCCACGGATCACAAGACTCACTCCATTCTTTGAAGTCTTTGGAAAACATAGCAACTGTGGTCACTTCGGTCTCTGTCTCTGGACTATTTTCACTGGCAGGCGAATCCTCTTTTTTATGCAAACACGTTGACTGGGAATGGCCAGGTGGCGAAACTGGCAGGCACTCACTGCATACAACGTGTTGAACAACTTCAGGCTTGGATCCTTGGAGAAAATCGATCACGGTGTCGGGTTGAAGAGCTCCCTGTGGGTACAAATAAGGAAGGAACATACAACTTAGATAGGGCATGTGACTTACAATGCCCTCGCAGATTCCGTCAATCCGGGCCAGGTCGTCATCATGAACAAGAACCATGTCGCAGTCAGGCGCTCGCTGTTACGGTGTAGCCCATGTCAGAATATACACGCAGTGAGGACTCGGCCCCAGCCTTCACTACCCACCGTAGCGATGTACTCTGACAGTACGTGAAGCGGATCGCGGTACTTGAAATTTTTTGAATAAAAACAGGGAAATGTTAATTAGATCGAAGTGCTTCACCGTTGTAACAGTAGGCAGCGGAACGAGTTCCGTGGAGTGCTCATCATCATCATCATCATCCAGACTCGGATTGGGTCCTGCTGCCCCTCTGAGCCTCCCGGGCAGTAGCCGGAGGAAACGAACAACACGGAACCCACGGATAAAGATGCATAGATCCTGTACGAGACCCTGATACGCAGGAGAATCATGTCAACGTGGTCTCAGAAGTCATTTGTTGTGATCCGACATACCTTTTCCTCTGGGCCCCAGTTGCAGACGGCTCCTGCAGTGTTTTGGACTGAGAATTGCCGATTGATACCAAGTGCAGGGTCATATGTCTTGGTACTGAATGAGACCTGTGCATTCGCGTGTCCCTCCAAGAACGCAACATTAAGCCAAGACTTTGTCCGATGACAGCCTGTAACTAGAATAATTTCCTCCGTTTTCTCAACACCCAGTTTAAACCGACGGGCGAGGGCGAGCGAGCAATCGATGTGCTTGACGATCCATTCGCTAAAATCTTTCCACGCAATAGTATCATGACTTTGAGCATCTACCGGAAGATACAATGCAGCATGCCCCCGCTTCGATGTGCTCGAATATGAGGCGCCCAAATATTCTGAGCTGAGAAGCTATCAGTTACGAAGCGTTCTTATGCGGTGCCATAACTACAGTACCTTGGGTAGAGTGTCTCAGGTGCTTGAGTTATGTTGACTCCGGCAGAACAGTAATGACCGCGCTTAAGAGTGCCGATTTTCAAATGATTGGAGACTTTGGGGGAAAGTGGTTCATGGTCGTCGGGTACTCCGAACTCGAGATTGGAGGGGTGATCTTCTGGATGTAGAGCATTGAAAAGACGGATAAATATTCCACCACGTATGTAACCCACGTCACCAACATCCACCGAAGTTGGATGCCATAGGGCATGTCCATGCTCGGGGTGGGCGATCCCAAGTTTTTCGCGGTAGACGTCACAGTAGCCCATTCAAAGTTGGGGTTGGTTGGTTGGTTGGAGGAAAGGGGCCCAGCGCTGACATGAGTCCTCATAAATAGAGAAACAACAAAGCCTCCCTAAAGCAGGGGACGTCGTGAGCCACGCATTACAAGACGTTGAACTGCACTGCAACCACTGGCAGGACGCCATCGAGAATACGAGCGCTTGGGGCATTGGACTTTTAGTCGCAATCACTCTGGCATCACGATTACAGATCCAGGTAGACTGTGCAACCCTGGCCTTGGGCTAGGAATCGGATGGAGCCCTTTTTTAACATTCAAATATTCAAAGAGTGAACGTACGTTTAAGGCACAGGTACATCTCCCAGAACACATGACGTAATAGTGCATATTTGATAATACGCCCTTCGCGTCTCACGAGTGCTGTACGCCGCTTCCTGACATTGTTTCCGTTATAGATACAGTACCGCCAAAGAACAAAAACGTGAAAAGCCAGCACAGGCACGCACGACCATCGGACCGTAGCCCACATCCACGGATACTGTACACCCCACCAGTAAAGGCAGAAAAACCCCGGGCCTAAGCGAAAAAGCAAATATCAACTTGGCAACATAGCCACACTTAACACGACAGTCCACTGCCAGTGCTGTACATAATCAGGTATAGAGCGATCCTTCCACATCCCACGAATATGTGTCCTTTGTCCTCCAAATTCGCAGGCACCAGACGACTCGCCTCAAGCCCCATTACGAGGAAACTCAGGTTGGGGTGTAAAGATCGCTGCGAGGGATGTGTCTGCACCCGTGGCATTTGCTCTTCAATTCGAGTTAATATTGAGCGAGATATATGACGGAATAGGGTTGTAATGTGTGGTCTCAGTCATTTATAACTATCAAGGCCTGTGGTTGTCCACTATGACGCGTGAAGCCCAGCGGAACCGTGACGTGAAGTGCTGGTTCGGAGAGATTTCGCATCAGGGTGATCATCGCATCCGAATGCATTGGGATCGGGTGTACTCGGAAAGTTTGAGGAGAATATTGGCGTGATTTCTCCGTCCGTGCTCCATGGTGCGCCAGTCGTGGGTGTGGCGACTACCTCATCGAGCCCGCTGTCTTGGTCTGGGACACTGTCCAAGGGGTCTTCATCTTCGGGAGGGGGTTCCACAAAGTCCACGTCGTCTACATCGCAGCCCCACACCGTCTCCCAGGAGCCCTTGAGAAAAGAAGAGTTTCGACGAGGCTCTGGAATCTGAGTGAGGGTCTTCTTGCATTTCGGTGGGAGGACCCTGAGCATAGGCGGTAAACCTACAGACAAACAAACATGAAAAGAGAAATTCAGTCGGGGAATGGGAGAAGAGAAACGGGCTATTTGGCTGTTCCCACCGAAACGTGTCACGGCTTGTGGTGGTTCGCGCATGCCAAATTCTTCCTCCATCATCGAGATCGTCGTTGAATACCGGCGAGCTGGTGGAACGTCAACTCTCTCTGAAGAATGAGGTGATTTGGAAGAGAAGAGCATCGTGAACGGCGGTGGCGGGATCTAGTTGAAGGCCAAATGGGATAATGCAATGTAGCACAAGGCAAGGCTATAGACCTGTCGAGTGGGCGTATGTATACTGTCGCTAGGTGCATGGACACCTGTGGAAAACCTCTGGCGATGGGTGCCACAACAAAACTAGAGTACCTGCGACGTCCATCCGGTTACAAGGATTTCGGTAAGAATTGGACAGGGACGGGTGATTCGCAGGCCATTGTAGATGGTCCTCAGCGTTGTCGTTCACATGGGGTGCCAGTAGGCGTGGGCATGGCTGTTGAAGTAATCCAACACCATTGTATAAACTTGAATGACGGTAGAGCACCGCAGTTCACTGGTCGCCAAGTCGCCAAGCGCCAAGCCAGCCAGCAGGGCCGTGGTTAGGGTCAAACAATTAGGTGAACACTGAACACTCTGACAACACTCTGACAGCTGTGCGTGCGTCAATAATTTGAGCATGAGAAAGTTCAAGTCACCAAGGACTGCATGGCCCATGCACTTTGTGTGTGGGGCATCATCCATCTCAACGATACCGAGAGTCTTACAGATCTCGACCTCCCTTTGTGCCATTTTCTGCTACAACAATAATGTGGCGTATTTACCTCGTGGCTTGAGAACACACCCTCTTTGCTTTCAAATTCCTGGCCCATGCCGTGGGGCCGTGGGCTGGCCAATTCCAGGCCAACAGCATATTCTGCTCCGCCGCCGCCGCCGCCGAAAATGACCAAATTCCTACGCCCACTGCTTGCGCCGCCGTACTCCAATCCTAGCGCCAGCCCTTTTGGGGGTCCTTAAGACATTGCGCTGTACAGTACAGTACAGTAATAGGTTGATCGTTTCAAGCATGCACGCCCGCATCGCCATGACACCCATTTATGTTCTCGAACCCGTCCGCGAACTCCTATGGTGTCTTTGACAGAAGTCATGTCCATCGTGTAGGATGTTCGCGCGGGCCACCGAAATTTGAGAAAAGGAGGTTTATTGTGAGTCAACACCTAGTCGTAGTACTACTGAAGAGTCCGAGAAAAACGCAGGAGAGATAAAAAGAAATTTCAAATGTAATTGAGTGCTTGCTCCACATGCGCGTGCGCCAGCCGAGCTCGACAAAAATATCACACAGCGGAGATTTTCCAAGAAAATCGCCTGCCTGCTTCACGAATTCTCATGCATCTGATGTAGTGAACATCTCCTTCCTGCTTCGCGGCTCTTGCAATAATCTACTCCAGCTCCATCCACGGTGTCCAACATCATACATAGATGACCGATTCAACGGAAATGACCGATGCTACCATACAACCTAATTCTCGAGCTGCCATCGATTTGTTTACACGACCGCGAGTCAATTCTCAACACTCCGCCCTTCATGACAGGGATGACATCATACAGCTTCTAATTAGAATGTCTATCCTCGGAATCGCAAGACAAGGCCACGTTCATCCAGAGGGTGTTGCAATCACTCGCACTCGCCTTTCCAATGTCACACGGGGGCAAGGCCCAACTCTGAATCATCCGACATTGCGGCCAGGAATAGAAGTCCGACAATGCCGTGGCACTCACGGCCGCGTCGCCCTCTTGAATTGGCTACGCCGTATTTTTCAGAGACGTCGGACACGAGGTCGCACGCGTGGAGGCTGGCCGTTGCATGAAATTGAAGTACAGTCTCTTCTTTGACATGATGGACGCGCGTTTGGCGGTGACTGGTCCGAGGAACTGTCCACCACCAGCAGGAGCCGAGCGAACATGTTTTCTGCGCCGCTTTCGAGAAGCTCCTCCGATCTCCGGAGTTCTTCTCGCACGGCGACGCTCTCGGGTCCGGGTTACGGTGCGTCTTCCAGGTCGAGAACGGGTTCGAGCACGGTTACGATCTGAAGGAACGACGCGGCTGTCTATCCAGGGCGTCCATGTGCTTAGGTTCGGGCCTACAGTAGCTACGAGCTTGGAGAGGAGAAACATAGGCAGATTCAGCGGTTTCTAGGTAGGAATACATAGGTGGAAATCACTTAGTAGCTAATGATGGCGTGAACGTCGTGAAAACAGCTGTGCGACGAAGCCAGGACGGGTTGTAGAGATGGAAGGCAACGTGGCAACGGGAATCAAACCATTCTAGCTTCCGTCACACGACCACGGCTCTGCGGATATCTGACGAAAGCCCATGAAGTCATTAGCACCAATTAAGTGTTGCATACACGGCCACGTACCGAGAAGGAGCCGAAGAGTCGCCTTATATCTCCTTCCTTGCACCGTGACTGTTGTTTCGCCTGTGGTAAGTTCGTCCAGTACTACCAACGTAGTATCCCACAGTGATCAATGCCTGGATTATGAATGCGGTGAATTGTTCTACAGTAGAGTACATATCGGCTTAAGGTACCTGTAACTGATCCCGATGAGTGTAGAATGGAGCAGGAGGTATCTGGGATACACACCGAAAATAGAGCTGAGCTGGAGATCTGGGCCTCCCAGCCCTTCCTTCGTATTTCTAGCCAGCAAAGGTCGTCGACGCTATCTCCTTCTTTCCGCCACTATTCCCCGCTCTCAGAAAGTGGGGACTCCGCGAACTGGTGAGCGGTCCTCCAGTCTGTTTGCCACACGACGGGCAAGAATGGATAAGCCAGGTCTACTTATGGTCTGCTTATGGTCCAATTAATGTCTAATAAGTACAGTTACATTATTTTAAATAAGAATAGTCGAACAATTAGAAATTAAATTACCACTTAGAAGAG
>Ga0307512_10002577_pt1 | contig 22566 bp, 24 predicted proteins | sample 14_EM_MG_FD_200267 | JGI IMG/M metagenome (GOLD analysis project Ga0307512, IMG submission 200267) | Populus trichocarpa ectomycorrhiza microbial communities from riparian zone in the Pacific Northwest, United States - 14_EM | ecosystem: Host-associated > Plants > Roots > Unclassified | place...
TCGACATTTTGGAACCAGGGGCGTTGGACGGAGGCCGAGGAGCTGGAGGTGCAGGTCATGGAGACGAGAAAGAGGGTACTCGGCCAAGAGCATCCAGATACCTTGACCAGCATGGCCAACCTCGCATCGACATACAGGAAGCAAGGGCGATGGAAGGAGGCCGAGGAGCTGTTGATGCAGGTCATGGAGACATTCAAGAGGGTACTCGGCCAAGAGCATCCAGATACCTTGACCAGCATGGGCAACCTCGCATCGACATACACGAATCAAGGGCGGTGGAAGGAGGCCGAGGTGCTGGAGGTGCAGGTCATGGAGACGAGAAAGAGGGTACTCGGCGAAGAGCATCCCTCTACCTTGACCAGCATGGGCAACCTCGCATCGACATTTTGGAACCAAGGGCGATGGAAGGAGGCCGAGGAACTACAGGTTGAAGTGACTAATAGATATCAATCGACGTTGGGCGGGGATCATGCCTCCACAGTAACTGCCATCGCCAATTTAGCTTCAATACGCAAGAACCGTGAAGCGTTACCGAGCTTGTCAGACCAGAACAGATTGGAGCATGGACTGGACAGCAACGACGGCGAAGGAAGATTACGGCATCCGCTTCAGATATCGCAGAAAAGTGACGATGACGACGATTTTGGGACAGACGAGGAAAGACTTCAACTTGCACTTGCTATGTCTCTGGAGGATGAAGATCCCGACACAAACGAGGGAAGGCTTACGCGTGCGCTAGCTACGTCAATGGAGACGGACGACGAGAATGTCAATCAGGAAATTGATGGTGCAGGAAAGGCTGATAATACCCCGCACTCATAATTTTGGTGGGATCGTCGTTGTCCAGGTAAAGTCTAAATAAACTCAACAGCTTACCCACTCAGCTGCTGATTTTTGTTTGTGGCAGGGCAAAAATACTTTACTAGTGTACCACGCGTCAAGCCGCCCTCGAGTGACATCGTTTCTCTTGGTTTATTTTAAACAATTGATTCCGTGACATTATTTTATTCCTAGCAAGGGTGTTCATGGTGGAGTCTTTCTGGCCTACATACGTACGAATGTAGTAATCTATTGGGTAGCCCTGGAGCGTAACGCAGTTATGGAACTCCAGAGTTCCTTAAAATGACTTCAAATTTCTATTTGCACCAGCAACACTTCAGACGTTTTGCTCACTGCTACTATATTCTAGGAAATATTTAGTACAGTTATCTAGATTTTTGCATTGGTGTAGTTTACTACCAGTCGTAACTTCAATGTCCCAGCTGTTGAGAAACTCTTGCTCTCCGTGGTAGAATGTTTCGGACAAGCCATCGGACGTCAGCGACAGACTTTTTACACCACAGGTGGGAGCCATCCAAAGCAAGCTAACCAATGTAAAGCCTCGTGACCGCTAGCTAGAGAAAATGTAGCAAAGAAGAAATAGCCTCACAGAACGAAGATATACTAGACAGAGTAGACCCAAAGATTCCTCCTCTTGGGGTAATGAGCTCTTGCATAGGAGTTGTGTGGTTGAACTGAAAGATATCAATGAACTCTTATCGCCCGTTGGAGCTAAGCGAGGAGGCGAAATAACCGTCAGCAGGACAAACTGGGTACGTATGGCCTCCTGACTCATAGGAGCGTACTAAAGACAGTAGACCGAACAATTCTTTCTCTACAGTGGTGAGGACTAGCGAAGGCTGAGCCGAGAGCTGTCGACAAATCTGTTGAAAGTGAGAACTCTCAGAAGCCAGGAAGGACGATGCCTAGCCACTGTCAATGTGGCAAACGGCAGAGAAGTACACTGACCTCATAGGAATCGTTGGCGTCGAGCTGTGCACAATCCCGGTTACTGTCCGAAGGCGGTGAGTGCAATCGAAACCGAACAGCTATCAGCTAGGAGGCAAGTGAGGAAGCAGAAGGAAAAGCGAGAAGAACAACGAGAAGGTACAACGCTAGCAGTGGGATTCCCGGGAAAAGATAGTGGCAAATGCACTCTTGTATTTTTCAGACAGATGTGTGGAATGAATGTCAGGTACAGGCTACAGGCTTGAGACTGGAGTGGATAATCATAGCCGTCAATTTAGATATAGTGTTGAAAAGCCGTTGACGAATTTGGATATTGTCCGTCGGAGTAACCGAGGTAGATGCCTATAGGTTTCTATTGTGTGGAACAAACGGTCAGCAAAAACTTGTCAAGATAAACGGAGTGTAGATGTCGATTCCATCAACCTCAGCTCAAAAGTAGACAATACCGATAAATAGTTAAACATTGAATGCAAAGTTAAACTTTGCTAGATAAATAGAGTGGATAGCAACATTTGAAATCAAAACATAATGAAAAAGCAACGAGTTGATGGGAAAGGCAATTCCAGGTCATCCTTAGCAACGAGTGAAAGGTAAGGTAGGAAACGTACCAAAGTTCACAAATTTGCATCTCCACCGCCGGGGATGACGGATAGTAAAGGCGAACCGTTGAACCGTAAGCCGTCGATAGACGGAGTGAGCCTTGAAAAGTGAGTGGGAAAGGTAAGGCAATGTCGGAGGAGTAAACAGATCCACAGCATACCGGGGGATTGTTTTCATGGATGTGTTATTCTCAGTGTCGAACTGTTGGCTAATGGTAAGTGAACATACGAACAAGGCTACTCGAGCGATATTGAGCAGTGTCAAAGTACTAGAACAAGCAAAATGTAGGTGAACATAAGGGTTAGGGTCTAAAACTTTACCAATGGCAATTTTGAAAAGCCATACGGGGTAAGAGCGGCGAGGTTGAACCGAAAGCTGTCGATAAATCCATTGGAGGTAAACGTGATCGAAAGCGAGGAAGGAAATACGAAGTACGACACCCATCAGTGGGACGAAAGATAGAGAAGGAAACAGACCTCTTAGAACCGGTAAGTGTTTCTTGGTTGGTGGGAGAAGATGACGAACCCTATTGTTGTCGTAATGATGTAAATGTAATCAAAAACTGAACAGCTGTAGACGAACTATCAATAACCGTCGCAGGAAAGTGAGGACGAAAACAAGGAAATGGAGTGTACAACCGATAGCAATTAGATGTATATGTTCCGACCCCGTTGTGAAGTAATTTAGTTTGTCGAGGCCAGCCTACTTAGCAAGGGGCATGCTTTGCAACTAGGTCAACTTATTTGGCAAGCCGGCCTAGTCTATTAGCCAAGTGGAGAACTTGGGGACAGGGCCATCTTTTAAGCTGGCCCAATTGTAAAGATCTATACTTGCGATTTGGATCAATTTGGATTCTTACCCTAGTAATCAAAAATAGAAAGCTTGTTTGAAGTAGCCAGGAGCTGAGAGTAAAGCCCAAAAGTGATAGTGTTTTCTTATTATCTACCGGTCTCTCTATATACACAATGACGAGAACAAATTGGCCAGTCTACAGCTACCAGCTACCAGACTCGCGTACAGATACAGGGTTGGACAGATTCCAATACCATGACCGTTACAAGGCCAGTACTTCAGGGGGTGAACGTAGGGTATCTAGACCGTACTGCAACAGATGACCCCAGTCGGGAGTTCTGAGTAATAGGGGACATTAACTCTGCTGATGATGTCACTCATTTGACAACTGGCTGGGCCCAGTCACCAAGTACACTACTTAATAACTGAACCTTTCCACTTTGTCAACAGGTCAACCCAGTTACATAGTGGGCTCTTGACAAAGTAAATTACTTGACAACGGAGTCGGAACATATAGTCTAACAACCGTCAGCGAGGAACAGTTGTACCTTCAAGATCTCCGAGCGACACAGAGGGGATCAAAGTAACTGAACAGGCATATTGTAGACGAAGGCATGGCCTCAGAAGAATAACTGGAGGAGTACATGCACAAAAGAATTTGTCAATGTCAACAAGCTCTCCGGGGTGACGATGAGGTTGAATCGGGAGTTGCCCACAATCTCTTTAATAGAGTCCGTAAAACGAGAGAATCGAGGGCGTACATGTCGAATCATTGATACCAAGCTTTAGTCCGAGGATAGAGAACGCCGTAACTGGCGATGGAGTTGTGGTTCGTTGAAGATTCAGATGTCTATTTCAAGCAAGATGTGGTCAGTAATTGAAAAAGCAACAAGTAGATAAAGGCAAGGCATTGCTACATAAGGGAACGAAGAACTGGGCATACCCCAAACTATCAACATACTCCACCGGTGTTTAGAGTGTGATGAGAGAAATCTAAATATCGGGAAACGAAGAGATAGTCGATGTATGTAGATTCCATCGATAGTAAGTCTCGGTTCGAAGGTAAAGTGTGCGGATAACTAGCTGAACATCGACCGAATGAGATGAGTAGAGCAGAAGTTGTCCTGTTGGATGAAAAGCATGGTTAGCGAGATGAGCAACGAGAAGTGATTGAAACCAAGAGCCGGAAAGACGTTACCAAGCGAACAAGTAGACTTACTACGCCGGGTTGAGTGCTAGTCTTAGCTCAATCTCCAGGAAAAGAGAGGGTCCAGGTGAGATTCGACAGTGATGACAATTAAACATTGACGATGGAGTTGGATTGTTCAATAAAAGCGTGGTCAGTAATTTAACAAGAAACTGAAGCTAAAGAAAAAAAGCAACGGCTATCTTGAGTCGAACAAACATACTAAACAATAGACTCAAAGTTCCTTCTTCGCCGGAGATGACAACTAGTAAAAGCGTGAGACATTCCTTGAGCTGTAGGATAGGAGACAGAGAAAGATGAATCTGAAAATCGTCAGCAGGGAGGAACCGCGGGGAGGTAAAATTATGCACTAAGACCTTCATATTGTCGCGAGTGTGGAACTGGGAGTGTAAAATCGGAAGTGTAAAATCGGGAGTGTAAAATCGGGAGTGTCGAATTAGTGGTGAGAGTCGGCGGAGTATCGTCGTCGGTATCGAGCTCGCTAGTTGTCCGAAGGAACTTAGTGTAATCGACAGCAAGGAGAAAGAGAATTCTGCAATCGTCAACGGCAAGGAGCGGTGGGAGGTAGATAGACCTCAAACTCTCGACAGTGCAGTTCTATCAGTGTATCATCATCGTTATCAGCACATTCGCTTGCTATTCGAAGGAGTGGCGACCGAAAGCCGAACTGCTACCGACTCGAAGGCAAGTGAGGAGAAGGAAAAGCGTAGCAACTATCAGCGAGAAGTAAACAGACCTGGTTTGTGTATTGTCGGTAGTATTATTCTTATCCGACGAGAGAGAAGACAATCGAAGGTAGAATCAAAAGTTATCAATAACGGCGAGCGGTAGGCGGTGAGGAAAAAGAAAATCCTATAACCGTCAGCAGGACGCAGAGCGCAGACCTCACTGGGCCCGAGAGAGTATTCCGAAAGTCTGTTCTTTCGATGTCGAGCTATATATAAATCCGTTAAAAGAGCTGTCAAAGCCAGGAAGGAATAACGAAGCCTAGTAATTGTCAGCGGAACGGTGAGGAAGTAAACTGACCTCATGCTCTCTTGTGATTTTGTCAATGATTTGTCTTCAGTGTCCAGCTGTCGATGAACTCGCTTGTTGCACGAATGAAGAAATGTCGAAGAACTGAGTCGGGGATGAGAGGGGGAACGGGAAAACCGAAATCGGTCGACTGTAGGATGCAGAGTGGAGGAGAATGAACAGCCAGCAAATCGTCAGCAGCAAGGAACAGCGGGGAAGTAAACAGACCTGAAACTCTCGGCAGTGTTCTGTGTCGTCGTCAGCATGGAGCTGTCAACGAACTCGCTTATTGTGAGGGCTATAGTGAGGCGAATTGTGGAGAAGTAGATAGACCTTCGGGTGCTCGGCAGTATATCTATCTCCAGTGAGTATCGTCGTGGTGTCGAGCTCGTTTATCGGCCGAAGGTTGTGGGTGCGATCGAAGATGGAACAGCCATCGACGTGAAGGTCAGCAAAGCAACAAGAAACAGTGTGGAAAGTACACGCTCCTTAAGCTTTCGGCTAGTCTCGTTCCCAGCCCTTCGCAGAGGGTGGTGTATTAAGTCCATGAGTACGCAAGCGCCTTGGCATTGAAAGTCCGACCCTGAATCAACTAGATTTCGGGACTTCATAACTCAGGTCTGTGAAATTAAGAATTTACAGTGAGCTGGAGAAAGGTATCTAACTTTGGTAGAAAGCTTTTTGCATCACTCCGGGTATCACGCAACCCCCTCCGGAATCTGATGGGGGCTGGCTGGTACAAAAGAAGGTCACGGACCAAGTACCCTACTCTAACAAGGGGCATGGCCCAACACCCAACAAGGTGCGTACCTTATAAGCGAGTGGATACGGTTTATGTGAAATGTAAACATCACGCTCTTCCGCTTGTCGGTTCCCGTTTTGCAGTAGCTCAAATATTCAGTGAGCAGCTGTAGATTCAGTGCAAAATATAGCCACAATCGAGCGTTTGGAGCTGCGATTCGACGATTTCGGAGATATCGCAAAATAAAGACAGCCAGGTGAAGAACATGATGTTAACTATATTCACATATCTACAATTTATGTTGAGATTGGAGTTAAACTCATGGACTTAATTGAGGTGCTGCGGTTCTGGGGCTCAACTCATCGCGAGTGATGGAGTGGGACAACTGGGCGCAGGTCAGCGAAAAGACATCTCTAACCACGGCGTATCTGATAAAATGGAGATAAAATGAACTAGAGTATTGTCTCGTACCCATCTGCTAGAGCCTCATTCCGCTACCGACACAACAGCCGGATCCCCGGTCGCTATCTAATCTGCCTAATCTAATCACATCTATCTAATCTTTGTGCATACTCACATCATAATTTCTCACAAACGGAAACCTATCTTGGTGGTATCTTCTCCACCAATTCATTCACCAGCCTGCTCGGTCAAGACAAACCCCCCCTGTTTTCTCATGCGTATGCGGCAGGGACGAGAAAACCCTCTCAAAGTCTCCCAATGTGTATTTTCCACAATTTACATTAGGGTCATCCTCTTTACTCGCAATGCCGCAGCCTGTTGCGCAAAGATTTACCCAAGAAAATATAATTCCCGGTAAACTTACTTCACATTCGTCATCGACATCATCCTAACGAGGACTTTGCTCAGCCCGAGCTGGCAGTAAGTATAGCAGGCGAAAACTCTCACATAGCCAAGACGGCTTTCCTATTAAACAATTCAGCAACGCTGCACATCTACGTACTAAAGTGCCGTTCGCAATCATCCTCACTACTTCTGTCGCTTTTTATACCCCATCTAACAGGAGATTATTGGTTATCTATGGCGGCAGCGGCAGGTTGCGGCTCTCCCAGCCAAATCCGAATAGCGGTAATCCAACCATTGGCAAGAGGGACGGTGAGCAAGAAAACTCCTCGAAAACCCTGGGCAAAACGAACGGTAGGGAAAAAATATATCTCAAGCTCTTTGCAGTCTCTTTCCATCTGTGTCGAACAATCGACGTTGTTCGAAGGTAAGAGTGGAACGAAAGAAAATATTTACTACAATCATCAACTCCACAAACAGCCAGGAAGTAAACTGACCTCGTAGAAGCGAGAAGTGTGTTTCTGATGACAGGCTCTGATTGTCCATGGGATGAAAGCGACGGGAAAAAAGACCTCCTGGGAATGTGTTTCCGCACGCGTATTCTCAGTAGTATTAGGCTCTCAAAGCTCGTTGGAGGTGCGTGCAATCGAAAGAGAGGACGCCTACAACATCTGTAGAGGAACTGCGGGGAAATGAAATGATCCCAACAGGACCGCAAAATGTTTCCATTGATGTGGAACTACCGACAGGGCCATACCTCTACCCGGGGGAACAGGCGGAGGGAAAGATTCTCTCGGGAGAGTTTCCGCTCACCTACCACTAGCGGTATTAAGCTATTGTCGCTTTCCGGAGGAGTTTTCAATCAAAAGCGGGGAAGAAGTAGAAGCTTATGAACCGTCAACGGGACGAAAGACCGGGAAGAAAACATTCCTCAGGGGTCTGTGAGTGACTCTGTCGGTGCAGTCAACAACCTTCGTTGTTGTCCTCGGTGGTGCATGCATTTGAAAAAGGAGAAGAGAAACATCAAGCCTGTTAGCTGTCAGCAAGACAAAAGACTAGGACGCAAACACCCACATACTTGTGTTTCCGGACGTAAGCCAGGAAGCGAAGGAGAATGAAAGGAAGTCTTTCCGAGTTGAAGCAAAGAACGTGGTGGTTGTGCCGTCAAGTTTACATTGTTTGGCGTCGGTTAGAAGATGTCTAAGTTGACCGAAGTGGTCAAAACTCATAAACTTGTTATGTTTCTTAAAGTAGGCTGATCTGTGGCATTTGACCGACATGAGAAATATCGAAAACTTGAGATGATGACGTATGCTGTAGTACTCGACTGTAAATGAATGCTCTTATTAGTTACCGGTGCAAATGGGACCGAAAGAGGAACCGGTGGGAGTGTGTGCGGTGGAGGTCACACTCAGGTGCTTGTCAATGCGCCGCCGGTAACGGTGGCGTTGATTTCCATCACATGGGTATGCTGATGCTAGATCACTCTTCGTGGAAAATGACTGGGCACCCTTGAGCCGTACTGGAAAGCGGCCAGGGGGATGTGAACTTTTCTTCGCGCTGTTCACGGGGGGAGCAAGCCTGCAAGGCAGAGATGGTGTTGGGGTGGAGGATAACGTTGAAGGCCGGAGCGAATGAGAATATTATGTGGGCCATATGGGGGTGGTTGACGGGGAAGTTGTGGCTGGTGGGTGTATAGCGGGAGGAGTCTGGGATTGTTGGGAATCGCCGTATTTAGCTCTTACTTGTAATAAAAACAATTCAAGGTGGAGGGGTGTCATCGTACTAGAAGTGGTGATAACAATCGCCATGAGATCCTATTCGAAACCGGTATTCAGATTTCTGAAAAAATCGTGTTCTTGTGCCCAGACCTCACTTCACGTAATACGATCAAGATATTTGGTACTAGTGACAGCGTCTCGACTGCTCACCTAATTGAAAAGACCTTGCCCATCGAACCGGTGACAGAGGTGATAGATCTGCAGCGGGTAGTGTTTATCATTGAAACTGTTTATTATAATCATTATAATACATCTACACTCCTTCCCTAGCTTGAACAACACCAACTCAGAATCCGAGACTCGTTAAGGTCCGCAGATAACACGACCCGTCATAGCTGTGAGACAAGGGGCTGGCCATGACAACCTCGAGTACCGGATGTGTGTATGCTCCAGCTTGACAGCAAACAGAATCTATAGTCTACCAGGTTTATGGATCGAGTGATCGAGATGATGCCGTACCCTAACCCACGGAGGAGAGCTCAATATGTAGCGTACCGCATACTCAAACAATGGAGCTGATTGTTTCTAAATGGATCACTCTAACATAATTTGGATTAATTTGGACGCAGCTACTTCAATGCTTGGTAAGAACGCAGCAGACGACGAGCAACTGAATTTCTACCAGTTGTCCGGGCCGAAGTATTTGGTAACAGGAACAACGACAGTGAGCATTGGTACTGTCAGCCTGTGTACCGAGTCTCGGCTTGATGTAATGAATAAGGGGGCTGAACATGCATACCATGAGGTTTCCGTTTCTATCGGTTATGGGAGGGCCGGGGAGCATCGCATGTCAGCTGCTATAGCATGTTAGAAGGAAAAACATTGTAATCGCAAGAGTCTGATATGAGTAGTTGCCGCAATCCAAATACCTCTCTATACTGAAATGATATTAATTATAACTAAGATAAACTATACTGAGAGTACAAACGGATGGGCACTGATTGAGATTTGGGGAGATATGCTTCTGCGTGGCTATTTAGGAAGTATTTGTGACATTGGGCAGGGCTCAAATCACTATGTCCAACTGTTTGATCGCATTAGAAGTTATCAACTGAATTTGGGATTAGGAGCGTTGGATATTCAAAGAATTACAGTAGTCCTATAGTTAATCAGCCTATCCTAGGCTCTATACCTACATTACGAATGTACTCTGTGTATTTTAACTAGCCTACAGGCTTTACTGGAAGCATTGCAATGGGGCTGAAAACCACAATGAAGATTTCAAGTATAACCTAACGTTTGAAGTAGTGCTTGATATTTCAGCTGCATGTGTTTGGATCCTACGCTTTGCAATGGCAAATAGGCTTAAGATCTCCAACCTTCTATAACTCACTCTCTCGCCATTTTTCCGCTGCCTATTGAGTGGCTGATACATAATTTGCCATGGAGAAGACATCGCTTTCTTCGTCCTAACGACTAAAATCGGTATTTGCAGCTTACTAGTTCTAGAGAAGCACAGCTGTACTTAAGATGTGCTGAAAACTTAATAGGGTCGAAGATATGGTGGCAAGCATTGCTTCCGGTGGTCTCTAAAATTGAAAGATCTGAGACTGGAGTTTTACGCCCACACTTACGCTCAACGACTAGTTTTAGAGCCTGGACTCTGATATGCAGTACTTACACTTGTGTTGGCAAGGAATGCTCAATCTCTCACGGGTTGTGGGAGGTGTGGGTGCTCAGATATCCTCCTTTGCGATCCTTCGACTGCTGCGTAGTTCATTTCTTTGATAAAACCTCCCTTACAGTGCCTTCCTATGGCTGGCTTGAATGGCTGAAAATTTGATGGCTAGACATGAACCCATCAAGCACTACTACACTCCTATAAGTGACTTTTCGAGCACCTGGTGTAATTGTTGCTGTAAGGTCCAGCACGAGATCTAGACGGGTCTCGAAATCGCCGGTAACCCCAATACGATATCTTACTCTTGCCACCCGCCATAATCGTCACTCTCACCGACCTCTAGCGGGAACTTCGGATCCCACTGTATATAAGGCATAAGTTCTACTTTTAGATAGATCAAGAGACTTCATTAGTATCATACAATTCAGAGTGGGCGCCAAGAGGACGAGTGACCTTTCGTGAATGCAGGTTTAGTGTGTGGTGCTCCATGATACGGCACGTGTAGGGCAGCAAGAGAGGGTAGAAGATATCATTGTGGAAATGTTGACATACGTCCTTTATAAGACCTAAAAGACACGGAAAGTCGCTCCTGCTTAGCTCTATAAGCCATTGACACACGGAGATCACTCACTCCTTGCCGTGGGAAATTGTAGAAAATGATTGTGTTGCACTGCAGAGTACTAGCAATCTCGCCGGAATATATCCCTACAAGCAATCTGCTTCCAACCCCCACCGCCACTAAAGCGAATCCAACCGATTATTCTGACACAAGATTCCCCCATGCGAAATATGACCGGCCCCGCTCTCAGTCGGCCAAGCTAAAAGCCACCCAGTGGGAATTTCATACAACGACTGAGAGCTATCACTTCCTCCACATTATTTGCACCCTTACTAACGGTTCGGAGATGCGGTCAGTACTCTGAACACAGTACACACCGTCACAATGCCGATAGTCATGCGGTCATCCACTTACTAATTCCTGCAGGTTCGATTAATTGCGTTAGCACTCTCACCACCACCACGGTCATCGAGTTGTGAACTTACTTTCTGCGAGTCCAATGATGTGTATTAGCACTTGTTCCCCTACGACCGTTACCACGCTAATAGCTATTACGGTCGACCACTTACATACTGCGAGTTTAATAATGTTCATTAGCAAAATACGTCACAACGGCAAAAGTCATGTCGCTTGGGTGTTATGCACTTACACACTATGAGTTCGAAGATATCGATATTGGTTAGCACTCCGCCCATGTCGACACATTGTCACCGCATCAATAGTCCTACTTACCCACTGCAAAGATGCGTATCAGTATCCTGTTCGATTCCCACATCACCGCCACCGCACCAATAGCTGTCAAGGCCCACTTACATACTGCAAATTCGAGCGAACATGCGCGTCAGCACATTAATACTACTTCATCATTACGGCCATTAAGTCGTCAACTTACACCCTGCGAGTTTCAGTCAGCACCTGCTACTACATCACCGTCATCATGCTACTGGCAGTCTTGCACTTACATCCTGCAAGTTCTACCGAGTATGCACGTCAGCACCTTGCTCCCACATCACCGGTGCACCATTGTCTCATGCATGTTCGCTCGGCTAAGTTGGCCGAAATGTATTTCGCAGTCTGGAAACGAGACAAAGTGCACCACCACACCAAAACTGATCGTGAACACTTACGTACTGTAAGTTGGGTTATTCACATTAGCACTCTGCAATTACTCAACCATAATGATTAGCAGCCTCCACTTACTGGCTAAAAATCCAAAGGTACCCGTCAGCACTATGCTTTTTAACGTCGTAGTCACCATGCCAATGGCAATCTGAGCCGGGACCATTACTTACGCTGACAAACGGCAACCTCGACTAGTGAATACAGTATGAATAAACAAACAACAACGGCAACCTCGACTATACTACGGCTGGCTTTTTGCGCGGAATGGCAAATGCAAGATTGTGGTGGTACTTAATTATTATTTAACTAGAGTACGTGTAGATAAAAAGTGGTGGTGACAGTCTAGAACTTAAAAATGGTGAAAAAGTGGTTGTTAGTTGACCTAAACATCATTAGCCATGGATTATAATAGATGTGGGTTGTCCCTGACCACCATTCCTGATACCTACTTTACCTGGTTACCGCTCCACCACTGCAAAGCAACATCACTGCTTCCACCACCACCACCACCACCCCAAAGCGAGTCCTGACCAGTTAATATTTCCATATAACTATTAATTAATTAATTAAATAGCATGACAACCAAAAAAGTGAAACCTAAGGCTGCCAGGAGAAAGGCTGTCAAAAATGCGCCAACAGTACCACCACCTTTACCTACTGCTTCAACTGCTCCTCTGCAGTCCAATCGCTGTACCATCGAGACAAAAAGCCTATACCAGACCCTCATTCCTGCCCAGTTGCCAGTTGTACTGTGGTTTTTCACCAAACCACACCAACTCAAGTTAAATAGTATTTAAGTGCAATTAAGCGCGGCCACAACCTTGCATTTGCCATTTCGCGCAAAAAGCCTGCCGTACATACTCATCAGCGCGTAACTCACAGCTCGCCACGCCAATAGTCGCCGGGATGCACTTACACACTGCGAAGCGTTAGCACTTCACTCAACTGTCATCGGGATCGTCCACTTACATCCGGCTGAAAATTCGAATTATGCCTGTTAGGATTTTCGTCACTGCTATAGTAATGTAGTTATCGGGATCATCCACTTACAGGCTACCGGTTCAAGCATGTTAGTGCCATACCACCGTCACCAAACTAATGATCATCGGAATCATCCACTTACAGGCTACGAGTTTGAAAATACAGGTCAGTACCGTGACCACGCCAATAGTCATCGAGATCTTGCACTTACACACTTCATATTCGAAGATACACGTCAAGACCTGCTCCCAAACCGACATCGTCATGATAATCGGAATTCACTTACAACTACGATCTGTAGCTTGAGTTAGTCCAACTACCTTGTCACTATCATCATATCGGTAGTCCGCTTACATCCTGCCATTTGAATACACGCATTAGCACATCTCCGCCACTTCGCCAGAATGCAATGTTCACCAGTTTTTTGGGGTAGACTACAAATTGACAAAGAGCCGTCACCACGCCAATAATTATGGCGTTATCGATAATCGGAACTAGGCACATACACGCTATAAGTTTACTCGTCAGCACACGGTCACTAGGCTAACGATCGTGGGGGCCGTCAACTTACTTTCTACGAGTTTGAAGACACGTGGCCTCGAATCAGGCTAGCTCGTTCCATATGGTGTAGTGGTACGGGTTGTACGCAGACTCGGCGTTTCTAGTATACCTGGGGCAATGCGGTGTTAACCCGGATTAAGTATGTCCATATTGGGCTTAGTCTAAATAGTAATAGAAAGGTTTGAGCAGAGAGCCTGGAGACATGCTCTCACAGTAAATTCACGATACCAAAGAATCTCAATTCTATGCTCTGAATGGGTCATTTCTGTCATCTCCACAGTATTCAAATTCAATCCAGTTTTTCCGACATTCCTCTGATCAATTTACACTTTCACTTTGTCAATCGCGGAATACACTATACACGTCCTGACCTCAACATCATGCCACAGGTGCAGTCAAGAATAAGCGCAAGCGTGCCCACGATTCTCCAACCTCAGATTTGACCTCTGGACCAAAAACAGTGAAACCCGCTGCTTCCAGCGGAACAATGAGACCAACATCTACCACCCTGTCCTCACTGCGGGAGGGTTGACAAAATCGCGACGGGTTGGGTACAACAACTGATCAGCCTGCGGCAGATCAAACGCTGAAGGTATACGCAAGCGCAGATGCCGTCAAATTCTTGTGTACTTCGAAGGAATGCTCCGATTATAATGTACGCTGCCACTACTTCTGGGCACAACTATTCATGAGTGCGCGTGACTTCAATCTGGAAGAGCGCAAGAATCAATTTGAAGAAACCATCCCCGAATTCGCAGATCCCCCCACGATTTCGGCACAAATATCTCAGGGCTTTGATGACGTGTACTACACTTACCAAGCGTTCTTTGCCGCCAAAGTTGAGGCATATGCCCACAAGTGGCTGCAAACTCCCGCTGGCAGCAGCTGAATAACGGCCTGAGAAGAAGCAAAGTGAGATTATTATCTACTGTACACGGGTCTATTGGGTAGTAACTGTATTGATTTAGGAAGAAGAAGAGTTCGGCCTTCCGCAATCCAGCAAATCAGACAGGATATACACAGATGCTCCCGCATGATGGAAAAGCCAGATTGGTTTGGGGAAAGACCCAGTGTATGGATTTCTTCCTTATATGCTTGCGTTCTTTAGAAACTCCATACGCAGCAATGGATGAGGTCAAATGGCTATTACAGGAGTACAATGGTGAGAAATGGTACAGTGAAATATGTGAGGTTGCACTAGAATTGATCCGGTGCTTCGTCATATCATACCACCCCACCAACGGCGGATATGGTACAGAGGCGCGGACTTTTGATCTGCGTAATGTGATGGCAACTAGTGCTGGCAAAATGCATGCACCATTGAAATCAATGGCACCAGGCCGTGCACCTCTCCCTTCGCCAGTAGGAACTCTGAAGGCCTGCCTGCCGCCGGACCACGACGGAATGATTGGTGAGGATCTGGAATTTGATTCTGATGATGGGGTTAGAGTCATGACCTATATCACCGGTTCTTGGTCACCAGCAGTGCCACTGAAACAGATAGAGGGCTGTTTCTATGAGGCGAGAGATCTCAATGCCGTCATCACCAGCAATTTCACAAAGAATCTAAATGGTAATACGGCGTGTTTTGGAACCGATCTACCAGCTGGGTTACCTTGGCATGGTGAATAGTACAATTCAGATCGACCACTCTGGTCCCCCCAGAAGTTGGCACAACATACCATACAGAGTTTTTCAAACAGTGTGGGGCAGCAGATATCTGGGGTAAAACTTGGATATGGCAAGATCTGATTGATGCAGAAATCGCGCGAATTGACACCCAGATGATGGCGATGATGAACTGCCATCAAGTATTGGAGGCATAGAAGGAACAAGGTATCCAACACTACAAGATGATGCAACGCCAGAGAGGAGCATCGGCTCAGGCCTATCGGGACAATGAGATAGGCCGTCGGGAGGTGGATGCAATCCACAAGAAAGTTGAGTGTGAGATGAAGCTCTCTTTGAAGACATTTGGTGGATCCAGATCAGGAATTCAGGATAAACTATCTTGCGCAAAGCGGTCATCTGGTAGCAAGTTGCTACTTAATGCATCAGTTCGAGCCCAGTATCACCATACATCGTTTCAAGGTGGCATCTGTGGTGCTGCATCAGGAAAATGTAATTTGGTCCGGAAGCCATACGCAAACCTCCCAGGCACTCCGGTAGCCCTCACTGGTGCTTCTAAGTACTTCCATATGCTCCCAGTCCCCCCTGGAGCTTTGCAAAGTGCTCTCAGACTCTGCAAGAGCATTCTCACGTGCTCCTGAAGGCACCGGCAGTGATGGAGGTGCATTCAGAATGCTACGAGATTTGACTATTAGGATAGTCAAATTTTGGAGCTGCAGAGACCTCTGCGCAGGTCAGCGGGAGACTTCGAAAGCAGCTGAGACCTCTGCACAAGCTCTGCGGAAGACTTGATGCCATAATATCTAAGTCTCTCAATATATATACATACGGAGATAAAGGGATAATGGAGATGGACTCAGCGACAGGCAGTATATATTTGGGAGACCCTGGGGTAAATAGACATCATCTCATTATACGAAATACACACTCTATCTTTCCCAACTCTTGGTCACATGCACTCTTGCCGCGCTTCGTAGATCCACGCAATTTGTGTGGTTCATCAATGCCAGGTATCCCTTCATATCCTCTCACCCTCTTCCTACGCTCCTCGAGCTAAAACCGCTCTTTCTCATGAATTCCCTTCGGATACCATGCGAGGTGCGGCGGAGTGTTGATGATTGGCTGCCTGCCTTCTAGCTCTACCGTTCAACCACACTGTGATCGAGTGAACTTAGAGATGCACTCCGAGGCCGTGATCGTGTGAGTTTGGAGATACACTTGGAGGCTGTAATCGAGTGAGTTTGGAGATGCACTTGGAGGCCGCGATTGAGCGACTTTGGAGATACACTTGGAGGCTGTGATCAAGCGAGTGTGTAGATGCACTTGGAGGCCATGATCGTGCAAACTCGGAGGCTGTAATCGAGCGAGTTTGGAGATACACTTGCAGGCCATAGTCGAGCGAGATTGGAGATTCACTTGGAGGCCGTGATGGTGCGAACTTGGAGGACCTAATCGTGCGAGTTTAGAGATACACTTGGAGGCTGTGATCGAGCGAGTTTGGAGATGCACTTGGAGGCCATGATCGTGCGAGACTGGAGGAATACTAGGAGGTGGTCAATCTGGAGGCGGTAGTTCGGGAGGGAGTCGCAACTAGTGTTAGCAACGGGTCCGGGTAACCCGCCAGCGGTCCGGGCTTTGACCAGCGGTTCAGTTCGGTTCGGTTCCAGACCCGGCCAAAAACCCTGCCCGCATTGTCTTGGCGGGTTTGTTACCTGGACCGGATAAAGAACCACGGGTATTAGGCCGTGTCGGAACTGGAACGTGGTTCCAAATATACGGTTCCTACTCCTTTGGCTTCAATTAAGTATTTGAGTTTTGATCATATCATGTCATAGTCAATGCGTAAATTGGTCAGCTTTAGCCCCTCTTTCACTTCCTGCATTCAAATTTGCGATCCGACTGATATTCGTTGAGTGGTTGTGAAATAATGGCTGATTTTAAGCGGAATTGGTGGGTTTTCGATCGCGACTCAACGAATACTTGTCGGATCACAAATCTGAAAGCAGGAGGTGAAAGAGGGACTAAAACTGCACAATCTACGTACTGATCATGTTGTGATACAATCAGAACTCAAATACTTAATTGGAGCCGAAATGGTCAATTTCAAATGCCGGGTTGTTGGTGGTAAAACCGCCCCATTTCCAACAGTCTGGGTTCTTCGTGTGATAAGACCCGTTGCCACGGTCCGGGTTCGGGTGGAACTGGACCCGGAACCGACCTGGCAATTTGGGCCCGATGCTAACACTAGTCGCGACAGGAGCTGAGACTCTATTCTTTGGTTCACTCGTAATTGTGCGAATGTAGAGAATTGAGTACAACATGGTCTGCCGACTGGCTGAGGGCAGGAAGACGGTCGATCTTGGGATGATGCAGTTCGCGGTGTGTGCAGTACTCAGTGTATGCTGTACTCGGTGTTAACTCTTGATCATGGCATGGAGAAATAGCGAGGGATGACTTAACTTTGTGTTCTTAGGTGATCGTAGAATTGAGGACAACAAAGAGAGAGATGAGAGGGTACGGGGGAAATCATCATGAGAAACTGGGACTTAAGAGAATTTCGTGTGTGAGTCAATTTACCATCCCCAATATGGCAGGTACGAGTCCCGATCCAGCATGTAATAACACCGATACGAGGTCTTCCCAACCCAATCAGGCAAGCCATACCCCTGATTTCGCATATCCTCCACATCGTTCTCATCTTCATCCCCATCTCTCTCTTTCCTGTCCACAACTCTACCATCATCGCAGAACCCAAAGTTAGATCATCCCTCTCAATCTCTCCATGTCATGATCATGAGTTGACACCGAGTACAGCATACACCGATTGCAGCATATACCGAGTGCAGCATCCACCCAAGATTGGGTGTCTTCGCTTCATTCTCATGATTACGAGTTGACCCCTGAATGTCGCTTCAGCTTTCGGCGTGCCTCCCTACACGATCGACCACCATCAGCCAGCTCTCCATGAGAGCTGAAAGTCACCTTGTCACACTCCCATGGTTGCGAGTTAACTAACTGATGAATAGAGTCACAGCACCCGGCGCGCCGTCCATCGACTGCCTCTCAGTACTTGTCCAAACTCGCTCGATTACGGCCTCCAAACTCGCTCGATCACGCCCTCCAAGTGTATCTCCAAACTCGCTGGATTGAAGCCTCCAAGTTCGCACGATCGTGGCCTCCAAGTGCATCTTCACACTCGCTTGATCACTGCCTCCAAGTGCATCTCCAAACTTGCTCGATCACGGCCTCGGAGTGTATCTCTGAGTTCACTCGATCGTTATTTGCAGGAGCACCTCAAATTGCTCTCAAGCACCGCCTGCAGCCAGTCCAGATATACCGTGTGTTGATGGGTAGCTATATAGATACATAGATACATAGATGAGAATACAAACTGAATACATGAGTTTTAAATATTGTTGAACGATAAGTAGTAGCTATGATTTCCTGGCGCGCACCAGCAGCGTTCCCAAAGAAGATGTTGTTTTTCCCAGACTGCTCTACCGTGATTCGAGGTGCTCCCAGACTTGTCGCCGGCGCTTCCAGACTTGTCGCCGGCGCTTCCAGACTTGTCGCCGGCGCTCCCAGGTTTGTCGCCGGCGCTCCCAGGTTTGTCGCCGGCGCTCCCAGGTTTGTCGCCGGCGCTCCCAGGTTTGTCGCCGGCGCTTCCAGGTGTCCCCAGGCTTGTCGTCAGCGCTCCCAGTTACCCTGAATGCCGGCAGGAATGCCCTCCTAGGGTTTGATACTCTCCTGAAATTGACGCATCTAAGTTTACACTCCACATCCTCTCAGACACTCCTGGAGGCTTCCAGTGACTAAAATACATTTTGCTGATGTGGAGTCTTAGATACTGTGAGGCGTGTACTGGCCTTCAAATATCCACGGACCATGACGCAACAGGTATGCTCTCCTCTGGGTAGTGAGTTCCTTGCATCTGTGAGTGGTGGTGGAACTAATTCCTCATGTGTGATGCAGACTTCTCCTACCATGGATACCGAACAGGATGCCCAGTTAGCGATAATGAAGAACCAGTCACAGAAGATGAGGAATGGGAGGTGGAGTATGGGGAGGATGCAGGAGAGCAGGAAGATGAGGAATTTGATGAAGCATCCAGAGCCGTGCCAGAGGAGCAAGAAACAAGTCATCTGTCTCGATCCTACAACTATGAACTAACACCCGGTGATCCGGATCAACCCGGAGCGGACCAAACTGAAATGATTGAATCCACATTGACTACTGCAGGTATGCGTGAGAACGTAGGATAGTATGTAAGTTTCATTTTTGGATTTCTCATAAGTTTCTTTAGGGGCGTGTTTGGGCTTTCCTTGTACGTTTGTTTCGGGTTTATACATACAGAATATTGTGTTTTTGGGCAAGTTAATGTCTCGTTTCTTTCTCTTCTTTGGTTGATTTTGCTTTAGTTTGTTCGAATTGTTCCTGTTGTGTTGTAGGTTGTAGTGAGTCACTGGGTTATCCGGATTATGCTGTTGGTCATAATTGATTGCGATTTGGACCGTCCAGGTTATTCACGTTCCAAAGCCGGACTCTGCATTATGTGCTTTGGCCTCTTTTCCAGCCCCACGAAAGACTACATAAACACATGTAGCTGTAACGGCGGCACGTCACCCAGGGCCGGGTAATGGCCATTCTATATAGTCGGCTCGCCACGAGCCTTAGATCTCTAGCGATAATCTTACCTATACATCTACATCTACTATCACTCGCATCCACGTTTGCAACCGTATCCTATAATTACCAGACGTATGCCTATGAGGCCGAACGAAGGCGTACGTGCCCCTACATTATTATCGCTTTTTCAGTAAATGGATGCGTTTCACTCACGGGATTTCGCGAGTTTACCCCTTTACCGACGCGCCGCATCATAAAGTCAACATTTGAGATCACTGCCTTCCAAACGAGATATTGAAGCATGACTACTGCAAGCACGGATCTTGATCATTTGATCATTCAATTGAGTCCCTTATGGCAGCGGAGAAGAGTTCAGAGACCAATTGGCGCACGAGGCGCGTCACCGGCAATGACGACAATTATCACGAGTACAGGACACAACTATTCGATCCTGCCTACGAGAGAAATCGAATACGATAGATTTATTTGAGATCGAACACCATTCCGATGAGTCAATTGAGCACGATCTTAAGTTGGAGAACATACAATCAATGGCGCGATCTTACCCCTGAATCGGCAATACCGAGAATCAAAGGCGAAGTCGAAAGACGAATTACGAGTCAGCACAGTTACAACTGCATTCCTTCCAATTCAGCGATTTCCACAGACTTTAATCGGCGTGTACACCAACAGCTCTAGCAACCTCGAAGCAGCCCACTTGCGCAGGCATTCGACGGCCAATTATACCTATGGATAGGCTACTCAAGCGAAGCACGCCTACGGAGAAAGACAATACTATACACAAAACCCACCTATAGAGGAGGATCAGTCTACAAATTAAGCTCTCTTACCGCCGGGCACGTCTGCACGAGCGAAGTGCACTTGCAGAGATTTATCCCCGATGGAATCACTCCCTCCCCTGGAACGAAATTACCGCGGAAAATCATTGCACAGCGGAAGTGCACTTACGGTCGAGGCCTATACAATTCTGCCAACCTCCTACGATGACTATGATGAATATGATGATTTCTCAGAGCACAATTGTTATGGACAATCGAAGTCCACCTACCTACTGTATCTCACACAGTTTATGAACTCAATGTTCGAGACGTACCGGAGAGAGTCAATGCATTCGAGCTCTTATCGATTGCGGCGCTACCAGCATCTCCATGGCGCCCAGACTGCTTCTGTGACTTGGACTGCCATCAGAACCGGCCACCTTAGGTTGTGATAGCCAGGTAATGATGTCGGCGTAAGATAGTCGGAAAACGACAATCTCGTTTCTGTATATTGAACATTACGTGCTGGTTGACGAACCGGATGTCCTCGTTGTGCCAATGATGGCTTATGATCTCGTACTTGGTTCCAATCTAGGAATCCTACAATTGACTGGTCCAGAGGCCAGTTGATTGATTTGCGGATGCCAGTTGGGAATCCCGGAAATGAGCAACTATCACTTCGCTACCCCAGTGAGATGGAAGTGCGGAAGACGGTGCTTGTGAACCACCCCCAGCTGTATATATTCAGTTCTTAGGGGCCACCACATTCAACGACCTACATGCTAGTAATGAAGTCGTTGCAGCCTTCGCCAGACGAATTGACAAGGGCACCAGTCTGCTGGGAGCATCAACAATGTCGGAAGGCGTCACCTCAAGACAACTAGGTGGGACAAGCCCCGGTCGATGCTGAATGGGCGAGCAGGGAGCAGCGGCGGTAGTTGCGGCAGAAGCGGGTCCGCAGGGGAACCGTGAATGACTGCAACCCGCTCGCCGAGACACGAAGGGAGTACTTGGACGACGGGGCTTGGCCCTATTGTGGCGAACCGTTCCGATCCGGGCTCCTGGATTTTCCCTTCCACCGCTTCCATCCTTTCTTTCATCCATTCGGCTAACACGGTTGGAGCAGATTCAGAGCCGTACGAATCCGTGCGGGTCTGCAGTTGGGAGATCATCCCCAGACAATTCACAGCGGTGAAGCGCACTTAGAAGCGCCGAATACTTATATACAATTGGAAACCCGGGCAATAGATAATGTCCCGGATACGAGAGACGACGGTCCTGCGGGAAGCTACCTTATCCAGGAAACGAGCTATTGTTCAGACTATGGGAATTGGACTTACAATCGCCGATATGCCTATCCCGGAGGTGCTCGGAGATGGATGACAATCAGTCTTTTGACTATTGCGATATACAGAAGGTTATGTGAAATTCCACCCTTTCCAAGATCTTAACTTTCGATGATAAGCAGCAAGACTAGCAATTGAAAGCCGATATGCTGATATACGTACAGGCGACCTTGCCTTACCGAGTACATTCCCGACTACTATTCAAAGATTAAATCAAGCAGCCGTATGGCAGAGACTACAATGCCGAATACAATGCCGAATATAATGCCGAAATTGTTACGAAGTTATATTACCGAGAAGACAATCCCGAATGAGATCCCGACTCAGACTCGGCGATCCCGAGCTTCACAACTACGATGGCAGTTGACGACTACAAATTGACTTCCGAATCAAGCCCATCCAGTCGTTATTCCCTACCAATCCGTATGAGGTCGTCAGGAGAGCAACGATTTTCAAAGAGGGGGATGAGCGTACCAGAATCGCAACGTATACCGCAACAATTACCGTACCGGAAGTACAGGAACGAAGTACTGTGAGATACATTCATCAATTGAGAAGGCTAGCAGCGGCTAGTGCACCTAGAGATGAATCGACTAGTGTACTCAGAGATCGAC
>Ga0307512_10002578_pt1 | contig 22548 bp, 18 predicted proteins | sample 14_EM_MG_FD_200267 | JGI IMG/M metagenome (GOLD analysis project Ga0307512, IMG submission 200267) | Populus trichocarpa ectomycorrhiza microbial communities from riparian zone in the Pacific Northwest, United States - 14_EM | ecosystem: Host-associated > Plants > Roots > Unclassified | place...
GTATTCTTCTTCACTATCGATGATTGGAGGTGGTCATGTAAAAGGCGTGCCATACTGTTCTGTTTCCTTATATGGAAGGAGGAGGTCCATGTGAAACACGTTGTGAATCTTCATTGATGGAGGGAGCACAAGTCGCATGGCCACGGGACTAATCTTTTGTGAAACTTTGAAGGGTCCATATCGTTTTGGGGAAAGTTTGCGATTGCCAGCGATAGTGAGGTTGCGACCTTCGAGCCAGACTTGGTCACCTTCTTTAATTTCTGTTAGTTTCTTGTTGTCCTTGCGGTTTTGTACGTGTTGAAGAAGTTTTTGTGCCGATTGTCTAGCTTCATCTAGAAGGCGCAAACATGTCTCCGCAGCAGGGGTAGAGGATTCTAGATGTTTCAGAATCACTTGTGGTTTGATTCCAATCAGAAGTTCATGAGGTGATCGGCGTGCAACATCATGTTTCCAAGAATTGTGAGCAAATTCGGCAACCAGCAGTAATTGACTCCAAGCGGAAGGTTTTCCAGATGTCCAAGGTCGCAAGTATTGTTCAATCCAAGTGTTCATCTGTTCTGTTTGTCCATCAGTGCAAGGATGGAAGGCTGTGGAAAGATTTTGTTGGATTCCAAGTGCTTTGCACATTTCTTTCGCAAATGTAGAGGTGAATTGGGGATCACAGTCCGAGATGATCCTTTTGGAAAGTCCGAACCAAGGTACAAGGTGTTTCAGATACTTGAGTGCTACACCTGTTCCGTCGATCGTTTTTGTGCACAGAATGAATTTAGCTGCTTTAGAACAACCTTGATCGACAATTGTGAGAATGGAATCGAAGCCTTGTGACTTGGGAAGGTCTGTAATCAGGTCCATCGATATGTATTGAAAGGGGCCTTCTTCGACAGGTGTATCAAAACATTGTAGGGGTGCTTTTGATCGATGTACGTTGGTCTTGGATTCTTGACAGCGAGCGCATCCTTTAACATATTGTTCCACAAATTCTCTGAGTCTGGGTCCTTCGTATTGTTCATGAACAAGTTCCCAAGTGTTCGATATGCCAGGATGTCCAGCTGCAGGAGAATCATGAAGGGTTTGAAGGATGTCTCGTCTTAGATCTAAGTCGTCTTCAAGGAAAATTTTGTTGGCATGTGTAGTTTTTGTTGGCATGAAGAGATGGTCAGGGAGAAGAATACGTGGTTCGTCGGTATTTACCCCCTTGTTAAGGTCTTTTCTTCATGACAACAAATCAGCAACAGTATTTGTTGGTCCAGGAATATGTTCAAGAGTGTAATCAAAATCCTGTAGGAATTCTATCCATCTGGCTTGTTGTCCAGTGATTTTGCAAGGGTCACGGAAGTACTGCAAATTTTTGTGATCAGTTCGAATGCGAATTGCATGTGTAGCTCCAAGAAATAGTGGATGACCGCATTTGAATCCAAAGATTACATCTGCAAGTTCTTTATCATGTGCATTGTAGTTCTTTTCTGCAGGAAGGAGACTTCTAGAGTGAAAAGCAATAGGGTGGATGCCATCTTTGAATTCTTGAGCGATAACTACTCCTAGCGCATAACCAGATGTGTCAGTTTCCATAACGAATTGTTTAGTCCAGTCTGGGGTACGAAGTACTGGATAATTGCTGCACATTCGTTTGAGTTCTAGGAAAGCATTGTTACATTTGTCTGTCCAGATAAATTGCTTGTTTTTGCATGTAAGGTCATTCAAGGGGCGAGCAATGTCAGAGAAATTCTTAATGAACGCTCTGTAGAAATTACAGAATCCTAAGAAGCTTCACACATCTCTGACAGTCAGAGGTGTTGGCCAGTTGGCAATGCCTTGAACTTTGACAGGATCCATTTTGACTGTTCCATTTCTGATGAGTACTCCAAGGTATTCGACTTCTTGTTGGTGGAATTTACACTTTTCTGGTTTGAGGAATAGATCAAATTTCTCAAGTTTATCCAGGATGTGATTGACACGAAGTTCATGAAGTACTTCATCATCTTCTGTGGCGATGATCATGTTGTCCATGTAGATACGAAGCCATCCTTGAGCAATTTCGTCTTGAAAAATATCGTCCATTATTGTTTGAAAAGTGGCTGGGGAGTTGGTTAATCCAAAGAACATAACTGTTGGCTTGAAAAGTCCTTCGCTAGTTTTGAAGGCAGCTTTGTATTCGTCGCCTTCTTTAATGCAAATGTTGTTGTATCCCCATCGAATATCGAATTTTGAGAAGAGACGTTTCTCTGCAAGGTCATAGATGAGTTCCGAAATTAGTGGCAACAGGTATTTGTTGGGGATTGTCCATTTGTTCAAATTTCGATAATCTTGAACTGGACGGAACTTGCTATCTTTCTTTCGAATAAGGAAGAATCCACTTGCATAGGGTGACTTGGAGCGGCGAATTCTTTGTAAACGTAGATTTTGAGAGAGAAATTCTTGCTGTTCCTCTTTTTCTTTGGGGGACAATGGATAAACTCTGCAATTAATTGAGGTGGGAGCATCTTCTGTCAGTTCAATTGCATGGTCCCAAGGTCGACGGTCTGGGAAACGTTTGGAAGCTTCTTCAGAAAAGACTTTCCTGTGATGATGGTATCGTTCTGGGACGATTTCTTGCCAAGTGCGTTTCTTTTTGTCGGCAGCATTTTGGGCTAATTGTGAGGCGACAGTGGTCTTGGCTATTCTAGTTTGTAGCCAAACTTCGTCCCCTTCTTCCCATCCAGGTATGAATTTTACCCAGATAGGTGTCATCTCAGGTTGTCTAGTTCCTTTAAGAATTGGTCGCCAGTTACTAGCTTTAGCTGTTGAAATTGTGGTGAAGCCATCTATGCAACCGTTTCGCCAGTCTATGTCTGGATTTGAGGCTTCAAGAAAGGGGTAACCAAGAATGAAATCATCTTGTCCAATATCAGCAACATAGAAAACATGAAGTGCTTGTTCGCTGTTATTGTTGACCATTAGGTCTACCGCTTCTAGGATCTGTCTGGCTTTGTTATTAGTTCCGTCTACATTTTGAACTTTTCGTGCTTTCGGTAGTATTTGCATAGTAAGTTTAAGTTGTTTTACCACGCGAGGGTGGATGAAGCATTCTGTTGCACCACTATCAAGGAGTGCTTTTCTATCGACTCATTTCCTTCTGGTTCGTAGCTGAAAGGGGACTTGTATTGCATGTTTTTGAGCTATGTACATAGAACCAGAATTATTGAGAACTGCCCGAGCAAGAGCCGTAATACTCAGGCGTCCTGAAAATCCATGTCTTCTCTGAAAGAACGCATTTCATCCATGAAAGCGCATCGTTCTTCTTCTGACAGACGTGCTACTCGCGCAGCAAGAGACATAGATAAGGAGGAAGGTTCAGGAGTGGTTGGTTTCTCATCGTCTTCAATTTGGACAGTACAAGTTGTGTGGATGCGTGTCTTTTTGTTAGGACAATCGCGAACTAGATGGCCTTGTTTTCCACATTCAAAGCATTGGCCCATTTTTTGGTATTTCTTGCATTCTTTGTCATTTGTAGCCTTGCGGATGACAGCGGAAGTATCCATAGCATCGTCATTTCGAGGAGGAAGACGTGGTCGAGGAGGTGTGCAATTTCCTGGTCCGCACCAATTCTGGTTGTTGGATCCGGGGTTATTGCCTCCAGGGCGATGCCAGACCCATCCAGAAGTTTGCCTTTGTCCTTGTCCTTGAGTATGGTTATTGAATGTTCTGTATTCAGAATGAAGCGACTTGGTTTTCAAGTAAATCTTTTGTTGGCGTTGAACTGTAGCCCTCCATTGTTCATAGGTCTCAGGGTTTTCCATCTTGATACAAGCATCAGCAAGTGATCATGGAAGACCGAGAGTGAAAGTTCGAAGATTGGTGTGGTCGTTCATGTCTATGTCAGCACGTAGTGCTTGGGTTTCGAAGGCAGCAAGGTACTTGTCAAGATTGTCGTTCTTCATCTTGAGTTTCTTCAGTTCATCTTGGGCCCTTTCACGCTCAGCATAGTCAGAGAAAGCTTCTTTGAAGCGTTTCTCGAGTTCTTTCCAGGCGTTGGATTGGTGTGGAATTATACTGGGATCTTCCACCACATGGCGAAGCCACCTGTCTGCTGCATCGACCCATCCTTCACATTTGGGTCCTTCCAAAAGTGAGAGGAAGTAGATGCTGTACATGATCGGGTCCTTTGCGATGTCAGCTCTGTAGTTCATGAGCATGAATCGATTGAAGGTAGCCCAAAAACCTTGTGGTTTGGGAGCGATCTCCATTAAATTTATCGGGGTGGATACCTTTGAGTCAGCGTGCTTTATCTTCCTTATCATCTTGGGGAAGATTTTCAAGAGAAAAGGGGTCATCCCCAGTGCCGCGAGGTTGACAGGGGGGTTTATCGCGTGCTGTTTGGGATGATTGCATTCCAAAGGATCCAAAGACATCTTTGTACCTTGGTCTGTAGTCTTCTTCTTTTTCTTTGTCACTAGAGGGATCGTCAAATGGCGTCGGGGGGCTCTCTTCTTGTTCTCTTTGAACTACTTCTGTTGCCACTTTTATGGCTTCCTCAAACAGTATAGTCTGAGGTTGGGACAGTCCTTCAGCTTGAGATGGTGGTCGAGTGGGTTCTCCACTTTGTTCAAGTGAAATGAAGTTTATGCCTGGGAGTGGGTGGTTTTTGAGTCTGAGTTCACTTCGAGCCAGTCGAAAGCATTCGAATTTGTTTCCTTGGACACATACTTCGAACCATATGCCATAGACGTTACTGACAGATACTAGTGTGTTATTGAGTCTAGCATAGTAGCCTGTGTAGGGTGCTCCAGTCTCTTGACTACTGAGCAAGTGTCATACATTTTCAGTAAATTCAGCAGGTACGCTGTCTCTAGGTTCGGGGATTGTGTCGAATGGGCATTTGAGATTGCTTAATGCTTCTGGGGCAATGTCATCGGTTTCTGGCAGGTAGCGAATGCGCCAATCCTTGGATCGGCTTTTCCCTTTTACGTCTCTGGGAGTCGAAGTCATTTTGAAGGAAGCTCGTTCTAATGTCATGGTCAGGTCACCGTGTCTTTCAGTCATCTTGGTTCTGGAGTTTTCAGACAGGGGTATTTCCCAAATAGGAAGTTGTCCTAATGTGGTAACTGTGTCGGTGTTCCAAAGAGGAAAGGCAGGCGTCAGGTGTCGGGTGTCGGGATCGATCATGTGAGACGTCACGTGACTATTCGAATGGTCAAAGGAGGTCACGTGATACGTCACGTGACTTGTCTGAGAGCAAGTGAAGATTACACAAGTCGATGCGACTTGGAATCAAGCAAGATACAACACGTGATCTCAAAGACGTTTAGAGATGAGAAGTGAATAGCGACAAAGTCGACTATCACAGAAAGGTTCTTTCAGGAGGAAGCCGCATGCATTCAAGGAAGTGACAATAGCCTGTATTGCACAGATAGAACGAGCTTAAAGACTCATTCTATGCTAAGAGGTACAGTATATATACATGGGTCGACAGAAGCTACTAGAAAATAGGAGAAGCCTATAGAAGGTGACAGAAGCAAAGAGAAGGTTATAGAACCTTATGGAAGTCTCTAGAAAACGCAAGAATCGTCCATAGGTAAGTTAGGTAAGCAAATTGGAAAGCGGTCCGGCGTCAAGTATGAAATAGGAAAGGGGAAATTAGGTAAGGAAGGAGGCAGTCCGTGACATTTGGCATGTCTAGTACCTGTAAATGAGATGTGTGTGGAGGTGACGTGTTTGGCCTTGGCTCTATGGGGGGGTATGTATGCCTAAGAATACACCGGTTCCCTGAGGTGTGTAAGTATTGGACATGTCGCAGCAAGTGCATACATTATTACTCACCTATGCTCCCAAGTCCCTGTCCAAAAGACAAGAGTAAAATCAAACCACATTCTGAAGAAGTCAAGAAAGCACAACAGGGTAACTTGAGGGGTGGAGCGCAAGTTGAAAGTTGCATGTCTGCTGCCATGTATGTATTGGCACGGTAACATGACATAGTATCTAGAGACAGTCAGAGGGTGATGAGGAAAGCGGAATGCACAGGTTTGTAAAAAAAAATTGACAAGACAGCAGGCAGATACAAGTCGGAGTTGGCTAAACAGGCAAGAGTCAGAAAACATGCAAAAATGCAGGGAGAGAGAGGGCCGCAGTTGCCTCTTCACTGTCTTAGCTATCAGACACTGAACGTCTCCACTCCTTTTGGACTCTGCACCCGCTGTTGTGCCTCAATGTACTATTCATTTATCGTGCTAGCATTGAGCTGCCTTATGTAGCACTGGGTGCACATGGAGTCTTTGGTTTGTAATGGGTGCATATAGGAGTAGTGGCTGAGGATGTGCTCAGGGGATGGTGGGGAGGGTGGGTTGAGTGTCATGAAAAGGTAGCCGTGTTTCCTGGCTAGAATGCACTGGATATTGCTCATCCAGTCTGTTCAGGTGGAAAGTTTGGTTTGGTTAAATTCACGACAGGATCAGAGGAAAGAGGCACCGCATACATGTTCTGTTTCGAAGCTGTGGGTGTGTGTGGAAGGGGTTGCAGGGGGCCAGAGCATAACCTATATGAGTAATGTGGGTCATGTGCCTTCACAACACCCTTCTCATCATATGCTGTCCGCTTGATATAGTTCCAGCTAGACCATACAAGGCACAAGTGAGGCATTAGCTGGCAAGCTAAAGGGTTAGCCTGGGTGAAAAGGGGCAGGGGATTGGCACCCACACTCTTGTCAGAATATAGCCAGACATCATTCTTACTCCAGCAGAATGCACCAAGAATTTCTTGCTCCTTGGGCATTGCCCCACTACCTCCATCAAGGATGCACAGTGCATCATCCATGTGACAAGGGAAGATAATGTGGTTGAATGTTTTCCATTTCCCTGTGGCAATAATAAGGGTCACATTGTCCTTGCCGGATGTGACAGCATGCACAGGCATTGAGGGGTGCAGCCGCTTGGCTGGCAATGGAGAAAGTATCAAGTCCACATACTTTTACTCAGAAAAGACAAAAAGATCAGAAAATGGTCCTATAAGCAGTGTCATATGTCTCTAACAAAGCATGGACCTGAGCAAGGGCTGGCTGGTGAGGTGTCAAGGTCGATCTGCATGACGGACTGACAGTTATTGAGGTGGTACACACTTGTAGCAGAGGCCAGCAAAGGTGGGCGATCCATGTGATGTCAGCAGCAGGGCTTGAGGTGATGTGAACAAGACTGTGAAAGGCAGCAAACGAGGACATGGACAAGAGGAACAGGGGGCGACAAAGGTGAAGAATGAGGAGGCAGAGGCAAGGTGGGCGATGACATCGATGACATGATGAGGTGTCAAGTTGGTGGGGCAGTAATGGCATCACGTAGGATAAGCATTAGTTAGAGAGAAACAACTTGTAGAAAACAAAAGACACATGTTGTTGACAAGCTAAGCAGACCATGAAAAGACTATGAATTACTATTTGAGAGTAAATTGTAGTCGGATTATGATGCAATTATGGACAAGGACAAGAGGAAAAAGAGGGGGGAGAAAAGACACAGTGTCACGGTCAGGTCACCATGTCTTTCAGTTGTCTTGGTTCTGGAGTTTTCAGACAGGGGTATTTCCCAAATAGGAAGTCGACCCGACGTCTCAATTAGGAAGTCATCCTAATATGGTAATCACGTTGGTGTTCCAAAGAGGAAAGGCAGGCGTTGGGTGTTGGATGTCTGGATCGGTCATGTGAGACATCACGTGACTTTGCAGGAGAGTCGAGGAAGATCATGTGGTACGTCATGTGACTTATCTGGGAGTGAGTAAAGATTACACAAGTCAACGCAACTTGGAATCGAGCAAGATACAACACATGATCTCGAAGACGTTTAGAGATGAGAGGCGATAGCGACAAAGTCGACTATCACAAGGAGGTTCTTTCAGAAGGAAGCTGCATGCATTCAAGGAAGTGACAATAACCTGTATTGCACGAATAGAACAAGCTTAGAGAACTCGTTCTATGCTACTCGAAGTAGTATATATACAAGGGATGTGGAAACTACTGGAATCTCATGGAAAGCGATGGAAGGTCAGAGAAGGTAATGGAAGCTCATGGAACCTTATAGAACTCTCTAGAAAACGCGAGAGCATTCCATAGGTAAGTTAGGTAAGTAGAAGGAAGAACGGCCCAGAGTTGAGTACAAAAATGGAAGGAAGAAGTTATATAAGAGGAGGCAGTCCGTGACATTACCCCCTTGTTAACGTCCTTTAGACGTCAGTATCATCGTCAACAGAGGCACAGTGGCCACATTCGAAGTTGGGGTGAGAGGGATAGACTTTACAGTCTTTGAACTTGTTGCAAAAGTCGTGGGGATGGAGACAGTCAGTGCCATCATGGCCGCGGCATGAGCAATAGCGACAATATCCAAGACAGTAACAGTCTTCGATGCTGTGGCCTGTCCTGCCACACCAATCACACATCTTGCCATTGTCCTTGCCCCACGCATGGATAGCTCAGTCGCGAATAGCGACTTGGGCTCGACGACCTCTCTTGCCTTTAAAGTAAGGGGCCTTGTGCATGTCACGGTCGATGTGGTGACAAATGCGAGCTATAGCGTTAGTGGCAGCAAGGCGGTCCAAGCTTCAGTACATGGCCAGGCATTCATTTTGAAGGGACTCCTTTAAGGTCCTGATACGTTGAGCAATTTGGCAAGCTTTGGAGTGGTGAGCCCGGAAATACTGGACTTTGCCCTGTAATGTGACGTCGTCTTCAACTCTCAGAGCCCAGTTGACTAGGCCAGTAAATTGTGCTCCTTGGGTCAATAGGAGCTTGTCTTTAGGGGAAATGGCTGTGTGGTGTTGTCTGACAGGTCGGGCGTGAAGGGGACAAGAATGGACAGTGCAACCATGTCCATTAGTGGCGAGGAGTTCCGGAAAGGTGGTATGAAGATCATAAGAAATGAAGGGGGTGATAACGTCTTCGTTGCCGTCAGGGATAACAAAGAAGTGACGTGTACCAATGGCGTCGAAGTTGTCCTTCCAACCAGGGCCGGGAAGGACACCTGGTTGAGGGCCTGTGGGACTGGGAGTGCGTCCTTCTGCATCAGCGTCCATCGCTTTAGCCTCTAGTGTTTTGGCTTTGGCCTGTTGGTATAAGACTACAGCCATGGGAGAGATAGGGGAAGGGGAACAGGATGGAACGTCTTCAATGAAGGTGGGGATGACAGGCGAAGTATATGTGGAATTGGTCGTGGAGGTGACTGGGGGCGTGATCGACACGCTATCATAGAAGTGAGGGGGAGAAACAGGAAGTGGCTCAGGACTGGGAATAGGGGGGCTGTTTGGGTAGGTTGGGTCGACATAGTCTGTGAGTTCTGTCCCTGGGTACGTGGTGGGTGAAGAGGCGTGAATGCCTTTGTAGTCGTCGACGTCGTTAAACGTCATACTGAGGTGGGCCATCATGAATGTGTCAGCAGTAAGGACAGAGGTAGGAGTGGGAGGGGATCTGTCAATGGGAAGGAGGGAGCGGACCATGGGGAATTGGTGGCAGACTTCTTCTTCCTTGATGTTGAGGAGGTGAGTGATGTGCTTGATCATTTGTTCATGGGGAAGAGCTAGTTCGTCACTGGTAGAACTGTCTGGAGGAGGGGAAGTGACAATGTAGGGGGTGTTGCCAGTGCTGTTCATGGGTGACGAAGAGTGGGAAGGAATAAAGATGGGAGAGGATGAGCAGGACATTGTTGGAATAGTTGGACAATTGTGTGGTATGTATAGGGCGAAGGGTGTAGTTAAATGGTGGATGCAAAGGGGACAGTAGGCTGGGGAAGTCGGTGTGAAGAAAGCCAGTGTAGAGGAGGATGAGAATATTTGAGAGATTTCAGCGGTCTCTTTATACTATAGGTCGTCCAGCCATAGCGGAGTTTGTTAACATGAAGTCTGCCAATGCGTCTGGGGCGTGTAGGTCCTTGTGATCAATCCAGGAGTCGTCGGAGTGTGGATAGCCCTTCCAGTGCACGAGGTATTGAAGTTTTCGTCTTCTGCCATAATGCCATACATCTAGAATGTTCTCGATTTCATATTCTTCTTCGCTATCAATGATCGGAGGTGGTCATGTAAATGGCGTGCCATATTGCTCTGTCTCCTTATATAGAAGGAGGAGATCCGTGTGAAACACATTGTGAATCTTCATCGATGGGGGAAGTGCAAGTCACATGGCCACAGGACTGATCTTTTGTGAAACTTTGAAGGGTCCATATTGTTTTGGGGAAAGTTTGCAATTGCTGGCAATAGTGAGGTTGCGACCTTCAAGCCAGACTTGGTCTCCTTCTTTAATTTCTGTTAGTTTCTTGTTGTCCTTGCAGTTTTGTATGTGTTGAAGAAGTTTCTGGGCCGATTGCCTTGCCTCATTCAGGAGGCGTAAGCGTGTCTCCGCAGCAGGGGTAGAAGATTCTAGATGTTTCAGAATCACCTGTGGTTTGATTCCAATCAGAAGTTTGTGAGGTGATCGGCGAGCCACATCGTGTTTCCAAGAATTATGGGCAAATTCAGCAATGGGTAGTAATTGACTCCAAGCGGAAGGCTTTCCAGAGGTCCAAGGTTGTAGATATTGTTTGATCCAGGCGTTCATGCGTTCTGTCTGTCCATCGGTGCAAGTGTGGAAGGCTGTGGATAAGTTTTGCTGAATTCCAAGTGCCTTACACATTTCTTTCGCAAATGCAAAGGTGAACCGGGAATCGCGGTCTGAGATGATCCTTTTGGGAAGTCCGAACCAAGGTACAAGGTGTTTCAGATATTCAAGTGCTACGCCTGTTCCATCAATTGTTTTTGTGCATGGGATGAATTTAGCTGCTTTAGAACAGCCTTGATTGATGATTGTGAGAATGGAATCAAAGCCTTGTGACTTGGGGAGGTCTGTAATCAGGTCCATTGATACGTATTGAAATGGGCCTTCTTCGACAGGTATATCAAAACGTTGTAAAGGTGCTTTTGATCGGTGTACGTTGGTTTTGGATTCTTGACAACGGGCACATCCTTTGACATATTGTTCCACGAATTCTCTGAGTCTAGGTCCTTCATATTGTTCGCAAATGAGTTCCCAGGTGTTAGAGATACCAGGGTGTCCAGCTGCAGGAGAATTGTGAAGGGTTTGAAGGATGTCTTGTTGTAGATCTGTGTTGTCTTCAAGGAAAATTTTGTTGACATGTGTAGTTTTTGTTGGCATGAAGAGGTGGTCAGGGAGAAGAACATGTGGTTCGTCGGTATTTACCCCCTTGTTAAGGTCTTTTCTTCACAACAACAAATCAGCGACTGTGTTTGTTGATCCAGGGATATGTTTGAGAGTGTAGTCAAAGTCTTGTAGGAATTCTATCCATCTAGCCTGTCGTCCCATGATTTTGCGTGGATCACGAAAGTATTGTAGATTTTTATGGTCGGTATGAACACGAATTGCATGTGTGGCTCCAAGGAATAGTGGGCGACCGCATTTAAATCCAAAGATTACACCAGCAAGTTCTTTGTCATGTGCGTCATAGTTCTTTTCTGTGGGAAGTAGACTTCTGGAGTGAAAGGCAATGGGGTGAATCCTGTCTTCAAATTCTTGGGCGATGACTACTCTGAGAGCATAGCCAGATGCGTCAGTTTCCATAACAAATTGTTTGGTCCAATCTGGGGTGTGAAGTACGGGGTAGTTGCTGCATACTCTTTTGAGTTCCAAGAAGGCGTTATTGCGTTCATCCGTCCAGATGAATTGTTCATTTTTGCATGTGAGGTCATTCAAAGGACGGGCAATATCAGAGAAGTTTTTAATGAATGCTCTGTAAAAGTTGCAAAATCCTAAGAAACTTCACACATCCTTGACAGTCAGGGGTATCGGCCAATTGGCAATGCCTTGAACTTTGACAGGATCCATTTTGATGGTTCCATTTCCGATGAGTACTCCAAGATATTCGACCTCTCATTGGTGGAATTTACACTTTTCTGGTTTGAGGAATAGATCAAATTTCTCAAGTTTGTCCAGAATGTGATTGACGCGGAGTTTGTGGAGTGTCTTGTCATCTTCAGTGGCAATGATCATATCATCCATGTAGATGCAGAGCCATCCTTGAGCAATTTCATCTTGGAAAATATCGTCCATCATAGTTTGGAAGGTAGCAGGGGAATTAGTTAGTCCAAAGAACATGACTGTTGGTTCGAAAAGTCCTTCGCTTGTCTTGAAGGTGGCTTTGTATTCGTCGCCTTCTTTAATGCGAATGTTGTTGTATCCCCATCGAATATTGAAGTTTGAAAAGAGACGTTTCTCTGCAAGGTTGTAAATGAGTTCCGAAATCAACGGCAGTGGGTACTTGTTGGGAATTGTCCATTTGTTCAAATTTCGATAATCTTGAACTGGACGAAACTTGCCATCTTTCTTTCGGATAAGGAAGAATCCACTTGCATAAGGTGATTTGGAGCGGCGAATTCTTTGTAGTCGTAGGTTTTGAGAGAGAAATTCTTGTTGTTCTTCTTTTTCTTTGGGGGATAACGGATAGACTCTGCAATTGATCGATGTAGGAGCATCTTCAGTAAGTTCAATTGCATGGTCCCAAGGTTGACGATCTGGAAAGCGTTCGGAGGCTTCTTCTGAAAAGACTTTCCCATGTTGATGGTGTCATTCTGGGACGATTTCTTGCCAAGTACGCTTCTTTTTATTGGCTGCATTTTGAGCTAGTTGTAAGGCAACAGTAGTTTTGGCAATTCTAGTTTGTAACCAGATTTCGTTGCCTTCTTCCCATCCAGGTATAGACTTTACCCAGATAGGTGTGGATTCAATTCATCTAGTTCCTTTAAGAATAGGTCGCCAGTCATTGGCTTTAGCTATCGAAATCGTGGTAAAGCCATCTATGCGACCATTTCACCAATCTACATCTGGGTTAGAGGCTTCAAGAAAGGGATAGCCCAGAATGAAATTGTCCTGTCTGATATTGGCAACATAAAAGGCATGAAGAGCTTGCTCTCTGTTATTATTGACCATTAGATCCACCGCTTCTAGGATTTGTCCAGCTTTGTTGTTAGTTCCATCTACATTTTGAACTTTTCATGCTTTGGGTAGTGTTCACGTAGTAAGTTTGAGTTGTTTTACTGCACAAGGATGGATAAAACATTCTGTTGCACCACTATCAAGGAGTGCTTTTCGATTGACTCATTTCTTTCTGGTTCATAGCTGAAAGGGGACTTGTATTGCATGTTTTTGAGCTATATACATAGAACCAGAATTATTGAGAACTGCCCGAGCAAGAGCCGTAATACTCAGGCAGCCTGAAAATCCATATCTTCTCCAAGGGAGCACATTTCATCCATGAAGGCGCATCGATCCTCTTCTGACAGACGTGCTACTCGCGCAGCGAGCGATATGGATAAGGAAGAGGTTTTGGAAATGGTTGGTTTCTTGTCATCTTCGATTTGAATGGTGCAAGTTGTTTGAGCGCGTGTCTTTTTACTGGGACAGTCGTGAACTAGATGGCCTTGCTTTCCACATTTGAAGCATCGGCCCGTTTTTCGGTATTCTTTGTGTTCTTTGTCATTTGTAGCTTTGCGAATGACAGCGGAAGTGTCCATCGCATTGTCGTCTCGAGGGGGAAGACATGGTCAAGGAGGTGCACGATTTCCTGGTCTGCGCCAGTTTTGATTGTTGGATCCGGGGTTGTTGCCTCCAGGGCGGCACCAGACCCATCCAGAAGTTTGTCTTTGTCCTTGTCCTTGAGTATGATTGTTGAAAGTTCCGTATTCTGAGTGAAGTGACTTGGTTTTCAAGTAAATCTTCTGTTGGCGTTGAACTGTGGCTCTCCATTGTTCATAGGTCTCAGGATTTTCCATTTTGATACAAGCATCAGTGAGTGATTGAGGGAGACCGAGGGCGAAAGTTCGAAGATTTGTGTGGTCATTCATGTCTATATCAGCATGTAGTGCTTGGGTTTCAAAGGCGGCAAGGTATTCATCAAGATTGTCATTCTTCATTTTGAGTTTCTTTAGCTCATCTTGGGCCCTTTCACACTTGGCGTAGTCAGAGAAGGCTTCCTTGAAACGCTTTTCAAGTTCCAACCAGGCATTGGATCGACGTGGGATCATGCTGGGGTCTTCTATGATGTGGCAAAGCCATCTGTCAGCTGCATCGACCCATCCTTCACATTTTGGTCCTTCCAAGAGTGAGAGGAAATAGATGCTATGCATGATCAGGTCCTTTGCAATGTCAGCTCTATAGTTCATAAGCATAAATCGATTGAAAGTGGCCAAGAATCTTGTAGTTTGAGAGCGATCTCCATTGAATTTGTCAGGGTGGATACCTTTGAGTCGACATGCTTTATCTTCCTTATCGTCTTGAGGAAGATTTTCAAGGGAGAAGGGGTCATCTCCAGTGCCACGAGGTTGGCGAGGAGGTTTGTCACGAGCCGTTTGGGATGATCGCATTCCAAAGGATCCAAAGACATCTTTGTACTTTGGTCTGTAGTCTTCTTCTCCTTCTTTGTCACTAGAAGGATCGTCGAATGGCATCAGGGGTCTTTCTTTTTGTTCCCTTAGAACTACTTCTGTTGCCGCTTTTATGGCTTCCTCAAATGGTGTAGTTTGAGGTTGAGACGGTCCTTCAGCACAAGACAGTGGTCAAGAAGGTTCTCCACTTTGTTCAAGTGAAATGAAGTTTATACCTGGAAGAGGGTGGTTCTTGAGTCCTAGTTCATTTCAAGCCAGTCGAAAGCATTCAAACTTATTTCCTCGGACGCGTACTTCAAACCATATGCCATAGACGTTGCTGACAGATACCAATGCGTTGTTAAGTCTAGTGTAGTAGCCAGTATAAGGTGCTCCAGTCTCTTGACTACTGAGCAAGTGTCACACATTTTCAGTGAATTCAGCAGGTACGCTGTCTTTGGGTTCAGGGATTGTGTTGAATGGACATTTGAGATTACTCAAGGCTTCTGGAGTAATGTCGTCAGTTTCTGGTAGGTAACAGATGTGCCAATCCTTGGATCAGCTTTTTCCTTTTATGTCTCTGGGAGTTGAAGTCATTTTGAAAGGAAGCTCATTCTAATGTCATGGTCAGGTCACCATGTCTTTCAGTTGTCTTGGTTCTGGAGTTTTCAGACAGGGGTATTTCCCAAATAGGAAGTCGACCTGATGTCTCAATTAGGAAGTCGTCCTAATATGGTAATCGCGTCGGTGTTCCAAAGAGGAAAGGCAGGCGTTGGGTGTCGGACGTCTGGATCGGTCACATGAGACATCACGTGACTTTGCAGAAGAGTTGAGGAAGATCATGTGGTATGTCACGTGACTTATCTGGGAGCGAGTAAAGATTACACAAGTTGACGCGACTTGGAATTGAGCAAGATACAACATGTGATCTCAAAGACGTTTAGAGATGAGAGGCAAATAGCGATGAAGTCAACTATCGCAAGGAGGTTCTTTCAGAAGGAAGCTGCACATGTTCAAGGAAGTGACAATAACCTGTATTGCACGAATAGAACGAGCTTAGAGAACTCATTCTATGCTACTCGAAGTAGTATATATACAAGGGATGTGGAAACTACTGGAATCTTGTGGAAAGCGATGGAAGGTTAGAGAAGGTAATGGAAGCTCATGGAACCTTATAGAACTCTCTAGAAAACGCAAGAGCATTCCATAGGTAAGTTAGGTAAGTAGAAGGAAGAACAGCCCAGAGTCGAGTACAAAAATGGAAGGAAGAAGTTATGTAAGAGGAGGCAGTCCGTGACACACAGAATATCAGTCAAGGGTATAAGGTCAATGTCAGTTTTGTGTTGGAAAAGCCAAGGCATTTGGTTCCAATTATGTCAGCCTGTCTCAAAGTTGGATTATGCTTGGTTTTTCTGATAAGTCAGAATAGCATGTCATTTTACAAGGTTTTCTGCTTAGATTAACTACTGAAAATAAACTTGTTTCCATAGTGAATGGAGCAAATATGCCAGAAGAGCCAACATGGATGACGCTACTAAGATGTATGCATTCCGCAGAGCTTTGGATACTGCTCTTCACAACAAACTACTCCAAATATCTCTGATGCCAAATACATTGGCCAGACTTGTTGAGAAAGCCAGAGAATTCAATAAAAACTGGTGTACCTTTGCTGGCCCTACTAGGGGCTTCAGATGACAGAACCCACGCATTTGGGAAATCTTGGAAGAAGAATCTGAGATCAACACTATACTACAACCCTTGCCTTTTGGACAGAACCAAGGACAAGGACAAGGACACAGATGCAGAAGAGGCTGCGGACATGGCAGGCTCACTCCAGAACAACAACAATATCACATTGACAACAAACTCTGCCTCTACTGTAGCAAACCCAGACATATCACTATCAATTGTACTGAACTGCCAAACTACCAACCTGGTTCCAGCCTTCAACTAAAGAACAGTGGACCTTCCATCCAACAAATCGATTCCATTCCAGAAGAAGGGATGGACAAACTTTCACTTGAAGACAAAAGCGAAGTTAACATCACCTCTGTTAATCATTTTGAACCTTTAGTCAAGATCAACCTAGACAACCACCCATCTTTTCTTGGAACTCTCTAGGAGCATTGCCTAAGAGAGTTGTATCAATACCCTGTTGTACTTCTAGTAGAATCGGAATGCTCTGATCACCTAAGTCTCCCAATGTACCACCAGATACAATTTGAAATATATGAAGTCCTTCTATGCAAATAGATGTTTGAATCTTGTACAACAGGAAAGAAATCAACGCCAAAGCTGTTCTGGACAGTGAAGCAGAAGGTGTCTACTATAATACAAGCTTTATCAGAAAACACAGACTCCCAACTTATGACATAGATTGCCCTGTGTACCCAAGAAATGTTGATGGAACATTGAACAAACAAGGAGAGACGCCATGCCACCATACTGCAAATGGGGATGGGTGCAAGATATTGGGAAAACATTGAAGTTGCCATTACAAATACTGGACGACACAAGATACTCCTGGGAACAGATTGGCTAAAGGCACATAATCCCAGTATAGATTGGAGCACAAATCGATTACGCTTTGATTGGTGCCCACCACAATATCATCCTATAGAATAACAAGATTCCACAATCAGACAATTCCTAACGATCAATGCATGGGAAATACAGAACGATAACTATCTCAACTATACAGATCATGGCACAGATGTGTTGCAGCACATTGTGGCCCATAAAGTGCACTACTTTGAACCAATGATACGAAAAATGACGGTATCAACCACTCTAGGTAAAGGGGAGGAATGCAAGACCATGGATATACCACCTGAGTTCCACAAATATGCAAAGGTCTTCTTGGATGAAGAGGTACAAAGTGTTGAGGGCGGAGTCTGCGACATCATGCATTCAAAGAATCCCAAGTCCAAGTTCTTCCAAAGCTGCCCCTAAGTTAAAGCATAGTTATGTGGTAGGATCCACTCCTCGACCACATGACCCTGGGAAACTATCACCTGACCTGTCACATGTTCGATCACATAACATCTCGACAACTTTAAGATCATGTGATATACAAGCACATGACCCTGGGAAAGTATCATATGACCTACCAAGGGATTGGTCATCAACGCGATCACAAGTTGCTACATGATCACCTGATCAAGCACACTTTAGACATGCGCCTAGTCTGTTGATCGGTACGTGGAAGACCATAGGAACAATCAACAAATCAACAAATCAACAAACAAGTCACAAGATCTTGGAGTGCAGTAAGGTTGCTCACCCGCTACCTGTATTTGTACCAGCTCTAAAGTATGGGCTGCCTGTTTGAGTATGTATGCCTGCCCTAAACACGTATGTACAGACCACCCTGTATTAGTATATAAGACCTGCAAAATTGAGTGAACAGTCCTCAGACTGTTCTCTTGTCTACCCCCATCATTGAGCACCCAAGTCTTTACCTTGCACTCCTCTTAACCAACATCTCCTTGATAATCCTTTGGATCAGTTACCTCTACCTCAAATACCAAGTCGTCACCCACTGTCTGCCATAAACAGTAGTAGGTCTTGACACAAAGACTACCAAAGCACCAACCATGGAACTACAAGATCAACCTTCAACCAGGTCTACAAATGAGAAGGACATCCATTTACAGACTAACACCCCCTGAAATGACCATGCTCAAAGAATACATCACAGACAGCCTAAAAAGAGGCATGTTACAAAGATCCAAAGCCCCAGATACATGCTCCTTCTTTTTTATTGATAAAAAGGATGGTAAACTACATCCAGTCCAAGACTACAGACCATTGAACGCAATAACAAGAAAGAATGCGGCTCCAATACCATTAATCCCAGAACTCATTGACAAACTCTTGGGAGCATGATTCTTCACTAAACTGGATGTCTGCTAGGGATATAATAATATCCATATATGGGAAGGTGATGAATACAAAACAGCCTTTAAGACCCCTCTCAGTCTCTTTGAATCTTGTGTTATGACCTTTGGGTTATGTAACGCTCCAGCAACCTTTCAAACCTTCATGGACACATGGTTTGCCAACTTCTTGGAAACTGGCAAAGTTGTCATCTACCTCAATGACATTTTAATTATGGCCAAAACTATAGTTTGTCTAATACAGCTCACACATGGCATTCTCCAATGCCTACTGGAACTAGACCTTTACCTCTGACCTGAGAAATGTTCCTTTAACCAAACATCTGTGGAATATTTGGGTCTGATCATTTCCAAAGGTAAACTCCATATGGACCCTGTAAAACTCAACACTGTTACCAATTAGCCAACCCTGAAAACCATGAAAGATGTACAGAAATTCCTTGGTTTCTGCAATTTCTACTGCTGTTTCATCAAAAACTACTCCACCTTAGCCTGTCCATTGTTCAACCTTACAAAGAAAGATGTTCCCTTTTACTGGGACCAAGGAGAGGAACAAGCATTCCGCAATCTACAATCTGCATTAACCATAGCACTGGTTCTTATGTTACTGGACCATGACAAACCCTTCATGCTCATCACGGATGCAAGCAATTATGCAACAGGCACCATTTTGGAACAAGAAGATGCCTTTGGCTGCTCCCACCCTGTTGCTTACTTCTCAAAATTGCTACAACCTGCAGAATGCAACTACAAAATCCATGACAAAGAACTACTTGCCATTATCCATTCACTAAAACACTTCTGCCACTATCTTCAGGGCAACAAACATCATACTAAGATCTTCTCTGACCATGCAAATTTGCAATACTTCACCACAAGACAAACCCTTACATGTCAACAATTGTGATGGTCGCTCTTCCTTGCCACATACAACTTCATTATCATCCCTAAACCAGGCAAACTCAATAAAGCTGATACTCTGTCCAGGTGTCCAGATTATAAAAAGGGGATAGCATCTGACAATGCAGATCAAATCATGCTCACAACAGATAAATTCTTGCTTACACCAGATACATTCCAAATTCGTGCACTGCATAACATGGCAATCCCTACAGGAATGGACCTAGACCTTAGAGCAGCACTTCAAGAAGGCATTAAAGCTGACAGAGTTATGGGAGATAAACTTAGATCCATGCTCACTAGTGGCCCAAGATATCTTACCAAGGGATTACAAGAATGGAACTATGGAGATGGGTTATTCCTCTACAAAGGATTGGTCTACGTACCAAACAACAAGAACCTAAAGCACAAAGTCACACAACTATTTCATGACCAAGTAATGGGTCACCCAGGACAATGGAAAACCATCGAATTAATCACACAAGAATACTGGTGGCCTGGGATCACAGAATTTGTCAAAGTGTACATCAAAGGATGTGCTGTTTGCCAAACTACAAAGATTAGACCACCAGTCAAAGTACCACTCAAGCCCAATGAAATACCACAAGGAATATAGGAGACCATCACAATGGGCTTCATCACAGACCTCCTGTTATGATCCAGTTCTGCCCCCATTTATTTTTCTATTCCCCCCTTACCTTTTCAGTCACATGACCTTATGTCACATGGTCCATCACCTGACCTGTCACCTGACTTTCATCACATGACCATCTTATTGTTCTGACCGCCTTATTGTTCATAGTCCATTGTCTGTCTCATTAGGGGACGCCTATTGTTCTGCCTCCTATTGTTCTCTTTCACCATTGTTTCCCCTTATTGTCTTGGTCCCCCATTGTTCTCTAGGACCCATTGTGCGTCCCTTTAGGATGCTTAGTCAGGTAGCTGCCTCAGTAGTATATAAGCCCTGCTTATATCGTAGAGGAGGCCTTAAGCCTGACTTGGTTTACCAATCCAAGTGTTGTTGCTCTTACCAAACTTGTGTGCCTTTATCCTTCTCTATCTCCTCTCCCTTTGGATCGTCTCAAGGTCTCTTGAGACTCTCCCTCCAAACTCCCCTTTTACTCCAAGATGTTTGTCTTGGGACTCCTCTTCAAGGTACTACCATTATCACTAAGGGTGCCAGTCCCTTGTGATTCTCTATGTCACCAGATAACCCGTGCACATTGCACCTTAAGGCCATTGGACCTTAATATCTTATGCCTCAACCTTTCGTCTGGACTGTTTCCAGGTCCCCATTGTCTGTCCCATTTTGGAAAGCATCTATTGTCTTGCAATGCTCATTCTCATGTGACTCATTCACATCTGACTCTTACTTAGAGTCCCCATTGTTCTTCCCCTATTGTCCCCAGTCCTCTATTGTCCATCTAGCCTATTGTCCACTTACTTAGGCAAGTCTCATTGTTCATAGTTCACCATTGTTCTCTCCTGTATATAAGCTAGCCATATTCCCTGCAGTCAAGCCCTAAGCTTGACTTGGTTTGCAATCCAACATTCTTAGCTCCTCCCTTGTGTGCTCTCCCTTCTCCCTCTATCTCTGAGTTGTCTCTAGCATTGCTAGAAGACTCTACTTGTTATCTCTCATCACCATCAATATCAGTAAGCACTTCTATTCAAACAAAGTCCTTTCAAAAGGACATCTCCTTGTACATGTATTACTTGCCTCAGTACAAACTTGTGTATGTTGCACCATCAAGGTCTTGGACCTTAACAGGCAGTGATTGGAGGGACTTGAGAATTGATGATAAGAGGTGGCAAGTGGGTGCACTCATGCTCTGGTTCATTGCAGTGCACAAAGGTGTTGGAGGCAATGGACAGGGAGGTGTTGGTATGGCTACTGTCAGGGATGTTGGGGTGTTTTCTGTTGGCGTTGCTATTGGTGGGGTTGGCATTGAGGGTGCAGGTCATGTCAACAAAGCTAGCAGCATTGTTGATGATGTCTTTGTTGCTGTTGCTGTTGGTGACAGTGTCGGAATTGAAGGTGCAGGCAATGTTGACAAGGCCAACATTGTTGTTGAAGTTGTTGTTGCTGTTGCTGGTGGTGTTGACTGATGTTGGTGTTGTTGCTGGAACCGCTGCTGTAGCCTGTTGGCATTGCTGTTGAGATTGGTGTTACTGTTGATGATATCATTGTTGCCTAAGTGTGGGTCCAGTGGGGTGTGAGTACCATCAGAGGTGATGGATTGGCTGCCATTGAAGTCGAGGGGGTCTGCTAGCCTGCACTAGGGCAGCTAGGCATTGAGGGGAAGGAGAATGCTTGTTGTGATCACTGTTGGAACTGGGGTGGATGTCAGTGGTGTAGGGCGCATTGCTGATGCTGGTGCTGGTTCTGTCACCGCTGTTGGAATTGCTGGTGGGGGAGGTGCAGGTGTCAATGATAATTCTGATGGTGTTGTTGAGAATGCTATTGCTATTGCTGTTGTTGTCATCATCATCATGCCGTGCACTGTCCTTGGTATTGAGGGGAGAAATGAGAGCATGGAGAGCATAACGGGCCCTCCAAAGTGCAGTATGGGTCTGCACTTGCTGTCAGGCTTGCCAGGCAAGACTCACAAGAGGGGGTGGGGATCAAAGATTGGGCATCAAGGAAAATAAATGTGCCAGGCTTGTTCTGAGCCCAGCACACACACACCTTACCCTGGATCCAACCCATATCGTTGTCAATAAAGCCATGTCAAGCTTTGAAGATATCTAGAATGTGTCCCTAATCATATGGGTGTCCAAATCCTTTTTTGAAGATATCTCATCACCTATACATAGAAATACCATTATGATAAATAGATAGACACCTGCTTACATACTTAGATAGTCCAAGCTCACATGTCAATTCGAAAATTTTTGACCCCATACCTTTTTTTTCCATTCTGCACCTCCCTTGGTGGGTTTTTGCTGGGTTGGGTCATGGGTTTCATGAATCCCGTGGGTCAGGAATAGGGATGCCACAGTTCAGTTCTGAACTTTGGTCTGGACCTGAACCTTGAGTGAACTGGACCCAGGTCTGGTCCAAGATTCAGCACTGGGGCTGAACTGCACCAAAAGTCCAGTTCTGGGTTCGGGGGTGGGCCCAAACCTGGTGAACCCATCTAGACCCAGTCTGAACCTCTGAACTGTAAGGGCAGTATGCAGCTGCCAGCCCTGAAAGCAAGTGAGCCCCACTTGTGCTTCCTGACTTCTGCAAGTTGCCCAAGCTAGACCTTGTGTTTACCCACATTGCCTCAAATGTGCATTCAATGTTCAAGACCCTTCAACGCTTCTGGTAACCTCTGCCCCCACCTGACATGACCCTCTGCTAGCTCTGCACCTGACTCCCTTCCCCTGAGTCCCCTCCTCAATGTACACA
>Ga0307512_10002579_pt1 | contig 22538 bp, 17 predicted proteins | sample 14_EM_MG_FD_200267 | JGI IMG/M metagenome (GOLD analysis project Ga0307512, IMG submission 200267) | Populus trichocarpa ectomycorrhiza microbial communities from riparian zone in the Pacific Northwest, United States - 14_EM | ecosystem: Host-associated > Plants > Roots > Unclassified | place...
TCCAGGGCCGGGTAATACCCGCTTTATATAGTCGGCTCGCCACGAGCCTTAGATCTCTAGCGATAATCTTACCTTTATACTACTCTACAATATTGACATCCACGTTTGCAACCGTATCTACTGATATTCCTTCCTACGAGGCCATACACGGGCGTATGCCTTTACATATGGCATGCATTATTTAGGTCTCTCTATATGTATACATCGACAGCTGTGAGCCCACCATCGACATTCCGCCGCACCTCTCGCGACATCCAAACAGAATTCGTGAGAAAGAACGGTTCTAGCTCGAGGAGCCTAGGGAGAAAGTGAGAAGATATAATACTACCCGGCCGTGAGAATCCACGCAACTGCGTGGATCCAGATGAGATGAAAATGAGATGATGTCTATCTACCCCGGGGTCGCCCGAATATGTACTCCCCATTGCTCAGTCCACCTCCGTTACCCCTGTATCTACGTACACCCGCCGTGGCTCATCAACCACGTACTTGGAGGCCGTGATGGAGCGAGTTGAGAGATGCACTTGGAGGCCGAGATCGAGTGAACTCAGAGATGCACCAGGAGTCCAGGATCGAGTGAACTCAGAGATACACTCGAAGGCCGTGATCGAGCGAGTTTGGAGATGCACTTGGAGGCCGTGATAGAGCGAGTTTGGAGATGCACATGCAGGCTATGATTGAGCAAGATTGGAGGGGTACTTGGAAGTGGTCGATTTGGAGCCAGGCGCGACGGCAGCCGAGACTCTATTCATTGGTTAACTTGAGATTGTGGGAATGTAGAGAGTTGAGTACAACAAGATCCGCCAAGAGATGGGAAACTGGCTGGGAGCGGGAAACTGTCGATCTTGGGATGATGCTGTACTTGATGTATGCTGTTCGTGTTCGTAGGTGATGGTAGAGTTGAGCACAAGAAAGAGAGAGATCAGAGGAGATGGGGGAAATCATCATGAGAAACTGGGACTTAGAGAATTTCGTGTGCGATTCAATTGACCATGCCTGATATGGCAGGTACGAGTCCCGATCCGGCGGGTAACAACCCCGATACGAGGTCTTCTTAACCCATTCAGGCAAGTCGTACCCCTCATTTCCCAGCTCCGCTCGTATCCTCCATATCGTTCTCATCTTTATCCCTCATCTCTCTCTTCCTCATCCACAACTCTACCATCATTGCAAGAACACAAAGTTAAGTCATCCCTCTCTATCTCTCCATGCGATCATCATGAGTTAACACTGAGTGCAGCATACGCCGAGTGCAGCATATGCCGAGTGCAGCATATGCCGAGTGCAGCATACACCGAGTACAGCATACACCTAGGATTGTCTGTCGTCACTTGATTCTCTCGATTTCAAGTTGACCCCCGAATGTAGCTTCAGCTTCCGGCGTACCTCCGCACAGATCGACTGCCAGCAGCCAGTTCTCCATAAGAGCTTCAAAGGTAAAGTCACCTCGTCACATTCCCACGGTTTCGAGTTAACTAACCGATAAATAGAGTCTCAGCACCTGGCGCTCCTCCCATCGACCGCCTCTAGATCGACCACCTCCAAGTACTCCTCTAATCTCCCTTGATAATAGCCTGCTGCAAGTGCATCTCTAAACTCGCTCAATCACAGCTCAGAGTGCATCTCTGAGTTCACTCGATCTCAGCCTCCAAGTGCATCTCTGAGTTCACTCAATCTCGGTCTCCAAGTGCATGTCAAAACTCGCTTTATCATGGCCTCCAAGAGCATCTCTGAGTTCACTCGATCTCGGCCTCCAAGTGCATCTCCAAACTCGCTCAATCCTGGCCCCCCAGTGCATCTCCAAACTCGCTCAATCATGGCCTCCAAGTACATCGTTGATAAGTGATGGCGGGTGTACGGAGATACAGGGGTAACGGAGGCGAATGTTCACTCGATCGTCATCTTCAGGTGCACCTCCAATTCCTGACAATCACTGCGTGCTGCCAGTCCAGATATACCGTGTGTAGATAGGTAGCTATATAGATACATTGATACATAGATGAGAATACAAACTGAATGCATAAGTTTTGAAAATTGTTGAACGATAAGTAGTAGCTATGATTTAACATTGCCAGGCGTTGTGTAAACAGCTTCAGCATAACTGCAGCCCCTGCAAAGAGTGTAACACATGTTCCTTCTGATGGTTCGTAAACGTCACCACAAAATAAAGGAGATATGTATGCAACGCGACCCTTCGCCTGGGCGACGGGTAGCGTATAATTCTCTGTCGCTGGGTACGAGGTTCCGTCAGAGCCGTCAGAGCCGTCCGGAACACCTGGGTGTTTCTGACGGAAACTAGAGTTGTTGCTGATGACATCAACAGAGTGTCAACAATTGTGGGTGTTGCATCTTGTATAATCCAAAGGCTGTGCTACGGCTTTTACCCATGATTGAAGTATTGGCCTCCTTTGTGGGCACAACGGTTAATGTCGATGTTCCTACAGGTAAGAATCAGTGTCAACAGAGCGTCAACAGAGCGTCAACAGCGTGTCAACAGAGCGTCAGCAGAGGATCACCTATTTGGGGTGTTGCTGTAACGGCAGCACGTGACCCCGGGCCGCGTAACGGCCATTCTATATAGTCGGCTCGCCACGAGCCTTGGATCTCTAGCGATAATCTTACCTATACATCTACATCTACTATCACTCGCATCCACGTTTGCAACCGTAGCCTATAATTACCATACGTATGCCTATGAGGCCAAACACAGGCGTACGTGCCCTTACACTATTATCACTTTTTCAGTAAACAGATATGTTTCGCTCACGGGATTTCGCGAGTTTACCCCTTTACTGACGCACCACATCATAAGGTCAACAATTGAGACTGCTGCCTTCCAAACGAGATATGGAAGCATGACTACTGCGAGCACGGATCATGATTGTTACAATATTCAATTGAGCCTCCTTATGGCAGCGGAGAAGAGTTCAGAGACCAATTGGCGCACGAGGCACGTCACCGGCAATGATTTCAATTATCACGAGTACTGGACACCACTATTCAATCCTGCCTACGACAGAAATCAAATACGATAGACATCCTTGAGTTCGAACACCATTCCTACGAGTCAATTGAGCGCGATCATCAGTCTGAGAACCTACAATCAATGGCGCGATCATACCCCTGAATCAGCAATACCGAGAACCAAAGGCGAAGTCGAAAGACGAATTACGAGTCAATTGAGCGCGATCATCAGTCGAAGAACCTACAATGGACGGAGCGACCTTACCCCTGAATGCGGCCAATTTGAGAACCAAAGGCGAAGTCAAGAGACGAATCACGAGTCAGCACAGTTACGACTTCATGCCTTCTAATTGAGTGAAGTGCATCAACTTCAATTTGCTTGTACACGTACCGCTCTAGCAACCTCGAAGATGTCCACCTGCGCAGGCATTCAACGGCCACTTACACCCACGGACGTCTGCATGAGCAAAGTGCACTCACTGAGATTTACCCCAAGACGGAAGCACCTCCTCGCCTGGAACGAAATTGCTGGGGAGAATCATTGCACAGCGGAAGTGCACTTACGGTCAAGACCTCCTATATCAATGCTTTTCAACTGCAATTACAGTAACGGCAACGGATACACCAAGGCGACGGCTGCGATCGAGTTAGGAAAGCGAACCAAGATTGTCTTTATTTACTGCGGGAGACTGGATGTGAAAGAGCTGGGTCTTGAATTGATCGTAATGCGGTTCTCATGGCAACATTGGACGAAATACAACCGCACCGGATCATGATTAAATCGAGTGTGACTTTACAACCTTCCCTAGCCTATCAAATGACTATCTATAGTGAAGCACGCCTACGGAAATAGACAATACTATAGACAACACCCACCTACAGAGAAGGATCAGTCTACAAATTAAGCACTCATACCGCCGCGAACGTCTGCACGAGCAAAAGTCGGCTATATATCGCGCAACGTAATGTGCATTTAAGGTCGAGACCTATACAATTCTGCCGATCTCCAACGATGATTATGACGACTATGATGGCTATGATGCCTTCTCAGAGCACAATTGTTATGGACAATCGAAGTCCACCTACGCCACTGTATTTCACACAGTTCATGAACTCTATGTTCGAGACATACACGGAGAGAGGCAACGCATTCGATCTCTTATCGATTGCGGCGCTACCAGCTTCTCCATGGCACCCAGACTGCTTCGACGACTTGGACTGCCATCAGAACCGGCATACATCGCCACTTTCGGTCTTGATAACCAGGTATGATGTTGGCGTAAGATAGTCGGAAAACGACAATCTCGTGTTTGTTTATTTGTTTTAGTTTTAATCATACTGTATTCACTCTAATTAGAGTATGACAGGCTACCAGCCTCTCCATGGCACCCAGACTGCTTCGGCGACTTGGACTGCCATCAGAACCGACACACATCACCACTGTAGGCCTTGATAGCTGGGTATGATGTCGGTGCAAGGTGGTCGGAAAACGACAATCTCGTCTCTGTATATTGAACATTAGGCGCCGGTTGACAAACCGGATGTCCTCGTTGTGCCTATGATGGCTTATGATCTCGTACTTGGTTCCAATCTAGGAATCCAGAAATTAATTGATCCAGAGGCCAGTTGATTGAATTGCGGATGCCGGTTGGGAATCCCGGAAATGAGCAAACTATCACTTCGATACCCCAGGGAGATGGAAGTGCGGAAGCCGGTGCTTGTGAACCATCCCCAGCTGAATATATTCAGTTCTTAGGTGCCACCGCATTTGATGACCTAATGAGGTCGTCGCAGCCTTCGCCATACAATTTGATGAGGCACCGGTCTGCTGGGAGCATCAACAATGTCGGAAGGCATCACATCATGAAAACTAGGTGGGACGAGCCCCAGTCGATGCTGAATGGGTGAGCAGGGAGCAGCGGCGGTAGTTGTGGCAGAAGGGGGTCCGCAGGGGAACCCTGAATGACTGCTACCTGCTTGCCGAGACACGAAGGGAGTACTTGGACGATGGGGCTTGGCCCTATTGTGGCGAACTGTTCCGATCCGGGCTCCTGGATTGTCTCTTCCACCGCTTCCATCCTTTCTTTCATCCATTTGGCTAATACGGATGGCGCAGATTCAGAGCCGTATGAATCCGTGCGAGTCTGCAGTTCGGAGATCATCCCCACAGACGGATGACAATTCACCGACGATGGAGTGCGTATCCCGTCTCAATATTGAGACTTCGTGGAGGTCATCAGCAAGACCAAGGCAGACCTACAACCTATCGGAATTCGAACTGAAAACGTTGAAAACCTACAACAAAACGAACCTGGCAAACGGCTTCATCCAGTTGTCCTCATCACCGGCAGATGCGCCGGATACTTATAAACTACAATTGGAAGCCCGGGCAAGAGATATTGTCCCAGATACGAGAGACAACAGCCCTGCGGAAGGCTACTTTATCAAGGAAAAGAGCTATTGTTGAGACTAAGGGAATTGGACTTACGAGCGCCGATATGACTATCCCGCAGATGCTCGGAGTTGGATGACAATCAGTCTTTGACTATTTCGATATACACGAGGATATGGGAGATTCCACCCCTTCCAAAATCTTAACTTTCGATATACGCTACAAGACTAGCAATTGAAAGCAGATATGCAGCTATACGTACCTGACGCCTTGCCGTACCGGGTACACTCCTGACTACTATTCAAAGATTAAATCAAGCAGCCATACGGCAGAGAATACAATGCCGAATACAATGCCGAATTTGGTACAAGATATATTACCGGGAATTCAATCCCAAATGAGATCCGACTCGGACTCGGCGATCCCGAGCTACACAACTACGATGACAATTGACGACTACAAATCGACTTCAGAACCAAGCCCTTCCAATCGATATTCCCTACCAAGCCGTATGAGATTAGTCATCAGTGGAGCAAGGATTTTCAAACAGGGGGATGTCCGTACCGGAATCGCAACCCCTACCGCAACAATTACCATACCGGAAGTGCAGGAACGAAGCACCGTGAGATATTTTCATCAATTGAGAAGGCTAGCAGCAGCAAGTGCACCTAGGGTTGAATCGACTAGTGTACTCGGGGAACAATGATAAGTGCACCGAGTCAAGTGATGGCAAGCACACCCAGAGGAGAGCTAGCGAGCGCACCCCGCGATCTGAGATGATAAGCTCACCTAGCATACGACTGACGTCGAGTATACCTGCAAATGCACCGGAAGAGAGAGCGAAACAGTTCCGAACGAGGTTCTGAATGACTGCAATATGGCTACCGACGCAATTCCGAACGAAATACTGAATTGATCCCGAATGAGATTGAATATGACGACCGAACGTACTGAATAGCCTACCGAATTGCATCACCAGAGACAGCCACGATAACTACCAAGAGATGATCGCCGAGATGTCACAGCGACGGATATCACTACCGAAAGACTTCACATTGAGATTGAGAGGATTACCGGGGCCCTACCGTACCAAGCCACTGACCAAGACTCTTACCGAATGGAGTACCAAACGAACAAGAAACTATCGCCGAACGGCATACCGAACTGAATGCCAATCCTCCTTACGGGACGCCTACCAAATGAATACCCAGAAGTAAACGGATATTCCACCGCAGCTGCCTACCGAGATGGCCACAGAGAAGTCGAGCAAGAACGCACCAAAGCTATCATCAAAATGACTTTCACCGAGAAGCGATCCACCGAGACCATACTGAATGCCAAATCAAGAGATGGCGAGATCTGCAAATGCAATGCACAAAGCGGCTTTCCCAGAGCAGAAGCGCTCTTGTTACACGTTACGATGCCAGGAGCGGAAGCTCACATCATTGTCCGAAGTCAAGACGACATCCATGTGATGATCCACTTTCCTCATATTACCCTGGCCAATTCCAACGATCGTCTCTGCCGAGACTCAACTTTACGAAGCGAAAGCCGAACCAAATTATGTGTCGAGTCACAGAGGTTACATTTACAATCCCGAATCACCATTGAATTGCATTTCCAAATCGGTGATCGAACTTGCACTGCTACCGAGCCGCGATGGCGATCAACAATCAATATCATGGAGAAGTCGTCGACGGAGCAACGAAATTTCAAATGAGGGAGATACCCGTGTCTAGACGATAAAGTCCTACCGACAAGTTGAAATCCTAACGAGAGGCAGTCTACCGAGACACGTACCGAGAAGTCAACAGACAAGTCGACCGAGAAGTCTACCGAGCAGTTGACCAAGATTCTGATAAAGTCACCTATCGGGAGCGACCTATGAAGTTGACCGGATGGTTACCAAATCGGACTTCTACAGATTATTACCGAATCAAGATTAATCTACAAGTCAATGCCGAGTACTGATGACTACCGGCTGCCAGATATACTCTACAGAGCACGCAGAAGCACTGCACAGAGCTCAGACAGCGCTAGTGCGCTTGAACTTGGTAAGTATAACCATCTTAGAGAAACTTACATGTTAGGTGTCTACAAATGAGACTACATGCAGTTGACGTATACAATCGATGATCACCGAAGGTTACGACCAATGCCAGCAGCGGAAGCTCCCATCGATGCCGAGTCATGAGCGGAAGCTCTACCAACCTGATGATTCCGACAATGACTTACGCCGAGATATACGGGCTACAGGAATGGATGGTCCGAGGAGTATGGGTTCAGCTCAGAAGTGGAGATATGGAGGACAGGATCACTTTTGGATGTTTTTTGTTTCTCTCTTCTCTGCATCTCTTCTTTGGATCTCGGCCCAGTACAAATGGCGTCGGCATGGGTTTTTACCACCTTCGGAGTCAGTCAAGTGGAGGTGGATTTTCCCCGTGCGCTGGATCCGCCAAAAGGTCGCCCTGAGTGGCACCGATCGGTAGCGGGACTTACGATTTCGTACAAGTACGTACGCGGCATGAATGTTTAATCCTTCCTTCCCTTTTCGTTCCTTTTCTCTTGTACAGTTTATGCAGCGCACGAGGTCTGTGCCTAAAGAGGAGGATAATGTAACGGCAGCACGTGACCCGGGGCCGGGTAACGGCCATTCTATATAGTCGGCTCGCCACGAGCCCTAGATCTCTAGCGATAATCTTACCTATACATCTACATCTACTATCACTCGCATCCACATTTGCAACCGTAGCCTATAATTACCATAGGTATGCCTATGAGGCCGAACACAGGCGTACGTGCCCTTCCAGTTGCATCTCGTATAATCCAAGGGCCAAACTACCGCATTTACCCATAATCAACCTATTGGCAGCCTTTGTTGGCAAAAGAGAAAGCCACATGGTCACAGCCCCAATCTGAGAATGAGCGTCAACAGAGCGTCAACAATTTTGGGTGTTGCATCTTGTGTCATCCAAGGGCTGTCATACGGCTGTTATCCATAATTGAAGTATTGGCCGCCTTTATAGGCAATATGGTTATTGTCGATGTCCCTTCACCTGATAATGAGCGTCAACAGTGCGTCAACAGAGCATCAACAGAGCATCAACAGAGCATCAACAGAGTGTCAACAGAGCATCAACAATCTTGGGTATTGCATCTTGTATAATCCAAGGGCTGTGCTAAAGCATTTACCCATAATCAACGTATTGGCAGCCTTTATGGGTAAAAGAAAAGGCGACATGGTCACAGCCCCAGTCTGAAAATGAGCGTCAACAGAGCGTCAACAATTATGTGAGTTGCATCTTGTATCATCCAAGGGCTGCACTACGGCATTTATCCATAATCAACATATTGACCACCTGTATAGGCAAAATCGTCAATGTCGACATCGCTTCAACTGACAATGAGCATCAACAGAGCATCAACACAGTGTCAACAGAGCGTCACCCGAGCATCACTAGAGCATCAACAGAGCATCAACAGAGTGTCAACAATCTTGGGTGTTGCATCTTTTATGATTCAAAGGCTGTGCTACGGCATTTACCCATAATCAATGTATTGGCAGCCTTTGTGGGCAAAAGAGAAGCTGACATGGTCGCAGCCCCAGTCTGAAAATGAGCGTCAACAGAGCGTCAACAATATTGGGTGTTGCATCTTGTGTCATCCAAGGGCTGTAGTACGGGTGTTATCCATAATCGAAGTCTTGGCCGCCTTTATAGGCAATATGGTTAATGACCATATCGCTACACCTGACAATCAGCATAACTGAGCGTCAACACAGCATCAACACAGTGTCAACAGAGTGTCAACAGAGTGTCAATGATTTTGGGTGTTGCAACTTGTGTAATCCAAGGGCTCTTCTAGTATGGCATTTACCAATAATCGAACTATTGGCCACCTTTAGGGAAAATATGGTTGGAGTCGATTTTGCTACACCTAAAATTGAGCGTCACCAGAGCATCAAAAGAGCATCAACCATTTTGAGCGTTGCATGTTGTATAATCCAAGAGTTGTGCTACGTCCTGTATGGATAGTCGACATTTGGCAGCCTTTATTTGCAATATGATTTGAGTCGATGTCGCTACCACCTTTAATTGCGCGTCAACAGAGCGTCAATGATATTTGGTAATGTAAGTATGGTGATTGGAATGGGCTATGCTTGCTGTTATGTGTAACCAACATATTGGCAGCCTTTACCATCAAAAGAGCAAGCAGAACGGTCACTTCCCCATCCTAAAAATGAGCGTCAAAGGAGCTTCAACAAAATTTGGCCTTTTGAATAAGGTAATTGGTAAGTGATTTGCTCACTGTTCTCCATAACCAACGTATTGCCAGGCATCATTGGCAAAAGAGGAAGTTATATGGTCATGGCCCCATTCTGAAATTGACCATCAACTGAGTATCAACTGAGTGTCATGAATTTCTCGCGATGCAAATTGGGTAATGAAGGCATCACATGGATATTTGACCTTATAATTGAACTATTGACCTCCTCCATGGTCAAAAATACTAATTAGTAAAGGAAAAACATGAATTCAAATGTTGTCGATTTTGCACCCCAGGAAAGATGCAAAATGGGATTACCGGATGTCGAATAATCGATTTTGATTGAGTACTATTATCAAATAGCAAAGGCAAGTGCGGTATATGTATTTATAGATGGACCCACTGGAGGACCTGCTGAGGACCCACCCAATTCAGACGGGTAGGGAGATGACGATTGAACCGTACCCGAATTGACAGTTCGGGTTCATTGATGACCCGGACCGCCAATTTGGCGATGGTTCGGTTCCGACCCGGACCCGGACCCGAAGTGACGGTCTGGAACCATTGGTAACACTACCCTCGGCCTCAAATAGAGCTACACGAATCTCTGAGCGATGGTCGGCAGCCAAGGCGAAGTGGGAGGCCGACAAATGCAGCAAGCACTTAAGCTACAGACTCAAGGGCAAGACGGGGGACAAAGAGACCTGTCCCAATGACAAGCGTGAAGTCGCTGGCTACTAGGTTCTACCAACTAAAGTGCGGGCATGCACCCACTGGAGTCTACCTAAAACGGTTCAGCCACCGAGAGGACTATTGATGCTGGTGGTGTGCAGTGACAATGGCCCAGGCGCGGGAGCACCTCTTCCGCCACTGCAGCCAGTGGAGAGACCAGCAGAATTCACTCTGGAAAGCGGTGGGATAGGTGACAGGCCGGAAAGATGGCAGATGCCAACACTTGCAGGTCTCTGAGCTATTTTCCACGGAAGAAAGCGACCACGTGGTGGTGGACTTCCTGGCGGCTACTGGAGTCGGGAAGTTCCCGCCCAAATGAATGGAGACGGCACGGAGCGGGCGCAGAGGATGACTCAGGTGCGGTGTAACACCGGGAGATCCACCCTAAGTCCTAATCACTAAAAGCCCCTAATGACTTCCAGACTGATAAAGAGAAGAATGATTAAAGCTTCACTCTGGATGTATATAAGGATTACCACCCAAGGTAACAAGGTAACTGTTCCGTTCTCTGCCTCCGAAGGATAGTATCAACTAAAGAGTATTGTCTTTAAGATATCAGTATGCTGATGTACACGACTCCAGGAGAGCCTGAAAGAAGTATCCTCTGATTCACCACACTATCGTGATGACTCTCGGACTTCCAACGGATGCCAGAGTAACATCCCAACAACTGGCACTTATAATCGAGGACTGACTTGTCCAAGAATGTGACCACTCCAAGTATCGACTTGTCTTATAAGAATCAGCAAAGTAGTTTTGCCTCAGCAGAAGGAGTAGTGCCGACTCAAGAGTATCATAGTGGAAGTATCCGTTTAACCACCACATTAGCAGGCTGGTTCTTCGGTCTCCCTTCGGACTCTAAAGTATCGTCTTGCTCTCTTCCCAATCAACAACTTGCTTCGACGAGGGTACAAAGAATAACCAAGTTTAAAGAATGATGGGTTTATCCGTGATATAGAACTGAAGAGGAACGTACAACTCCGGACTTCAATACAGAAGTAACCTCGTTGACTTCAATACAGAACTAATAGATAATACACTGGAATAAAGTTAAGGCTTCACCTCCAGGTCGAGAAGGTCAATAGGTATCCGTAGATAAATCTCAAGGTAGATTGTATTTTCGATAGAATGTTGTCGATGTCCTTCCTCCATATCGGTATCACTGATATGTATCAGACGATCCACACCCTTAACAATCCTAAGACTGCCAAAGCCTTTTTCGGAGTTCACATACGTAACTGCCTTATCATTCTTGCCCTCTACCATTGATGGTCGAGTTCTAACTCCCATGAGTATCAACTATGTAATTAAGGTAATGAGCTTGTATTGCGACACTATTGCTATTGGCGATACCTCATATCAATACGAGCCTATCTGAAGCCAATTATCAACAAATAGGTTCGTGTCACCGAGAGCAAGGGAGAGTGCCCTCTCATATACCCACCGGGTGTGTAACGGTTTAATGATTGCAGCAAACAACAGAACCCCTAATTTGACTACGCTTTATTGGAGCGAAATATACAGTATTCTGCAACTGAGATGTTTTGCCATATATTGAATGGAGAGTATCCCGCACCACTCAGGACATATGTCCAAGGTCCCACTTGCGCAGACCAAGAATGTGTGGTCGAACTAAGGGTTGATTCGTATGAGTCCATTCGGTCGACTGGGCTCCGATATATCAATTATTGGATATCAACTAATCCCCTATATGACTCTGCATATCTCAAGATGTAATAGTGTTCCGATATTGACGACATCTCATCTCATAAGCAATAAACCATTGGACATGAGAGAATAGTCGTTTGTTCCGCGACTAGGAATAAGGTTTCCTGACAATAAGGAATGACCATTGACAATAGGGATCCTACGACCAATACCGAGTAAAAGATAATGCATATCTTACCTGCGCTCAGCTTGATCACTGTCGTTGATCTTATTGATACGAAGGTAGGGTAATGGAGATATCATCAATAGGTGAACAAATCCGGAAGGTTGATCCAATTGGGAAATCCGAGTGATAACTCATGATTTCGGATTAAGTATCCATATTTGGATTATCGAGTGATCCTGAATGATCCGGAAGTATACCTGTAACACCAAAAGCGTAACATGCGGGGAGCGTGCGGGGAGCGGCGGCAGGGGGCATATATCTTCTCTTTTCTTTTCTTTTTGTTTGTTTCTCTGTTTTGGTCTATCTTTTAGCTTTCATTTGTCAGCGGGGATGAAGGGTAGCGGGGGGGGAGCTCCGCCATCTAGCCGGCTCGCCCGGAGGCGGAGGGGGTATTAGGTCCTGTCATACTCTAGTCAGAGTGCATACAGTATGAATAAACAACAACAACAACTCTTCACCACTAGTTATAATTTTAGATAGTCGGGGTTCTCTCAAAGCTCGCAAGTCTAACAACCGAGCTTACGGAATCAGCACTAAACTTTAAACTTGGAGGAGCACATCGGTTGAAAGTCCACGAGTGACGTTGGAATTAGGTGCGGCTCCGCGGGGCGCACGTGGCAGACGGCAGGCGAGGATGAGAACCCTCACCTGGTATGTTTCTTGCTTCTCTCATTCCCACCAACACGATATCTGGCAGGCGTGCTTAAACGGTGGTTTTGATTTTTAAGTTTCCATTTATTTAGTTCTAAAAACCGTTAGAATACCCTGTAAATATTATTGAAAACCATGATAGTAGGGATGGAGTTTTAGTAGAGTACATACGGACAGGTTACGTTCATAAGCTCCTCTTGATTTAGAAGCGCTCCTCAATATGATATTATCAGTCAGGGTTCAACTTATGTAGTGAATATCAGGGTACAAGAATCATGCGCTATGTTCTGTTCTCGTGTCCACACTTTAGCCTCGCTCACCAGCTATCGGCTGCTTCCTTAGGATGGATAGTGCGAGAGTTGTTGCTGTCGGGATGATTGTGCGTGGATATCAATGGGGTGACAAGTAGTTCTGGTGGGGTATTCATTATAGAGGGTAGGAGATCCAATGGAGGGTGGGTCAGTACGACTGTGGGATTGACGAACGTAGCACAAGGCACAGTAGAGAGTTGTTACTGAAAAATTTCGGTCATTTTGGAACGTTTCTGCTGTACAGCTTTTTCATAACGCAATTAAGACGGAAGTGTACTTTGGCAGTGAAGTGCAAATGATCACCTCACCACACTCTCCCAGTATCATCGCATACCTGTTGCAATCCCGAAGAGCATCACCCTAAAGCCTCGGAAAGTCAAGGGCTACTAGCCGTTCGTAACTTGAATCACGCTACATCACTCAAGTACTACTTTTGCCTGAACGCCAGTCCTCACTCAGTAGTTTGGTAATCAATATATCATACAGATTCAAAATTGGTAAAGAATAAACCCAATTTTACCATCCCCAACCATCAGCGGGATACAACAACCGCATATGCCCATCACCTGACTGCATCTTGCTCCGTTACATTCACACGGCTGTACCGTGGAGCGGCAGCCCCGATTACCTTTCCTGACAAATCCCTACTTAGCATTGAGGGATCCTAAACTTATATTGCCTCTCATTGTGAAAAGTTCATTCCGCGGTCCTCTGAAATCTGCCTATCACATTCATATGCTCCCCTAATTCTGCTGCCTGTAGAGCGGATAAGCCATCATGTTCGGCAGCCGGTGCGTTAACATCTGCTCCAGCCCGTAGAAGTCGCTCTACCACGTCTATATGCCCTCTCTCAGCGGCGGCTTGTAGAGCGGTTCGACCGGAAACCTCGACTGCTGGTGCATTGACATCGGCACCGGCCCGCAGGAGTCGATCTACAATGTGCAAATATCCTCCTTCTGCGGCGGCTTGCAACGCTGTTCGGCCTGATCTGCAGGCTGCTGGTGCATTCACATCGGCTGTAGCCTCTAGGAGTCGGTCTACTACAGACAAATAACCCCTTTCAGCGGCAGCTTGCAGTGCTGTTCGACCCGAAATGTTGACCGCAGGTGCGTTGACATCAGCATTGGCCTGTAATAGTCGATTGACCATGTCTAGATGACCCATCCCAGCTGCTGCCTGTAAAGCTGTTCTACCAAATCTGAAAGCTGGGTGTATGTTTACATCTGCGCCGGCCTGCAGGAGCCGATTTACCACATCCAAATGACCTCCTTCCGCTGCTGCTTGTAGCGCAGTTCGGCCTGAAATTTCGACCGCTGGCGCATTGACATCAGCTCTGGCATGCAGAAGGCGCTGTACCACGAGCAGGTGACCTTCTCCAGCGGCGGCTTGTAACGCTGTTCGGCCAGTACCCAGAGGAACCGCGGGATCGTTAACGTCAGCTTCCGCTTGCAGGAGTCGATCTACCATGTCCAAGTGTCCACCGGCTGCGGCAGCCTGTAATGCCGTTCGTGCCCCTCTGTAAACTGTCGACGTGTGTACTTCTGCTTTGGCCTGTAGAAGTCGATCTACCACGGCGAGGTGACCCCCTTCAGCAGCAGCCTGCAGTGCTGTTTGGCCGAAAGGGACTGCTGGCGCGTTGACATCGGCTTTGGCATGAAGGAGATGCTCTACAACGGTCAAGTGCCCTCCTGCTGCTGCGGCTTGCAACGCTGTACAACCAGATCTGTAAGCTGGAGGCATGTTGACTCTAGCTCCAGCCAGCAGCAACCGGCGCACTACGTCCAGGTGGCCTTCTTCGGCCGCAGCTTGTAGAGCGGTTCGACCAGTATCGGGAGGGACCGGTGGTTCGTTGACATTAGCCCCAGCGTGCAACAGCCGATCCACCACTGCCAAGTGACCTCCTGCTGCCGTAACTTGTAGCATCGTCGGGTCTCCAGATGGTGCACTTAAATCGACGCCAAGACTTAGAAGAATCCGCACTATATCTTCATAGCCGAGTGAACAAGAAAGATACAGGGCAGTCTGTCCTCCTCCACAGTCGAGTTTAGTATATGCCCCGATTGTTGCTTTTATGTTGTCCGTGGTGAGCCGGAAGAGTCCCACGTGGCCATTCCTAACGGACCACCGGAATTGTGCAGCGTAAGGGAGATTATCGCAACTCTCGTCCAAATCCCAAGGTAGGGGGAAACGCCCGTTCCGCGTCATATTTGCGAATGACTTCCACGAGCTTTCTTCGTCTTGAATATCCGGAGAAAGATCAGAACAGTGATTGATCCAGTGTTCAGTGGCATATCGTAGAAGTCTGAATTGCTTTTCGAGGGTTTCCGGTGGCAGTTCGGGGGTTGTAGGTGTATTCAATTTCAAAACCTCTCGAACATCAATAGGTTTTGTATCGTATGTCGGCCATAAACGCCTGACAGCGATACTCCACGTGCGTCGCATGATCGAACTCGACATCATCCACGGGATCCATCCAGAGGGTGACATATCAATTTCCGATACCATCGGAGATCGTGGTAATGGCGTAACTTGAGTTTCGAAATCCGCAAGATTCAGATAAGTAAGGCAGACTCCACGAATTAGTTTATTAGCTTCTCGCATATGCATGTGAAAGTCAACTCCTATCGCAATGGAAGACTGGGAGAGCAAGAATTCGAACGCAGTGAAGTGAATGACCTGAAGAACATCGCCGTCAACCGTGTGTGTCATCGTGATCAGGTTTTCGCAATTCTGCAGCATTCTAGTTTCACTCGCCGGAAACCGCGAACGGCCCTGCTGCCAATAAGTATCTCCGACTTCAAAAGAGACGCCCTCTACCAACTCGTCCAAACGCAAAGGCCGTCTTGCACCAGCTACCCAGTTAATTATTTTTTTGGCTATATCGGGCTTTCGGTACTCGACGATCCTCTTCAATATTCTAGCATACGTTTCGTTTAAGCCGCGCGGTAGCGATTGCAAAGCCCGACGGATATCTTCGTCGTTATTTTCCTTACAAATATCGTCAAGTTGCAAAGCAACCCAAAGAAACCTATTTATTTTAGCATAAACTACTTGAGGTCGAATTGACGGCTGGAACTGTGATACGTACATTCCGTCGAACTTACGCACTAGAGTCTCCTTTATTTCATCTATCATTGATGAGCTTTGTAGGATCAAGCCTCCCTCCTCAACTTTGGTCTGTAATTTGTCTGCAACGAATACCTCGATGTCCGAGCAGGTTCTCGGGGTATCCAGTGAAACTTTGTAAAACAGTTCCAAGGACCGGGAAATTTCAGCTTCGTTGCGACTGGATACCAAAACTTTGATTCTTTCACGAATCCCCAGCAGCCTTTTCAAATATAGCAACAAACGCCGTTTGTCATTGTCGCTACACTCATCTAACCCGTCGACGATGAAGTATGTGATATCCGGCAGTTGGGCGGATGAGGTGAGTATTTGAAATAACTGTTCCATGGTGGGCGGCCTTTGGACACCCCCGAAATGGCGTTCTAGTTTTTCTTCGAGTTCCGGTGTTATTGGGAACACATTCAAGATCTGCTTGACAAAGCTACTCAACACAGTCTGGATCTCCAGAGAACGACGGCTTGCGAAGTCGCAAAAAAAATAGCATATCATCGATGAGTCTCGGCGGTCCGGGTGGGAAAATATATAGTCGATAATTCCAGTTGTCATGATCGTTTTCCCCGAGCCGGCTATGCAATATTACTATCACACCTCCATGTGTCAGGCTTGTGCCACTTACGGATTCCATTGCACCAGAAACCACTGGAGCGGGTTTCCCGATGCCACTGTTGAAATTCGTCCGTATCTACTATCCATTGTCCAGTACCCTCGTGACGTAGAGATCGAGCTCTCAAAAAGGTATAGGTGTAGTCGTAATCAGATAAATTATTTAGCAAGCGCTTACGTCTTTCCTCTAAGCAGACAACGATCTGTACATCAGTATTCCGACATTCAACTTGAGGACATTTCTTACCTTCCTGTAGAGTGTATTGTTGTATCCTCCACTCTCGGCTTTCCTCCCAGTGTTTTAGCTGCAGAGTGCGATGTTGATGACCCTCCTGTCGATATAAACATGCAACCTGTCGCTCCCGGCAAGCTGCTTTTTCAGATGCAATAGCGAGTTCCCGGTCAATTCTTTCCGACTGGTCCTGAAGACGCTGTTCGATATCGGAGAACTGTAACTTGAAAGGTCGCCATAGAGCCTTTTGGAACTGTCGGAGACCTGGATAATACACGTTAGTAATTACCTTAAGGTATAAATTGACCAAAATTTAGAGTGTTTAGGAACATTGTCGTACCATCTGCTTTGAAAAACTTGAGAGCTTCCGTGCAGAACGTGATAGCGGTGGCGTAGAAGGCGCAGATTGCATCACAGAGTTCGACAGAGTCAGGGTAGAGTTGTTGAATCCGGTCAAAAACGGGACAGCAGAACCCAAGTTTCTCCAGCATTTCCGCCAGCTTCTCAAAGTAGCTTAGAAAATTCATGGCAACCTGACGGTGATACAACGTTGGTAAATATAAATTTCTTTTCAATTACCACGACTAAGGATTGATACCATGATGACAAATTTAACGCTACCCCATACCAATGCAGAGATCTTCGGATCCGTTTGAATGAACGTGTCGACGATGGTTGAAAACTGATGTACGGACTCTAGAAATGGTAGGATCCGTTTCCTACCATACTTCGACTTTTTCCGGTCCAAGCTCGCAGTGACTTCGATAACACCTGACGCTGCTAAGTCTGAATTTTTCAGAAGCTCCGAATACTCTACTGGAGTGAGGAGCTGACGAAAGGCGTTAAGAGCATCTTTGAGTTCAGTATGGCCGCTGTAGCCGCCCGGCGCCCGTCAGCTCAACGAGTCCAATCACATCACGTGAACATACACCTTGTTTGACATCCGGACGACCCAGATCGTGGTATTCAACCTGCACGAATGAATATCGGTAAGAGTTGTGAAAAAGGTGTGTCCAAATAGTTATTGGAAAGGAGGTAAATGGTATGCGTGTACGTAGCCTAGAGTAGAAACTTTATGGGAATCATGCCTCGACGACACTTATAATGGTGCGGCTCAAATGATGTCTCTGGATGGTGGAGTATTCTGCACGCCTTTTCCTTGGGGGCTGAGCATCGAATGTGTCATGCGATGATTCGCCGCGGAGGTAAGCTGCACTGCAAGGTCGCCTCACCAAGTGATCTGCGCATAGAATTTAGATTAAAGAGCGGAATCTTTACAACACCACCTAAAAAAAGTTTTTCAGATAGGCGCGTGGAGTAGAGTGTGCGCAACTGTGCTGCATCTCCGGTCAAAATTTAGAGCCGTGTTAACTGGGGGAGCCTGGTTGATATTTTGGGCGTTCACTTGGTACTTAAGTATTCATTCGGTGTGCTAGAATAGCAATCCCAAGCAATTCTAACATGACTCACATTCGACGCAGTACTAAAGAGGCACTGCACCACAGTGATAGGCTCTACGTAGGATATATGGTATGTTTCTAGAAGCCCTTGCTGTTGTAGATATATTGTATTTTGACAGTTCAGTTGCAATTCAGATTCTAATATGCTAGTGGACCGGACGATTGAGCTGGCATGATACACTTTTTTTTAACTTAGTGACGGTTTCGACGTCGGAGATAGACTCTATACTAAAAGTTTACGGTATTTTGCAATAGCACCAGGCCAGTTACCCCTGCATACTTCCTACTTATATAACCGTACATACAACGTGGATAGTCGTTTCCTGTTTCTCTCTGGCAGATCGATCCGACGGGCCGGGTCGAACTATTAAATCGACCTAATTTATCTAACCATCTAATCTAGCCCTGAGTTCTGCATCGTCCATGAAAAGCTGCGGAAAAAGACCAGAATTCTAGCCTTCTAGGTAGATTGTGTAACCGAGCGATCTAGCGAAAAGTCTGGGCACGAGAACAGAATTTCAATTTCCTTGCGGGGCAATAGCTGTTCTAAATCATGCGTTGAGCTGCAGTATGATGCAGCACACCTAAAGTGTAAGCAATAACTTCCCTCTTTTAAGACATCTTCTCCTTCCTCCTGCCTGAACAAGAAATGATCTGCTCTTTTTCTGAATTCTTGCATTAAAAGCAGTGCGGAATAAATCGCCACTCATTCTCATGCGCCTTGCTTAACTATTCGTTGCCATGCTCTCTACGCTCGTATGTGTCCAAGCCTGAGCGCTAATCCCCGGATCCCCGCTCACAGCTTGACCGAGGACAGCACTTAAGGGATGGCAATGCCAAGGCGAGATTTCCGGTAGAATAATTATCCATTTTCTCGTATCCAACCGCAGGAGGCAGTGCACGAGAAAAAATTATCCAGCTGATACTGCCTACCATTCGTTTGGTACTCTATGCAACTACGGAGTCTGATGATCTAGAACTAATTCCCGGCGATATTCTTATTTTGGCTATCGATAGCCTCGCGTCAAAGACAAAGGAGTGGCTCAGAGGGACTCAGTCGGTGTGCATAATACTATCAGGTCCAAATATCCGGTATATAGACACCTTAAAATCCGACCGTGACATACTCTAGGTATTGAAACAAACTGTACATATACACTTGACAGTATGCACAGGTACCATTCTACTGTACAAACGCGAGGGCTAAATCCTACAATGTACATACAAGGGTGGCTTATTATTCATATAAGCACACGGAATGTGTCTTTTTCGATTCTGATTGGTCAGAATTCTGTGGCTGAGTGGCTGAGTGGCTGATAGTGGCAAGAATAAACCACAAGAACTGAAATTAAAAACGACCCACTAATTTAAGTCTGCAAGTTGCACTCTGACAACAAAGTGTAATGTACATGAAATGTATATAACTCTACCTGCTTTCACATCCCAGGTTGACATTCATGATATTTTTAATATTGGGTGAGTAGTTGTGGATTAATACCTTTATTGTAATGTTCTTTTACAGTAGTATGAGGAGAATTTGCAATGGAGCAAATTGGCAACTGGGAAGTGAAATAGGACCTATTAATGGATGTTTCATCTCTAGAACATGTTGTAATCAGAGCAAAACTTGGTGACATCATTGAATTTCAAATTACTCAAATAGCTGAGCAGAAAGCTTCTTTTCAGCTGATAGTAATTGCTCTGGCCATAGAAATAGTACCAACTTTCAGAGACTTGGAGAGATATACTAGTGGGCTTGGGACCTGTACAGTGGGTATACTGTAGAAGTTGGAGTTGAGTGTACACCAGAGAGTGGCAGAAAAATCGATATTTTATCTCTACTGCGAACATTGGGAGGGAAAGTCAGCAGGGGAATGTTGGTGAATAGATTAAGAAGGATAACAGAGGTGGACTGGGTAATCGGGAGTGTATAGAGTTAGAAGACTCTGGGGTATATAGGTACACCGAGAAAAATGACATAACATGATGCATCACTTATACACAAGCGGTTTCTGGGATCTTATTCAATAGCATATGTGACACAGAGTAGTAAGTGCTTCCATGAAGCTGCGCATTGACTACTTTACTATGATATGCATACAATTTTGTGCTCTTTATACTATACATCATGCTGCATTCAACAATACTGCTGAATACACTTTATTCTACTCTTCCAAGTATGCACTCAAGACGCTCTTAAATGCACACCCATGCAGGATCTCAAATATGATTCCAATTATACCCCATAACAAATTCCGAACCTGCTTGACTCTATGTTCCCAGCTATGTTCTCAAGATGCTTCCAAGTACACTCCAAGTACATTCCCGGGTACACCTCCAAGTACATTCTCAAGTACACTGCCTAGAATGCTTTCAAGGACGTACCTAACTGCACTCAATGGTACACTCGCAGCCATATATGCACTTTTGTACGCTTGCAAGATGCTTTCAAGCACACTCCCACGCATGTTCACAAATATGTCACCAATTGCATTATATAATTCACTCCCAGCCTGCTTAGCTCTATTCCGACACGTTCACTTTCAACTGGCAAGACTCTCCCAATTTCACCTAACTATATACTCCCATGTATGCTTCTCAGTATTTGATCCAGAGACTTGCAGAGTTGCAGACACCAGACACCAGGAGGCAGATGGTAGGTAGTGGGTAGTGGGTGGAATATTATGGCAAAAATCATAACGTTGGTCAATATCACACTGTGAACCTTATCTTTAATGTGCCTGCCACAATGAAATCTCACAAGGCGTTATAGTCATGGTATTGACAATCACAATTTCAGATTCTGCAGAACAAGTAGCAAATTGGATCTTGGGACTCAGATTTTCTAGCAAAATCTGCTGCCCGAAGCTTACACATTGTGGCTGTACTTGGCAACATTTAGTACAGGGCTGATAGGGATGCTGGCAAAGATATGATGGCCATGGTGATGATGGTGATGATGATAGTATTGGTAATGGTGATCATAGTACCAGAAGCACTTAGACAAGGACATTCAGTTTGTTAACATTCCTGTCGAACTTTCCACAAACTGAGAGATTTTCATTGGCCAAAATCAGCTGGTGGAAAATCCAACTTCTCCCGAATTACCCATCTCTCAGGCACAGCTTTCAAGTATTGGTCTCTCATGCAGAGACCAAGCATACTCTCAAGGAGGCTATGAAGCAGGCTTCGAAGTTTGATCACAAGCAGGCTTCAGAGTAGGCTCTAATTAGGCATTCACGTGCCAGTAGACTTTCTGGTAGACTCCATACTCCTATAACAGCTATGTAGCAAACACAGCTATACATCCATCTCTGGCCACCAGGCTTATATAGTTGCATAGGCACAGGTGCACACCTCTATGAATGGACTGTAGAAGACAATAGACTGCATATTGTGCAGAGGTCCACGGAAAGCTTGCTATGCGCTGTGCATATATTCATGTAGGCGTAGTACAGACTATAGTTGATTTGTACTTTTCTGGATGTATTATTTCGCCACTAACTGAAATACACAGTATATTCTTTCCAGCTCTTGGTTACATGTGCTCATGTTCAGCTTTTGTTGATCCATTCAATATGTGTGGTTCCTCAAGGCTGGGTGTTCTAGCAATTCCTGTCGCTCTCTTCTTATGCTCCTTGAGCTAGAACTCCTCCCTCCAGAATCCCCTTATAACACTGCAAGAGGTATGGTGGAATGCTGAAGATAGGCCTTCTGCCTTCTAGATCCACTGATTCACCACTACAAATCATAGGGTATATCAGTGGCAGTTGAGTAAGTCATAGAGCCTCACTCCTTTTGCTACTGTGGTCTTGATTCCTTTCTCCATTCCTCTTCTCCACCATAATGTCCCTCAACAGAAACTACCAACAGAGTGGCTGGATGGTCTATTTAGTAGAATATTCAC
>Ga0307512_10002580_pt1 | contig 22516 bp, 24 predicted proteins | sample 14_EM_MG_FD_200267 | JGI IMG/M metagenome (GOLD analysis project Ga0307512, IMG submission 200267) | Populus trichocarpa ectomycorrhiza microbial communities from riparian zone in the Pacific Northwest, United States - 14_EM | ecosystem: Host-associated > Plants > Roots > Unclassified | place...
AAAAAACACTTGTTCCTACCTGGCATGATGTTTTGTGTAGAACAAACAACCTACAAACTCCATCACGGTGTCCCAAATACTATACCCCTGTTCGGATGTCGGATGCCAAAGCTGGTGCGGTGATTACCGGATTACCAATAGGGGTCCCTTGTGGTGACAATACACGCACCAAGCACAAGGCCATGCCTGACTCTCCTCTCGCTCTCGTGCACCATCTGTCTCAGTCACTGCCGCACCCCCACATATTTGTGACACATTTCTGGAGTTACAAGGTCTCATAACTACTGCAGTGGCTCTGGTCAAGAGTGTCCGTTGTTTCATCTACCAATTACGCGGCATTTACGCCCCGCAACGAACTAGGCGATACTCCCAAGTACCACCGGGTTGTCGCATCAAGTAAATGCCTTCCGAAGATTGACGATGGCAGAGAATCGCGCACATGGCTGGATGGCAGGGCAATCAACCAGAGTTACCAGACGGGATCGAGGTACGGTTTTGTGCAGCTCCCTTAACCGATCGCTTACCATCGCGGCATGTGACGTAGGCAACGTCCCGATAGACATGCTTCCGGGAGAGGTCCTCCTCGACATATTTGATTTCTACTTGTGCGAGGTTTACAACAAAATGGAATGGAAGACCCTCGTACACGTGTGCAGGAGGTGGCGATCCATCGTGTTCGCTGCGCCACTCCGCCTCGACCTGCGGCTTGTCTGCACAGGTCAAACACCTGTGAGGAGGATGTTGAGGATCTGGCCACCATTGCCCATCATCTTCCGGTTGTTTGAGTTTACTGATGAAGCTCTTGCTGCCCTAGCGTACAGGGGTCTCATCCGTGGAATCTATGTCTACGGTGTTTCAGATTATAGGCTCAAATCACTGGCAGAATCGACGCGGCATGGCCCATTCCCTGCGCTGACGGATCTCCACATTGAGGCGTTCGATGGAAGTCGTTCCTGATTCGCTCCTGGGCGGATCTGTCCCGGGTCTACGGTCCCTCTTCTTGAAGCAAGCTGCATTCCCGGCACTGGGGAAACTACTTTTGTCTGCCCCTGGCCTTGTCGAGCTTTCGCTTTGTGGCATTCGGGATTTCGTGATCATTAACTCCGAGGCGATGGTTGATTGGTTACCCTCGTTGACTCGGCTTGTAAACCTTCAAATCGAATATCAAAACTTAGAACTGTTTCATTTTCTCCCTTCCCGACAAAGCCATCATCCGCCTCCTTTGACACGCACATTTCTCCCTGTGCTCACCACACTCACCCTCAAAAGCGGAAGCGACTATCTGGACCTCCTTTCCTCCCACCTCGATGCCCCTCTACTTAAACATGTCAATATGGAATTCGTCCGCCCAGCCATCTTCGACTTCTCAAAAATTTCCCAGTTCATCAGTCGCAAGGAATCGTTCGAGGAGTTCGATCAAGCACAAATGTTGTGGTACGATAATTTAGGAGAAGTCGGCCTCAGGCTCTCTTCGCGAAAGGGGACTACCGGTGGCATGTGGCTCGAGCTGTGGATGGAATTCGATGTCAAATTTTGGCACTTATGTTCCCTTGCACAGGTCCATCATCCGTTCGCCGAACCGCTTGCCGCCTTCGGACACTTCGACTATCCCTATCTCGAAGATGGACATGCGCCGTCTTGGGTTTCCCAAACAGGGAACGGCCAATGGCTGGAATTCTTACGCTTTTTCACTGCTGTGGAGAATTTGTACCTCTCCGAGAGTATTGCGAGATTCATCGCACCCGTCCTGCGAGAGCTCGCCGCAGGGGAAAGTGCAGCGACGGCCCGGGACGTGTTACCCGCGCTACAAACCCTCTTCGTAGAAGGACTTGACCTTTTCGACTTCGGACCTGTCCGGGAAGCTACTGGGAAGTTTGTCGCGGCGAGAAAGCTCTCAGATCACCCAGTAGCAGTCCATCGTTGGGTGGGCAACTGACCTCCGCTTCCGTGGACCTTGAATTGCCATTTTCGCGTCCTTCACCCCCCACCTGTTATTACTCCATTGGCACCCATTGTTAACCTCTCAGACGCCGGTTTCTCTACTCCTACTACTATGAGAATTGTCTAGTCTTCTCATATGGTCTTGTTACGTACTACCTGCACAGGAGTTGCCGTCGATGAGGAGTTACATTGTACACGGCTAGTCACATCAACAGGACTCTCCGCTGTAACTCGGTAAGAAATGGAAAACAGAAATGGCAGGGTGGCCGGAGGAAATGACTAGATCCCAAATGGATGTGTGAATTCTGGGTTTTGCGCTAGGATGTAGATGACATGAATGGTATAGTAATGTCAAGTTACTCAAGATACATGGAAGCAAAGATCACTTATCAATCATCGATCTTCCGACTCACTCACTGCCCTATTTCCTATGCCCAACGGTGGGGAGATACCGGATAACTTGTAACCTCTTTGGCGGCGACAAATTCTCCGAAGGGTTGGTGAGGAGGTCTCGAAGACCAGATCCTTTCTATGAAAAGATTTTGTAGCGCGGGCAATACCTACGTTGCTACACCTTCCCTGGCAGCAAGTTCCTGTAGGGCAGGTGCGACAAACGCCGCAAGTTCCGAGGATAGGTAAAAGTTCTCCACAGAGGCGAAAACCCGCAAAAGTTCTAGCCAGCCATCGATGTTGCGTGTGTATATTGACCCGGGGACTCAGGGGTGAGAACGGGCGATGAGTACCCTGGGTCAGAGATTGAAGCCGCCGACCAGAGGCATCGCGGGTGAACGACAACATGAGCAACCCGCCACCAGTGGTCCCATTTCTTGAAGAAAGTATGATTCCGACTGTGGAATGGATATAGACAATTCGTGGTTGGTCGAGTACTTTGAAAAATTCCTTGTGACAGATGAACGGCGAGGTCGTTGAGATGTCAAAGATGACTGGAGCAAAGAAGTTCGGATGGACATCTTTGAGTAGACTCTATCCTGTCCTCTGAGTGCCTGTCAAGCCTCTGAAGGACAGTGAGTAGAGCACGAGGAGGACGCTGCATGTTGGGGGTGTAGTGTGAGGTCGGCACGAGCGGAAACCTGAAAACAGGACTACCCGACCACGTGACGACCCGGCCCTCGCCACGCTTAACCGGCTAACCTCTCGCTATCTTCGTCTTGCACGCCTTGCCTCCAAACCCGTCTTCATTCACCCTCGCCATATGATCGACCCCTTTCTCCTTATGGCCAAGACCCTCCTCTCATCGTGCCCTAAAGCTCTCTGACCGAAGACAGGCGGATCGCCCAAGTATCGTTGGCTAATGCCACAAGTGCGTGCCACGTCGCGTATATCGTACACGGCCCCTCGCAAGTCGGGTCTGTTAGGAAAAACCTTTTACTGTGTATAGACTTGATCAGGCCTCGTTCGTACGTTCCCTTCATTTTCGTATTACGCCTCCCGCCCTCCATTCCCGTATTCCCCTTCTTACTATCGATTGTCGCCGCATTTAACTCACCCTTTCCGAATACGCGCTTGCTCTCGCGCACATGGAGACGATTCAGTAAAATTTCCTTCACTTTAGACACTGCCTTCCTTCGTCAACGTCCCCGCGCGGGTCTGTCGCCCGCAGGACCATTCGCTTTTGCCACCTTTTTCCTCTCCACCTCGTCTCCCGTTACACGTAGCATACTTGTCTCTATTGCCTTGGACTCGCGTATTTAAACCCCCTCGCCTGGCCTTGCAAAGGCAGGCAATTGTAGCCCAACTTTCCCCTTCTTCTCGTTTGCGTGTTTTCTTCTTCGTCCGACCGTTTGATGGCCGGGCTACTATGCCGTCGCTTGTCTCTCTCGTCTCACGTCTTCAAGCTCGCCGTCTCTCCACAACGCGTTTCGTGTCTCTTGTTTCAACTCTTCTTTTCGACTGCTCAAGTTTCCCTTCGCGCGTTCTCGGTCTCCTGGGACCGCGGCCTCTGTCCCTTGGATCTCTCCTTCCCTCGAACCCAACGCCAGGTCACTCCAACTTAGCTACTTCCAGCGGAGACTGACGGCGTCTTGGGCTGGGACGACAGCATGAAATGTCAATTTGAAGGGTTTTCAAGATCCATCAAGGAAGACAGGCAATCAATGATGGCAGTCACGTCGACGCATTCTTGGACATATTATTGACCAGTTCCGGGCCCGAATTGATCAAAACACACAACGTCTGGGTACTGGTACCATGATGGAGACGTATGGGAACCATCGGGATATTTCATCATGGCCTTGACAGGCTGTCACTGATATCTCCTTGCGCCTTTTCGGCTGCCCCCAGTTGCACCCATGATGCGGGCAGGCCCAATTCCCCAAACTTTGAAAAGGGATATACACCTAAACGAGCATGACAGTCACCGGCACAAGAAAATCCTGTTTCCGCCGGGAACTTCTAGCAAAATGGTTGACACATTGACCCCGTACGGTAATGACCGGGTGCCTGACTGTAGGGATGTCAGGCCCAGTCAGGGTGTCCGTACATGGCCTTCCCGCTCTGGCTTGGCCTCAGGTGGGTCCGTCCAAAAGAGGGAAAGCCTTGTTAACTGAGCCAGATCTGGTCATGGCGACACTTGACAACTGAGATCACAATCCGGTCGTCTGAATTTCCAACACTTGGATCCGCCCACGATAAGCCCAACATTGTCCCCCTCCCTTTTTTCCGTTGGCTGATAAGCACAGTTAACCTACCCGGAAAAAGGAGAGACCTGCCTTCACGTTTGATTACATCCAGTCCCTCCTCAATATCTTCTCGCTCGACGACAAGCCCACAAATATACTCTTGGGGACGCCGACCTTCCCGCAGCGGCGATCACATGTGCCTGGACTCTCGCCGAAGCCAGGAGTGCCTTAGCTCTTTCCGAACCATACGTAGGAGTCCGCCGTGGACGGGGCACTCCAGACCATAGCAGTTTGTCTGATCACATAGATGGTGGTGTGTTGAATGGCCCTCACCCTGGCCAAGGCAGACGGCAGCGCTCGGCGAGGTCGTGTTCAAGGTGGATAGCAAGTTCAAGGTGCGCAAAGAAATCACCCTCCTTTCTTTTCCATTTTCATTATCTCGCCTTTGTGTGGACGCACCTGATATTGGTGTACGATGCAGTATGTGGCGCCGGTCGCTGTGTGATCCGCCGGTTTTCATTTTCATTTTGTCCACGCACAGAGGATTATCTAGGCGCACTGAAAAGAACTCTGGTCGTTCGCGCAGAATAGCACCAAGGATGAGCTCGCATCGCTTGATCCGCTCCTGCGTAACGTTGGTGCGCACGGTACCCCGCCAGGAACGGATGGACCCAACCCATTGTGAGCTGCGCTCTCCTGCGCGGGCATGTCGGACAATTTCAAGTAGGGGGGAGCGTGAATATGGCTGGCATAGAAGTACACTGGGGGAGGGGGGGGGGGGGTAGACGTGTTCAGCAGCATATTCCTCTAAAGCCACATACACCCCACTGTGATCACTTATTTTCATTTTGCGCGCATGACCATATGGCGGAGTTGCCTTTTGGTGACATGATGCTGTAGTGGTCGCAGCAGGAGAACCCCAAACCCATTTGGATGTCGCATGGCAATGTCTCAGCACGCGGGTCATGCGACGTCCCCTGTAACAAAGCCGCTGACTGCATCGAGGCTCGAGCGCGCCCAGGTCCGTGCCTCAGGCTTCCTTGTCGCGCCCGGTGTCGAAGTAATATAAAGAAGGGCCCGAAAGGGTGGTAGTGACGACATGATGACCCCCGACCTGGTGGAGCTATAGTCGACATCGCCCTCCCCCAACCGTCCCTGAGGCCTGTAGCTGTGAGAGGAACCATAGTATTGGGTATGGTCAAAAATCAACGGCATGGGTTTTAACAGAAGAGTCGGATGTATAGCCAGAACTTCCTCCGGTTCTGTTCATCATGGTAAACAATGCACCATCTTGACAAACTACAGTAGTTCTGAAAGTCTCCTCGGAAATGAGCGAAACACACTTCAAGGTTACCCTGGGAGTAATTCACATCCTACGGGGATGCGATGCGGCGTCTAGATAGTTCTCCCAGGAGTATCATTGTTGGCAGACGTGGACAGTTCTAGAATTAAAGTTAATCGGTGTTTGGATTCCGTGCTTTCCTTAACGGATAATCACACTCTACAGTCCCCTGTCTGTCCTATCAAAAAAAAAAGAAGTATCCACTAGGTCCGTGACCCTTTCAAATTCTATGTTGAAAGTGCCTGCGATTTCCCCAAGTTGAGCATTTCCTCCATTGGTTGGCATTTCACGGCAGCCAACAGAGCTCGTCCTTGTCCTTAGCCCCGTCCTATACCCCACGGTCCAACACTTCGCACTCAGCGGTCTCAACTAAGTCACAGAGGCTGGCGTTTGCTATTCCTTTCCTCCACCCCTCTCCCCCGGGATCACCAGGCCAGGACAATTGACCGATGAACACGCCCTTCCCACTTTCCCCTCCCTTCTCCATACCTTCACCTCATTCAATGATGAGATCACGAAGCTCCCACGACAGTTACCCTTCCCTCGAGCGTCGCGGTACATACTCGGGCCCTCATTGCGCCTGGCCATATCCATCCGAGAGAAAGAAAAAAACACGCGCACGCGTCGGACGCGTCTCGCACAGACAATGACCTCCTGGAGCTCTGCGCTCATCTCCATCGCGTTTGTCGGCGCCGGTCCCATAGGCAACGAGGTGCTGAATAGCCTCCGCCGTACTGGCCCTCGGCTGCTGTAGGTGAGCTCTTTGTCAAGGTGGGCGGGAGGTCCGGGGTATGCAACAGAGTCCTTATCCTGTCCCTCCGGCCACTGTCCCTTCCCCTTGCGACCTCCTCAGATATGTACGATACTGAAGTATGATGTGGTGTTCGGCGTTTGTTATCATGCAATTCACGGCTTTTATTTTCGTGGCCCCTGAGCGCTGAGCATTTGACGTTTTCACATCAAGGAGGAGCCCGGCTTGCGTAATCTTGGTACGGGTACCGCGAGAAGGCAAGAATTCGACCCGCTGTAAGCCGCTCACATCTAGGTGAGAGTTCGATAGAACATCGAATAAGGGAGGAACGCGGGTGTACGGATCAGCAGATGTGGTATAGAGGTGTAACCAGAGCTTGTACAGCTTGGTCGTGAGGTATTCCTCATCGGATCCCTTCTTACTACACTCGATCATACATCTCCACAACGATGAGGGGCCCCCCAATCCACCTGGTCGACGGTGAGAGATCAGATCTATCAGACCCAGCCCAATATTTTGTAGGCTGGAGATGGGGGTGATTTCTTGGCGGTGGTGTGACGTCCCAGCACAAAACAATTGAGAATTAGTGTGCCGCACCTGCAGCTTCCGTATCATTCCAACTCTCAAACGATACCGCTTCCGGTCTTGGTAATCCAACCACATGAACTTGCCACGTAGACCGTTCCGTACTGGAGCAGATAGAAGACATACTGCATGGAGACTTTGTCCATATATTTACGCATGTTCTGTGCCGATCTGATGCGGAACATCAGAAAACGTTACGATGGGGCCGGAGGGACGTTCCTACTAGCTTTTGTCTTTAGGACGAATTTGCGTTCTTGAGGGTGTCACGCGCTCCGCAGTAGGCTCTGGGGATCTGCGAGTGGTGCATGTGTCGGCGTTGGAATGGTATTTTGGGGCAGACCTGACGTTGGGCGAACTGTTGATTCATTGTTGGTATGCATTTGTTTTTTGTTCGGTCGTTCTGGCCTGGCCCACCCCAGACGCGCGTCGCAATGCGTTTGTTGCATTCCTACATGTGGCGTGGTCTACATATGACGATAAGGAGGCAGGGGAGTTGCTCTTGCCCAAGATCAGCTTATTAGTCCGAAACACTGGTGTCACTAAGCTTCTCATGTAATGTAGTTACCGTTCGAAGGAGAACCGACTACGTCGCATCCCTGGCAGACAAGGCAGTAGTCGACCCCCTGGCACCCAAGTTCGTGTGTGTAGGTGTGGAGCAGGCCTGACAGACGGCCTTTTGCAATGGCACAGATAGGCACTGCACAACTTAGATATCAATCATATCATGAGCCTGACACTACTCACACTAGCCGAAAAAAGCCCTCGATCTGGGACATCGACACGGAAGGCCGCCGATGCCCGTGTTTGGCATTTGGTTGGGCACCCTTGTTGCATGCAGGCCGCCAGATGACACGGACATCAAGCGCCGGGGGTTGTTTGAGTGTTCCTTGTTGTCCATTGTGCAACGTAAGAGACAAACAACGTGCGTCCAATCATACTTTTTGACTCCATCCGGAATTGCCTCCGAGTCGAATTGAACAGCGCGTTCACCACGTGTGAGGGAAAACAGAACGTTGTGGTCAAGAAAATTGGCCCGACAGCATGTGAAGTGAAGAGGCTGTGCATATTTCCATCGACTACTGGGCCCTGAAGAGCCTGTGGTTGGGTGTGCACGGAGCACGTGACGTTCAGTTTTACACTTGAACTCGTCGACGGAAGGAAAAAGATGACATAGCCGCTTACTGTATCGTCTATCGTGCTTCGTCGTCAATCGCACTTCGCACGCCACATATTTCGCTGGATCAAGTTCCGAACAATTCGAACACCTCTTTAGTCCAAGATTCGATTTCCCGCGGCACCCGCAAATTTTTTTAGACCTCGGGCCTCGAGGAAGGATAGGGCAGAACCTTATGCTTGTCATCGCCCGCAATCGCACTGATATCTTGATTTTTATTGGTTGATTCAAGTTCCAAGTTCCGAGCTCTGCGCGCTTCGCTTGGGACCACAACACCTCTGCGCGTTCCGTGGGTGACGTATGTTCGGGCACCGAGGTGCTGCATCATGCATGTGACATCGAACTATCAACCCCGTTCCCATCCCTATTGCAAACTTTCCAATTACAAAAGCTTGGCAATGGCGCACGGTTGGCTATAAAATCCTCTTCAGCAGCACCCTAACACAAAGCAAGAGAACCGGCATCAGCCCGGAATCCACTCTCGACCATCGTCCATTAGAACCTTTGTATTCCCATCCATTCATTCCCCGATGTACTGCGGAGTCAACGCTCTTGGTCTGCCAACGGAGCTCTCGTCCGACTACTCTGTCATTAACACTGCCACGGGCCCATACTCAGACACGGGGCTACTACTTTCTCAATGCCCATTGCTCGGAAGCGAACGTCGGCAAAGAAACGCTTGGCTGCTGGATATACCTTTAAATACACACGGTCCTCAAGTCGATGAAGAGGTATGTTTTATTGTAATCCGCGAGGTACATTCCTTGTATGGTTAGACTAACACGTCAGCCATACTATCAGCCATATCTCTTTCGGTGCATCGATGAACGAGTTGGGCCACAGACACCGCAACCTGAAGACCTCATCAATAGTATCTATGGACGGGAAATCCCCCTCTTCCATCTTTTGGACTCCACGTACTTGACAACATCGTTACCTTGGTTCACCGAAGTATGATGACTTTCACCATCTGCCCGAGCAGACTGAGTGACATACTTTATAGAATGTTCCTTCTGTCCAGAGCCGTCCACTCCCACACATGGATACGGCGGCTAACCTTTCGGTGCCACCAATCCTGCCCAACGCCCCCCGCTCACTAGCTGGTGGCCGGTCGGCTCGACGAACAGCTAGCATACGTCGAACTATGGACCGATACTCCTGCAACGTTTGCGGTAAGAGTTACTTACGGCCATCGGGCATGAGACGACATCGGCGAGAAACCCACGAAGCCAGCCTTTGTATGTATGGCTGTGATTTTGAGTGGGGTAGACCTTATCGGCTTAGGGAGCACCTCGAGAGATGGCACCCTGGTGTCGACATCAATGCGGTGCTTGGTGAAGCTACGAGGACGCGTCGTCAGGCGAAAGGCATCGCAAGTCACCGCGGTGACTAAACCGTCTTTGTCTACAATAATCGTGATGCTCACCAACAGTTCACCCACTAGTATTTCATTTGCATCACCCCCTCCTGCCTTATGCTCAGAATCAACTATCTACTACGTGACTGTGCCATTCCCGTCTTCCGCCAATTTCTGATCAACTATGCCGTTTCTCTCCATTGTCCATCAGTAGCTTCCGATGTTCCCTCCGCTCCCTTACTCTCTTATGCCATAGTATCCTTTTATGACGCAGTAACGTCTCCACTGATGTCTCACTTTCGGTCAATATGTAGTGTTATTCCATTCAATATGTGATTTCTCTTCTACGGACATTGATATTCTAACCTTACCGTGACGCAGCACGTCATCTGAGTGACCTTTGAATTGTACCTTCTGGTTCTAGGACTATGAGCGCGGTAAGAAATGCTCGGTGTGAACTGTGAACTGTCACGGTTCAAATTCTTATACCCCCCTCACGTTTGGGTCATGCCATGATGGGCACTATCATTGACAGGAAACTTGACGTAAGGTTTTTCAATAGGCCAATGTAGACTTCGAACCAAACTTGGCTGGCTGGAGAGTTCAGTACCACTTGGGGTTGACTGGCGGCGGCCCGTCGGGCGCAGCCGGCCATGTCTTACTACAGTAGGGCAGTTGGATCTTTACCGCTTGCCGTGGTCGTTGTCGCAAAAAGGGTATGATTGAATTTCCTCAATCAACACTTTCTGTCTAAAGCTCTGGATTGTCGCGGAGTCCCCGAATGATCCTCATCTCCGCTGCATTACGGATCTTTACGGTCTCCGAAATGTGGCGCTTGAAGTTCAACTTAATGATAACTAGTGGTGATCGTCTGTGGGTTGAAACCCCGCTAATAAGTTGTCCGAGAACACCTTCCTAAGTCGTCTCCCCCGCTGCCGTACACGAGTTCTCAAGGGTGATCACTGCCCAGGTACGTGGGTTTAGGGCATTCTCTATAAGCCGATAATGATTTCCCGTATCATGTCCCGAATACATCATTATGAGGTGTGTGTCCTTCTGCGTTCGAACATGCCCTCCCTGAGTGGGGCCCCAAGAGATACGTGGAAAGACGAGTGGATGAGAGAGAAAGTAGTAGAAATGTTTGGTTGTATTGGATTTCATTTGCTCAAAGTGAGTCTCTTATCAAATAGCTACCAGGGCTATCAAGAAACAAGAAGAATCAACTCAAATAGTAAGGAAAGATCCCCATCGCCATAGGCCCCTTTCCTCCGCAGTGGGGATGTGCTTGCATAGGTGTTGTATACCCAATTTGGCTTGGCTATCCAGCAGGCCATCAGGAAAAACCTCCCGTGATAATTGGTGATAATTTGCGATAATGTCGTAAAGTTCTTCCAAATTTAGTATTTTCCCAGCGCCTATCTTCCATGTGCCTGGCGCCTATTAGCTCGTTAGCTGGATTATCGTGAATTATCACGGGAAGGTTTTCCTGATGAGGGCGCTTGCTCTAGCGTGGGGTAAGCCTACCCGGTATAGTCGTGACCATGACACACTTCCTGCGATGCCCGAGCCTTCTGGGAAAGATGCACACTGCTGTGTCTCTTCTGGTATACCCCCGGATTGCACCAACCCCATGCCTTGCCTTACATCACAGCGTCTGGTACGATTATTGTGGGATGAATCGTGGAAGTGTCGTACAGTCGCTCCACTGTCGCAATCGCAATTCACAATCCGATCGATAAGGACGAAAACTCTCACAAGTCAGGAAGCTAAGCTTCTGCCTGGGATTTTTGAGGGTTGAGCACATCCGCATTGGAGTGCACTAACCTGTCCATTTTGATGGTACGTCTGGGGGTCTGAGTTAGTGCGTTCATGACGCCCCAAGAGGTAAACGTATGTGGGGATTGCTGAGAAGTCCATAAGCCTTGGCACAATTCAAGACCTCCATGATTTGTTGAGGGACTTCCCTCTGTTCTTCCAACAACACAGCACACCTCCATTGACACCGATCACGATAGAGTTGTAGCGGAATGTAGAAACGAAGTGAGAACTGGCACTGGCATTAACACATGGGTTACGCGAAGTAGCTATTCACGCGCCTCCCCCAAGCAACGACGTTGCGCTGGGAAAAAATCAACTTTTTCCTGCCCGGGATCGTCAAGCTTCGGCGTGGGATTGTCTCTGTGAGATGTTGATGGGCCCAGCGTATTGAGACTGGGGGGAAAACGTATGCTCATCTTTTACCAGCAACCGCGGCACATTAACGTCTTAGCATGACCATTGACCAGTTCTAATGACCCGCATCCGGTGGTAGAGGTGACGTATCATAATCATCGGGATATGACACTACATGTTGCCATTGGTCACATTATAACCTTGAAACGTGTCACTCATACGCACCGCAGCCCCTTCGGTCGTGGGATTGCGCGCGCATGTGACGGGTTCGAACCATGGCTGAAGTGAGGGACTATGTATTCAACCACGTGATGTCCTCCGCACACCGCCTCTCGTCCCTCACCTCGCTCTCCTCGCCTCCAAGCTTTTGTCTTCCGCCCACGTTGCAACACGTTTATCACTTTTCCTCTAACGGTCAAGTTACCCCTCTCGTCGCACCCTAATCCTCCCTCACGGCTGAAGACTCGCGGATCGCCCACATCGGCCGATGTCAAAGCACAGCAGACCGCTATTCCACGTGGCACGCATCGCTCGCAACCCCCTCGCTAATCGCTCTTCGGTCTGGACCACGTCGTGATTAGGAAAGAAATTTTATGTGTATAGATTCATTCAGGCTCAGGCTACCTACCCTTCATACGTTTCTCTATCTCCTTCGCATTAGACTTTTACTCTCCATTCTACACCTTCCTAACTTATTTTCCTTTAACCTTTTTCCTTGTCATCATCACCGCATGACCACCTTTGCCCTCGCCCTCTCCCCCACTCGCCTCCCATGTAGCATACTTGTATATAATCCCCCTCGCCTGGCAGACAATCACAGACCACCCTTTCTCCTTTGCATTCACGAGCTTTTGCCTCAAGCTTCTTACGCCCCGTCATGATTTCCCCTCGCGCATTCTCAAACTCGGCCTCTATTCTCTTTCCCTTCCATCTCTTCGAACTCACAGCTTGGACTCATCTCCAACACTACAGAGTGACGCCGATGAAGGGACGGTTAAAGAGCGCGTGGGCTTGATCAAGCCCTTGAAGCGCTCGTTCATCCATCAAAAACACAGCCTTACGTTGGCTTTTGATACTGTACGTATTCTGTCACGGTCATGCTGAATCCCCTGCGGCGCTCACCAGAACGATGGTGTTGATGTGACATTGCGCGCAGAATGTATCTATATATGTCTATTATCGCGCTCTTCGCAATGCGACCTTGCCCCCAATCCCACTTCCTGCTTGCCTGTCAGTATGGTCAACTTCAACGATCCTGGTGTGATGATGCAGGATTATCGTGCGTACACCTTTCTAACCATTCCCTGTGGACCAGGGAGCTCACCGAGTCCTTCAAGTGGCTTCTGTCAAGCTATGGCACACCGTCGGCGGTCTCTATGTGTGAGTCTGTATGGCGGCTATGGCCCGGCCGAACCAACCTCGTATTCTTAGAGTATCGCCTAACGGAATCCTCACTCCTAGCTGGGAATACGTCACTACTCTCGAATACGAGTGGAAAGTCTTTCGAGGACAAATCCCTTACCGGCCCACGATATGGGTCCGTGAATATATGCGCATTGCTTTGCTTCTTTCCTCCGCGATATCGGGCCGGCTGATCCGTTCATTCAATGTCCGATAGATTTACTCCCTTGCACGAGTGTCCGCGCTTTTGACCGTCCTATTCGATTTTTTCCTCATGGATAGTACATACTACATTAATTGTCAGGTGTGTTCCGTGTTTACGCGCACACTTCCTTGAATCCGCTCACTGACGCACACAATCTCAAGGTCGCTATCTCTTTCGCAACTGTGAGTACGGGAGCTCCCCTACACGTTCTCGTCCCAGAGGAGGAACGACCCACATTCTATCATTACCCTATTGCTAGTTTTTCACCTTTTTGACGATGTTCGCCTCTTCACTATTGATTGTTATTCGCATGTACGTATTCTTTCGCGCTTCCACAACATTTCAATCCTCCCAGATCAGACGTTCATTGAGGTTGCTAGCATTGCAATTTGGAACAAAAATAAGGTTGCAACGGTGATGGCAATCAGCTTATGGGGAGCCAATGCTACTTTCTATATCTACTGTAAGCTACTTCTCCACTGCAGTGTTATATAGGCTATCGGGCACCAACACCAACGTGGTCTGGTCACAGATGTCGCGCGTGTAAATATTTCGAGTCGATTCCCTCGATTGTCAACCATGCACTTACTGTATTCCTCTCACAGCTTCACTCGAGTTGGTCACCTGTCCAACAAACCTGTACAGTGACCAACCTCCCAAGCAGCAAACCTAACCTCATCGCAATACCTGTTACCGACATCTCATTACTTCTCATCATGCTCGTTGGTTTGGTTCGCCTGCACGGTGACGGTATAGGCATAGTTGGCCTGGCCCGGGTTCTCTGGAGACAGGTGATGCTGGTTCTTTCCAGTTGTGGTTCTTTCAATCCACTGATTTTTTTTCGCTTCGGGAAGGGTATCATTTGGCTCCTGCTGGCCATGGTGTCCGAGGTCCCGCCAATGGTAAGTCTGACGGATTTCTCCCACGTCTCCTTTCGTTAGATTCAAATTTATATCCCAGGTATTCATTATTTTGAACTTAAACGGTACTTTTCTTAATCTAGTTTCTTGCGAACGTCCGTTGACTCGTATCCCTCTCTGAATATTAGTTCCGTTCGACTATGTAGGTTCTATTTTGTCAATACTGGGTAAGTTGCTTACTGTTTTATTCAACTTAGATGTTCGAATTGCCGGCTTGGATCACGATGACAATCGCGGCAACCAGGATGCACCGCTTACTGGTAGACATTGCCTCTAAAACTACCCATGTGTATGACGAGTTCTTTACTCCCCCATCGTCTGGCTCACTGCTGTCGATTCAGGTTTAACTCGCATGGGATGCTAAATAACAATCACCTTCCAGTTCAAGGGACTAAGCGGACCAATGTTACACCAGTTCAGATGAACCGGGTGGAGGTAACAGTGTGCATTGTCTCCGAGGAGCATGGGACACTGCATACGGGGGATGATGGCTCGTCCAGTAACGTAGACGGGCAGATGCATGGGAGAGTGATCGGATTGCGATCCGATGACGACGTCGAGCGCGGGGTGTAAAAATATGAATCCCTGTGTAGTAGAAACTGTTCATTGAGTGTGATTGTTCCATAGTTCTCATCACAATACAAGCTGCTCTCCCTGCTCCTCCTTCCTCACCTCTCTGTCTACCTTCCCCTCGGGTCGACATCTATTCTTATCGCAGCCGCCGTACATATAGTATTGTACGCAGACAGCTACATCAACAGGACTCTCCGGTGTCACTCCGTAAGAAGGGGGAGGAAAGAACGTCAGGGTGGCGGGAGGAAATGCCTAGATCCCAATGTATGTGTATGTGGAAGGGTGGATCCCGGATTCGGTGCTAGGATGTATTTCTGAATGTTCGTCGTGGCACCGCAATTTATGCTGCATTTGCTTTCAAATAAAGCTTCTCAAGTAGATGGCACGAGATGGCACAGTAATTTCGAAGTAACTCAAGATACACGGAAGTGAGGATCATTTATCAATCACCAACCTCGACTCACTCACTGCCCCTATTTCCTATGCCCAACGGTGGAGAGATACCGGATAACCCGAGACCTCTCTTGCAGCAACGAATTCCCCAAAGGCTTCGTGGGGAGGTCTTGAAGACCAGGCCCTTTCTATGAAAGGGTTTTGTAGCGCGGGCAACACCTGCGTTGCTACACCTTCCCCGGCAGCAAGTTTTTGTAGGGCAGGTGCGACAAATGCTGCAGGTCCCGAGGATAGGTACAAGTTTTCCACAGAGGCGAAAACCCGTAAAAGTTCTAGCCATCGGGCATTTTCCTTACAGTATGCCCAAGGCGGTGTATATTGATCCTTATTGCCTCGGTCCTTGAGGTGGTCGAAGTTGGCGAGGGGACTCAGGGGTGAGAACGGGCGACGACCCTGGGTCAGAGATCGAAGCCGCCAACCTGAGGCATCGCACCTGAATGACAATATGAGCAACGTGCCACCCGTGGTCCCATTTCGCGAAGAAAGGGTGATTTCGATGGTGCATTTGTTAAAGTCCATGCGGGCTTGGTCCAGTGCTTTGAATGACTCCTTGTGACTGATGAACGGCGAATGTCGAGCTGTCAAAGATGGCTGGATCAAAGAACTGTAGATGAACGTCTTTGAGTAGAGGGGCCTCGATCCTGGCGTAAAAGGCCTCCAGGTCCTCGATTAAGCCTCTGAAGGAAATTGAGTGGAGCACGGGGAGGACAGTGCATGGTAGCGGGGACTAACGGAGTCTTGGGCCGGCCCGACGACAGCAAGTAAAATCAATTCGAAGTTTTTCAAGGTTCATCAAAGAAGACAGGCAATTAACAATGACATTGGTGTAAACGTAGCTGGGAGGGTCAATATCCCAGAGTGAAAGACAGACAACGCCAGTGGAAGACAAAAGTAGTTTCGGCAATGCTGGGAAAACGACGTTATCCAAGTGGAGTGATCGTAGACGTGGGGCAGATCCCCTAGGAACGAATAGGGAAGGTCTGGTGATATGATATCATCATGCGACCGAAGGTGAAGATCTGTCAGTGAAGGGTATGGGTCTTGCATCGCTTCCATCAGTTCCTTCGACCCAGGCCAGGAAAGGGACTTGACGTAAATTCCGCAGACACGATCATTGTGCCCGAGCGCGGCAATAATATTATCTCCGTGAAGGTCATTTGCCCGTATGACGATGGGAAATACTGGCCAGACATCCAAAATCCTGTCCACTGGCGTTCCAGCCGTGCAAACAAGTCGTAGGTCAAGGAGACGTGGGGCGGCAAACACGACGTATCGCCATCTTTGGCACACGTGTACCAGAATCTCCCATGTCGGCTTGCATTCCTCTTTGTAGTCATCATCTACGCACATGAAATAAAAATATTTCAAGGAGGAGTTCGTCGGGGAGCATATCGATTGAAACGTAGCCTATATCACAAGAGTCAGGGGTCATTGGAAGACCATGATGCGCGAAAGATGTCCCCTGACCCGGCCCCGCTAACTCCTCCACCTTGGAGCGACGTGCACTTCTCCCTGCCATTAATGAGATCTTGGAGGGATCATCGATCATCCTTTGGGCCATCCATTGGAGGTGACAACCGAGCTACGCCAGGCAGCATTGATTGGGTGGTTGTGGGAGGTGGTTTGAAGACTTGATCACGGACACCCTCCCGATCAGGCATACTAGTAAATGAAGTCTTAGTTTGTTACTTGAGGAGTGGGAGGAATGGATTTCCTCCGACGTACGGGTGAGGACCCATCGGCGAGGGTTGTTATACAGTAGAGGAACCCCACGTACCTACCCGAACCGGCGGCATACTGACGTATTACAAATCATCACGTACTCAACGTTCAATGTGTCACGTTCAAACCCGGTCCACAGAGCCTCTGCAATGTATACACAACACATTACACCCGTCTAGTTTTCCGGTTAGTGCGTGCATCTTATATACCGCGACTGTGGGGACCGACACAAGGTAACTTAAAGCATGTCGGGAAAGACATCCCCCCATGTTGTCATCCCGGCTCGCTCGAGTTTTCTGCTCTTGGTTGTGTTCCCGACCTCATGTGCCTCTTTGTTCTCTTCCTCCCACCTCCCAACCCTTCAGTCCCTTTTCGTACGAGCTCCTTGTGTCCCTTTTCCGTATTTCCCCTGCTTTTCTCGCTTTTTCGCTTTCGTTCTTTACCTCAATCCTGGGACCAAGTGTATGCGACTACCATGGAGGAGAACCACCCTACAGGCTACAGCAGGCTTTTTCAAGCATCAGAAGAAGGCGACGACGAGCCGTACACCGTATTCCTACTGCGCAGCCAGCCAGCATCGAGCCGTAACAATGACTACATAATTCTCGCCGAGCCTCAATTCACGTTCAAGCTTATGGTGGGACTTCGCGGTAACGCCGAAAGAATCATATAGGTGAAGGGCGAAAGAGTATTTTCTTCACGGTGCGCATCCTCGTTTATCCCTTCTGCGATGCATGGCTTGACAAACGCAGCCTTGTTGCCCCACAGTCGTCCCGTCTGGATGACCTCATCGGTCTCGAATCTCGATACGTACAGGAGAGCGTCTTCGTGCACATCCTGCGCCGTGTGGACGTCAGAACAAGGTCGTACTCGAGTTGAGGTAGTCAACGTATTACATCGCCACTGAAATCTCCCTCCCTCGCCTGTTGAGGCCTATCATGAACGGTGTCCGCCACTGCCACTCTCCTCCAAGTCCGGAAACTCAAGGGACGGCACAGCCCAGAGTTGGTTTTCCGTGGTTCTGTCTACTCTGTTCTGTATGCGGTAATCGGATTCCTATCACGCTTTCAAGTCCCAACTGTCGAGCAAATTGTCGACATTTCGTGGTGAATGCCCTAGGGATTTGGTCGTGGGTGGGGACATGTGGTGGGTGATGGCAGTGGGCCGATCAGGTCGGCACTGGGTGAGTTGCGGTTACAGCCTCACTTAAAAAAGGTATTTTTTGGATCAGTGTTTTTCTGGAGATGTCTCAAAAATGGGCCCTTCCTTTGGGAATGGATAGTGGCGTTGCTTGTTGGGGCAATATATTACATGGGTCCGCATCGGAGTAACAAGGCGTCATTTGTGTCTACAGTATCGTTGGGAACACAAGGGCCCACTCTAGCTCGAAGGGCGGCCAGAGCGCAACACACGGGTGTTGTAAGGAACGCAGACGATACATGAACTTATCGTAACCTGATAGCGGACTATTTGGCACAGGCACGGAACAAGTCTGACACCCAATTCTGGAATCACCACTGAGTTTCTTTCATTCGACGCAACGCGTCGCCTTCCGCAGAATAGTTGAGACGATTGTCTCGCAACTCTGGACGTATGCTATATCTAAGAGATAATACAGCATTGTAGAAGTTCAGAGCGTGGCTATGGTAGCAGAAGAATAGTAACCGGAGTCTCAGAGTCAGCAAAGAGTGAAAAGAGAAGGGCATGCAGTTCCCTGTTCCCAATGGCTACCTTGACAGGTCCCGACAGTCGGAGCCCATCTGAAAAGATTTTGAGCCCAGGCGGCACCTCAGTTACGCCATCTCTGGTGAGCTCTTTCAGGACAGGTGCAACACAAAGTGCGCAAGTCCTTCGGATGGGTGCGGGGTCTCCACTGCGGTGAAACGGCATAAGAGTTCCAGCCCATCTGGCTTTCTACATGACATCTGTCCAAAGTGGTGAATGTCGACTCTTCGCTGAGGTCGAAGAGCTCGAGGTCGGCGAGAGGAGGGATGAACTTTCTATCATCCTGGGTTGAGTCCCGAAGCTGCCAAACCAAGCCTATGTACCGTAGGACCCGTTCGCGCTGTCCTCGGAAGTCGGCGGGAACACTGTTCGACCACGTGATGTCCCCGCACCCATCCCTCGCCTTGCCTCCAACCTTTTGTCTTCCACCCTTCTTGCTTCACGATCGACACATTTCCCCTCCCAGACAAGTTTGCCCTCTCATCGCACCGCAGTCCTCATGGCCAGAAGACTCGCGGATCGCCCACATCACATCGGCCGACGTCAAAAGCACGAAAGACAGCTGTTCCGCCATCCACGTAGCATGCGTCGCTCGCAACCCCTCGCTAATCTCCCCTCGGTCTGGACCACTTTGTCATTAGGAATGGGCTTTTTTGTGTATAGATTCATTCAGGCTACCTACCCCTCGTACGTTCCTCTATCTCCTTCACGTTAGATCTTTGCTCTCCATTCAACGCATGCCTGACTTATTTTACTTTAACCTTTTACCTTGTCATCATCACCGCGTGACCACCTTCGCCCTCTCCCCCTCCCCTACTCGCCTCCCATGTAGAATATTTGTATATAATCCCCCTCGCCTGGCCTCGGCCAAGCAGGCAATCACGACCACTCTTTCTCCGTTGCGTTCACGTGTTTTTGCCTCAAGCTTCTTACGCCCCGTCACGATTTCCCCTCGCGCGTTCTCAAACTCTCGGTAATGTGGCCTCTATTCTCTTTCCCTTCCTCACGGCTTGGGCAAACCTCCAACGCTACAGTGGCAAAAGTCTGACATCGACGAAGTGACAGTTGAAGGGCACGTGAGCTTAACCGAGCCCTTGAAGCGCCCGTTCATCCATCAAAAACACAGCCTTACGTTGGCCTCCGAGATACACAGGATTCTGTTACGGTCATGCTGAATCCGCTGCGGCGCTCACAGAAAGATGGTGCTGATGTGACATTGCGCGCGGAATGTATCTATATATGTCTGTTATCGCACTCTTCGCAATGTGACCTTGTCCCCCCAATCCCACTTCCTGCTTGTTTGTCAGTATGGTCAACTTCCACGATCCCGGTGTGATGATGCAGGATTATCGTGCGTACACCTTTCTAACCATTCCCTGTGGACCAGGAAACTCACAGAGTCCTTTAACAGTGGCTTCTGTCAAGCTATGGCACACCGTCGGCGGTCTCTATGTGTGAGTCTGTACGGCCCGTCCGAACCAACCTCGTATTCTGAGAGTATCGCCTAACTGAATCCTCACTCCTAGCTGGGAATACGTCACTACTCTCGAATACGAGTGGAAAGTCTTTCGAGGACAAATTCCTTATCGGCGCACAATATGGGTCCGTGAATATCAGCGCTTTGCTTTGCTTCTTTCCTCCCCTGTATCGGGCCGGCTGATCCGTTCATTCAATATCCGATAGATCTACTCCCTTGCACGGGTGTTCGCCCTTTTGACCGTCCTATTTGACTTTTTCCTCTTGGATAGTAGATACTACATCAATTGTCAGGTGAGTTCTGTGTCTACGCGCACCCTTCCCTGAATATCCTCACAGACATACACTGTCTAAGGTCGCCATCTCTTTCTTAGCTGTGAATACAGGAGCTCCCCTACATATTCTTGTCCTAAAGGCGGGAACGACTCACATTCTATCGTATCGTTTTTCTCTCTCTAGTTTTTCGCTTTTTTGACGATGTCCGCCTCTTCACTATTAATTGTTCTTCGCATGTACGTCTTCTTTCACACTTCCACAAGATTATCATCTTCCCAGATCAGACGTTCATCGAGGTTGCTAGCATTGCGATTTGGAACAAAAACAAGATTGCAACGGCGATGGCAATCATCGTATGGGGTGCCAATGCTGCTTTCTATATCGATTGTAGGTTACTTCTCCAGTGTTATACGGGAGACTGGGCACTAACACTAACGTGGTTTGACCACAGGGGTCGCGCGCGTAAATCTTTCAAATCGATTCCCATGATTTTGATCATGCACTTACTGTGTCCCTCTCACAGCTTCGCTCGAGTTGGTCACCTATCCAACAAACCTGTACAGTGACCAACATCCCAAGCAGCAAACCTAACTTCATCGCAATACCTGTTACCGACATCTCATTACTTCTCATCATGCTCATTGGCTTGTTTCGCCTGCGCAGTGATGGTATAGGCATAGTCGGCCTGGCCCGGGTTCTCTGGAGACAGGTGATACTGGTTCTTGCCAGTTGTATTTCTTTCAATTCACTGATAATTGTTTCGCTTCGGGAAGGGTATCATTTGGCTCCTGCTTGCCATGGCGTCTGAGGTTCCGCCAATGGTAAGTCTGACGGATTTCTCGCTCGTCTCCTTTTCGTCAAATTCAGACTTATATCCCAGGTATTCATTATTTTGAACTTAAACGGTATTTTTTCTTGATCTGGTTTATTGCGAACGTCCGCTGAATCATGTCCCTCTCTGAATATTAGTTCCGTTTAACTATGTAGGTTCCATTTTGTCAATACTGGGTAAGTTTCTTACTGTTTTGTTCAACCTAGATGTTCGAATTGCCGGCTTGGATTACGATGGCAATCGCCGCAACCAGGCTGCACCGCTCACTGGCAGACTTTGCCTCTAATACCACCGATGTGTATGACAACGTTCTTTACTCCTTCCCATCGCCCGGCTTACTGTTGTCGATTCAGCTTTAGCTCACATGGGATGCTACATAACAGTAATCTTCCGGCTCAAGGGACTAAGCAGATCCACGCTACACCAGTTTAGATGGATCGGATGGAGATAGCAGTGAGCATTGTCTCCGAAGAACATGGGACACTGCGTACGAGGGATGATAGCTCGTCCAGTAACATAGACGAGCAGGTGCATGAGAAACCGAACGGATTGCGATTCGATGACGACGTCGAGCGCGGCGTGTAAAAATGAATCCCTGTGTAGTAGAACCTGTTCATTGGGTGTGGTTACTTCATAGTTCTCCTCACCATACAAGCTGCTCTTCCCTTCTCCTTCCTCTCCTCTCTGTCTACCTTCCCCTTGGGTCCACATAGATTCTCATCACGGCCGCCGTACATATAGTATTGTATGCAGACAGCCACATCAACAGGACTCTCCGGCGCCACCCCGTGAGAATGCGGAGGAAAGAACGGTAGGGTGGAGGGAGGACATGACTAGATCCCAAATGTATGTGTATCACTGCATGCAAATCAGACTATTCTACCGAAAAATAGTTGTAGAAAACTTTAATGAAAATTTAAACAATTCTAAGAATTTTCTTGTGCAGAAAACATCAAAAAGAAAAGTTTAAAT
>Ga0307512_10002581_pt1 | contig 22516 bp, 22 predicted proteins | sample 14_EM_MG_FD_200267 | JGI IMG/M metagenome (GOLD analysis project Ga0307512, IMG submission 200267) | Populus trichocarpa ectomycorrhiza microbial communities from riparian zone in the Pacific Northwest, United States - 14_EM | ecosystem: Host-associated > Plants > Roots > Unclassified | place...
TTCTTGTCCTTTTTGTCTTTCTCTTACCTTTCATGTGTCAGCGGGGACGAAGGGTAGCGGGGGGGGAGCTCCGCCATCTAGCCGGCTCGCCCGGAGGCGGAGGGGATATCAGGGTCCTGTCATACTCTAATTAGAGTCAATACAGTATGATTAAACAACAACAACGACGGCGGCTGAGATGCAAGAATACCTATTCCGCCATTGCAGCCGCTGGAGAGACCAGCAAACGACACTATAGAAGGCGCAGGGAAAGCGACGGGCTGGTATGCAGGCAGATGCAGACACGTGTAGCTCTCTGAGCTGTTTTCCATAGAAGAGTGCGACCAAGTGGTGATGAACTTCCTGGCGGCTACTGACATCTCGAAGATCCCACCCAAATGCACGACGGTATGGAGGAGTGGCAGAGGCAGACTCAGGTCCGGGGAGGCGGCGATGGGGGGTTATCGTCATTCCTTTTGTTTCTTTCCTGTTCTCTCCTTGTGTTTGGGTTAGTTTTGCTTTTGTTCTATCTCTCGATTTTCATATATATCAGCGGGGATGAAGGGTAGCGGGGGGGGAGCTCCGCCATCTAGCCGGCTCGCCCGGAGGTGGAGGGGGTTTTTAGGTCCTGTCATACTCTAATTAGAGTGCATACAGTATCAATAAACAACAAAACAACATTCCAATGAACAGTGTGAAGCCTCTGGCAGCCAGGTTCTACCGACTGAAGTCTGGACACGCACCATTGAACATGTACCTAATACGGTTTGGACGTCGAGACAACTACAAATGCTGGTGGTGCGGCGGCCGATGCAGGGTGTTGCCCCAGACGCGGGAATATCTCTTCCGCCACTGCGGCCGATGGAAGGAGCAACAGAAAATGCTCTGGAAAGAGGTGGGAAAAGCACCTTGGTGGAGAGGAGGCCAATGCCGACATGTGCAAATCTCAGAGCTGCTCTCCATGGAGAAATGCGATGAAGCGGTGATGGACTTTCTGGTGGCTACTGTTGCCAGGATGTTCCCGGCCAGAACGAAAGGAGGACTAAGAGCCGGCGGGCAACGATGGGAGGAATATGAGCTGGCGGACTCTCCTTGGTTTCTTCCCTTTTCTGTTGTATTCTATTTTGACCATTTTTCAGATGCTAGCTTTCTTGTGTTAGATGGGGACGACGGGTAGCAGGAGTGGAGCTCCACCATCTAGCCGACCAGCCCGGAGGCGGGGGGGATTAAGGGACTGTCATACTCTATGTAGAGTGAATACAGTATGATTAAAACAAAACAAAGACCCATACAAATTTTTTAGCTTGGCATGACCAGAAGGTTCGTTCTCAAGTACCTCTCCAAGTCTCATACATTGCTGAAAAAAACCCAAGAGACGAAGAATACACTGAAGACATGCATGTAAATTAGATATGAAATTCTCACAGATGTATATTGAGTGGCTGTAGTGTTCTAAACAAGGAATCTCTGAGGTGGTTGAAAACGGGACCAATCGGCCCTGACAACAGTTGAAGGGATACATAACATCCCACTAATACATCCCAATTTGTGCATGCTCTAAAATTCCGATAAATGGTATAGCAGAAACAACTCTGTATCCTCCCTTCTTTCACACTCCTGATAATGCTCTCATACTTCAATTCAAGCCTCAAGCTCCCCTCTAACTGCCGCCTCAAAAAACCCAATCTCGAACAAACACGCCTGCCTGAATGCTGCACTCCATTTCACCCTGTTCGCTGGGCTCTCGTATGTAGAGCGGTTGGTTTCTAGGTATGCTGATGTTATTAATATTCGCGCCTGGACTGTGGGGCCCTGACGAATCAAGAGGGGACAAACTGGAAAGTTTTACTGCTGATGAATCTTTAATACTAGTCGCAAACCAGTGTATGTGGAAGAGAGTGTTCTCGATTCCTGTGATGACGTTAACAAGACAAGTTCAGCGGGTGATTGATAGGTAGGAGTACCATTTCCACACCTCTGCAACCTCTTCGCAATCTGATTCCACCCCTATTCACATCAGCGTGCTTCCCTCCCACCTAGCTATAGTTTTCGGGATACTTACATATAAACACGGAATCATCCGGACATAATTGGAGAAGACATCATCCGTGATAGCATGAAATTTCAACCAAGCTGTGTACCCGGCAATCGGTTGCGACTGCCTCTCCTCCTGCAACTCATTTTCGCTAATCCCCATGTTGTGAATACACCCTTTAAAATAACTTTCCGCATATTCGCATTTGCGCTGCATATGGTCGGCAATTCTTCGTAAGCCCGCGGGTGTGTTCGTGGCTGGATCGCGTAGCTCGCGGAGGGCATAAAACTGAGTGTAAGAGATGGGATAGAGGTAATCTTGCTACACGGTGGAGTACGACGGGAAGTTAGACTTGAGTACGAGGTGATGGGGCACTGGCAGGATGCTTTGGGGGGGGGACCTTGGAGAAAGCCCTAAACTTATCATCAAACTCGCGCGTAGCTGCCTTATACCCTTCCTCACAGAATCGGTTATGCAAAAACCGCTCCCATACATCCATATTTTCGGCAATAAGTTGGTCAATTAGAGTGGGTTGACCGGCTGGCGGACTTGGAGGTGGAGTGGAAGATGCCGGTGACGGGGCTATATTCTTGTGGTCACTCGAGCCGATTGCTGCGGGTATATCTGAGTTAACGATCTACAGAGAGGTGGGTAGGGGTTGTTAGACTGAAGATGTTTTCAACTTCTAGTTCCTGCGCGTAACTGACGAGATGCATGGTGGAGGTTGGTTGATACGACGGATGGGACGGGCTTGAAAAACGTAACGGTTGTGAATTGGAATGTGCGAGTGCTTCGTGTTTTGTGAGGCAGGGGTTTGGTTGCCTCACAAAAACCAGTTAGTATCTTCACTATAATTGCCCACGACGAATACTTATACTGATAATGTGCGCAATTCATAAACCAATACCACTCATGGAGAATTACATCTTAGATTAAATGATGAGTTGTCTGAACTTTAACATTACGATATATTATATATTGTTTGCCCCGACGCGCTTCCCCAACAACGCAACACGTGTTAAGCAACTATCTTCATAGATTCTGTTGTCTTCCCGCGAATAGATAGCACACGAACATACCTGCGTATGATTGTGGCAAAACACGATCCGTTCACACCCTAATTGACTTGCTAGCTGCTCTACTGTTTACCCCCACAAGCCACAGCCCGCTACGTGGAAACTCCTACAAGCTAAGAACAGGTACTCGTTTGGGATCACCCCGTGGTATAGTGATATCGCTACTGGGACGGCGAAGTACTACTCGCTGCATGCGATGGGGTTGATTCCCTGTGCCATCGCACCAACGATATGTCCGGCGCATATTGATATACGACACACGAAAACCAGCTAGACCAATCACAACGGTTCGATGTCAGTCATCATGGGATATGGCTTCTACACCTCTGGTGAGCCATACAACAATAACAACGAAGAATGACTGCATACCTTCCAATGGAGTATGTGGCCTGACATACAATGGGCGGAAAGAGGTGGGTATGGTGGAAACGGGAGTAAAGGTAGAGAGTGGGTATCTCCCCCATCTAGTCAGGCTACCCGGAAGGGAGGGGAGTTGCCATTGTGATACTCTAGATAGCGTAAATACAATATGATTAAAAGAAAGAAGTACTGCTTTGAGGCGTCATATTCTTCAAAGCACAGACACGAACAGCGCAGTACATCCGACACATGCGTTGGGTGCTAGATAAATTCAGGCTCACAATGACAACTATTCTCGCGGCACTCACCCCTGCGGTACACATTGTTTGGTTGTTGTTATCCTACGTGCGCCCCGAATAAGTGATCGTACATACAGTAATTACTGCTAGGAGATGTTCGAACTAGGCACACAATACTGAGAGAGTAACACAACCGTGCGAAAGATCGGCATTTCACCAGTTTATCCAAGTTAGCGTATGTGTCAACGCAATCAAGCCAGGTAATAAGTACCAAACCACGTATCCCGGCTTCACCACCTTCTTGCTGGCATTCTCAACACGTATATTCACGACGCGCGGCATGGCCTTCTTTTTTAACAATCTAAACCACTATACACCGCCTATTCTACTCGAGTACGTCACTACTCATGGATCCACCTTGGAACGAGGCGACAGCTCACCTGCCTTGTGGCCGGTGCAGTTTGGGGAAGGAAGGAAGGAAGTAACCAAACTATTGGTGCGGGGCAGCGGTGTAATGCACGTGACCCAACACGGTGGCGATGAGGTGGCGATCGGTTGCGTCGGATACCAAACTTGGAGCAAGCGCTTCGTTTTGGGGGTAAAATATTTGAAGATCGGGACTAGCTATCTAAATGAGACGGCTATGTACCTCCGAATTTGTCTGCGATATAATTTGCTTCGCAGACTCGTCTTACACTACCAAGAATGCATCTATGGTATAAGCCACTTTTTCCCAAACCGCAATTTGGGGTGCCTTTAACTCTAACTAATTAAGTTATCGTCTTATCCCGTGTTGGTGTGAACCGTCGCCAGTATTACTCTCAGTCTCTGCCTCCCACCAATTGGCTGTTACGAATAGGAAAGGAAGAACAGCGTGTCAGTGTGAACCACGGCATCCAAACGGGACGGGAATACCGGCAAAAATCCTACCGTCCTAACAATCCCGGTGATTTTTTCCAAAATTGCAAATATTTGCAAATTATTCAACAACCACACAATAGAGAGATAATCAGAGACTGTGGGGTGATAGATAACTCCAATGGCTACATGTCAATCAAAAAATCAATTCAGATGAACAAGATATGTGGAAGTTGGGAATGTGAGTGAGAGTACATGAAGCTAGCAGTAATCGTACCGGTCTTGGCAGATTCGGGCACGTGATTGTTGAGATAGGTATTACTTCTAAGTTGCAAACGCGGGAGACTCAACTGTTGCATAGCTCCAGTAATTTTCGCCCAAGTGAGATTCCACAGTATCTAGAAACTGACAAGCTGGCCCCAAATAGTCTTCTAGCATGCCAAACAGACTCTGGCAGCGGGGGCACCGAATTCCAACGAGATTTGGTGGAGAAATCGAGTGTAGTAGGTAGCCCTCCTCCTCGTCCTCCCCCCCTACCAGCTACCCCTATAAGTCCGCCAATCGTTGGTCAATTCCATGCCCTTTGCACATAGTAGGTTAACTGTGCGTGGATGAATTACGCGTTATCGTTGGCCAGGTACTGGGACTGACTGGGAACCAGTAGTGAGGTCCACTGAATGATTCCACTGGTCCGGATAATCCCGGTCTGAAGTAAGGTTCGGTCTGGTCTAGATCGGGATCGGTGCGGTCTGAACTAGTCTGAACTAGACCATAACACGGTTTTTTGCAGTACTGGTCCGGTCAGTGGTAAGGCTAAGTCTGTGATCGGTCCGGCTCGGACTAATCCAACCCCATCATTAAGTCCGCTAGGGGGGGTCATTACTAAAAACCCATTATGATGCCCCCAACTATATCGGTCAGTTCTTGGGTGATTAAGGTCAATAAAGGAATGAATCGAAGTGAAGAAACCAATGATTCCACCAGTCCAAACGATCCCGGTCTGCGGTAGGGCTCGGTCCGGTCCAGTCCAACAGGAGGGTCGGACTGGACTGGACTACAGACTGGCAGTCTTGGACTGGACGGGCTTGGTCTGGACCAGTCCAAGAAAGCTACTTCTGATTAATTCAAGCTAGTTACATAATTCCCAAAATCGTACCCTCGTTCTCGGACTTTACAAGATTTCCACATCAATATTCTCATTCGCAGCATTTACCTAATGTCCATATTCTCATCCTAAGCCTGATCTATATCTAGCTCAGCTTTGCCAGCATCTTCTAACTGAGCTCCTGTGACCACAACCTGTGGAAGCCCAATTTGCAGAGCATCCCATGACTTGATGCATTCCACAGCCTGCAGGGAATCAATTTGTAGTCTATTTCGCCTGTCTGTGAGCATAATTGTGCACTGGGAAAACAGTCTCCAACGACGGGGGCGGGCGTACAGAGATAATGGATAATGGAAATGGACTGAGCGACGGTGAGTATATATTTGGAAGACCCCGGGGTCGATAGACATCATCTCATCTTATCATGCAACGAAATACACACTCTATCTTTCCCAGCTCTTGGTTCCCACGCACTCTTGCGGAGTTTTCATAGATCCACGCAATTTGTGTGGTTCCTCACGGCCAGGTACCTGATCATATCATCTCACCCTCTTCCTACGCTCTTTGAGCCAGAACCACTCTTTGACACGAATTCCCTTCGGATGCCGTGAGAGGTGCGGCGGAGTGTTGATGATGGGCTCTCTGCCTTGTAGCTCCGCCGTTTCACCACAGCGTGTATGAGTCTGCGCGTATGTGTCTCGGTTTAGGACTCTATTCGGTGGCTCAGTGTATTACTGAATCACAGAGACTTTCGCTGATTTGCCCCAAGTGGACTGGTCCGGACCAAGCCCATACCAGTCTGCCATAATTTTGGACCGGTCCGATCCCAGTCCAAAAATTACTCGGACTGGACCCGGACTAGACTGGACTGGACCAGTCCGGACTAGTCCACACCCGGACTACTGGAATCATTGGTTTCCCCACGGAAACCCAACTGGTTTCCACCGTTGGGAGGTCTGGCTCTTGGCAGTCACTTTAATTGTCACTTCCATGCCTTCCCATATGACTGGTAATAATGCTACTGCAGGGCTACGGCGTATATCCTGGGTTAAAAGATGTCGGAACTTGGCTGACCGGATGAGAAGCTTTCGAATACTCGCTAAATCTCCGATTTTACCTGCCTGCTATTTTGAGTGTGGTAGTCTACATGGTAAGCTTGTTCGATCTAGTTGCCAGCCAAGATTGATACATCTTGGTAACGGAAACCTCCATTCGGGAGGGGAGCTCCGCCAACCGACCGGCTCGCCCAGAGGCGGGGGAGATAAGGATCCTGTCATACTCTAGCCAGAGTAAATACAGTATGAATAAACAACAACCTCCGTTCGGGACATCTGAACGTGCCCTAAGGATCCTAGCCTCGGCCTGAAACGCCCCAAGACGTACGCAAGGTTCACCCAGTCTAGACAGTAGTGCTAGGCCAGACTCAACATATCACAGTCCTAACAGGCCCCGCGAGAGCTTGGAGACTAAATCCGTGGACATTGCACCTGGCTGTGGTGGTGTTGAACAATTACCGGCGTGATCGCATTTATTCACAATGGGTCTTCGCAGCGTAGGCGACTGTGATCTGGGTGTGATCTGGGGTTTCCACTCGTCTCGGGGACTGGCCGCTAACTGGTACGAGTGTAAGACAACGGAAATTTGCAACTTGCCTGGTTCAACAACAGTGTGGCCAAGGATAAGGAATAACGATATTGAGCGTGAGATTGCCTCTGTTCAAACCCGTTGGGGAATGACCCCGTCCGCGGATGGGTTGCCAAGTGTGTATGGTTTGGCGGATTTTAGTGTGATCTACCGCTAGAAAGCCGTTTACGGACCCACCAACAGGGTTGTAGTACTTGGTGTGGTAGTTTCCGTTGTAACCACCACAATACCATTACCACTCATACAATTAACCCACAAGTTGTCGATGTACACTATCAATAAATTTTCAGCTGCATTATGCCACCATTACCAGAAGTTTCCTGCCAATTATTTTTTATTTTTTATTATTATTTTGCGTCTGGTATGGAGCTTAGGTTGGTAGAGTACGATAGGCAGTAGCGGTTGGGCTGCTGGTGTTGGTAGGGTGCTATGTGACTAGCGATGGTGATGATGGAGATGATGGTGAGATGATCATACTAGCGGACTAATTGGTATGAGTTATAATGGAATTCTGGCGACAACTAAAGTTACTACTCCAGTACTACGGTGTTTACGGATTTCACCAACCGAGCAAAATCCGACTTGGCATTAAAAATGGGGGCCGCGTTCGATCTGGATTTATCGGCGATCTTGACGAAGTCATCATTGCGCTAGTGTGTAACTCAAAGTTCCCGATTAGATGTAGATTGCCGAACGAATCAATGATTGCACTAGTCCGGTGGTGGACCCGGTCTAAACAATTCCTTTCAACCTACTGAATACATGAATCACCTGAAACAAAGTATTCCACTCGTTCAGATAATCAGGCAAGATCCCAAAATCTTGTTCAAAGAGTCATATGAATACTTTCGGAAGCGGTTCACAGATAGAAAGAACGAAGAGAATATGTACTATTTTATGCTTAAGGCCAGAAACTTTCAGCGCCGCCCACCGACTAAATCTTGGATGCCATAGTTAATGGACGTCCTGATGATCTTTGCGCTTGCTCTACCGTTCCTGCTATTTTACTGGCTTACAAGATTCAAACCGCAACAGACTATGTGGCATGGGGTTGTTTTCATGCTCTGGCTGGCTGTTGGGGAAGTGATCATCCTTTTATCGACATTGTCATGAAATTCCAACATCTTGAACGTTCGCAGAAAGGTAATGATCAGAGCTAACCTCCGGGGCATTGTTTTCCCTTCGCTATTTACCCCTCCTGTACTCGTTGGGCTTTTCTTGAGTCGGAAAACTGCAATATAAAAAGTTGGCTGCAAGTTACTAGTAATAGCAGTTAGTAGTAATTGCAGTAAGTTCCGATAACCATATCGCGCTATAGGTACACGACTAATTTCGAATAGCCACTGCTTTCAGCAATAGATCTTAAATTCTGGCACTGGAGGTAACTCTATTACCATTTACATTCACGTCGCGCAGTCCACTAGATGTCGGGAAATAGAAGACATATTTACAGAGTTGTTGTGAATTACGTAAGGGGAGTCGGAGGGATATGGGTAGGTGCTAGCTAGCCTTATTTTGGTGAGAACCACGGTATGGTAACGGAATTTGGGATGACAAAAACGCGAAATCCCGGGCGGTATTGGACTGGTTTTTAGCCAAGCCGCTATTCTTATCATCGCTCCAGAACGGCTGGTCTGATTGGAGATTAGAGTTCACGCTGTAGTAGAGCTGCTTCTGAGCTTTCATTCAAGCCCTTATTAATCTTCATCGCCCAAAATTCAACTAATTTATAGAGGGAGTAGCATAATTGGTTTTCGGAAGCATGCTCTATTGCTCAACCCCCTAGCAGACCCTCAGCCAGTAGTACCTGGCCAACGATAACGCGGAATCCAACAACATATTGTAGACCTACCTGTACCAAGGGGCGTCAAATTTAACAGATAGTTGGTGGAGCTATGGGGAGTGGTGAATCATCCTCCTCCTTCCCCAAGTCCCCTCTTAAACAGCCCCAATATCTCCACCAATTCTGTCAAATTGGACGCCTTTTGTTACAGAGTAGATCAACTATCTGTAGATGGATTTGCCGCTATCGTTGGCGAGGTACTAGGACATGGTATGTATCGATAGGAGGGGGTCAACCGCTCTCCCTCTAGCGGTCCCCCTAGGAGCCCTCCGCAAGTCCCAGTACCCAACGAAGGATAACGCAGAATTCATCTACGTATAGTAGACCTACTCTGAGCAAAACGGTGTGGAATTTGACCACGAATTGGTAGACTTATGGGGGTGGCTGGTAGGGAAGAGAAGAGGAAGAGGCGGAGAGTCACCTACCCCACTTAATGGCTCCACCAATTCTAGTTAGAATCCAGTGCCCTCACCGCCAAAGTCTCTTTGGGATGGTGGAAGACTATTAGGGGGCAGCTTGGCTGTTTCTAGATATTGTAGAATGTCACCTGGGTGAAAATTACCTGACTGATGACCGTGCAGAGGGTCTCCCACTTAAGCAACTCAGAAACAGGACCAATCTCAACAACTACCAGCCCGAATCTGCCAAGACCAGTACCTATTCACCGCCAACATGACATATATGCTCTGGTTTATTGGCATCGAATTCCATTTACAATTGGAGATGGAACCGGGGAGGGTTGAAGGAGGACAAAAGTCCGCCAGCTTCATAGACTATCACTCACATTCTGAACTTTCTCAAATTTGCCCAATTGACTTTATTTCTTTATTGACAGGTAGCCCTTGGAGTTGTCTATCACACCGCGGTCTCCGATCTTCACTCTATTCTGTGGCTGTTGAGTTATTTGCAATTATTTTCAAATTTCGGAAAAATCGCGGGATTTGTTAGGACGGTTGCAACGATACCCCTGCACTCTGTAGACCTGACGGCTTTTGCACGGTAATCCCGTTCCGTTTGCATCTCGTGGTTCACACTACTTTATTTGTGCGAAGATAGATGAAGTGGGGCGGCGTTTGGTCGTCTTGCGTTTCCATTTCGTTTTGCTCAGTTGGTATATGGTTTTGGCTAAGGGCTTGTTTCTTTTATCTGCTGCTATGACACGTGTTCTACTTTCTATTTTATGGCCTATTATGTTTCTTAAATATTTAGCGCCGATGCGTTCAAACCTTGGCCCGCACACCGGAGTTTATCTTTTAAGTGGTAGAGACGCTTTTTCCGGAGCTCGGTCAAATATGACGTACATATCAGACCGTGGTATTTTGTTTGGAATCTAGACTAAGACAGGCTCTTGGCGGTTTCAATCGACCAGTCTATCGTTCCGTGCATGTCAAACTAGTGGTCATGAGATCAACCGGACGGGTGGTTTCAGCTGCTACAATTTTTTGCAAACCTTGGCATTGGCTGTCCTCGGCTGCTATTGCAATCCTGTTGTAGTTTACGTTCGCATCGGGTTACCAATTTGTAGCATGCGCAATATTTATTCTACAGTTGTGGAAACTCAGCTAACAAACAATAAAAGCACGCGCTGTTCTCTTGCCGCTGAAAGGATATTTGAGAAGTGAGCTCGAAGCGGTCAACCGGTTGGGCTGACATGTGGTTCGTCAACATTCCTTGCATATTTATGTTTACAAACTACCGTTGCCACTCAACTTTCAGCGCCCGACAGGGATTGTCGGATAGTGAAACATACCAATAGCGAGACCGTACGCCATACTACTCGAGCAGGAATAACTCAGAGCATGACGCCATACTGAGACATTTTTTGTTGATTTAACTTTCGCGTGTGTGCGCGATACTGACTCGGCGAAATTCTATTAAACCACAAAAGCACGGAACAGTCAAAGCTTGGCGGGAAGCGTTTTGTCCACCTCAGCAACACGTTATACTGCAGCTCAGACACATCACCTTGCACAAAGATGCTCAAGCACGGGATGCACTGCAGCTGACAACCTATCGACCGATATGCTGGCTGCGGAATTGCCACTGTCCTTGGAAGAAACTACCTCCGAAGCTGCGGCTTAATAAGCTAAATTGCAATGGTGCCAACGAATAATAACCTGCTTTGCAGACAGTTAGATTCATTGGAACAAATTTCATGGACAAAAAAAAAGCACTAGTATGCAATGCTGCGGTTGCTCGGAGTACTCGGAGGGTGTCAGAAGTCGGGCGCGCCCCATAAAATGTGGAAATTCTACACTTCCACCACAACAATAGAGATAAATTTTGAATGAGGGGGGAGTGATAATTGGTCATCAGAGATGATTCTATGAAGTTTTCTCAGAAAAATATTTGTTGTGTAGTGAAAGATGCAGGTCTTGGCGTTTCTTGTTGTATGGGAGATAAAAGTCGGGCGCTCTTTTGCCCTGTGTGACCGCGCCCCAAATACCCTTGTACCCTAGTACAATCAAGATGTTAAGTCGTTGACGCCTGGTGATTGGCGAGCTGTCGCTGGTGTGGCTAGGCCCTCTTCCGATTGGGTTTCACAGTTCTCCAGCGCCTGCTATTGGGGCGATATCGATTGGTTTCGCCTCTACCTTATCTTTTTTCCTGTCATAGAAATGGTTGTTGTCAATGATGGTGACGAGCATGCTAAAACCCCACTCTTAGTGACTAAAAATTTTCGTCGTCATAGATGTCATTTCGTTAGTTATCGTCCGTTGAGTGGACGACAGCGTGTGCTGTGATTGTTGTTTTCGGATCGCAGTGGTGATGATCTGATTTGGGAAGTCAACAAGAACTGTGCTACATACTAAAAGGGAGATTATAATAAGCAAATTAGCCAAATAGTAGTGTTTGTCTTTCTGTCCGGCGAGGCGAAAACAGGTGTCTTACCTATAGGATGACTTTTTTCTTTTTGTTTACTCCATCTGGAGTATGACAGTGTCCGCTTCCCCTCACCTATACCATGAGTGATTAATATGCACATTTGAGACAACGAATAATACGGTTTAGCCTCACGCAAATGTTACTGGATGTTTATCTTGCATGGGGTATCTGAACTTTGGTTATGATTGGTACGCCGGTCTTCGCTGGAATACATAAATCGCCAACCTAGCTACGGTAACATCGCAACGAAGCCAAAAACCTACATTCCCAAACTAGAACACCCCAAATATACCATCTGTGCGGGGCCAAAAAAATGGAACGAACTAACAAGTATATTATACCCAAAACCTATGGAGCCCTTCCAACTCAATCACACAGACTGAATGTAATTTAATGCACAGAGAACAGCGCGAGAGCCAACATCTATCCCATCACGCCAACTATGATATTCCGCACGCGGACACACACTCCGAGGAAGATGGGGAGAAGATAGAAACAATCGAGCTGTTCTACGATCTATTCTTTGTCGCGAACTTGACTACCATTACGTGCGCTTCATCTCTCGGCTGGTTTTTAGGACTCACAACTAATAGTACCTTGTGAGAAGATCGGTACATTACATGACGGACTATGAAAGTCAGCTCATCATTTCATCATGATCAGTCCGCCCAAAGTGTAAACACTAACTTGGCGTGTTGGGTTTATCTAGGCATAATGTCGTACATCCTCTTTTTCATCATATTATGGTTCACATGGCTGCAGACTACGCTCTACGACATTAAGTTCACGCAAGAATCTTTCTACGAGCGCGTCTTTAGGGGCATTCATTTCGCCGTCATGGTCGGATTTGCAAGCGTGTCTACATCCTGGGATCCATTGAACCAAGGCGATGGCCGCTCTGCTTCGAATCTTCAATCTATGAGCTTGACTCTGATGGTGTCGAGGTTTGCGTTGGGGATTCAGTATGCTGTTAAGATTGTTGATGCCTTTAAACATAAGAAGGCGGCCATACCGTTTGCAATACATAGTTTCGTTATGTTTGGGGCAGGCCTTATCTATATGGGTGTCAGTAAATTTCCAAATTTCGCCTTCTCAGCAATAATCGTTAACATGGTATACATAGCTTTACATCACTCTAGGACTCGAAGGAAATATCACGAAGCATCCAAAAGCCTATCTCAGCTGGTATGTGTCACTGAGCAAAGTGGACGTGCGATGTCAATAACTGACATGGGGGTCCAGGTATGCTGTGATTTTTCTCGAGGTTGTAGGTGTGCTGGCCGCCTCGTTTAAGTGGGGCCAAGACAGTAGGGCAGAGAAGCGTGAGGTCGAGGGAATGATCGAGCGGATGAGACTTCTCACCCTTATCATCATGGGCGAAGGAATTATCGTGATGCTTAAAGCCGTAAACGCTGTTGAGAAAAGCGGATTTTTCGGGAGAGGTTGGAGCCGCAGTATTTTTTGTGTTGTTGCATGTGCTATCCTGATTATTGTAAGTTGTGTATCGTATTTCTCAGAAAGGGTTTGCGTGCTGATAGTACGGCTCCAGTACCTCTTTTATATGTTTTATTTCGACTACGCTCCAGATAATATCAAATACGGTCGCATTGGACAAATCTTCTGGGCCGTTCTTCACTTCCCGTTCCACCTTGGCCTCGTGCTCTCGGTCGAAGGTCTTCGCCAGGTTACAACATGGTGGAGCTTCCAACAAGCAATCAAAATGGTCTCACGGAAAGCTAAAAATGCGTTTAACGAAGGTGGAACAAACAAACAAGCCGCAGTCCGGGGCTACCTGGATGTATACACAAAGGTTGTCGATTACCTCTACAAAGATGGCTCGTCAAAGGAAATTTTGAAGCACTACGGCGAATTAAAACAGGAATTGGTAGACCTTTCAAACACCTCGATCGCCAACTGGACCACGACCAACATGGAGAACCTGCATAATGTCACCGCAGAATTGGTGCAGGGTTGTACAGAGTTCTATGGCATCAAATCTCCCCCAACAGTGACGGCGCAAAACACCAGAGAGTCGATGGAGACATTCTTGGATCAGGGGTATGATCCGTTTCAGTATGTTCACGACTTGTTCGATTTAGTATTTAGATACTTCTTCGCATCCTTGGGAGCGGTATTTATAATGTACGGCCTCCTTCGATTGGTAGTCCACCGGAAAAAGGATGTATGGGATTATGTTTCGGTGGCAATCAGGTTTGTAGTTGGAATACTGTTCATCGGACTGGTATTTCTCCAAAAAAATGGTCCCTTGTACACGAGATTTTATACCAGCCCGTGGCCCATCCCAATGGTTTCCATTATTTTGCTAATTGGCAAGTTTTCCCTTCGAGATTGCAGTTTTTTCAGTAGCTCTATGGCTTGTCGGACGCCTCCCGATATGATAGTATTTACAGATGCTAACATTTACTACCGCAGCTTTGTTACTCGACAAGTTGTTGGGGTTAATCGCCAAACGCTTGCCGGCTCGTGATGGGAACAATGAACGGAGAGTTTGACCGCATACTAAAAAATCAGCTTGGCGATGTTCTATTGGTAGTTGAGTGGTGTTAAGTTCTTCTGCATATATTTCTTTAAGTGATTCTTCAACTTTGTTTTTAAGTGTATGTCGATGTGTTTAGTCTCAGTCTAACGCATTTTCCCCGCTGCGGGGAAGCAAATTATTGGGTGCGCAGCTAATCGAGACTACAATGTGACGTGGGTTTATGGTCAAGTCAGTTTACGGAGGATGTAGCTCTATGGAATGACCGGTCTGTTGACAGAGTCTCACCTTCTGTGACTGAACTTGTCAGATCAGTATTATGTGCGGACGATCCGGACTATAATCTGTCAGGTGGAGAGTTTTTGGACTAGGAGACTACTGGTGTTAGCTTGGATGCTAGAAAGACTCGGTAATTGACTTGACTGATCCCTCGAGGGCCGAGGCTCGTATATATACCTATTTGACTCCGATATCCACAGTCGTCTCCATATCTATACCCGTTTACATATCCGCTTGCACTGATATGAGAAGCTCTGCACTGATGAGCCGCTCTCCTGAGGCATAACTTCATACACCATCAGAATATCAAACGGACCTGAGACTCACGATGTAGGTACGCATGCAACAACTAGGCCCGCCTGTAATCCGAGTGATAGCTGAGTGAAGCGAGTGATGCTGTTGTGACCTAACCTTCATTCAGAATTATGCTCATGTACACCTGTTACAAGAATTGGGACTCGAGAGTTGAATGTTATGTAGTCTATTACGAAATAAGTGGTTTTGAATCTAGAAAACCCTGGCCGTATAGGGTCCTAGGTGTTACTACACATACCTGCTTGGGCCTTGAAAGAATTCCGGCCACCCAGTCTTCTGCGAAACCTGGAGAGATCCGGATGGTTAACCGTGTTTCAAACTGGCCCGGCCGGTCCGAGGCCTTTCCACGAGCATTCGGGGAAGCCAAGCCAGGCCAGCAATCTCAGCCTGCAGGGGCCACGCTTTGAAAATATAAGCTCGAGGGCTTTTTGAGTCGTGTGGGCTTCCGTACATAAGGCATAAAAAGGTGTCGGACGAAGCTATTGTGAGCGGTAACGGTGGTGTGTGAGCTATTTTAAGTAGTGGAGAGACCTATCTGAACAACCGAAGGGTGGGTAGTGTGCGGGTACCTCAGCTGTCATGGGAATCCATATACCGCATGGATGCTGCTATATAAGCGAAGTATTCTTCGGTCTGATTTCTTTCGGTAATTCTCTCTTCACTGGCTACATCTCTTAAGGAGCCTATAGGCGATCAATCCCTGCTATACCGCTGAGGATGAAAAGGTGTTGAGTAATTCAAATCTACTCATCTCAGACGCCGTAGTCACTTGGGGGATGTTGTATGTGCTGTTAAATGTATGAAGTCTTGGAAAAAGCTGGCGTGGGGAATGTGCTATTTTTAGTAGTGATATACAACTTTGGAGTGGGCATTGATGGTCACTCGGCCCGAGGGCACTGCAGGCCGGCGGGACTTCTTAAAAAGCTCGCGCGAAGGGCGGCTTGCTGGGCTTTGTCAAAAGCCCGTGGAATTCCCCCGGGATTTTGACTTTGAAAAATCCGGAACCCGTTATTCTTGCAAATTTTGAGGCCAATCAAAAGAGGGAGAGATGAAAGTTGATGATAGAACTGTCTATCGTACAAAGAGAGAATAAGATAGATATAAGGAAATTATACTAATAGAAAAACCACTAAGAACGAAACACTAAGAGCGAAGCATCATGGGCAAAACACTGCTCAGGCCCGAGGCTCGCGGGGAGCTAGGCACCGCATCATGCCCGAGGCTCGCGGGGAGATAGGCTCTGTACCAAGAGTGCTGAGTCTAGTGCATGCCTTGGTCCCGATGGCCTACAGGCTAAAGTTAGCGCTCGCCTCAGTTCCGATAGCCTTCGGGCTAAACTCCTTAGTCAACAGCTAAGTTAGCCTAAACAGTGTCTTCTATCGTAGATTTTCAAGCGACATCACAACCGATCACTTGCGCCAAGCTTATATTGCATTGTTGCATATATGGTTTATCTCCCTGTCGTATGGCTTCAGTTGGGCTGATGCATAATCTCTCTAAGATGATGGTCATTCCATACTCAGCTGGAGATGTCACTCAGCTGGAGATGCCAGCTGAGTGCGCATGCATGCGTACAAGACATACAAAGACATACTCCGAATACCGCGTATATAAGTCCATGAATGTACCTGTACTTTAGAATATATAAGCTTCTAGCAATTAGTATTTCGACATGCATTGTTACTTTGGATGCTTCAAAGACTTGTTGATTGACTGATCTCTCAAAGCCAGAAGACCCGTATATATACAGACTTGTCTCCTATATCCATATCCATATCCGTGTCAATATCCGTATCCATATCTATATTCGTTTGCATATCCGTTTGCACTGATATGAGCTGCTCGACTGATATGAGCCGCTCTCCTGAGGCATATCTTCATACACTAACTGCATATCAAACGGACCTGAGCTGTGAGGCTCACGATGCAGGTACACATGCAACATGCATGTTGCATAAAAGGCAGTGAAAGGGGCGATGCTGCGAAAGCTGGAAAGGTCACGATGCTTTCTGACAACAGTGAGAAGCCGAAAAGTTGACGGTGCTTTCAGGAATTCGCGCGAACTTTGAAAGCGGCCCGAAGTTCTACGATGCACCCCATCCGCGGATGGGGCACCTCGTCTACGGAATGGTGGATTGTAGCATGATCCACCATTGGCGCACCAGTTCACCGAATCCACCAACAGCGTAGTTCGTTGTGGGGTAGCTTGGTTGTCGCTACCACACCAAAACACCACCACACATGTGAATTAGTCCTAGAGTCGTCAATGGCAACCATTAATTTTTTTCGCTACTTTATATCACCGTTACCAAAGTTTTCCTGTTCAGTGTTACTTTTTGTGTTTTTCTTTTTTACCACTACGTATTAAGCTTGGGTTAGTTAGGAGGTGACGGTCAGGCTGCTCGTGGTGGTGGTGGTAGGGGTGCAGTTAATAGCAATGGCGATGACGGTGACTTGCGAACTAATTTGGATGGGTTATGATGGTGTTGTAGTGGTGATGTGACACACCGAAGTTACCACTAAAAGTACCTTCTGGCGGATTCCCTGAACGGGTGCCCCACTGGCGGATCACATTAAAAACTGCGCATTCCGTGCCTGTTTCGAGATTGGGTGTTACCGCTAGCGTGGAAATATCCGTCCGAGACTAGTAGTAACTCAATCATCCACCTTCTGCTTATGGTATTGCCAAGACCTTCGCCGGCTGTGGTCTTGTATATACACAACATGCAATCCATTTTCATCATCCCACCCATCATCGCCCGTTCATTTCACCAGTTTAAACCCGCCACTCCCTTCCATCTCTCAAACCTCGCATCAACAACCGTCGCCATGGCAGGCCCAACACAACCATACTGCATCTCCTGCAACATCAACTTCACTGACATGTCATCGCATGCTCGACACTTCAAAACGAGTGGGCACATGAAAGCGGAATCCAAGACGGTTGTCGGAGTACCCCTCGATAAATTCCGCGGAGGATCGGCAAAGGAACTGAACCCGAAGGCCATCTGTCGAGTCTGCTGCCTTGCGTTTCCTGCGAAACGTGTCCTTACTAGTCATGTCAAGCAATCTACTCTCCACAGAGAGCGGTGCAGTTGCAAAGTCTGCGATGAGGTTTTTGTCGATCGCCAGGCTTTGAAATTTCACTATAAGTAGAGCCTCGCGCACCGCAAGCGAGAATCGGTTGCTGCCAGAGCCGCCAATGTGGCCGCCACCGAAATGAGAGCCAGCCAACGGGCGTTCCAGTGGGATGAGGATATCGAACAGGAATCGGCGACTGTGGATGAAGAAGCTTATGGTGAGGACGAAGATGAGGATGGAGAAACTGATGGGGAGGATGAGGACGATGGGGAGGCTTATGGTGGGGTTGACGCCGGGGATGAGATCAAGGCTGAAATTGGAGAAGAGGAGGAAGATACTGGTGATGTTTACGACATAGAGGTAAGCTTAAATGATCCACTCTCAATTCACCTCACTGAGACTCTGCTAGGGCGCTTCTAACTTCCTATCGGCCCTCTCCATAAACGAGCCCGAAGGTTCCGGTACCTCCGCCGTACCACCCACTACACTAACTCGAGCCGAAACCGGAGTCGCTATTGCCCAAGTCAGTAACAATGCTGCCACCAGAGACATAATGCCACCGCCACCATTTCCAATCCCAAACCAAAGTAGTCAACAACAACCGCCAATAGTCTCAGTCGAAGGAAGCGTGGCACAACGGCGACCGCTGAAAATCCCGGCGGAAGGAATAGCAGTCAGCGCGATTCCACCAGGAATGGAAGTAAAGCACAAATGAATTTGCCAGCTGTGTCAATTAGCCTTTCGCAACAAACACGATAGACGCTCACATAATAAACGCTCCCCTCTACACTGCGAGTTATGCCAATGTAGCATGTGTCACAAGGTCTTCCAGGACCAATACAGCCGGAATAGTCATATGGAGTCTTGCTCAAGGAGACCTTCGAGAGGGAGCGGAAGAGCCAGCGGAAAGCAAACTCACTTTGCTGGGTATGAGTTAAGAAACCATCATATAGATCATAGCAGACGAAGGGGAGGTCAGCGTGGAGGTCAGAGGGGAAGAAGGGGAGGTCAGCGCGGAGGTCAGAAGGGGGGAAAGGGAGGAAGCTACCGAGGTAGTTCCAGACAGGAGAGCCAGCATCCATATTGCTGGATCTGTGACCGCGAGATGGATTCGGACGAGGGATTCATGGCTCATTACCAATCGCAGGTCCACATAGACGCTTGCGTCGCTTATCGACTGAATTGTCAGGCGTGTGAGACGGCCTTCGGCAACGAATTCGGCATTCAATTGCATATGCTACAGCATCACCAAAACAGTGCTAACCGTAGGTCTCGATGAGGGGTTACTTTCGCATAGATGTGTTGACTAGGGATTTGGCCCGGTGGCTTCCCTAGTGTCTGGTGCTGGCGGGCTCGGGCATGAGGCCGGTGGCTTACGGCCCCCATTGGCCTCGCCTGCCCCCATGGCGAGGAGGAGGGCTCGGCACTGGTACTCGGCATTGGGCTCCGGCTTTGGCAGTCGGCATTGGGTTTTCCTTCTCTCTCTTTTATATATAAGTCCATAGTTTTCCTTCTCTTTGGATCGACAGACAATTGAGCTTCTTCATCCTTTCTCTTTTGCTTTCAACAAGATGGATGATGTAGTCTGGGAACAATTGGGTGCGGTAGTCTCGTTAATGTGTTTTCATTGTAACAGCGTTACGATTTTCGTTGCATAATTAAATAAACAAGTTTATATAAATGAGATGGTATATATTTGTTTATTTTCTACTTCGGTGTGCCACTCTTTGTTTCGGTTGTGGATGGTTGGAACGATTGTGGTGCCACATTAGGAATTCACAAGAACGGGAGGTGGGTCGATCAGTACCATACACGTGGCCTTTGTTTTGTTTTGTTTTATTCATACTGTATTCACTCTAATTAGAGTATGACAGTACACGTGGCCTTTTATGGTATGTCGTAGCACACCCGTGTCACCTCCGCCGTCATGTCACCTCTTCCGTCAATTGCCCGTATCCCCACACAACGGCCACGACCTGTAGACAAACCCGACAACAAATTATTCTTTCATATAACTATCCTATCTATGTATCGAATTTTTATTATTCTTGGGCTCTGAGTTTTTTGTGACTTTTCACATTGGAATTTTTTGTAGTTAGGAAGCAACGAGGCCTGGTGGTATAGTTGTTGGGAGTCAAAGACTGCTAAGTGAGGTAGCAATCATTGTTCGAATCGGTTGCCCCGTGGAAGTGTCTGTTGTATTGAATACATTGGCTACCGCCACGTGTATATCTAAGTAATGTTTCCCTTTGACTCAGCCGGCAATATGAGACTGCCTACAGGCGATGGTTCACTGGTCTACCCACTGGACACGGTGGCTTTTCAGTTTGTCTGCGGATCTGGAAGGATTGAAACATTCACCAGCGGTCGGCGGATAGTGCTAGATGCTCGATTAGAATGCAAACACGAGACGGCAATGTGAAGCGCTGAGCTATATATTGCAAGGAAGAGGGCGAACAGAAGACATGGGGCTTGAGATGTTGTTTCAAGTTTTGCAATTGCGTGTGCAGTAGGATGGCTGATGGTGGGATTGATTTAACGACTTGAAAAATAAACGTAGTCTTTGGCAATGCATGTAATAGTGCGGCTTTAGTGGGTGACGACAAATTCAGCACTTTCTGATCAAACGATATGGGCAGAAAAATTTATCTCATTGCACCAACCACGTACACGTATAATGTAGGGACGGTTACTGAAATGCCAAATCATCAAGTTCATTTTTCCAACTCATGATCATTCTCATCTTCATATTAGTGAGAACCACGGGATAGTAACGGGACGAGATTCAGAGTCCATCATCCCGTCCGTAAACAGGATTTGGGATGCCGAAAAAACGAAATCTCGGGCGGTATTGGACGGGATGCCGTGCCAATTCGTGTCAAATTGACAAAACTGGCCGCGGAGAAATAACGGCTGCTCTAAATCAAGATTGGACTCGCATCTCTAATACAACTCATCGAAAAGATCAGTTGACGTCTAACAAGCGTCCTTATTGGACAAATATTGGTAGAGTTAGCATGGGTGGATGGTGGGAGTTGATGGAATTCTCCCCCTTGTAAGTTTTGACCTGTAGTAAGCCGGCAGAGACAATCCCGTCCGCAAACCGTGATTTCGTGGGACCGCCAGAAATCCCGTCTTGGCACTTGCACGGGACGGTTTTTGGACGGTAATCCCGTCCCGTTTACATCCCAACCTGGGAAGGTGATGGAGCTGAGCTACTAGAGATGAGGGAAGCCTGTGGATGTTTGTTGGGGAGATGGAATCGATCTTTGGACAATTGCTTTCACCACATTCACATCTATCGGGCAAGCAAAAAAAATACAACTGGGTCACCTCCGATAAAATCGCCTTACTGACTATACTTTAACTTTACAAACTTAAGACCTTTCATCTGAGTGCGAGCGAAGCGTCCAGTTAGATTGATGATTCTGTACCGCTCTCATGGATGTCGATGCCACTGCTGTTTTGCCGATATTGATATATTCTGTTGACTCAAGATTTAGCCCGGAAGGCCTACAAGCTTCTGGAATGGCCCGGAGGGCCATTGATGCTGCTGGAAAGGACTGGAGAGCGGTTGCTAATATTATCGAAGATACTAGAATGCACTAGAGCGTGATTTCTAATGTTCTGACTAATGAAACTCATTCACAGACTATCATTCACCGGTGGATCCGCCACTCCTGTTACGATATGAAAGTTGGGTAGAACCGTGTGCGTGTATTCTATGGTACAGCGAAGAGAAAAGGAAAAAGACTCGAGATATATACAGAAGACATCAGCGCCTGCAGCAGGACCGTGTATCAGACCTGTAACATCACGTACATCTGTAACAATTCCAGCTCATGTGTATAATGACTTTGGTTTTCCCGTAGATAGCTTTTGCTCTGTAGACAATTGAACCCTTTTTGTGTAAGGTTATTGCTCTCATCATATTCAAGGCCACCAATCGAACGGTGCCAATGAGGGGATGACCCCCGTGGAGTAGTGGTATTTCTGCTGCGCTGCTGCGGTACTATCAACTGCATTCTATGAGTTCGAATCGCAGTGACATCCCCAACGTTATGCAGTGTTCTCAACCGTCCCGTCCGACGGCCGTCCCCGGCCGTCCGTCTCCGTCCTTCCTTAAGACGGACGGAATGTCGGCCGTCATCCACCGTCATCGGGCGGTTACTGTATATCTTTAGACTAAACACAATCAAGCCCGATAATGTTATACAGGCTTCGGAATGTATGAAATCCTGGGTGCAGAGGGCGTAATCTTTGGAGAAACAGAGTCAGAAATAGTATGGATGGAGCAGATGCTCACAGATCTTGCATCA
>Ga0307512_10002582_pt1 | contig 22515 bp, 18 predicted proteins | sample 14_EM_MG_FD_200267 | JGI IMG/M metagenome (GOLD analysis project Ga0307512, IMG submission 200267) | Populus trichocarpa ectomycorrhiza microbial communities from riparian zone in the Pacific Northwest, United States - 14_EM | ecosystem: Host-associated > Plants > Roots > Unclassified | place...
CGGGCCGGACCGGCTTTGACTTCTTCAGGCCCGGCCCTCAGGCTTTAGAGAAAGCCCGGCCGGCCGCCCTTAGCGCGGGCTTTGGAAGCAGAAGCTCGGCCGGCCGCAGGAAGCCCGCGGGCCGAGTTATGAGACATGACGGCCCTAAATTTGTTACAGAACGCTAATAATAGCGATTGTTTTCCTCGCACCATTGAAAATAATGAAATATATCGTCGTCCAATGAAGTTTTTACCCTGTTTTTCATGTTTCAGATATGCAGGGTGGCCCGCAGGCTTTGGTAAGGCCTGTGCGCTTTTGATTTAAAAGCCCAGCCCGCCCGGGCTTTGCAATTAGAGGGCCTGGCCCTCACAAAGCCCGATAAAAAGCCCTCAGGCCAGCAGGGCCCGTTTTGAACACTGGTCTAAGCTACATAATGATATAGGCTGTATAGTAATACGACCACTCCTTTCACCTCAACCACTTATAATTGCTTCCATGTCACCCATTCAGCTCAAAATAGCTTCGTTTGACTCCTTTTCTGAAGAAAGCCCATACAGCCTATGGGCTTTTAATTAAAAAGCCCGACGCCTTGTGGGCTTTGAGATTACCGGCCCGGCCCGGCCGCCTCAAAGCCCGCCTGAAAGCCCTCGGGCTGGCCGGGCCCGTTTCGAACACTGATGAAACCACCCGGTGACTCAGTGTATCGCGACCACTTTCCAGACCTTTCTAGCAATTCGATGGCCTTTGGGCTAAACCCTGAGTCAACATCTACACTGCCAGTACCGGACCCAGAGTGCAGCTTTCCTTCTCCATCCCCATCTCTCAAGTAAGCAGGCGCCATTTCTAGCCTTACAGCCTGTGGCAGTATCCCCCCTACTGCGTTTGCCCATATTGAACTTGCAGAAGCTGCAATCACCAGGGTGATGGTGTCCTAGGGTTGAAGCAATACTAGCTCTTCCTCCCATCCACTTTTCTACGCCATTACAGATACAACTAAGGAACAGTGGGGCCGCTTGTCTGGGGCAGCTTCCTACAAACTGGTGTAGTCCCTCGAGTTTAAAAAGTTCCTACACGATTTCTTCTAATCATCTACTAACTACCTACGCCATCTAGAGCGCTGTTCCTCTGGCCTCATCTTCCGCATCGGCTTCGGGAAAATCGTCGTGACGGAGCACGTAACCTATGTGTGACGGATCTCAAACGTGGTGTGGTACATACTCTTGAGCGAGCCGCATCTCCTGGGGCTTACTTGTGCGATGCTCTACCTATCCTGCGGTGGATACCGGAGTTTCTGGCGCCGTTTAAGCAGGAGGGGAGGAAGTGCCATGAGGAGATTTCGCTATTCCGGGAGCTTCAAGACGACGTCAAAGAGAGTTGAAGAAGGGGACAGCACTGGAATGCTTCACACGGCACTTCCTGGAACGACAGCAAGAGTATGGTCTCAGCGATGATGAAGGTGCCTAGGTTACTGGAACGATGTTTGTAGCCGGCAGCGGCACCACAGCTGCCGCAATGATGACCTTAATACAATGCATAGTGTGCTCTCTAGAGTGGCAGAAACTAGGTCAGGATGAAGTCGATACCGTCTACAGCGACCACTTACCCCAGTTCGACGATATTCCAGACCTTCTCCTCGTCCACGCAATCGTCAAAGAAGTCATTCGATGCCCCTGTCACCGCCAGTGGAGTCCCGCACCAGCTCATCAAAGATGGCACATACGTCGGCTTTTCTTCTCCACCAGAACAATTGTTCATGCAAACAAATGGGCCATTCACTCTCTACCTAGACCCGGAAACTGGGAAGGAAGCTGAAGTGCTGAAACATACGTATACCGAAGGTTTTAATGTATGTACAACAGCGGCCGTTTGAAGAGAAAGGGGAGAAGGAAAGTGTTAGGATGCGTGGGAGCAGGAAAATGAGGAGTGGAGAACAGTGGAATGAATTCAATGTTCGAAGTGCATGGGTAGGTAGGATCAGGGCTGTTTTGCATCTTGTTGTCTCTGGCCGTTCTGTTTTTTTACCTGCCTCATTTAGTAACTCTAGCTCTGCATCACGGCGCCAAGAGATCTGCTCCCGAAATCCACCCTTTGTCAGCTCCTTGGCTTTGCCGAGACACCCGGAAAATCATGTTTCATCCAAAAACAGCAATTCCAAACATCATGTTTGACTAAGGCTAATGCTTTACTGCCTTGGGATCATGCAGTCATCAAGCGGACAGGAGTTCCGGCAACTAGCTCTAGCCTATAGCCGGCTCCGGCATTTGTAATCTATAATAAAAGTCTCCAATAATTTCAGTTCTTGTGTACGTATTGCTTAGACTTAGACTTCAAGAAGAGAGTGAGATCACCGATTAGCAGCTGCACCCACAAGTCGCTGTACGCTTCCCTACGAGTCCGGATTTGATCCTACACCTCCGCAGCTTCGCCTCCGCCCGGCACTGTACGCGTCTCGAACAGAATCGCGATGGCACAAATGAATTCCAACGGAGCTTCTACGCAACGAGACACTGCCGTCCACAAACCTATCGACCTCTGGCACCACTTCAATGAGGTTGTCCACTCGCGGGTCCCCAACCCCTTGAAGAGCCTATACAAGTACTTTCTCGTTCCGGGCATGTCCAATATAGCTGGCGGTACGCTTTCACCTCGATCACCTCCTCTGTTTCACTGATGCAGTGTTGTACCAGGTCTTCCGTACCCTGGATACTTCCCCTTCGACCAGTTTTCGGCCCAGATCGCTTCCCCGGAGCGTCTCGTCGACACAGCTTTCCACGGTATCACCCCACAGAAAGCAAGATCCTTCTTTTCTCGCAGGAAAGACCCGCATTCAGCGCACTTCACTATTCCCAAGTTCGAAATCGATCGCCCACCTGAGACCAGGATAGATCTTGGAACAACGCTTCAGTATGGCAGAGCTACCGGACTTCCCGCTCTCGCCGATTTCATCCGAGAGTTTACGTTCCGGCATATGCTACAGGGCGAACTGCCGTACGACGAGGCGGAGGCAGATATCCTTCTTACCTGCGGGAATACCGACGGCTTCTCGAAGGTTATCGGGGCGCTGGGGACGCGTGGTGATACGATGCTTGTTGAAGAATTTTCTTACACTATCGCGGTAATGATGACTGCTCCGTTCGGTATAGGCACCGTGCCAATCAAGCTGGATGCGTATGGGATGTTGGCTGAAGGGAAGGGTGGGCTGCGAGATGTATTGGAGAATTGGGATGAGATAAAGATGGGGCGGAGTCCACATTTTATGTACACTGTTACCGTTGGACAGAACCCCACCGGTGCGACGCTCCGGAAGCAGCGGCGGCAGGAGATATATGACTTGTGCGATATGTTTGATATTATCATCATCGAGGACACCCCGTATTGGAATTTGCAGTATACCGAGGCCTCTCACGATATTCAGTCTGGAAAAGAGGTGAAGTATCCGTTTCTGGCGGCTTTGGAGAAGGGCTACCTCACTAACGATACCTCCGGGCGTGTCATCCGACTTGACACCTTCTCCAAGACTATCGCACCCGGCTGCCGACTGGGGTGGATTACAACGCAGAAAAAAGTCATCGAGGGTGTACTAATCGCCGCCACAGAATCATCAACTCAACAACCAAGTGGCTTTGTCCAGGCTATGGTATCCGAGCTACTCTGCCGCTCATGGGGAATGGATGGCTGGGTCACATGGCTAGAATCACTCCGTGACGTCTACGAAGAACGAATGAAGCTCATGGCTGGAATCCTTGGACACGGCCGGGAAATTGTCAATGTATCCTCATCCTCGGATTTTGAGATGGTCACAAAAACCAAGTTCTACACTTTTTACCCCCCAGACGGCGGCATGTTCATCTGGGTCCACATTCTGATCACGTCACACCCTGCGTACGTGGAGTTCTTGGAACGGGGAAATTCAAAGGCGGATATGATGGAGAAGCTTTGGAGCTGGGGAGCGATTACACAGATGTCATTACCAAGTCCGGGGGGGATTTTTGCGGGACATGAGTGCTGCAAGGAGAAGGCGGATGAGTATCTTAGGTTCTGTTTTGCAGCGATTGAGTTGGATGAGATAAAGAGTGCGACGGAACGATGGGTGCAGGGAATACATGAGTTTTGGGAGTTGGAGGCTGGGGAGATTGAGAAGATTGGGGAGGAGGAGGTAGTAGGGGGGAGGAAGGGGAACTTGGAGATTGGGTTTAGTGGTTTACACCTGTGATTCAAACAGTTGTGGTAATTGGATTTCTCTCCACGGACATTTAATGTACAGTAATTAACTTGGTACTAGACCTAAAAAGGCTGGAAACAATTCCGAGTATTCTCTAGAAAAAGGTGCTGGGTAATGTTGCACATGGGAGGAAACTAGTCCCGGGATATGAGACGAGACGGGGTGGGGCTGTGTTTCCGACGAGCAAGTATCTCAGGCGCTGCGCTTCTAACGTCATTCATTTCGCCGCAACACCGGACAGTCGCTTTTTGACCGTCACATTCTGGTCGTCACTTATGATTGTACCAACTTCGACCACTTATTTCTGATTGAGGAGACGTGGAAACTGATCAACTTGAATGCACACTATCATAGCAATTACTCTCTATCTATTCACTTACTAAGGTGACTTTTGCAGAGTGAAAAGTCTCAGTATGAGAGTAGCTGTGACTGTGAAAGCGATGGGTAGAATTTCCTACTTGAGGAATATAGCAACCCGCACTGTCACGTATGGAGCGGACTTCCCGACGGCCACAATCCATCGAACCGTTGAGGGCGAGCTTAAATTACTCTTAGATCGCATATACAGACTTAGGCGGCGGCTAGCTCAACATCTTCGGCCCTTTACAACCTCGCTGTCGGACCAAGGAAGGGCATGTCGTGGGCAACGCCCGAATCGGGTTAGTGCCGATAGAACCCTAGTTACTTCAAATAACCGATCCCCTCCTTTCCTACCAACAACATACTACGAACTCTACCTCCGCACTATTATGTCGACTCTCGCGTCTGCTCCGCCACCTAGCAGCGTCCTCCACCGAAACCTAGCCGAGACACCCCACCATGCAGTCTCTTCCTCCGGAATCAACATCACACTTTCTACCTCGCAAAGCATCATTGATGCCACTGGAGGTGCATCGACAGCCGTCCTAGGCCACACACAACCCTCTGTCATCTCCGCCGTTAGCAAGCAGATGTCAGCCATCTCCTACGTCTTCTCCGGCGCGGGGTACACCTCCAGTTCGGCCGAAGACCTCGCCAACTTGGTCGTGGGGGATAATCAAGGGTTTAAAAAAGCAATCTTTGTATGTTCCGGCAGTGAAGCTATGGAGGCTGCGTTGAAGCTGGCAAGGCAGTACCATTGCGAGCGCGGAGATATAAAGAGGACTCGTTTCATTAGCAGGAACTACAGCTATCACGGCAATACCCTCGGAGCGTTGGGAGTTAGTGGACATCCTGGAAGGAGAGTATTTTACGAACACATGTTGGCCAAGAATGTGAGCTTTGTCGACGCTTGCTACACCTACCGGGGGAAGAAGGAGGGTGAGGATGATGCGGCATATCTACAGAGGTTGATCCAGGGAGTTGAGAACGAGTTCTCACGCGTTGGGGCGGAAGTGGTGGCGTTTATTGCCGAGACGATGAGTGGAGCTAGCTTAGGATGCGCCACAGCACTCCCGGGCTATTTTCAGGCTGTCAGGGAGATCTGTGACCAGTACGGAGCGTTGTTGATTCTTGACGAAGTGCATTCCACCGCCCCCCGAGATGCAACGAGCTAAATAAGATAGGTTATGTGTGGTATGGGAAAAACGGGGACTATGCATGCATGGGAACAGGAAGGAATTTCCGGGCCCGATATCCAAACTGTTGCAAAAGCCCTTGGGGGTGGATTTATACCCATTTCTGCTGTCTTGATGAACCAAAAGGTGGTGGATGCATTATCTGCGGGTACTGGTGTGCTGCAGCATGGGCAAACTTATCAAGTAAGCTCTGCAATCCTTGCCAGATGGCGCTTTAGTACTAATGAAAGCAGGCACATCCAACAGCCTGTGCAGCGGCAGCTGAAGTGCAAAGGATAATCAAGCGCGAAAACCTCCTACAGAATGTAGTAACCCAAGGTACCTTACTCGAGTCGCTACTAAAAGATACAATTCTCCCGCTCTCAATTGTCGGCGACGTCCGCGGACGCGGGGTTCTTTGGGGAGTGGAGCTCGTTCGGGACAAGTCGAAGAAGCAGCCATTCGATAGGGAGCTGAAAATTGCCCATAAAGTGGCGAGGAGGGCTATGGAGCTGGGGTTGGCGGTGCTACTATCTCCTGGTGAAGGCGGGGACATGCTGATGGATTTGTTGATCCTAAGTCCGCCTTATAATGTCACTGAAGCAGAGGTGAGGACGATTGTGTCACTGCTGGGAGAAGCGATACAGTTTGTCGCGGGTGAATTGTCAGTATGAGAGGAGTCGTAGGACTTCCGGTTTTCTTATTTTGTTCTTGTTTCTGGTTCTGAATGCTTTTACAGTACGGGATCGTTACTACGCCGCAGTTTTTGAGCATAGCTACAAGTATATCAGATTACTACTGCCCGTTTCGACGTACAATGTTCGCTATTTCATGATTCCCAACTTTTGTCTGTAAGACTGGAAGTTAAAACGATTGATGAACGAAATTATTGCCGCACTCATACAGAGCTAGTGAAAACACCGAAAGGATTGGTCACGCTGTAAGTACTCGTGCCCGGACTTTCGTAAGCTCGCTCGGCGCAATTACAACTTAGGGGGTGGCAAGCGGGGTCCGCCACGCCTCTTACTCGCATACTTAACACAACATGTCATTCTTCAAAAGAAAAGCTATTATTGGATCGATACCTCAAGAAGGAACGTCTTGCTACAAGAACGAAGGCGAAAGCTTACTGTTGATCTCGGCCATGCCACTGAAGGGTGACCACCGCAGACAGGCCAGATACAGCCGGTCGATGCAAAACATGTTCTAACCTGTCAGATCTTCAGACTATGGATCTCCATCTGACAGTACAGATATCTACAGATAAAGAAGCCTCAATGGTTGACTATCGCCCTAGATATACACATCAGAGAGAATACAGCGGGCCTGTACTAGCTTAACGGGAAGATTTCACCTTATGGAGTCATTCGATACCACATCCTACAACCCTTTTTGGCACAGTGGCGGTTGAGAGGGCTGGTTTAAGGCAAGGGCGGCGTACCCGCCGAATGCCAGACCTGACCGGTCGATCCGACCGTCTGTGCATGTTGGTCAAGCGATTCCTATTGATCTTGATTATGCCGTTAAGGTTGGATGTACGAGGAATTCTGAAGCCAGACACGCACCACACACTAAGATGTCATGCTCATTAGTTTACATTTCCAAGAGGGTTCGAGTGCAAAGATACGGTACACCCACCGCTCATCACATGGACCAACAGGCCAAGAAGTGAAGTGTCTCCCGGTGGCTTCCGGTAGACGGCTGGAAATTCCATTCCGTATGACCAATGCCAGTGTAAAGGACCTGCAGAAGCTTGCAAGTTAAGTAAACGGTGGCGACCTGAGGCGCAGGAATAAGGGTCGTTATATGTAGGAAGTTGCTTTTCTTAAGTTGCTTTTTCTAAGCACTTCTATCAAAGCGAACACCTACTCCTACAGCCAGCCCCATAGCCGGAGTCAACCAATCACGAGTCACTCCTCTGACGTATGTCTGTTTCTTGGGAGTGCTAAAGAACAGGATCTAAACCCTTGCAGCCGCATGCCCAACCAATTACCGAAACGTATGCCTACTTCGATTAGCCTCCCAATTGCGCGATAGAACTGTAGTTATGTGGTCCTCTTTGCCTAGCCGCGCTTCTGAACTATGACACCCTAGATGGAATTTTTCCCACTTATGCGAGTCTTGCCCTTTTCATATATTTAAAGTTCACTGTGGCAACATTTATGCGTAAGTATCTCATTCGCACTTGGTTGATATATATAGATATTTCAGCCTCACCAAAGGACATATTTTTGTGTTACCACGCCTCCTACCCCACCCACTATACGGAATTTCAGGAACTTTGGATGTGCAGGTTCAGCTTGAGGCAACGTGCATATTGAACTGCATGATGAAACCCTATAGTGTCCCAGATCTATAGAAGGTAGGTAACTGCCGCTGGCTTTGGGATTGTGTCTAGACATCTACTCTGTAGATACCGATTTCGTGGTAGACAGTCTGTTTTACAATCACCTCGATCATCATGTTAATATCACAACTGCTTCAGGGTATAAGCCTGATGTTCTTTGCTAGAATCTCGCTAGCACAAACAGCGCAAAGGGATCCGTGCGCGACTCTCGGAGCTGCACTCGTTCAAAGTCAGTAACCCCAAGTCTATCCCGTGGTCTGGTTGGACCGTACTGACCACCCTGTAACCAATGGTCTAGGCAATATAACTTCACCTGCGATTGTGCTCAAATGTCTACGATCCGTTCCATTCTCCAAGCCGCATGCCATCGATCTTGTGGAGAACTTGCGGATATACACCAAATTTATCGGCGGTCAGGCCTATTTTCGGACGCCTCTCCTCCCAAAGCTTGAGATTCCTACTTTCAACATCAACGACACCCTCGATACGATCGAATCCCGCGTAAATAGCGGTTATTATAAGAATGGATTCGAATTCTGGAGGGCCGTGGCTCTGGCATATAGCGGCTTCCGCGATGGTCACATAACCTTTTTTCCCTTATGTTCCGGGACCATGTTTATATACACTCACGACCATCCAATCGTGGCTATTTCGAACAAGGCGAATGGAGAGAGAGAAATATACACCGTCAACACGACAATTCCTACAAACTCGACGTCATCAACCGATCCAACGGTTTCTATCAACTCGACCTCTACATCTGGGAAGCCACGCTTGCAAAATAAGGTCAAATCCATCAACGGAGTTCCTGCAGTGGAATTCTTACTGAAAATGTCAAATTCACTACCAGAAGCCGTCTTTCAGTTCCTCGACCCAGATGCAAGATGGAACACACTGATGGAGAACTACCCATCCAATCCGGGCTCCGGCAAATTTGCATTCCGGCTGTTCTTTGCCGGGGAAGAGGAGAAACTGGTGCTCACCTTTGAAAGTAAGAAGCAAGTAACAGTAGAATGGAGAGCGGAACTTCGCCCTGAGTACGCCACGCTCGGTCCTTTCAACTCTACAAAGTCTTTCACGGACACAATCTGCTACTTGGATCCAAAGTTTTATGAGTTGATGTTGCCCAATGTTGCCGGTCCCATGTTCAAAGCGGATCCAAGTGGTACCTCGTGGTCCAGTATGGTATCGTCAGTGCTATCCACAAGTGCGGTTGCAACACCCACACCCACTGCCTCATTGATCAACCCTATAACCTCCGATGCCACCTCTACAGCTGTATCCACTAGTACCAGCGCTATTACAACCTCCAGTACCCCCCCTAATGGGACATATGTCACGCCCACCTCATCAATAATTGGCTACCCTACACCCGTCTCTCGTGGTCCCATCGACAGTCTTGTTCACTTTGCAGATCCAGACTCTGACACCTCTGTCGCAATTCTCCGTATTCCAACCTTCAATCTCTTTAACAATGAAGTAGCAGCATGGGACCGTTATTTCAACTCAACCCTTACAAAGCTTGCTGATTCGGGAACTAAGAAGCTGCTTCTCGATGTCAGTGGCAACCCTGGTGGATTAGCAAAGCTGGGTAAGAGAGCAATCCGCATGCTCTTCCCAGACGAATTCCACGACAATAAGGAACCTGAGCAATACGTCAACTGGCGCTACCACTCAGGGCTAGTGAAACTCTTGAAAGCCGAGGTGGAACCGGAATCTACTTTTGATGAAGGAAACTTCGCTAACTTGATGGGTGTAAACTATACCTCGCTTGATCAATATCTGGGACCGTACTATAACCCCAAATTTAAGGATTCATTTACGGCCATGTCCTTACTCACGCGGGATATGCTGAAAGATGCCGATAAGGGATATTTTCCGAGAAAGAGCTTTTGGAAGAAGGAAGACGTGGTGGTTGTCAGTAACGGGCTGTGCAGCTCCACTTGCCACAACCTTGTGGAGCTCTTGACGCAGATTGGGGTGAGGAGCTATGCAATTGGAGGGCGGCCATCCCGTAAAAATATGCAAGCAGTTGGTGGAACGAAAAGGTAAGCTGCCATTGTTTATGATAGGTGTCGAATCCTAACCTGCTGAACAGCGGTGTCGTGGTGGAATACTACAATCTTATTACAGAAACATACCAAGCCCTAGGAGACACGACAAACGACACAGATCTGCCCAAGCCCATTCTTGCAAGATTAGACAGTGGGACCATCGCTGTAGAAAACAAGTTCAGGCCAACCGACAAGGACCCGGAGATATCCTCGCCGCTGTTTTTCACATATACACCGGCATGCAAGAAATTACCAAACACTAGAAAGATGGTAGCAGATGTAATGGAAGTGTGGCGGTATGTCAAGAACGTTGCATGGAAGAATGGGAAAGCGACGGCGTGTGATGAGGTTGACGATCGTTAAGGTGGGGTGATTGAATGGGGAACTAGTATGAGTAAATAAGGAAAGGCTGGTAATGCGCTTGGGACTGTACGCAAGCCGTACATACTGGTTTTTCCTGTTGAGCTATTCCATTCTGTCATTGAGAATGAAACGAAACCAATGCTGAAATTTCATGCTGGAGTTCTTTCCATTTTCTGCCACCAAGTCGCCGACCAGACCTCCGTTCACTCCTACCACAAGTACGAAACTGAAGTAAAGTCGAAACTAACTAACCCTTTACGTAGGTATCTGTTTGAGCTGAGGTAGGAGTACTTACTGCGTCTGTTCTGTCCTCCTTCCTCTCGAGGGTTAGGGTTGCGCTTGTATATAGACTCGAGTACATATGGAATTGCGTATGCATTGTCACCACGAAGCATTCTCATGGTTTACTGGTGGTACGTGTCTTAAGTACCTACCCCATTGAGGTCCCATTCTGTGATTGCAACTGTAAAAATAACCTTGCACGATGCGCAAGGTCGTGGACAAGCGGTTCTCGGATCGTATTCCATAGGAAATTTGGTGAATGGTCACTATCTAATAGTTATACATATGGTTGTCAGCTTGAAGCATTCTCATTGGTTCGTTTGTTTGTAATCATATTGCATTCGGCCGGTTGCGGCCATGGCATATACCTAACTATTTTGTTGTACGGTGTCCGGTGTCCTGTGTCCTGAATCTCTCTATTGACCTAAACTCACTGACTCTCGCTAAGTCTAATTGACACGTACACAAGAACTAAAGTGCATGCGGCTCCGCCGCGCACAACCCTAAACCAACCCACGTGATGACCGCACTCAGATCCGTCCCCACATATTTTTCCTTGACGCTTCCTTGGTTTTCCGTCTACGGCGGCACAAGGTCACTGACCCATCTACTTCCCACCTAGGCAAAGTTGCATCCCCGCATTCTCATTGGTTGACAGGTGGTGTGGCTAGTTGTGGCAAATGATATATGAATCAATATTGCCCGTCCAACTAAGTGCACGAGTTTCACTCCTATCACTAAGTTTCTATATTTCCAGGCTTGCTCGACTCCATGCTTTTAGCTACGCTCGACTCCATCCACCCAGGTGTGCTCGACCACATGCTCCCAGCGGTAATTGACTCCCAGCGGAGATTAGCTCTAACTACCGATCAATCTAAGCTGTAGTTGACTGTATGCTCCCTGGTGTGCTGGACTCCGCCTTCTCTCTTTAAAAACGCAAAACTATTTCCAGGAGCTAGGAGTATGCACGGGATTGATTGCCGCTGGGTGTCAGTCGCCGCTGGGAGTTGATCCTCATTGAGAGTTGATCACTGCTGGGAATTGGTCGCCGTTGGGAGTATAATCGATTGTTTTGAGAGTTGACCCCCGCTGGGGATCGATCGCTGCTGGGGAGTATGTAGTCGAGCGTACGTAGCACCATGGTGTCAAGCGCACCTGGGTGGATGGAGCCGAGTGTGCCTGGCGGTGTGGAGTCGAGCACGTCTGGAAGTATACTGTCGAGTATGAGTATGGAGTCAAGCGCATGCATGTATGCTGAACTAAAATACAGCGCATTATGTACGTCGATGTGCCGACATATAGTAAAGTCTTATGGACTTGCGTGTGGATTAGATAACTATAGTACATTGGCAGTAATCTGCGCTAGATCTATAGTATGTGCGCACTGGACATTATACTCCATTCTTCAGGTGACTGAACTTCTAAGTGGCCTGCACAGCAGGGTTTCATCAATACCCTACTGTTTTAAGGTAGACCTAGCCATTTCCACTCTCTACACATTAAATTTAACCGTTGTTTGCATAGAGCTTCGGCTTTAAATACCTCACATGGGATTAATTGTCAACAACCGTACAGTTGGTTTGCAGCACTACCACTACCACCACTGTCAGCTGGCTTGCACCATCCTTTTCGGGCTGGCGATACCAAACCATACGAGGAACGAGCAAAGTGGTTAGTCTCACCAAGGAGAGTAGGCGGCTGGGCACAAGAAAATATACTGGGTTACTAAACCTAATGAACACAGTGAACTTGACCTTAGAACGAGTGGTTACCAGAGCATCATAGCTTATCACTACACCCAGAATAAATGAGCCTGTTACAGATGTACATGAGCCAGAGCCCTAGGGGTTGTGACCGCTCTTTTAGACGTCGCACTCTACTCTTTTCTTCCCTACTATCTTGGATCTTTAGACTTGTACGGTCATCGCACCATAGTCAATGCACACGATTCTCCCCATATCGTAACAGAGCCTGTTACTGGTGTATATGTGCCGGAGACATGTTACAGGTCTGATCCACCATGCTGCAGCAGGGGCCGATGCCTCCTGTATATATCTCGAGTCTTTCTCCTTCTCTCTTCTCTGTACTATAGAATACACGCACACGGTTCTCCCCAACTTCCATATCGTAACAGAGCCGGTTGCTTTAAAACAATGCTGCCAATCAATTACGAAATTCTATCACAAACACAGAGTCATTTGATTATACTATTTTTTACAGGTTCTCTCTATATAATGCTTCCCTTCGTAGCAGTAATTTTGCCCCCACCAACCCTTTGCTTGGAACGCAGTTGGTTTGGCGTAGTTTCACCCCTTCACCTTAACTTAGATGCTTGGGAACCGACCCGAAAGCTAGTGCACAGCATCTGGGGACACATCAGTGCAACGAGAATGTACGGGAAAGACGGTTCTCGGCCTAAATGCCAATGACGTTAGAGTACGGAATCAGTGAACTCATTCATATGACGAAGCTGCGGTCATTGATCCTTGGTTATATCTCATGAGTGCCGGAGATGAAGTGTACTTCTTCCGACATTGTTGCAAAAAGTGGGAGTTGGCAGCAGTTGCTATTCTGAATTCAGAAGCTATGATGCCGACATTTTCACGGATATTTGATGAAAGTTTTCCACTGTGGCTCTGTATCAGCTGGAATATCCTTGAGGTGCTCGCATAGTCCAGGCATGTATTGCCATCTTGATTCTCTGCATTAATCTGGTGGTTATCCGTCTGTTTCCCCGCCGCCCTGTCGGCAGATGAAGTGAATCCGCCAACGGAGTGGAACATGTCAGAACAACACCTACCACTGCTTCCTTATTTGCTAGGCATGTATAATGCAACAGTGTTCGTATTGCCTTGGACATCTCTTGCGCTAGTTGGGTGGAATACTGGAGCATCTACCTCACCGAGCCTGTGTCCTCAGAGTAACAACATACAGAATGAAGTGCGGTTCATCCTTCGGTATCTGTGGTGTGGTAGTTATTTTCATTTCGCAGAAGGATTTGCATTATTTTGACATCGTCTATAACCTCGGTAGCAAGATGTAGGGCTGTCGTGAAGTCGGATTTTGTCGTGTTTATGTCTTTGTCAGATGTTAGCAGCATATGTACGATTGTCGGGGTTCTATATAGTACGGCCACATGAAGAGCCATATGGCCGTTACTGCCTCTCACGGTAACATCTGCCCATCGGTTTAGTAGCAACCGAACTATTGCCTTGCAGCTGGAAGCACATGCGCAGTATAGTGTCATGACACCCGAATTGGTTCATACATTAACATCGACGACCTTCTCCAGCAGCAGTTTTACTGATAATACATTTTTCGCGGCGCTAGCCACATGTAATGCAGTCCACCCATCTGCTGAGGTCGCATCAGCATCAGCACCTCACTCCAGAAGTCGCCGGACTATTGCCAAATCGACACCATGTCCCCAGGTACAATCCAGTGCCGTCACTCCACGTCTTTTTCTTGCCATGGGATCAGCTCCAAATAACAGCAGATTACAGAAAATAACAATAGCCTCAGTTCCCCGTCTTCCACTTGCCAAATGTAGTACCCTATCCCGATGACTGTGCTTTCTATGAATGTTCGCTCTGCAATCTAATAGCAATTTTATCATACTACTTTTGTGGTTCGTTACTACAATCTCTTGAGGTGTCCTTCGATCCTTCTCAGAAATGAAGTTGACGTCCAATCCCATCCGAATGAGTCTTTGTATCTTCAACAAGTCGTTTTTATCAACCGATTGCAACAAATCTTCCCAAGACAGATCAGTAGATTGGTATTTTTCGGAAAGGCTTCTCAAGGCACTAAGCGGCTTTGAATTATCCCTGCCAGATAAGAGACGCAGAACAACAGTCTTTTAGGATAACGAACTTCTGTGAATTTCGGAAGGTAGCAGCTTGTGGAAGGATAGAAATCCTTCTTGAGTATTCCTGCCAGTGAACCGAAGCGGTCAGATCGGTCAGATTCAGGGCTCGACCGGGCCGATCTATGCCAAGGGCGGCTTTTTCAGCGGTCATCTAGCCCGTTTATCAGTTGATAGATATCTACAGCAATTTATCTAGCTGGACTATAGATATCTACAGATCCCCAACCAGTTTTCAATGTTTCCATTCCCTAAGATCCATGAAACCCACCACTAACTTGAAGCATGTGCTGCAGCCTGCTTCTTCTCAAGAGCGATAAGTAGTTCCTGAACATGACAGATCTCCTCCGCTGTACCAAGTCCAGCTTTCTCCCATGAATTCAAGCGATCTACAGCATGGATAACTTAATCTCACAATATGTTTCTATGGTCAGAAATGAGAATTTTTGAGCTACTGAACACTCTCTCCACTTCAGATGACATGTCTGGAATTGGGTGCATGCATAAAGCCATTTGTGCCAATTGATGCCAGCATGGGGAGTTCAAATGCTGTTTCCAATCATGTATGAGATCAGTAACTACTTCTTCAGTGGCCATTTGAAATCACTGGAATTGATTACTTCCACCATTAACCATTTCCATTCAGGCTCTTTTCTTTCTTCGCCAGATTGGTACCGTATCAACAGAAGGCCCTGATGGGATTTTAGAGATATTTCCAGCTTGAGGAGTCAAATTGATATCTTCAGAATGACACATTGCGCCAAATATGAACTCAATTATCTCGCTCCAGAGCTACCCAATGAGGGTGTTTGAACCACTGATCTTTGAACAACTTCAATTTCATATCTGGGAGAAGAGTAATTGCTCCATGCATGGCTGGTAGCATGTCGGTCATTGTATAGTAGCAGACAAGAAGCCTCCAGGGTGGATTTATGAATGTGATATTATGTATACTATATTTTGATTGGTTTAGATACTGGTTCTTTGCTCATTCAAAGTGTGCTACCAATTCGTCCATTGCCTGTATGGCGGGAAAATGAATTTCTCAACACCACCACCTCTTAGCTTGGGAGAGGACTGAGCTACGGCAGGGGTACAGAGATAAAGGGATGACAGAAGTGAACTAACCTATGGTGGGTGCACGGTGATACAGGGATGATCAAGATGGACTGCATGATGGGTAGTGTGAGCAATGGTTCCAGATCGTCATTTCCGGTCTGGGTCTGAGTTCAAACCGAACCGTTGCCACATTGGCGGTCCGGGTTGTCAATCATCCCGAACTGGCAACTTGGGTACGGTTCAAAGGCAAACTCCCAACCCATCTGAATTGAGCCGGGTGTCAGTGGGTCGCTTAGCAAGTCCATCTATAGATTCAAATAAGGCTCTTGTTTTTGGAGTTTGTTAATAGTATCTTACCAAAATAGCGTTTTCAGCAACTAATACTACGTTTTTGTATGTTTTGCACCTTGCAATATAGAATAATTTGGAATTGGCGTTTTACCTGTGGTATATTGTATTATTGCTAATAATGGTGGTTAATAATTCCGTTATGAACGTGAAGATTAGCGTGATGACTTGATTACCAAACCTGCAATAACTAAAACTGTTTACGCTCCCTTGATGCTCATTTTCAGGATGTGGCAGGGAGCATTGTGTTGTTGTTTTTCCGAGTAAAGGCTGCCAATATTTGATAAATGGATGTCTGCAACCAATCGGAAGATTAATCAGGCAAGATGCGAAGCTAAAAATCATCGACACTCCGGTGACACTTATTGTCAGAATGTGGCAGAGAGCATGTCGCTGTAGTTTCTCCCATCAAAGGCTGGCAATGTCCGAAAAATGGATGTCTGCAACCAATCTGAACAGAAATTAGGCAAGATGTGAAGCTAAACATCGTTGATGCTCCATTGACGCTCATTCTCAGATTGGGGCGATGACCGTGTTGCTGTCTCTTTTGCAAATCAAAGCTGCCATTATATCGGTTATGCCTAACCGTGACCAAAGCACTGGGTAATTTCAGTACTTACATAGCCACCCATCGTTGACGCTCCATTGACACTCATTTTACTGTATCGTCTATTGAACATCTGCTGCCATCAACAGTAGTTTTCATCATGATTTGAACATGTTGGTAGTCTTTCTGCCAGATTAAGACTTGGCCATGTGGCAAAGCCGAGCGCAGTAACAATCTTGCACTGTTTGCTTGCACAGGACTAAAATGTATGGGTTTTGCCAAAAGCTTCATTGCACCCGCTATACATCTGTTTATCAACCAATATTCACCAGCTACTGCTCACCATTCACCCATAATATCCCTCTAACTAACACACTCAGTCAAGATACATAAAGAACGAAGTGAAACATTCACGCATTCTGTGCTACTGTTTCTTCACTACCTTGTTCCTTCTCGTTTCGATTGCATTGACCGTCACCAACACCTTTTCAGCATATCTCATTCACTTCTGTGGAGGCCAAATCAATCTGGGAACAGTTGGCGTGTTACTCACATTCCGCTGCCCTGGTGATTCCAGATCCTCGATGATGTTGTCTGGCTTCATATCAGATTCAACATCCGTGGCGCCATTATCTTCGCTGTCATTTCAACTATCTAAGTCCCCATTCCAGGTAACCTATTCTTCAGTGTCCGAAATGCTTTCAGGTGTACTATCTTCGCCAATCTCGACTGGATGACGGTTGATTCTTAGCATGTGGTGGCTATTCAAGGTTTGAGTTCAGACTCCAGGGAGATCTTCTGTAGACAAAGGTGGTGGCAAAGGAGATCTTTCGGACAATTTGAATGCAGCCGCACCATCATGAAAGAGTAAACAGGATGCTTTAAGGAGTTCTTCAGTGGCCGGAATGTATCCCACGGCCGTTATTTGTTTGTTTTGAGCTCGAGATTCCTTCTGTGTAGAACATAGGTTTTGGCTACCCTGCCACATCTCCAAAAAGTCGTGAACCTTGGCCATTGTGTGCAGTGTCATTTCCTCTGCCTGTTTCTTGATTTGCGAGTTGTTTTACGTGTTCATGTCATCCAATTATTGGTTAGTACCTGGCAAAATCCGAATATTGGCACGAGCAAACAGCCAAATAACGACTTTTTCATGAAAGGTCTCGCCTGGGGTTTTTGACCAGTGCCTCCAGACGATAACAACTCGGCCAAGGGAAAAACTGGCCTCCACTCCAACACCATGCGGTATGATAGAAAATATATCACGTGCCATATTAGAGAGATCGGTGTTTCTGTAGTGCGTTTCCTCCTGACGATGCCACCAGTCGGTTATGTCCAGTATCCACAATGTATACATAAACTCCATTGGGTCGGAGTGGTAATCATCGAGATTTGGATTGCTTTGCCCCCAGTTCTTTGGTGATTCAGGCGGCGAATTCAAATAGAGCCCACCGGCGGTCCATAATTGCGCAGTGTGATCACTTCATCTCTGTATTGTCTCAGCCACATTGTCAGATGTTAAGTATTCTTCATCATCGCTAGACAAATCATATGGATCAAAGGATGATTGACAGGATCTTGAAGCCATTGCAGAGGGGATGGGATTGCTGCTCGGGAAGCTTTGGAGTGTATTGACGGGCACGCGTCAATATTTGGCGCAGTATTAATTTGCCACATACTTCAGAAAAGTCGATTGGTATTGGGTAGTATAGAGTGTCTCATCCTCAGGAAAGATATTGATTCCCTTGTCCCACTTTGTAAATGATCGTAACTTCCAGAAAGGATCGAAAATATGTACAGAAATCAGAAGCCTGCCAGTGGTTGGAGTTATTTCAGCGGAGTATTTGGGCAGCTTCTGTCGAGGTAACTTCATTGCAAAGAACAAGTCTTGTTTCCATTAAGTTTACTTCTTAGCAAAAGCTCGCATCACGCCATCCATGTAATCAAACATGTCATTGCACACTGCGACAACGTGATGCAATGTAACACTATGCGGTGTTGACATCCAAAGGGTTCAATATCGGAATGGACTCAATAGATTCATGTCGTACATCACATTCGTCTATTCATCTTGTGTTGTGAATAGTGGCTGGTATTCAGTGTATTTTGGATTTTGAAGTCACTCATGTGACAATTCCCGTAATCAGTATGCCCGCTTGAGTAACCCCAATGTAGAGTCCCAATGTGTCTTCACTTTCATAATCGCAAGTAACGCAATGCGGACTTTGGATTTTTGCCAGTCAATAAACTCATTGTAGCAAGCACGTGTCAGCGTAATCAATCCAGCATCCATTCTCTGCTATATGAAGGTCAGTTTCAGGACTTTCAAAATATCATGAAATATGTACTTTCTCAATTATCTTTGCCAAACCTGGTCTCATGCCCAACACCTTATTGATTCTAGCATTGCCTTCTTTTCGAAGTCTTTGACTCTTCCCGATGTGCATGGTTTCATTTTCTCCAAACTGCTGATTGTGCTCATGAGCTTCCCAAGACTTGGTGCGCTGTTATACACCAAGAGTGCTCATAAATGAACCTATCGCCAGCGGTATATAGTGTTAGCAGCTGTTCCGGGTTTCCCGGCTTTGGTCCGGGTTGGAACTGGAACCGAGACCCCGGTCCGGGGTACGAACCGCCAAGGAACTGGAACCGCACAGTCTTGGGGGGTTGGTTACCCGGACCGGACAGAAACCAGCGGTTTTTTGGCCGGGTTGTACCCGGACTGCGGTTCCATTTTACGGTTCTTGCAACTTTCGCTTCAATTAAGTATTTGAGTTCTGATCGTATCATGACATGATCAGTACGTACATTGTGCAGGTCTAGTCGCTGTTTCTCATCCCGCTTTCGGATGTGCGATCCGACTGATATTCGTTGGGTGGCTGTGAAATCAAAGCACATTTTACGCGAAATTAGCGGGTTTTCAATAGCGACTTAACGAATATTGGTCGGATCACAAATCTGAAAGCGGGAGATGAGAGCGCGGCTAGAACTGCACAATCTACGTAATGATCATATCACGATACAAACAGAACTCAAATACTTAACTGGAGGCAAAGTTGTGAGGTTGAAATGCTGGGTTTTTGGTGGGAAAACCGGCCCAATTGCAACAGTCCGGGTGTTCGTGTGGTAATACCCGTTGCAACAGTTCAGTTCCGGGTCGGAACCTGACACGGAGCCGATCCGCAAATTCTGAACCTTTGGTAACACTCGCTGTATAACCTGTGCCATGCGTGATATGTGGTTCCTCAATATAGGCCACGTGATTCCAAGGGCCTCAAGTGTTGATTGCAGCTCGCACGGCTTCGGGAAATTTGAGGCAGCATTATTCATGATACTACTGAGCAAACAGCCATAGGTGAGCTTAAAATGATCCACCACATACTTCAAATGTAAAGCTAGCCTGCCTCTAGTATGTTGGCCCATGACCTATCATCATTAATTAGCTTTCGAAATGGGAAAAGAACAGGCTATCAACCTCATTGAAAGGGAGTTGAAGTTTATGCAATGCCCAATTTTGATCCCTATAGTATGCAATGAATGACGTTATGGCTAATGTGTTTCTTGATGTCCATCCATTCAAAGTTAAACTAACTTTGTTTTGTGATGGTGCTGGCTTTTTAATTGCATCCATTGTCAGTGCATATTTCCTACAGCAAATGTTGCTCAGTGTTGTAGCAGACGGCAGCACAAGATTATTGGGTAACGCCTTGTATGACTGCCATAGCTCGAGATTTGACATAGTGTTCCATGGAATATGTGCTGAAACGAATCATAACAACAGATATCATTTCCACGTGTCTTGGTGAAATTCGGAAGTGTCAAAGTCCTTATCTGCCAATTTGGAACGTTTTGTCTGTCATTTCAAGCAATATGGATCAAACTGGATGTCACATCCAATGTTCATCTGCAAACTTACTATTGTGATTCCTCGACTTCCCCGCCTCTGCAGGATGGCTAAAGCTGTTTCATCAACTGCCGAACTAATCAATTCAGTAACTTCTGTCTCTGCTAATTGATTTAACTTTACGATGTGAGCTTTTGCCAGCAAGTGTTTCCCTAGTGAGCTGGTCCCATGTTCTGATGGATGGCAAAGAACTTGATGACAAACAATAGATATAATGCCAGGGCTGCTGGTTGCTTCAATTCCACAGTGTAAATTGAATCGCCATGATGCCACATGCCTAGAATTATTCCAAGCAATCGGCAGCTTCAAGTCTTCATTCATTGAAGCCTACCAAGTATCGAAAATAATTTGTAATGTAAGGTTGCTCAAATCACGAATAAAAACTAATTCATTTGTGGAAGAGTTCATAACCGTGAGTAAAGGGGTGTTCAAAAATCGTGGAAGTGCCATGGCGGTAAGATTTAGAACGCTGGGTGATCTGACTCAAGAGATTCCCGAAAGCAATGATACAGTAATGCAGACTACTGGTTCTCAAATATTGACTCTTCAACTACAAGTCAAATAATCAGTTCGGTAAGACATTTCATGCATACTTGTGAAGTTGTAATATATAGTGTTAGCAACGGTTCCGGACAGTCACTTTGGATTCGGGTCCGGGTCAGAATCGAATGGTTGCCAGATTGGCGGTCCGGGTCGTCAATACACTTGAACCGTCGATTCGGGCACCGTTCAATGTAAATCCTCCAACCCGTCTGAATTGGGTGGGTTGTTAGCTGGTCGCACTCCGGGTTCATCTGTAGATTTATATAATCTTCCTGTTTTTACAGTTGGATAATGGTAAATTATCAAAATTAGATATTTGACAGCCAATAATCTCTTTTTGGATGGTTGGCAATCTGCGACATTGATGATTTTGGAATATGTGTTTTTCCTTCTATATGTTGCATATTTGGCCATAGAGGGAGTCAATAATTCTGTTATGAGCGCATTCATGGGGACAAGGACTTGATTACCCAATATGCAGGACCAAATGTTGTTGACGCTCCATTGACGCTCAGTTTCATCATGGGGTAACAAATGTGTAATGTGTCTTTTCAATTGAAATGGCTGCCATGACTTCGTCTATGAATTGTTACCACATTGTTACCCTTAGATTACAGAAGATCCAGCACCAATAATCCATGATACTCCAATGACCCTCATTTTCAGGATGGGACAGGGAGCGTGTCGGTAATCGTTGGAATTTGAAAGGCAGCCAATACCTCGTTTACGAATGGCTGCAACCAATTGCCACTTAGTTTTGCCAAGGAAGGCTGCCATTACATCGGTTATGGATTGCAGTAACCAAGTCACTCGTCAATTACTGTACATACAACACTAAAAATTGTTGACCCTCCGTTGACGCTCATTTCCAGGATGGGGCAGGGAGCCTAATACTATCATTGTTGATTTGCAAGGCAGCCAATACTTCGTTTATGAATGGCTGCAACCAATCGGCACCTAGGTTACCGAAGATGCACAGCCAAAAATCTTTGACACTCCGGTGAAGCTCATTTTCAGAATGGGGCAATGATTGAATTGTTTACTCCTTTGCCAAGAAAGGCCGCGAATATAATCGTTATGGATAGTTCCGACCATGTCACCATTCAATTACCATACTTACAAGATTGAAAATTGTTGACGCTCCGTTGATGCGCATTTTCAGGATGGGGCAGGGAGCCTAAAACTACAATTTTTGATTTGGAAGGCAGCCAATACTTAGTTTATGAATGGCTGCAACCAATCGGCACTTAGGTTACCCAAGATGCACAGCCAAAAATCTTTGACACTCCGGCGAAGCTCATTTTCAGAATGGGGCAATGATTGAATTGTTTACTCCTTTGCCAAGAAAGGCCGCGAATATCATCGTTATGGATAGTTCCGACCATGTCACCATTCAATTACCATACTTACAAGATTGAAAATTGTTGACGCTCCGTTGATGCGCATTTTCAGGATGGGGCAGGGAGC